>Ga0184623_10000465_pt1 | contig 17070 bp, 14 predicted proteins | sample PLM1_100_b1_FD_133138 | JGI IMG/M metagenome (GOLD analysis project Ga0184623, IMG submission 133138) | Groundwater sediment microbial communities from an aquifer in East River, Colorado, USA - PLM1_100_b1 | ecosystem: Environmental > Terrestrial > Soil > Riparian zone | place: USA: East River...
GGCAAGGTCGCCGAGCTGGCCGATCGCCGAGCGATGTTCCGGTCACCGGAGCACCCGTATACCCAGGCGCTCATGTCGGCCATCCCGGTTCCGGATCCGGAGCTCCGGCGCCAGCGGGTCATCCTCCGCGGCGACGTGCCGTCGCCGGTCAACCCACCGTCGGGCTGCCACTTCAACCCGCGCTGCCAGCTCCGGGCGGAGCTGGGTGGGCCGGATATCTGCGTGACCGACGAGCCGTCGCTGCTCGAACTGGCGCCCGACCACCAGGCCGCGTGTCACTTCCGGGGCGCGGGCTCCGAGGCGGGCACGCGCGAAGCGATCGAAGCCGCGAAGCGGGCAACCGCGACGTCGCCGGCCGGGATTACGTCGGCGGCTGGATCCTAGTTCGGCAGGTTGTCGGCCGGCGGCCGACCGGAGCCCGAGGCGGAGGCGTCACTGCCGGAGTCGCTTGTTGCCGATCCGTCCGCCTGTGAGTCGGTGCCGCGGTCGGTCGCCGAGCTGCTCGCAGCGGCGGTCTCTGCGATATCGCTCTCGGTCTCCTCGACATCAGCGCCGGCGATCGCGGCGAGCGGCGCCTCGGCGGCCACGCCCTCCACGGCCAGCGCGACTGGAACGACGATGTGGGCGGCCTCTGCGGCGGCCTCCGGGGTCACCGTCTCCGCGAAGTGACAGGCGACCCGGTGGCCGCCGGCGATCTCGCGCAGCACCGGGATGGTCGTTTCGCACGACTCCGGCCGGCCGAGCTGCTCGCGCAGCCAGCATCGCGTGTGGAACCGGCAACCTGACGGCGGCGCAGCCGGGCTCGGGACGTCGCCCTTGAGGACGATCCGGCGCTTCCGGATCCGCGGGTTCGGCTCCGGCACGGCGGACAGGAGGGCGATCGTGTAGGGGTGACGCGGATTCGAGTAGATCTCATCGACGCCGGCGACCTCGACCATCGTCCCGAGGTACATGACCCCGACCCGGTCGCTGATGTACTGGATCACCGACAGGTTGTGCGCCACGAAGAGATACGTCAGGTCGAACTCGGCCCGCAGGTCGAGCAGCAGGTTGAGGATCTGGGATTGGATCGAGACGTCCAACGCCGAGACCGGCTCGTCGCAGATCACGATCTGGGGCGCGAGCGCGAGCGCCCGGGCGATCCCGATCCGTTGCCGCTGGCCGCCGGAGAACTCGTGTGGGTAGCGCCGGGCGTAGTCACGTCGCAGTCCGACCGCGTCGAGGTAGTCGCCGACCCGCTTGTCGCGAACCTTTCGATTGCCCCAGCCGTTCTCCTTGTCGCCCTGGGCCAGCAGACCCTCGCCGATGATCTCGCTGACCGGCATCCGCGGGTTGAGCGAGCCGACCGGGTCCTGGAAGATGATCTGCATCTGGCGGCGGAACTTCTTGAGGTCGTCGCCCTTTCGGCTGAAGATGTCCTTGCCGTTGAGCGTCGCTTTCCCGGACGTGGGCGGGATCAGGCGGACGAGCGTCCGGCCGAGGGTCGACTTGCCGCAACCGGACTCGCCGACGAGCCCGAAGACCTCGCCGCGATTGATCTCGAAGCTCACGTCATCGACGGCCTTCACGTCGCCGATCTTGCGGCGCAGGATCCCGCCGTAGATCGGGTAGTACTTGACGAGGTTCTCGACGACGACGATCGGTTCCTCGGCCTCGGGCGCCGGTGCGGTCGCCGCCGCCAGCTCCGAGCTCGTAGCGGGATCGATCATTATCGGTTTGCTTCGAGCGGCGGCAGGATGGGTCGCTGGCGCTGTGGCGGCGGCTGCCCCGGCGCTCGGGAATAGAGCCAGCACGCAACGTCCGGCGGGTTAGCATCCTCAATCCGCGGGTCGTGGACGGGGCATGGCTCGAAGGCGTACGGGCAGCGCGGCGTGAAGTTGCAGCCTGGCGACAGGTTGAAGGGATTGGCGACCGTGCCCTTGATGACGTTCAGCCGCTGACCCCGCTTGCCTTTCGAGGGCGTGGACTCGAGGAGGCCCTCCGTGTAGGGGTGCTTGGGGGCGAGCAGCACTTCATCGACGGTACCCCGCTCGACGACGCGGCCGGCGTACATGACCACGACGTCGTGGACCGTCTCGGCGACGACGCCCAGATCGTGAGTGATCAGCATGAGTGCCGCCCCGGTCTCGTCCTGGACCTTCCTGATGAGGTCGAGGATCTGGGCCTGGATCGTCACGTCGAGGGCGGTCGTGGGCTCGTCGGCGATGATCAGGTCCGGATCGCAGGACAGGGCCATCGCGATCATCACCCGCTGCCGCATCCCGCCCGACATCTCGTGGGGATACTGCTTGACCCGCCGCTCGGGGTTGTTGATTCCGACCTGTCGAATGGACTCGATCGCCTTGTTCCAGGCCTCCCTCTTCGAGAATGCGAGGTGGAGCTGAATCGCCTCGGCGATCTGGTCGCCGATCGTGAGGACCGGGTTCAGGCTCGTCATCGGCTCCTGGAAGACCATCGCGATGTCGTTGCCCCGGACCTTCCGCATCGACTCGTCGTCGAGGGCCAGCAGGTTGCGGCCCTGGAAGATGACCTCGCTGCCGTCGACGATCTCGGCGGGCGGCGACGAGAGCAGGCGCATGATCGTGAGCGCGGTGACGCTCTTGCCGCAGCCGGATTCGCCGACGATGCCGAGCGTCTCACCCGGGTTGATCGAGAAGCTCACGCCGTCGACGGCCTTGACCGTCCCGTCCATGACGTGGAAGTGAACCTGCAGGTCGCGTACGTCGAGCAGCGGCCCCGCAGTGTGCCCGGCCCGTGCCTCAGGCCGCGCGATCGTATCGGTCACTCGTTCACCGCCCGCGACTGTATGGATCGAGGGCGTCGCGCATGCCATCTCCCATGAAGTTGATCGCGATGACCGTCAGGGCGATCGCCATGCCCGGGAAGAACGCCCACCACCAGTTGCCCTGGACGAGCGTGCCCTGAGAGTTCGAGAGGGCATTCCCCCAGCTCACGTCCGTCGCCCGTACGCCGAAGTTGAGGAAGCTCACGAACGCCTCGAGGACGATCGTGCCGGCGACGAGCAGCGACGCGGAGACGACGATCGGCCCGATCGCGTTCGGGAGCATGTGCTTGAAGATGATCCGGCTGTTGCTCACACCGACCGCCCGGGCCGCAAGGACGAAGTCCTGTTCACGTAACGAGAGGAACATTGCCCGGACGAGACGAGCAAGTCCGGGCCAGGCAAGCAACCCGAAGATCAGGATGATGATGATCGGATCGCCGCCCCCGAAGAAGCGGGCCGCGACGAGTACGATGAACAGGAACGGGACGGCGAGGACGAGGTCGACGAGTCGCATCAGGACGCCGTCCGCCCAGCCACCGAAGAAGCCGGCGATGCCGCCGATGGTGACGCCGATCGAGACGGCGATGATCGTCGTCATGACCCCGATCAGCATCGACAGCCGGGCGCCGTTCACGGTCAGGACGAGGACGCTCCGGCCGAGGTTGTCGGTCCCGAAGATCGTCTTGATCGACTCGAGCGATGGCGGGTTCCCGCCAGGCTTCTTCACAGCCGTGATGTCGAGCCGGTCATACGGCAGCAGGACGGGCCCGAGGATCGCCACCGCCACCATGAACAGGAAGATCGACGAGCCAATCAGCGCCAGTCGATTGCGCTTGAACCGCCGCCAGGCGAGCTGACGTTGGTTGAGCGACTCGAGCGAGACCTCGAAGTCGGTGGTGGGACCGCCGGCCTCGACGACGCCGCCGGTCTGGGTGATTCCTTCGACATGCGTGGCCTGGATCGGATCCATGCCCTCAGTACCGAATGCGCGGGTCGACGATCCCGTAGACGAGATCCGCGATCAGGTTGGCGAACAGGATCATCGCCGAGGTGATCATGATCACGGCCATCAGCACGAAGTAGTCGCTCTCCCTGAGCGACTGGATGAAGAGCGAACCCATCCCCGGCCAGACGAAGATCGTCTCGGTCACGATCGCCCCGGCCACGAGGAACGGTAGCTCCAGGCCCACATTCGTCACGACCGGCAGCAGCGCGTTGCGGAGCGCATGGCGGCCGTAGACGCGGCGCGGTGCGGCGCCCTTCGCCTTCGCGGTCCGAACGTAGTCCTGGTTCAACACGTCGAGCATGGAGGCGCGGACGAACCGGCTGTCGCCGGCGATGTTCACCGCGACGAGCGTGATCAGCGGCAAGACCATGTGCGTGCCGATCTCCTTGATGGCCCCGAGGGGATCCTTCCCGACCGCTACCCCGAAGTCCGGGGTCCCGAACGGCGGCCACTCACGGGCGTTGACCATCCCGCTCGTCGGTAACCAGTGGAGATAGACGGCGAAGAAGAAGATCAGCATCAGGCCGAGCCAGAACGTCGGCAGCGAGTAGAAGATGTAGGCGAGGAACGTCGAGGCCTGGTCGAACTTGCCGTACTGCCGCACGGCGGCGATCACTCCGATCACGAGGGCCAGGCTCACCCAGACGAACAGGGCCGCGCCGGCCAACAGGAGCGTCGCTGGTAACCGCTCGGTGATGATACCGAGCACCTCCCGGCCGTTGGCGATGCTCCGCCCGAAGTCGCCGTGGAGGATGCCGTTATCGCCGCCGCCGAGGGTTCGCGGCAGGAAGTTCAGGCCGCCCTGCTCCGAGAAGAAGGCGTTCCAGCCGTCATTGTTGCAATTGAGGATCCCTGCCCAGCCGCCGAATTCCTTGGCGGTGGCAACGATCGAGTCTTCGCCCTCGAGGCACCAGGCGTTGAGCCATCTCTCGATCTGGGCGTTCGTGAGCTTCTTGCTCTCCTTCATCGCCTGCTCCGGTCCACCCGGGGCGAACTGCATGAGGAAGAAGCTGATGACCACGACCGCTATGAAGAGCGGTATGAGGCCGAGGAGTCGGCGGATGAAATACTTGCCCATTCCACCGTCCCGCGTTTTCTAGGTGGAGCGAGGGCGCGACACCGGTGGTGCCGCGCCCCGTCCCATTACTGCGGTGAAAGGTTACTCCTTGACGAACCAGTCCTCGGTGTTCCACATGTCGGACGCCGTTGACGGGTTCTTCACGAAGTTGCCAACCCGGTTGCTGAGTCCGCGAACCGAGGATCGGTAGTAGAGCGGGACCTCGAAGTTGCTCTCAGCATAGATCTGCTGGAGGTCCTGCGCGATATCGAAGATCTTGGCCGGATCGACGGTCTTGTACAGCTCGTCGAGGGCAGTATCCATCGTCGGATCGTTCAGCCGCATGGTGTTGCCACCCTCGCCGCCGTTCTCTTCCGTCGGGACCTGGCTCGAGTGATACGAGTAGTAGTAGTCGCCGAAGATGTCGAGGGTCAGGACATAGGCGAATTCCGCCGTGTCGTAGGTCCCTCGATAGATGTTGCACTGGGTCTCGGGGGTGGTGCCGCTCCAGGCCTCGAAGAGGATCGCATCGTAGGTCGGGGTGACCTTGATTCCGATCTCCTTGAGCTGGGAAGCGATCACGTCGCCGCCGGAGACGCGGAACGGAGCCGGGGTGCTGCAGTGCTGGAGCTCGAGCTCCGTGCCGCCCTTGTCGACGGTTCCGTCGCCGTTGGAGTCAGTCCAGCCGGCTTCCGTGAGGAGCGCCTTGGCCGCCTCGACGTCGTACTCGGCGCACACGAGTCCCTCGGCCCGCCAGTAGAGGCCGGGCGGGGTCGGTGCACAGGCCGGCTCGGTCTTGGGTACGCCCGGGTACACGATGTCCCAGAGCGCATCCTTGTCGATGCCACGGGCCACAGCCTCGCGGACCTTGGCGTCCTTGAACGCGTCGTTGGCCTGGTTGAGGTCGAGGTGCTCGTACTCCCACGCCGGGCCGATGAGCGCCTGGCCCCAGGCCGGATCGACGCCCTGGATCGACGCGTAGTCGCCCTGGAGAAGGTCAGTCGCGACATCGACTTCCTTGGCCAGGAAGGCCGCGATCATCGCGTCCTTGGCGTCGGTGTAGAACTTGAAGATGAGCTTGTCGAGGTAGGCGACATGGCTGCCGGCCTTGTAGTTGTCGTTGCGCAGCAGCTCGACCGTGTCGGCCGAAGAGGCGCCGTACTTGAAGGGGCCGGAGGTCGGGGCGTTCGCCAGCTCAGGCGTGCCGACCGGATACGACTTGTCGGCAGCTTCGGCGGGCGAGAACGTTTCCATGTAGTGCTTCGGAAGCGGCCCGGTGCCGAGCAGGCCGTAGTAGCCCGCGTAGCCTTCCTTGAAGTGAACCGCCGCCTTGAGGCCGCCGTCCGTGACTTCAAATGTATCGATCAGGTCCCAGCCGACGGTGCCGGACACCAAGCCGACCTGCTCCTCGTTCATGATGAACTCCCAGGTCCACTTCATGTCTTCGAGGGTCAGGGGCTCGCCGTCGCTCCAAAGGAGCCCGGGCTTGTACTCGAGATTGATCGTGAAGCCTGCTCCGCTCGCGTCCATGACGACGCCGCCGTCGGACAGCTTCGGAACGGTCGTCACCAGCTCGGGGATCCACTTCCCGTCGGGGCTGATGTCCCAGTTCGGGGCGAAGGTCGCCGCCATGACCTGGGAGTTCTTGAACGAGCTCGTGTAGTACGGGTTGAGAATGCTGTACGTCTGCCAGTCGGAGACGACGATCGACCCGCCGGGCGTACCCGTCTCGGGGTTGTATGCCGCCGGCGTAAACAGCAGATCGTCGGTGAAACCGGTCACCGCGGACGGCGGCGGCTCCACGGACGCCGGCGCGGACGCCGGCGGGGCGGCCGACCCCGGTGCCGAGGCGGACGGCGCAGCCGTACCGCAGGCCGACATGACGAGCGCGGCGCTCGCAAGCAGCCCGAATAGACGTTTGTGCATCAAGTTCTCCTCCAACTTGGGCTTTGCCCAAATACTCCCACGAACACGGCCGTATCCCGGCGCCGTCGATTCCCACCGTCTGCGAGTCGCGTGACTCGGCCACTGGCTGTGGCCCTGGACATGCGAAAATCGCACCAACTATCGCGGATTCCGGCCGCTGTGCTCCGCGTACGATGCGCGATGGGGACGCGGGATGTCAAACTTGCCATCCGCTGGAGTGACACCAGTCTCGAGTTCACCTCCTCGTGTCTCATAGCGGACCGCCCGAACCACTTCGGGGCGGAACGGACCGGCCGCTGGTCGAAACCTGGACCCCGAGACCGTCAGGTCCTGCCCATCTGGCGGGGTCGATCGAGATGACGACTTGCGTCGGCTGGGTGGAAATGGAGATCGGACGCGATCGGTCGACGCTCAGCTCGAGCGCGCTGGAAACCGCGGCCGGGGGGATGGTCGGCGCGAGAATCGTCGCCTCGCCGGCGCCGAAGCTGAGCGGAATCACCATGACGGCGACGATCGCCAGGCTCATCGCCATGCCCGTCGCGGGCGACATCAGCACCGATCGGACGCGCGACCGGCGCGTGATCCGGTCACGCAGCCTGGGCCAGGCGTCAGGCCGCGGCTCCTGGCGGGCCATCGCATCACCGAGGCGGCGGAGCGCCGTGATTGTCAGCGCCGTAGCCTCGAGCTCCGTCACACACCGGCCGCACCGCTCGAGATGGGAGAACGCCGCCTCGGCCGAATCACTGAGGTCGCCCCGATCGACGAAGTCGATCAGAGCCGCGCGGTGCCGGCGGCAGCTGCCCGTCAGGTCGATCACAGCGGCTTCGGGCCCATTTCTTCGCGCATGACGGGCAGGTACTCGTCGCCGATCCGCTGGTGATCCTCGAAATGGCCGCGGAGGCGACGCAGCCCGTAGTGGAGCCGTGACTTCACCGTTCCGACCTGGATCCCGAGGGCGTCGGCCGTCTCCTGGAGCGAGTGCCGGTGGAGGTAGTACAGGACGATCACGGCCTGGTGCTTCTGCGGCAGCGTCGCGATGCCGTCCCGGACGATCAGGCGCAGTTCCTCTTCCTCCACCCGTTCTGCCGGCAACTGCCTGTCGTCGGGCACGGTCTGGGCCGTCGCGTCGTCGATCGGGCTGGCGACGAGTCGCCGCCGCGAGAGGCGGGAGTAGCAGAGGTTCAGCGAGACCCGGTGCAGCCAGTGCAGGGGCGAGATGTCCAGGCGCAGGGCGTGGCGGTGCTGATAGGCACGTGCGAACGTGTCCTGCAGGATCTCCTCCGCAGCCTGCCGATCACCGGTCAGCCCGTAGGCCGTCCGATAGATGGGGTTGCGGTACCGGGCGAAGAACTCCTCGAAGGCGTCGAGATCGTCGGCCTGGACGCGCCGCATCAGCGCGGCGTCGTGCTTCCTGATGGCCTCCGACTCTGCGCCTCCCGCAGTGTCGTCCGTGGTTCGATCTCCGTGCGCGCGGATCGGGGCCCCCGGGGCCTCTCTTGTCTACACGATACGGGCGTTGCGCGCAAATGGTTCATTCCGTGCGGGCGCCGCACCTCGGGGCCGCACCGTCGAGCGGGGTCAGCCCTTCACGAACCAGTCCGCCACGTTCCACGTGGAGCCCCCCACGGGAGAGCCTCCAACGACGTTTCCGATCTTCGGCGAGCGGAGTTCGACGGTCTCCGATACATACATCGGGATCTCGACGATCTGTTCGACGTAGATTTCCTGGAACTCGATCATGGCGTCCCGGATCACCGCCAGATGGACGCTGCCCCCGACCGTCTCGAGTGCGACGTCGATCCCCACGTTATCGACCCGCGCATCATTCTGGCCGTCCGGCTCGAACTGGCTGCTGTGGTACTTGAAGTAGTAGTCGCGGGGGTCGATCGAGGAGGTCAGGGAATGGATCGCGAGGTCGAAGTTGCCCCGCTCCAGGGCACACGGCGTGGCGCTGCTTGATCGGTCGTACGGCGCGAACAGACCGGCTGGATCGACAACCGTCGTGACCGCCCTGATGCCGACCTCCGCGAGCGCCGCCGTAACGAGGGCGGCTGTGTCGAGCCGCGTCTGGCGCTCCGTCGTGCAGATCTCGATTCGGGCCTGGAGCCCCTCGTTCTGACGGATTCCATCGCCGTCGGCGTCCGTCCAGCCAGCCTCCTCCAGGATCTGTATCGCCTCCGCCGCATCGGAGGCCGGCACGGGCTGCTCGACGTAGAACCACGCGAGGGGATCGACATTGGTTGCAGGAACGGCGACGGTCCTGCCGAGGGCCTTGGTCACGATCGCGTTCCGATCGATTGCCAGGGCGAGCGCCTGGCGGATGGCTGGATCGGCCATCGGGCAGCCCACCCCGCGGTCCGTGACCGCCCGGGCGGTCGAGCAGGTCTCGTCCGACCAGTTCGGTCGCAGCGCCTCGTACGTCAACGAAGGTCGCGTCGCTATCTGGTCGCCCAGGTCCGCCACCTTCGGCAGATCGACGTCCGTGAACCCGGTTGCGACGTTCACGGCACCCGCCCGATAGGCGGCGAGCAGCGCGGCCTGGTCCGGGTACCACCGAAACGTCAGCGAATCGAGATGGGCCGGCTTGCCGGTCCGCGGGCCGATGTAGGCAGGATTCTTCGCCATCTTGAGCTCGACATCAGGCGTCACCGTTTCGAACCGGAACGGGCCGCTCACGGGCAGTTTCGCGATCTCGTCGGGTCGGAAGCCCACCCCCTGGGTCTGCTGGTCCATCGGGATCGGCTCGAGGTGGTGACGGGGCAGCGGGGCGGACAGGAGCGTGAGATATCCCTCGTACATGGCGCCGAAGTGCCAGATCATCTCGGTGTCCGACTTGCACTGGAGATCCTCGATGTCCTCGTAGCCCGCGGTCACGACACCGAAGTTGTCCTCGTCGAGGACCCACTCCCATGTGTACTTGAAGTCGTCGCAGTTCAGGGCCTCGCCATCCGACCATTTGAGGCCGTCCCGGAGCTTCCAGTTGACGGTTATCACGTCATCGCCCTCCCCAGGCGACTCGACGCCCCCGTTGTCGACCGTCGGGACCGCGGTCGCGAGATCCGGCAGGTAGCGGCGATCGTGGGTGACGGTGACGAGCGTGGCCCACGCCGCCGAGGCCACGGCCTGTTCCGACCCCTGGCCGAGGTAGTACGGATTGAACTGATTGGCTTGCTGCCAATCCCCGATGACCGCCGCACCGCCGTCCGTGCCCGCTTCGGCCAGGTACGCGGTCTGGGTCAGGTCGATCACGACTGCGGGCGCCGTGCTGGGCGGGATCGTCCCCGACGGGCTGCGGCTCGCGACCGGCGACGGAAGATTGGCGTCGCATCCCCCGATGATCAACGTGATCGCGAGCAGGCCGGCAACGGCCGACCGAGCGGCCATCAGTCCGGGCACGGAGTCTGAGCGCCGGTCATGCCGCGCCAGCGCAGGTTGGGCTGACGCGCCGCCATCGCCTCGTCGAGGCGGCGGACCGGGGCGGTATGCGGCGCACTCCGGACGAGGTCCGGGTCGCTCTCGGCCTCTGCCGCGATTGCGATCAGGGCGTCGGCAAACGCGTCGAGGGTCTCGACCGACTCGGTCTCGGTCGGCTCGATCAGCATCCCCTCCTCGACGATGAGCGGGAAATAGATCGTCGGCGGATGGTAGCCGTGGTCGATCAGCCGCTTGGCGATGTCGAGCGTCCGGACGCCCGTCCGCTTCTTGATCGCGGCGGCCGATGCGACGAACTCGTGCTTGCAGGGTCGGTCATACGGGATCTCGTAGGCCGTCGAGACGCGGGCCTTCAAGTAATTTGCCGCGAGAACCGCGTCGTCGCTGACCTGGCGCAGGCCCGAGCCGCCGTGCGCCCGGAGGTACGCGTACGCCCGGACGAGGACGCCGGTGTTGCCGACGAAGCTCCGGAGCCGACCGATCGATGTCGCGCGCTCGCCGGGTCGTTCGAGGCGGAAGGAGCCGTCGTCCTCGCGGAGGACGCGAGGTGCCGGGAGGTACGGGAGGAGCCGCTCCCCGACCCCGACCGGGCCTGCGCCCGGACCGCCCCCGCCGTGGGGCGTGCTGAACGTCTTGTGGACGTTGAAATGCATGACGTCGAAGCCGGCCTCACCGGGCTTGAACCGGCCGAGGATCGCATTGAGATTCGCGCCGTCCATGTAGGCCAGGGCCCCGGCCTGATGAACCGCGTCGAGGAGCTCCCCGATCCGCCGCTCGAACAGGCCGAGGGTGGATGGGTTCGTGATCATGACGGCGGCAGTCCGGGGCCCGAGCGCCGCGCGGAACGCGTCGACGTCGACTCCCCCATCGGCCGCCGACGGGATGGTGATCGTCCGGAAGCCCGCCATCGAGGCCGTTGCCGGGTTCGTTCCGTGGGAGGAGTCCGGGACGAGGACCTCGTCGCGGGCCGTGTCGCCGCGGCTCAGGTGATACGCCCGGATCATGAGGATTCCGCATAGCTCGCCCTGGGCGCCGGCCGCCGGCTGGAGCGTGACCGCGCGCATGCCGCTGACCTCGGCGAGGATCCCTTCGAGCTCCCACAGCAGCTGGAGCGTGCCCTGGGCGATCTCGTCGGGGGCGAGCGGATGGAGCGAGGCGAAGCCGGGCAGGCGGGCAGCCCACTCGTTGAGCTTCGGATTGAACTTCATCGTGCACGAGCCGAGCGGGTAGAAGCCGGTGTCGATCGCGTAATTCAGCTGCGACAGGTTGACATAGTGGCGGACGACCTCCGGCTCGTTGAGCTCCGGCAGGGCCGGCGGCGTCGCACGGCGGGCGGCGGCCGGAACCCGATCGAGCGCATCTTTGGGCGGGTGCGGGATCTTGCCGCCGCCCCGTCCCGGGCGCGACCGCTCGAAGATCGTGGGCTGGAGCCGCTCGCCGACGACGCTCATGCCCGGACTCGCGTCGGCGCCGGCTCCGGCGCCGACTCCGGCTGCCCCTCCGCGGCGTGACGTCCGTGCCGCGTCCGCTCGGCGCCCGCGCCTGCCTCGACCCCCACCGGCGGGCGGCCCGACAGGATGTCCTCGAGGCCGGACGCGAACCGGGCGATCTCCTCGCTCGTCGTGACCTCCGTCGCGCAGACGAGCAGGGCATCGGCGAGGGATGGTTCGTCGGGCTCGATGTCGGCCAGGGCTAGGCCGGCCAGGACGCCGCGGTCGAGTAGCTTCCGGTGGACGTCTCTCGCGCTCGGGACGCGCACTGCGAACTCGTTGAGATACGGGCCCGGGTGAAGCCGCCCGACGCCGACGCCCGCGAGGGCCGCCTCGAGCTCGGCGGCGCGGGCGGCCCCGAGCGCGGCGACGTCGCGGAGCCCGTGCGGACCGAGGGTCGCGACATAGATGCTCGCCGCGAGCGCGAGGAGCGCCTGGTTCGTGCAGATGTTGCTCGCGGCCTTGTCGCGACGGATGTCCTGTTCGCGGGCGCGCATCGTCATGACGAAGGCCCGCTTGCCGTCCAGGTCGGTCGTCATCCCCACCAGGCGCCCGGGAATCTGGCGGACGAGCGCGTCGGTCGAGGCGAGGAGGCCGAGGTACGGCCCGCCGTACTGGGGCGCGATCCCGAGAGGCTGGCCCTCGCCGGCCGCGATATCGGCGCCGTATTCGCCGGGCGGTGCCAGGACCGCGAGCGAGACGGGCTCGACGACCGCCACGAACAGCGCCCTGGCGCCGTGCGCCAGCCGGCCGATCGCGGCCATCGGCTCCAGCAGCCCGAAGAAATTCGGCTGACCGGCGACGACACCGGCGACCGGGCGATCCGGGTCGGCCAGCAGCCGCTCGAGGGCCGCCAGATCGGTCGTCCCGGATTCCGGTCCCTCCGCGACGACGGGGATCTCCTCGACCTCGAGGCCCCCGAAGTAGGCCTGGACCGTCTGGCGATAGTGGGGATGGACGGCCCGCGAGACGAGGACCCGCTGGCGGCGGGTCGCCCGACAGGTCATCAACGCCGCTTCCGCCGTCGCCGCCGCGCCGTCGTAATGCGAGGCCGAGACGACGTCGAGGGCCATCAGCTCGGCGATGAGCGACTCGTACTCGTAGATGCTCTGGAGCGTCCCCTGGCTGATCTCGGGCTGATAGGGCGTGTAGGCCGTATACCACTCCCCCCGCAGGAGGAGCTGATCGACGGCGGCCGGGGTCCAGTGGCGATAGACGCCCGCCCCCAGGAACGAGGCGAGGTTCGTCCGGTTCTTGCCGGCCAGGCCCTCGAGACGAGCGGCGAGCTGGAGCTCAGGCTCCGGCTCCGGCAGATCGAGCCGGCTGGCGCGCAGCGGCGCGGGGATGTCCGCAAATAGCTCGTCGACGCCGCCGATACCGAGGGTCGCGAGCATCCGCTCGCGGTCCTCGTCTGTGTGAGGTCCGTACGGCATCGCCTCAGCCTGCCGCGGTCAGCACGTCGTACGCCTCGGCGTCGAGGAGCTCGTCGACCTCTTCCGGCTTGGCGAGCTTTATCCGGATCATCCAGCCGCCGCCGTGCGGGTCGGCATTGACGAGTTCCGGCGAACCGGTCAGGGCCTCGTTGGTAGCGAGCACCTCGCCGGAGACCGGGGCGAACAGGTCGCTGACCGCCTTGACGGATTCGACGACGCCAAAGGTCGCGAACTGCTCCAGCGCGCGGCCCGCATCCGGTAACTCGACGAAGACGATGTCGCCGAGCTGGCCGGCCGCGTACTCCGTGATACCGACGGTCGCCTCATCGCCGTCGACGCGGACCCATTCGTGGTCCTTGGTGTAGCGCAGATCCGTTGGGACCATCGTCGGCGTCTCCTCGGACCGATGGCTAGCGGAGCGTCGCCTCGGTCCTCGGGTGGCGGCGTGCCGGCTCGACAGGGAGCTCGTATCAGATCGACGGTCACGCCCGGGACGTAGGCCTCAGGCGTCCCGCCGGTAGAAGGGCAGGCCGACGACCTCGGCGGCTACTCGCTGCTCGCGAATCTCCACGTCGACTATCGTACCCGGCTCCGCATCGTCAGGGGCGACGTAGGCCATCGCGATGGCCTTGCCGAGCGTCGGCGACTGGGTTCCGCTCGTCACGACGCCGGTCCGGCGCGACCCGGAGTGCGCCGGGTAGCCGTGTCGCGCGATCCCGCGGCCCTGCATCGTGAGCCCGACGAGCTGCTTTGCGGGACCGTCGCGGGCGACCCGTTCGAGGGCCGCTCGGCCGATGAAGTCGCCCGGCTTGTCGAGCTTGACGATCCGCCCCTGGCCCGCCTCGAACGGGTTCGTCTCCCGGTCGAGCTCGTTGCCGTAGAGCGGCATACCGGCCTCGAGCCGGAGCGTGTCGCGGGCCCCGAGACCAACGGGCACGAGGCCTTGGCCCCTGCCGGCATCGGACAGCGCATCCCAGAGCTCGTGCGCCCGGGCGTTCTCGACGAACACCTCGAAGCCGTCCTCCCCGGTGTACCCGGTCCGCGCCACGAGGGATGGAATGCCCGCGACCGGTCCCTCGGCGATCGCGTAGTAGCGCAAGGAGCCCAGGTCGATATCGGTGATCGCGGTCAGGATGTCGACCGAGCGCGGACCCTGGATCGCGACAAGCGCCATCGCCAGTGATCGATCGTCGAGGACCGCCTTGAAATTCGTCAATCGCTCGGCAAGCGCATCGCTGACGACGGGCGCATTGGAGGCGTTGGCGACGACGAGGAACCGTTCCGGCCCGAGTCGGTAGACGATCAGATCGTCGAGGATCCCGCCGTCAGGCGCACAGATCATCGAGTACTGGGCGCGGCCGTCCTTCATCGCCGGTGGATTCGTGACGAGGGCGAAGGCCAGGGCGTTGCCCGCGTCCGATCCCTCCACGAACAGCTCGCCCATGTGCGACAGGTCGAAGAGGCCCGCCCGCTCGCGGACGGCGCGGTGCTCCTCGAGGATGCCCGTGTACTGAAGCGGCATCAGCCAGCCGCCGAACTCGATGACCTTGGCGCCGAGCGCCAGATGGCGATCGTGGAGCGGGGTCAGGTGGACCCCAGGGTCGACTGCGTTGGTCACCTCAGGCGCCCTGCCTGGCGGGCGCTCCCTGGCCCGCAGGACCGGGCCGGCCGGCCGCGTCGGCATGGCCGGCTGCGGCGATCTGGGCGCCCGCTTCCGCGACGAGCGCACGCTCGGTTTCGAACGTCAGGAGGTGCTGGGCGTCGGCGAAGCTGATCCAGCGGACCGCCTCGAACTCATGATCGTGGCGGTCGAGGTCGCCGCCGATCTGCTCCATCAGGAAGTAAAGGACGGTCTTGTGGATCCGCAGCCCACGCTGGACGAACCAGTATTCGATCGAGTCGAGCGGGCCGGTGATCCGGACCTCGAGGCCCGTCTCCTCCCCTACCTCGCGGATCGCTGTCTGCTCGCGCGTCTCGCCGGGGTTGGGGGTTCCCTTCGGCAGGGTCCAGGTCACGATGTCCCGGTCGCGCCGGCGCGAGCCGATGACGAGGTGCGGATCTCCAGACTCGAAACGAACGACGATCCCGCCGGCGGATGTGGCGGTCGTGGTCCTCAGCCGCGCCACGGCGCCATGGCGGCGCTGGACCGGTGGTCCGTCCCGGCGCGGCCGGAACGCTCCCAGTGCATCGCGATCGCGGGCCGCGGTCGCCCGTCCGTGGCTCGCCGTGGCCGGGCTGCCCGGAAGGCGCGCCAGCCACCTCGGAGCCGGGCAAGCACGTTGCCGTCCGGGCGGCGGAGGACGGTGGCGCGGGTCGTCGCGGCCTGGAACGAGCCGGCTGCGCGAAGACCGAGATGCCGCTCGCGCGCCCGCGACGACGGGTGCACGAATCGGGCCGCCGAGCGGGCCGCGTACTTCGCGGCGATGCTGTCCTCCACCGGGCAATGGTACCGCTTCAGACCGGCGTTGCAAGTGACGATCGAAGGTTCCTGGCAGCCTCCGGTGTCAGGGCGCCACGGGCTTCCGCCAGGGCGATCTCTCGTTCGGCTGCGGCGATGTACAGGTCGAGGACGCCGGGGGCGTGCTCGCGGAGGGCCGCCAGGTGGGCTTCGAGGGTCCCCCGATCGCCCCGGGTCATCGGTCCGGTGAGCGCCGCCTGGATCCCGAGGGCCCGCGCATTGCCCAGCGTCTGTTCGATCAGGGGCCCGTAGATCGCGAGGGCGCCCGCCTCGTCAAGCCCGGCCACGCGTCCGAGCTCCGCGATCGCGTCCAGGAGAGCGACGAACCCGCCGGCCGCGAGCACGGCGGCGGCGTGGTAGGCGGCCTTGGCGCCGGGCGCGAGCCGGACCGGGATGGCGCCGAGCGCCTCCGCCATCTCGGCTAGCAACGCGGCCAGCTGATCGTCGCCCTCGATCGCGACCGTCGCCCCGTGGAGAGCAGCGACCGCGCGCTCCATGTCGGCGAACGCGACGAGCGGATGGAACGATCCGATCTGCGTCCCGGCCGCGGTCGCGGGCGCGAGCACCTCCGGGCTGAGGACGCCGCTCGTGTGGACCATCGCCTGGCCGCCGTACATCCGGATTCCTGCCGCGACCTCGGCAACGGCGTCGTCCGGGACCGCGACGATGATGAGCTCGACCTCCTCGACGAGGGCCGTCGGCTCGCTGAACGCGCGGCTGCCGTCGACCAGGCCCCGGAAGCGCTCGCGGCGGGCGGCGTCGCGACTGGCCACCGCATGGACGCGCCAGCCGGCGCGAGTCAGGGCGACGCCGAGGGCCGTCCCCACCGCTCCTGCCCCGATGATCCCGATGACCGGCGGCTCGCCGCCCTCGCTCCGGACGTGGGGATGCGGATGGTCATGCTCGTGGACATCCGCGCCGTGGCGATGGTGGCCCGGTGGCAGCGGGTCCAGGTCGATCCCGGCATCCTCGATGGCCCTGATGGTCTCGGAGCGCCCGGCGGCGGGCTCGTCCCCGTTGTGATCCGGTTCGCCCGGGGCGGGCACCTTCCAGGCCTTCACCGGCCACCGGACCGAGGCGCGGCCCACTCGCGGTACTCTTCCACCCAACGAGTGTACCGACCGCAGCGACGGAGAACGCGTGCCGAGCCCCGATCCCTTCGACGCCCGGGCCAGCCTCGGCTCCGGGCTACCCGACTACTACCGACTCGATGTCCTCGCTGATCGGACCGACCTCCGGGCGGCGCCCGTGACGCTGAAGATCCTCCTCGAGAACGTCCTGCGCCACGCCGGCGGCGGCATTGTCCGGGCGCAGGACGTCGAGACGCTGGCCGCCTGGCGGCCGGGCGTCGCCGCAGAGGCCGAGATCCCGTTCATGCCGGCCCGGGTCGTGCTCCAGGATTTCACCGGGGTGCCCGCGGTCGTCGACCTCGCGGTCATGCGCGACGCGATGGCCGATCTCGGTGGCGACCCGGCGAGGGTCA
>Ga0184623_10000466_pt1 | contig 17063 bp, 10 predicted proteins | sample PLM1_100_b1_FD_133138 | JGI IMG/M metagenome (GOLD analysis project Ga0184623, IMG submission 133138) | Groundwater sediment microbial communities from an aquifer in East River, Colorado, USA - PLM1_100_b1 | ecosystem: Environmental > Terrestrial > Soil > Riparian zone | place: USA: East River...
GAGCATGAAGGATCTGGTCAGCCGCCACAAGGGTATGGTTGTGGTCACGGGACCGACCGGCAGCGGCAAGACGACGACCTTGTACGCCATTCTCAACCGCATCAAATCCCCGACGATCAACATCGTCACGATCGAAGACCCCATTGAGTACCACTACCCAGGGCTGAACCAGATGCAAGTCAATCCGGACATTGACCTCACCTTCGCAAAAGGCCTGCGGTCTATCCTGCGCCAGGATCCGGATGTCATTCTGGTCGGCGAGATCAGAGACGCCGAGACGGCCGAAATCGCCTGCCGCGCGGCGCTCACCGGCCACCTGGTCTTCACCACCCTGCATACGAACGACGCCCCGACGACCATTACGCGCATGCTGGACATCGGCCTTCCCCGCTATCTGCTGGCCTCTGTCCTGGTCGGGATCATCGCGCAGCGCTTGGTGAGACGAGTCTGCTCGGAGTGCCAAGCCCCCGCGCAACCAGATCCCGCCATGGTCTCGGCTCTTGGCCTGCCGCCGCTCAGCCTGGAGGGAGGCCGATTCATGGCAGGCAAGGGATGCGTGATATGCCAGGAGACCGGATATAAGGGACGCATGGCGACGTTCGAGATGCTGGTCATGAATTCGCGCATCAGGGATCTGATCCTCAAAGAGTCTACAGAGGAGGACATCCGGTTGGCCGCGCAGGAGGCCGGGATGCACAGTCTGATGCAGGATGGGCTGAGCAAGGCCAAAGTCGGCATGACCACGCTGGAGGAGCTCAATCGCGTGCTGGAGGTGGCTGAACATGCTGCGGCCAGTTGTCCGGGATGCGGCCGCCCGGTGAACTCGCAATACCGCCATTGCCCGTACTGTCGCGCGGTGCTGCGCCGCGTCTGTGAGACTTGCAAGCGAACGATCCAAATAGGCTGGAAGATCTGCGCCTATTGTGGTCAGGAACCATGAGGACTGCACATCAACGAATTATCACACGACGACCCGCCGCATCATCTGCCGCCCCAAAGACGGCGACCTGGAATCTCAAAGACCTGCTGGAGGATCCAGACCGAGATTTTGCGGCGCTGACCAAGGAACTGGACGCCCAGGTCGAGCGCTTTGAGGATATGCGGGATGTCCTCTCGCCGGACCTGCCTGTGGATCGGTTTCTAGAAGCGTTGCAGCTGGCCGAGTCCATCATCCGCACGATGAACCGCCTGGGCGCCTACGCCTATCTGTGGTTCTCTCAAGACACCAAGCAGCAGCGGGCGCGCGCCTTCAAAGCCAAGGTGGAAGAACTGCAGGCGATCTTAGCCAACCGGATGCTGTTTTTTGACCTGTGGTGGCAAAAGCTGGACGACGCCAATGCAGGCCGCCTCCTGGCGGGCTCGGGTGATTACCGGTACCATCTCGAATCGCTGCGCCGGTTCAAGGCGCATACCCTGAGCGAACCTGAAGAAAAGATCCTGAACGTCAAGAGCGTCACCGGGCGGCAGGCGGTGATCGGGCTCTACGACATCTTCACAAGCGGCTTGTCCTACGCCATCACCGTCGCTGGCAAAACACGCAAGCTGAACCGGGAGGCGCTGATGACGTATGTGCGCCACCCGGAGGCGCGGGTGCGCGAGGCGGCGTATAAGGAGATGTACCGAGTCTTCGCGGAGAACGCCGACGTGCTGAGTGAGATGTACAAGACCTTGGTGATTGACTGGAAGCAGGAGCACCTGGGACTGCGTCATCACCGCTCGCCGATCAGCGTGCGCAATCTGATGAATGATGTCCCCGAAGACTCGGTGGAGACGCTGCTGAATGTATGTGCCAAGAACGCGGGAATCTTCCAGGACTATTTCAAGCTGAAGGGACGGCTCTGTCGGATCAAGAAGATGAGCCGCTACCATATCTATGCCCCGTTGCAGGAGGCCCGTAAGCGCTATTCCTTTGCGACCGCCTCCTCGATGGTACTGGCCGCCTATCGAAGATTTTCGCCGCAGCTGGCCGATCTGGCGGCACAGGTATTGCGCGCACGGCATGTGGATTGTGCGATCAGGCCCGGAAAAATCGGGGGCGCCTACTGCTACAGTGTCATTCCCAGGGTAACGCCATACGTGCTGCTCAACTTCAACGGCGATATCCGGGATGTTGCGACGCTCGCTCATGAGTTGGGGCATGCGGCACATGGGATGCTGGCGGCCGATCATTCTGTCTTTACGTTTCACTCGACGCTGCCGCTCGCTGAGACCGCGTCGGTATTTGGGGAGCGGATCCTGTCCGACAGTCTGATGAGAGCGGAGCGGGACAAGGCGGTGAAGCGAAGCCTGCTGGTGCGGCAGCTGGACGATGTGTATGCGACGGTGCTGCGCCAGGCCTATTTCGTTCGGTTTGAACGCGACGCCCATCGGCTCATCGGGGAAGGCGGCACAATGGATGAGTTATGCCGAGTCTACCTGGACGACCTGCGGGCGCAGTTCGGGCGGGCAGTGGCGGTGCCGGACGAATTTCGTTGGGAGTGGCTCTCGATTCCACATCTCTTTGCAAGCCCCTTCTATTGCTATGCCTATTGCTTCGGAAATCTCCTCGTCTTGGCCCTGTACGCGCTCTACAAGACTCAAGGCGAATCGTTCGTGCCACGGTACATCAGCCTCCTTGCGGCCGGCGGCTCCCGCGCTCCGGAAGCGCTGTTGAAAGATCTCGGTGTGGATATTCGGTCCGAAGCGTTTTGGCAAGCCGGCTTTGATACGATCAGAGACATGGTGAACGAGCTCGAGGCGGCGGCATGAAGGCATGAAAAGGGGACAGATTTATTTTCGGCCGATGAATTCGCGGCCAGCGACGCGAGCTTTACCAAACAGGTGCCATCCAAGTCGAATATAAATCTGTCCCCATCATGAGCAGTCTCTATAACAACCTTGATCAATACATCGTGCAGAGCCGAAGTCGGTTTGAATCGTGGCTGGGCGGCCTTGTTGAGGTGCCGACGGTCAGCATGGATCCCGATCGGCGGGAGGATATCCGCCGGGGGGCGTCTTTGGCCGTCGAATACGCAACCTCGCTCGGGGCCGCCGCCTCGATTGTCGAGACCGGTGGGCATCCGCTCGTGATTGGGGGCTGGCGCAGGAACCCGGATTGGCCTACCGTGACAATCTATAACCACCTTGATGTCCAGCCGGCCATGGAGCCAGAATGGACCCGGGAGCCGTTCAAATTTGTGGTGGACGGCGACTTTTATTATGGGAGGGGAACAACCGACGACAAAGGGCCGGCGCTGACGGCCCTTCTCGCCGCCGGGTATGTCGTCGAGCACAAGATACCGCTGAACATTCAGCTCTGTTGGGAACTGGAAGAGGAGATCGGCAGCCCGCATTTCGGTGCAGGCCTCACCAAGGCGACTACCCTGGCGCGACCGGACTCGGTCGTGGTGTCCGATACGGTGTGGCTGGCCGGAGGCCGTCCGGCAATTCCGTATGGCCTGCGGGGACTGCTGGCGGCGCGGCTCACTCTCGAGACGGCGAGCCGAGAGGCCCATTCTGGTTTAACCGGTGGAGCAGCCCGCAATCCGCTGACCGAGCTGTGCGCCGTGATCGAAGCCTGCGTGGACGCGGCGAGCGGCCGGGTGAAGATTCCGGGTTTTTATCAGAAGGTCAGGCGGCTGCGAAAAAAGGAGCAGGCGCAGTTTTTGAAATCCGGCTTCGACGTGAAAAGCTTCGCGGCCGAGCACCGGCTCACGAAGTTGCGGGTGCAAAGTCGGGCGGCCGTAATGCGTCGCATCTGGGCCGAGCCGACCTTCGAAGTTCACGGCATTGTCGGCGGCTACACAGGCCCGGGTGTCAAGACGTCCATTCCACCGCGCGCCGAAGCCAAGGTCAGCATGCGGCTCGTGCCGGATCAGGAACCGCAGGCGGTTTGGGTCCTGTTCAAAAAATATCTGCGGCGGTTGAATCCGGACGTGCAGGTGACGGCGGACGGGATGTTACGGCCGTACGCAGGCGATCGTGGAGGACCGTTCGCAGAGGCCGCGAGTCAAGCGATGGCGTTCGGATTTGGAAAAGAGCCGGCGTTCATTCGCGAGGGCGGTTCAATCGGCGCGGTGGTCACAATGGCGGAGCGCTGGAGGACACCGGTCATGTTCCTCGGACTGAGCCTGCCCGAGCATGGTTACCATGCTCCCAACGAGCGATTCGACTGGGGCCAAGCGTCCGGAGGCATCAGAGCATTCGTCAAATACTTCGACCAACTGAGCCGCATCCCGAGAACGGCGTCAGAGTCCGGTTAAGCCCGCCAGGTTGTGGGTTCGGGAGGGGGGTCCAGCCGGACGGGGCCCCCTCCCGCGGTGATGGAGGATCAGCGAGGGACTGATGGGAAAAGCGCACATCCTGATCGTGGAAGATGAGCACATCGTTGCGAAGGACATCCAGCAGCGATTGAGGGCACTGGGCTATCATATTCCGGTGATGGCCTCCTCGGGGGAGGAAGCGTTGAAGATGGCAGCCGACGACCGCCCGGACTTGGTGTTGATGGATATCCGGTTGAAAGGCGCGATGGACGGCGTACAAACGGCCGCAGAGATGCGGCGGCGCTTCAATGTTCCGGTGGTGTATCTGACCGCCTATGCCGACGACCACACGTTGCAGCGCGCGAAGGTGACCCAGCCGTTCGGCTACATTCACAAGCCGTTCGAAGAGCGTGAACTGTACACCTGCATCGAGGTGGCGCTGTACAAACATCAGATGGAACAAAAGCTGAGGGAGAGCGAGCAGTGGCTGGTGACGACGCTCGGATGCATCGGCGATGCGGTGGTGGCGACCGACAATAAGGGCCGGGTGAAATTCATCAACCATGTGGCGGAGGAGTTGACCGGTTGGACGCGGGACGAAGCCAGTGAGCGGCAGCTCACGCAGGTCTTCCATATCCTGACGGTCGAAGAGCTGGCCGAAATTCCGGTGGAGGGGGTGATGCAGGACGGGCAGGTGCTGAACCAGGCTCACGAGGCCATTCTGCTTGCGAAGAACGGCAGCGGCATGCCCGTCGAGTACCGGGCGGCTGCGATCCGAGGAGAAAGCGGTCATGAAATCGGCATCGTCGTGGTGTTTCGCGACATTACCGAGCGCAAGCAGGCTGAAGATAAGCTTCGCTATTTCAGCACGCACGATGTGTTGACCGGGCTCCACAATCGCGCCTACTTCGAAGAGGAGTTGGCGAGACTGGAACGCGGGCGGCAGTTTCCGGTCAGCATCATCATTGGGGACGTGGACCGATTCAAACACACGAATGATCTGCATGGACATGTCGCGGGAGATAAATTGTTGCGAGAGGTGGCGCAGGTGCTGAAAGGGGCGTTTCGGGCGGAGGACGTGGTGACTCGAATCGGCGGCGATGAGTTTGCGATCCTTTTGCCGCTGACCGATACCCCCACGGCCAAGGAAGCGGTGTCGCGGATCCGGCAGGGCCTTACTGCCTATAACGCCGCCCATAAAGACTGTCCGCTGGCTGTGTCGTTCGGAATCGCCACAGCAGAATCGGGTCCGCTGACGGAGGCGTTGAAGGAGGCGGACAAGCGGATGTATCGAGAGAAACTGATCAATCGGACCCGTCTATCCTCCTCGTAACGCGATACACTGACAGGAGCAGTTCCGGGCTGTCGCCGATGCGTATTGTTGGTGCTCAACCACGGCTTTCGAAATCCAGCCGCACCGGGCCGCAACGCCGCTGCTGGTGCTGTTTGACACGAGCGCGCAACAGTAAGGAAACGGAATTTCAGATTACTTTTACCCCCCAAAGAGCGTAAAAGGAGTCTGGCCAGGGACGGATAAGGGGATCAGTATGGCGACGAAGAAATCATCCCGCGCGTCCTCTTCCAAGAGGACCGGCACCAAACCCTCCGCTCCGCAAGAGCGAAGGAAAAGGACGGGACCTCACATACCTCCGACACGGCCGAAGACCGCCGCGCCCCCCCGCCGCATCGTCGGCCGCTCCTTCCCGATTGTGGCCGTCGGGGCCTCTGCGGGCGGTCTGGAGGCGTTCAGTAAGCTGTTGGAGCGTCTCCCGGTGGACACCGGTATGGCCTTTGTGTTGGTGCAGCATCTCGATCCGACACATCACAGCCTCCTGACCGAGTTACTGTCTCGGATCACAAAATTGCCCGTCAGCCAAGTCTCGAACGGCACGGTCGTGCAGCCGGACCATGTCTACATTATTCCACCTAATAGCGACATGGAATTAGAGGGGCTCACGCTCCGACTAGAGGCACGCTCCATGACCAGAGGGCAGCATATGCCGGTGGATGTGTTCATGCGCTCTCTGGCGGAACAACAAAAGCACTGCGCCATCGGCGTGATCCTGTCCGGCACCGCCTCGGACGGTGCGCTCGGCATCCAGGCCATCAAGGCCGAAGGCGGCATTACGATGGCACAGGACGAACAATCCGCCAAGCACAGCGGCATGCCGCGCAGTGCGATCCTGACCGGCTGCGTGGATTATGTGCTCCCGCCGGAAGGCATCGCGCGCGAGATAGAGAGGATCGGCAAGCACCCGATCAGCCAATGGAAAGAAACTCAAGAGGCCAAAACAGGTCAAGAAGGTAAAGAGGGTACCAAGAGCACGGGCGTACCCCAGCAGGAACATGATCTGGCTCCGATCTTCAAATTGCTTCGCACGTCGACCGGCGTGGACTTTTCCCATTACAAACTCAATACGGTTGTCCGTCGGGTCTTGCGACGCATGGCGTTGCAGAAGATCGAGCACCTGGACGACTATGTCCGGCTGTTGAATGGGAATCCCGATGCGGTTCAAGAGCTGTATCAGGATCTTCTCATCAAGGTCACCAGCTTCTTTCGCGACCCCGGGACCTTCGAGACGCTCAAGACCGAGATCTTTCCCAAGCTCCTGGAGGATCGACCCGACGGCGCGCCCATCCGAGTGTGGGTGCCGGGTTGCGCGACCGGCGAGGAGGCCTACTCCCTGGCGATCGCGTTCCTGGAATTTTTGGGCGATCGGACCGCTCAGTTCCCGCTTCAGATCTTCGCGACCGATATTAGCGAAACGGCTCTCGAGGTGGCCCGGCAGGGGACATATGTGGAAAACATCGCGCTGGACGTGTCAGCCACGCGCCTTCGGCGGTTCTTCGTAAAAGTCGATCGCGGATACCAGATCAGCAAAGGGGTACGTGATGTGTGCATCTTTGCGAGGCAGGATGTCACGCGGGACCCGCCGTTCTCGAGGCTGGATCTCATTAGTTGTCGAAATATGCTGATCTATCTGGACCGACTACTGCAGAACAAAGTTTTTCCGGTCTTTCACTATGCGATCCGGCGCGGCGGGTATCTACTGCTCGGCAGCTCCGAGACCGCCGGGAATTTCTCGGACTTATTCACGCTGGTCGACAAAAAGCACAAGATCTTCATGCGAAAGTCGTCGCTCACTCATGGAGGCTTTTATTTTGCCGCCGGTGAAGCCCGGCTCGAAATGCCCCAAGCCGCTACCACAATGGCCCTGGCTGAGGATGGCCAGACGGGGGTGGAGGCTCAGAAAGAAGCGGACCGGATCGTGTTGTCAAAATACGCGCCGGCGGGCGTCCTCGTTAACGAGGACATGGAGATCCTCCAATTCCGGGGACGGACCAGCCCTTACCTCGAGCCGGCGCCTGGAAAGGCGAGTCTCAATCTGCTGAGGATGGCCCGCGAAGGACTCCTGGTGGAAGTGCGGGCCCTGATGCACAAGGCGAAGAAGACCGGACGTCCGGCCCGCAAGGAGAACGTGCCGATCAAAGAGGACGGCCGGTTCAACGATGTCAACCTGGAGGTAATCCCGCTCAAGAATCGCGCGGGCAGCGAGCCCTGTTATCTGGTCATGTTCCAGGACCGGCCGTCGGTGCCCAGTAAACAGGAGGAGAAGCGAGCGGCCAAGTCCAATCGGCGGGAGCAGATCCAGCTCGAGCAGGAACTCCTGGCCACCAAGGATTATCTCCAGTCCATTATCGAGGAGCAGGAGGCCACCAATGAGGAGCTCAAATCGGCCAATGAAGAGATTCTCTCCAGCAACGAGGAGCTGCAGAGCACGAATGAGGAGCTGGAGACCGCCAAGGAAGAGCTGCAGTCCACGAATGAGGAGCTGACGACGGTCAACGAGGAGCTGCAGATCCGCAATCTAGAGCTAAACCAGGCCATCAACGATCTTACAAACCTATTGGTCAGCGTGAACCTCCCGGTGGTCATGTTGGACGAAGATCTGAGGATCCGTCGGTTCACCTCGATGGCGCAGAACATCTTGAAGTTGATCCCGGCCGACGTGGGGAGGCCGCTGAGCGACATCAATCATAATCTCCAGGTCCCCAGCCTCGATCAAGTCGTGCTGGAGGTGATCGCCACCGGCAATATCCGGGAGCAGGAGGTCCAGGACCGGTCCGGCCGGTGGTACTCCATGCGGATCCGTCCGTACAAGACCACCGACAACCAGATCAAAGGGGCGGTCGTCGTCCTGGTGGACATTGACGCCTTTAAGAATAGCCTGCAGGAGTTGAAAGAGTCCCGCGACTATGCCGAGGGCATCATTGAGACGATCTGGGAGCCGCTGCTGGTCCTTGATGACCAGCTCCGGGTCAAGACCGCCAATCGGTCGTTCTATAACACGTTTCGAGTCACTCCTGACGAGACCCAGGGGTGCCGCCTCTTTGATCTCGGTACCGGCCAGTGGAATATTCCCAAGCTTCGGACGATGCTGGAGGGCCTGATCCCGCAGAATGGCCGGTTCCATGACTTCGAAGTTGAGCATGACTTCCCCCGCATCGGTCCCCACACGATGCTGCTCAATGCACGGGTCATCTTCTGGGAGAAGACCCACACCCAGATGGTCCTCCTGGCTATGCAGGACATCACGGAACGCAAGCAAGAGGAGCTGGAGCGCATGAAGGCCTCTCTCCAGGAGAAAGAGGTGCTGCTGAAAGAGGTACACCACCGGGTCAAGAATAATCTCCAGATCGTCTCCAGTCTGTTGCACCTCCAGTCGGAAACGCTCAAGGACAAGCTACCCCTGGAGGTGTTTAGAGAAAGCCAGAATCGCATTCGTTCGATGGCCCTGATCCATGAGAAACTCTATCACTCCCAGGATGTGTCGAAGATTGACTTTGCGGAGTATGTGCGGAATCTCATCTCGAACCTCTTCCTTTCCTATGACGTGGATCCGGCCAGGGTCGAGCTGGAAGTGAATGTCCAAGGCGTGTCCTGGGACGTGAGCACCGCGATTCCCTGCGGGCTGATTATCAACGAGCTCATTTCGAACGCCCTCAAGTATGCTTTTCCGGAAGAGCGCCGGGGGAGAATTCGCATCGCGCTCTGCCAGGAGCAAGACCGGTTTGCCCTCACGGTCAGCGACAACGGGGTGGGCCTTCCTAAGGATCTGGACTTTCGCAGCACCGAGTCGTTGGGCTTTCAGCTCGTCAGCATGCTGGCCGACCAACTCGGCGGCACGATCGATTTGCACAGGGAGGGGAAAACTGAATTCAAGATCCGGTTCCCCACGAGCCGGCAGCAGGCCGATCACGTCGCATCTGAGAAGGTCTAGTGAATTGAACGGGAGAACTAGTGGGACACGAACTCTTCGGGAGGGAGGAGACCGTGTTCCTGCACATGTCGCCGGATGCCGGGCAGGGCTCGCCAGAAGAGGACTGCGCCCAGGATTGCGCCCAGTCCGCCTGCCGCGAAGGTGAGCGGCGTGCCGGCCCGTGCGGCGATGGCGCCGGCTAGAAGGCTTCCAATGGGCGCCGTCCCGAGAAAGAACATCGTATAGAGGCTCATCACCCGGCCGCGGAGCTGATCGGGCACCAACGATTGCAACAATGTATTGCACCCTGCCATGCCGGTGATCATGCCGTAGCCGACCGCCACGAGCACCAGGATTGAGAGCCATAAGACCTGCGTTGTCGCCAGCGCTAACAGCCCTGCCCCGAACACAATGCCGGCCCGAGCAATGACGGTGCCGAGACCGCGGATGGTCTTGCGTTGGGCGATGCGCAGCGCGCCCGCGAGTGCCCCGACGCCGCTTGCCGCCATGAGCATGCCCAGGCCATTCGCTCCACTGTGGAGAATCTCGCCCGCAAACACCGGCAGCAAGACCGTGTAGGGCATGGCGGTGAGGCTGAGCACCGCGATCAGGGCAAGGACCGCGCGCACGTGCGGCGTGCGCAGAGCGTAGCGAAGCCCCTCAGCTAAGAACACCATGGCATTCTCCTGTATAGGCCGTGGACGGGGCGGAACGCGCATCGCGACCAGACATCCGATGACGGCCAGGAAGCTGATCGCGTTGAGCAAGAAGCAGATCCCTTCTCCCACCGTCGCCACGAGGACACCGGCCACTGATGGGCCGATGATCCGAGCGGCGTTGAAGACTGAGGAGTTCAGGCCGATTGCCGAGGGCAGATCGGCCCGCGGAACCAGCTCCGCAATGAAAGATTGCCGCACCGGCATATCCACCGCGTTGATGAGTCCCAGCAGCGCCGCCAGCCCCAAGATCCATGGGACGGTAATCTGTCCGCTGAGCGTGAAGCCTGCTAGCGCCACGGCCTGGATCAGGGACAAGGTCTGGGTGGCGATGAGGAGGCGATGCCGCGGCCAGCGATCCGCGACAACGCCGCCGAAAAGGCCGAATGCCAAGACTGGCGCTTGCGATGCAAAGCCGACCAGACCGAGCAGCAGCGGAGAGCCGGTCAGCCGATAGACCAGCCAACTCTGGGCGAGGCTTTGCATCCAGGTGCCGCAGAGAGACAGTCCTTGTCCCGCGAGGAAGAGCGCGAAGTTGCGATGCCGCAACGCGCGCCAGACCGCTCCTTGAGTGAAAGGCTTCTTCATGGTGTTCGGCCGAGCGTCTTGTTGTCGGTCCCTCCCCTTTGTAAGAGGAGGCCTCGGGCGCAGGAGGTCGTCCCACGGGAAAAAGAGCCTGTCTTGCAGGCTCGGGGCTGGGTGGGTGCAATGACCTCCGGGGTGGGTGGGTGGAACGGCGGGGTAGACCTCCAGCGCATCACTACCTCCCCTATCCCCTCCTTACATAAGGAGGGGGAAACGCAGGTGACTAGGCCGAACCGGATGGGCAGGGAGGCCGACCTTGAGAGGATTGCAAAAGGGCGTTAATGGCGGCGACACTCGAACCGGCGCACATTGAGGCGGTCGTGACGACCATCTTGTTGCCTTTCAAGCCTAACGCTTTGGCAACGGCTTCTCCGAATGCGGTCAGATACTTGTCCCGCTCGGGCCCCTCTTCGGTAATCATAAAGCGATAGGGGTGGTAGAACTTCTGGGCGGTCTCGAAGGCGGCGGCAATCGAAACTTTCAAGGGGGTTTCGTCGTAGGCAGGCCCCGCTTGCTTGCGAAACGCGTTGTTCATCTGATCAATCACGGCGTCTTCGACCGCGTCCAGAAACTGTAGATACTCATTCATGGGGACGTAGAGCGTGGCGATGCGATCCACCAGATTGAACAGGACCTTCAGAAATTCGATAAAACCCTCCCACTCCTGCTTCCGGTCAAGGTTGCCGAGCGCGCTCGGAGCTTGCCGTTTGAGAAGCGTCATGGATTCCCGCGAGATGGCGATCATGAGCTCGCCCAGCGTCCAGGACTTGGTCCGGAACTCCTGAGAGAGAGGTTTGCCCGGGACTTCTGGCCGATGCGTGAAACTTGCCTGACAGGTTGGACAGGTGACCATGAGCACCTCGCCGGCGGGAATCCGAAGCTGCTGCCCGCACTGCGCGTTGGGACAGGAGACGATCTCAGTCCCGTTGACCGATTCCATCAGGCGGTCCCTTGCCCCGGCGTGTTGCCTTCATGTCGGGAAAGCTGTTCGGCGAACTTGGACCCGACGATGGCCACGACCCGGTTCATATGCTCGCTGAGTTCCTGCCATTCGTTGGCGCTCAGGTCGCGTTTCAATTCCGGATGAATCCCCCAGCGCGAGTTGACCATTTCCCTCTGGCGGACGACGACGACATTGATCAACTCAATGGTATCCGGAGTTTCTTGCGCCTTCGGCCCGGGGGGGGGCGACGATCGTTCAGCCATTGCTGCCTCCAGTAATTGACTCTCTCCTACCATGGGAGAGGCGGCGTGCGACAGTCTCTGATTCCGCAATCATACACGATCGCTGGACATCTTCGCATCCTACTTGGCGCAGTTCAGTTGGTGACAGGGGCGGGGAGCGGGGTAATTTGACGATGACGAGACCCTATGGTAGGGTTTCCGTTGATGTCTTCCAGCCGTCCTTCGCTACCACAGCCTCCTTCCCGCACCGTTCAGGTTGATGGCGTGACGCTGCGTTTGGCGCACGCTGATGCCACCTTGCAAGACTGGATCGGCCAGCGGGAGATTCTCACCCAGTTGCTCGCCTGCTGGCTGGTCATCGATGAGAAGGACCTGTCGCTGTCTCCACGAATCACGGGCGTGCCTGGTGTCGGCAAGACCACCCTGGCGATGGCTGCCGCGCAGGCGCGCAAGCAGCAGCTCTATATCTTTCAGTGCACGGCCGATACCCGCCCCGAGGATCTCCTCGTCACGCCGGTGCTTGCCGAGTCGGGGAAGATCGCCTACCACGTGTCCCCGCTCGTGACCGCCATGCTGACCGGTGGCGTGTGCGTGCTCGACGAAGGTAATCGCATGAACGAGAGGTCGTGGGCATCGCTCGCGCCCTTGTTGGATCATCGTCGGTTCGTGGAGTCTATTGTCGCCGGCATCCAGATCAAGGCGGATCGGGAGTTTCGCTGCTGCGTCACGATGAACGAGGACGCCTCTACGTATGAGGTGCCCGACTACATCATGTCGAGGCTCCAGCCAACACTGCATCTGGGCTTTCCCGCCAAGAACGACGAGCTTGCGATTCTGAAATACCACCTCCCGTTTGCGCCCGCGGATCTGCTGAGCTTGACGGTGAGCTTTCTCCAGGACGCGCACCATCTCGACCTGGACTTCTCGGTCCGGGATGGGATCCATATCTTACAATATGCGCTGAAGCGTATGGCGCAGGACCCGCAGCATCCGCTTTCCAAAGATGCCGCCTGGCAGGAGTCGCTGGTGCAGGTGTTGGGTGAGGAGGCGCAGGATCTGGGCGCCCTTTCCAAAAAGCGGGCGCGCGCCCTGGGAGACCAGGGCACCCTGCGCGGCCTAGGCGATTTCTTTTTCGAAGACAACGACCGCCTACATCCTGACCGCTAGCTGTCCTCGGTATGCGTTCTCCGGCCATTGAAACTGCTCTTCGGCTCTCCCGGCAGATCGAAATCTTGCCCCTCGTACATGCCAGCGGCGACATGGCCCAGGAAGTGCGCGAGACCTTGATCGCCGGGCATTTTGATTGTCTTGCGCTGCCGCTGCCTGAATCCGTTGCGGAAGCGGTCGAAGCCGCGGTTGAAACTCTTCCGAGCATCTCTGCCGTCATCCTCAGGGAAGGCGAGGACGGGGGAAGGCCGGTGGCTAGTTACGTGCCGATTGATCCCTGTCAGCCGGTTATCATGGGCATCCGCGTGGCGATGGGCGAGGGGATTCAACGCGCCTACATTGACCGGGATGTAAGTGTCTTCGAACCGGATCCTGTTCATGTTCCCGATCCCTATAATCTCAAGACAGTTTCCGTCGCCGCCTATGCGGCCGGTGCGCTGCCGGCCTTGCCGCCGCCGCAACCAGGAGGACAACGGGATGACCGCATTGCCTGGATGGCGTTCCGGCTGCATGAACTGGAGTTGGATTATGAGGCGATCTTGTGCCTCTGCCCGATACAGGACTGGCCCTATCTTCGTGACGCCTATCGCGAGCGCAAGCCGTACCGTCCACCGGACCCAATACGCGATGCGGCTGAAACGTTCAGAGTCTCGGACGCAAGCCTCTATTTCATGTTAGGGGAGCTGCCGTTCATCACCGGTCTCTATGAGCAGCGGCGTGCCGAACTCCGATCCGACCGGCATCTCTCTATTGATGGCGTGAAGGAATTGCTCCTGGAGGCGCGCTCTCGCTGGATGACGGAGCATGATAGCTTCTTAGCAGACGCAGGCCTCGGGAAAAAAGAGGCTGTCTCGGCAGCCTCGGGGCGGGAGGGTGCAATAGCGGGTGAGATGGCAGGCTCGGGACGAGAGAGTGCCATAGCGGGTGCAACAGCGGCCGGGGCGGGCGGGTGCGGGTGGATAACTCCCCAGCGCCTCCAAATCTTTCTGCAATACGTCCGGAACCTTGCCTTATTGGATCGTCGGCTGACACCGGACCTCTACACGTTGGTCACCGCTGCAAAGCAGATCGCCGGTGATCAATTCGCGGTCACGCTGATCGAGACAGCCAAGGATTATGGCTATCCGCAGGAAGAGGCCGATTCATGGAGATCCTCTGCGCAGGGGATGGTGAGCTTCGGCATCGGCCAGGCCGAATTTCCGGACGGTAGCATGATGCAAATGAAAAACCGGCTGCCGGGGCCGCCGCAACTCTGGCGCACGCTGCAGCTGAGACCGAAACCCACGCCCATCAAGCGGCGCGGCTGGGCGCAGCGCTGGAACCCCTTGCGGCAATGTTCCTGGCCTCCTGAAGATACCCGCATCGAATCTTTCAACCTGCACGTTCGCGAGCAGGCGAAAGCTCTGATCGGGGCAGACTTGGCGCGCACGGAAAAATTTACAACCTCAATAAAAGACGGGATTGACCTCCGCGAGACGTTGCGACATTGGCACACGCACGAAATCTATGTAAAGGAGATCCCGCCGGCGAGAGGCAGTATTGAAGTGGTGGTGTTCCTGTTCGACACGCCGGCCGATCCGGCGAAGTACTCCTGGCAGGCGACCTGGTTCGCCGAGCATGAAGAGGAGTCCACGCTCTGCTTTTTTGCGACGCCGTTCAACGAGAATCTGATCGGTCCCGGCATCGCGCAGTCCGTCTACGGCGGCGCCATGTTTCTGTTTCCGCCGAGGCCGATCCTGGATATCTGGAGCGATCCCCGCTTGGCCTTCACCACGACCTTGGAAGAGCGTCTATTGGCGGGCGCGCTTTTGCATTCGCAGGAGCGCCATGTGGCCCTGGTCTCACCAATGAGGCCGCCGGCTCGCTGGCGGCTTCTCGCCCGGCGCTTCCGAAAGCAACTGGTTCCGATTCCCTTGTCGCGCTTCTCGGCCCAAACTGTGGATCGCCTGCGACGCTTTCACGTCCTCAACGGCCATGAGATCCGCTCCTACGCCGCACGATTCATCCAGGAATTGTAACCTTGACCCTTGCTCCGTTGTATTGTACTCTTTGCTAAATGCCTTCCATCCGAAGAGCGCTCCTTGGGGGTCTCGTCGGAACCCTCGCTGTTCTGTGCCTTTCCGCATCCCTGGGCGCCGTCGAAATCGTGTCTCCTCAAGATGGCGCTGAGATTCCGATCGGCTCAGAAGTCGTGGTCCAGGTCCAGCCCAGTCCCGATGATGATATCGTTCGGGTCTATCTCTCCGGCTCGGAAGAGGCCATGAAATACAACGACAAGACCGGCTACTTCGAGCAGCGGGTGAAGCTCCGCGGTGATGCTTTTGGGTCCATTCCGGTCGAAGTGGAGAGCGTCAACAGCAAGAATGTGGTGAGTACCGCCACTGTCAACGTCAATGTCAAATTGCCTCCGGTGCTGCCGTTGATTTCGCTTCGCATCCACGCGGAGCAGCGAAAGATGGTCCTTGAAGGCATTGGTGAGAAACAGAGCCTTCAGGTGATCGGCGAGTTTCCCGACGGGACCGTGCGTATCATCTCTGCCGTAACCTTCGGGACGGAGTACACCAGCAAGAACGACAACGTCGCGACCGTAGATGCCAACGGCTGGGTGACGGCGGTGGGAATTGGGGAGACCACCATCGTCGTTCGCAACGGCAACAACGAAGCGCACGCCAATATCATTGTGCGAGCTAAGCCTTCCGACTCCGAAAAGAAAGACACCTAAAAAAACGGCGAAGGAGACGCGGCCAGATGCCAGGCCGCAGGTCTGAAAAAACCGCAGGCGTACCCTCTGGGGTACGTTGAGGATTTTTTTAGGCCGAGAACGACGCAGATGGTCGTGCATCGTTCGCTGTTAGCGGCGGGAGAGGCTTTGCTGCGATGCCGGCACGTAAAGCTTTTCTGTGTACTCCTGCACCATGCGTCGGGCGCAAAACCTCGGGACAGCGATACGAATCGTCTCTCGCACGACACTGAGCCAGCCGCGCGGAACCCCGTCTGCATCCTGAGTGTAATAGAGCGGGACCACCTCGTTCTCCAGGATTTGATACAAGGCTTCCGCATCTGCTGCGTCCTGCGCGACTGGGTCCGGGTTGAAGTCTCGTCCACCGATCGCCCATCCATTCGCCCCGTTGTACCCTTCGGCCCACCAGCCGTCCAGGACGCTAAGATGCGGGACGCCGTTGAGCGCCGCTTTCTGGCCGCTGGTACCACACGCCTCGAGCGGTGATCGAGGCGTATTCAACCAGACGTCCGTGCCGTGGATCAGGAACTTGGCGGTGTGCATGTCGTACTCTTCGACGAAGGCGATGTGGCCGCCGATCCCGTGATCCTTGGCCAGTGAGTAGACTTCGTGAATGAAATACTTTCCGGGTTCGTCGGCCGGATGGGCCTTTCCCGCGAAGATGATCTGCACAGGCCGCCAGGGGTCCTGAAGGAGGCGCTTCAGCCGCTCGAGGTTGTGGAATAGCAGCGTAGCCCGCTTGTAGGTGGCAAAGCGGCGGGCAAAGCCGATGGTCAAGGTTTGCGGCTCCAGCAGCGTCCCGGACGCCAACACTTGAGAGGGGTCCAGCTGCCCGTGAATCCACCGGCTCCTCACGCCCTCATTGATATGACCAAGCAACTTGAGCTTCAGTGCGAGGCGCGTGTTCCAGAGCTCGCCGTCCGGAATATCCGCGACCCGTTCCCACAGGGCCGGGTCGTCGTGGTGCGCCACCCAATCCGGCCCGAGGTACTTGGCATAGAGCTGCCGCATCTCGGGAGCGATCCAGGTGGGGACATGCACACCGTTCGTGACGCTGACGATCGGCACCTCCTCGGGCGGCGTGCCTGGCCACAGATGGGCCCACATCTGCCGAGACGTCTCCCCATGTCGGCGGCTCACCGCATTGCGATGGCCGCTTAATTGCAGA
>Ga0184623_10000467_pt1 | contig 17033 bp, 15 predicted proteins | sample PLM1_100_b1_FD_133138 | JGI IMG/M metagenome (GOLD analysis project Ga0184623, IMG submission 133138) | Groundwater sediment microbial communities from an aquifer in East River, Colorado, USA - PLM1_100_b1 | ecosystem: Environmental > Terrestrial > Soil > Riparian zone | place: USA: East River...
GTCATCGCAGCCCGCGCGCGGCAAGTGGAACGCTACCAGGGGTCCCGTACCCACAACAATGCCCAGCTTCGCCCCATGCAGATCAAAAAGCATTGCCGGGTCGACGGGCCGGGGCGCGTGCTGATCGAGCAGGCCGTCGCGCGCCTCGGGCTCTCGGCGCGGGCCTACATGCGGATTCTGAAAGTGGCACGCACGATCGCCGATCTGGAGCAGAAGGACTCGATCGCGGCCGAGCACGTGGCCGAAGCGATCCAATACCGCAGCCTCGACCGGCGGGTGTTCTGAAAGGGAGCTTAGCGGGCGGGAGTGCCCGTGGCGCTGGGTTGCTGCATGGGCAGGCAGATGTGGATGGTGGTGCCCACGCCCTCCTTGCTCTCGACCGTGATTTGCCCGCCGTGCGCGTCCACCACGTCTTTCACGATTTTGGTGCCCAGCCCCGTGCCGCCCGCCTTATGGCTGATGGCGCGGGAGGTGAAGAGGCTGTCGCGGATCTCGGAAGGCATGCCGCGTCCGTTATCGCAGATGGAAAGGAGAAGGAGTCCGGCCTGCAGCTCGACCTGTCCGCTGACGGTGATTAATCCTCCTCCGGGCACGACCGAGATGGCATTATGGATCAAATTGTAGAAGGCGTTGAAGAGCCGGCGCTCGTCGGCGGCGATCGGCGGGAGCAGGTCGAGGCCTTCCGCGCGGAGAGAGATATTCTTCTCGTCGGCGAGCATGCACAACGTTTTGATGACATCGTCGACCACGTGTCCGACTAGGCACGGGGCGAACTGTGGTGGCGTGCTCAGGCCCTTGACGCAGTCTCCGATCTCCTTCACCCGATCCTGGATGCGACGGGCGGCGTTCCGAAGCAACCCGATCACGCGGTTGCACAGATCCTGGTTCGTCTGAGTCCCGCTGATCCCTGTGGCGGACAGACTACTGAAGAGTTTGTTGAGCTCGGTTTGCAAGAACTCGCCGCCGGTGATCACCGGCGTGAGCAAGTTTTTGATATCATGGCCGATGTCTCCGATGAGGCGTGCCACCTCGGCCAGCTTGGCCGTTTCGAACAGGCGCGCCTGCTCGATGGACTGGGACGCGAGGGCGGAGATGATGGTCAGGATGGCGATGTCATCCTTGTTGAGCTGCCCCTCGCGCTTGTTCAATACTTGAAGGACTCCGATGGGCACGCCTTCCCAGCGCTTCAGCGGGATCGTGATCATATCGCGGGTCTTGAATCCGGTGGAATGATCCACACCGGTGAAGTGGCGGGTATCCCTGGCCACGTCACTGATGATAGCCGGCTCCCCTGATTGGAAGACCGCCCCGGCGACGCCCTTATCCCAGGGAATGGCTGTTCCGCGCAATTGTTCCGCCTTCTCTCCGATCACGTAGCGGAAGATCAATTGTTTGGATTTATCGTCGGCCAGGAGCACCGATCCGGCGTCGGCCTCCACTACTTCCAGCGCAATGCGAAGGGCGTTTTCGACCAACTTGTCCATATTGACGTGCTGGGAGAGAGCCTGACAGATGAGGCGGGCTGCCTCGAGTTCCCGCTCGCGCTGGACAAGCCGGTGGTCCCGTTGCCGGCGAAGCGCCCGGCGTCGGTCTCTGAAGCGTCGTGGATTAGGAGAAGAGGGTGCCCAGTCACTACCCACGCGTGCTGCCTTGTTCCAAGGTGTAGACCTCCCGTTGGCACGTCAGGTTAGGGATTCCTTTAGGGTAAGTCAAGATACGTGCGGATGAACAAGGAAGAAAGGATTCTGGGACAAATCAAGGTTTTTATCCCGTCGCCTCAAATTGAAAAGGCTCCGGGTCGAGCAAGCTCTGTATGGAGCTGGCGAGAGGAATCGAACCTCCAACCTGCGGTTTACAAAACCGCTGCTCTGCCGTTGAGCTACGCCAGCGTCCACCGAAAGGCCATGGTAGCATACTTCCAGGACAGCAAAAAACCTGCCGCTGTGTTATAGTCGCGCCTCTGGGGAGGAAGGAGCGGAAGCAATGGTCACGGTACGTTTGTTGGGAAATCTGGCATCGGCCGATGGCGAGCGGGTCCTGGAATGGGAGCTCAAGGAGCCGGTCACCTTAAAGCAGCTCCTTCTTGACCATAAGGATCAGGTTCCCGAGGTGATCCGGATCTGGCAGGAAGAGGAATGCATGTTCACGGTGGGGATTCGCATCGCGGCCGAAACGACGCTGGTCAAAGACGGCGATCTCGTCAAGGTCACACCGCATAACAGTCAGCTGAACGCTGCCGACTTTCCGATCGGCCACGGCGGAGCGCTTTAGCTTCGGGTTTTCTTGGCTTTTCTCCGCTCTTCCTGGTCCAGGATGCGCTTGCGGATGCGGAGATTCGACGGCGTCACCTCGACCAACTCGTCCGGACCGATATACTCCAGCGCGAACTCGAGCGTCATCTCGCGAGGCGGGGTCAGCACGATGGCCTCGTCCGAGCCGGACGCCCGCATGTTCGTCAAATGTTTGGCTTTGCAGACGTTGACGTCCAGATCTTCGTCCCGCGCGTTCTCGCCGACCACCATCCCCTGATAGACCTCCACCTGGGAGCCGATGAAGAGGGCACCTCGTTCCTGGGCGATGTTGAGCCCGTAGGCGCTGCTGGTTCCCGTCTCGTGCGCGACTAGCGAGCCATGGCCGTCGACTTGAAGGCTGCGGGGGTCGACTTTCTCGTACCGGTCGAAGATATGGTGCAGGATGACGGTGCCCTTGGTCTTGGTCAGCAGCGCGTTCTTCAGACCGATGACCCCTCGGGTTGGGATGTGGTATTCGAGGTGCAGGTCGCCATGGACCGTCAGTTTCATGTGGCGAAGCTCGCCCCGGCGCCGTCCGATCTCTTCGATGACGGTGCCCTGGAACTCAACCGGCACCTCGATCGTCAGTTCTTCATAGGGCTCCAGCGTGACGCCGTCTTCTTCGCGCATGATCACCTTCGGCTGGGAGACCTGCAGCTCGTAGCCTTCCCGGCGCATGGTTTCGATGAGGACCGCCAGATGCAATTCGCCGCGGCCGGCGACCAGGAACTGGTCGGTGGAATCGGTTTCTTCCACGCGCAAGGCGACGTTGGTCTCGAGCTCCTTGTACAGCCGGTCGCGGAGGTGGCGGGAGGTGACGTACTTGCCCTCCTTGCCGGCGGAGGGACTGGTATTGACCGAAAAGGTCATCTGGACGGTCGGTTCGTCGATCGCCACGGGTGGGAGAGGGATCGGCTGTTCGGGATCGGCCAGGGTCTCGCCGATCCCGACCTCGGGGAATCCCGCCACGGCCACGATCTCGCCGGCTTCGACCCGTTCCACGTCCTTGCGCTCCAGCCCTTCGAAGATCAGCAGATCGGTGACCTTACCCGGGACCTGAGTACCATCGGTTTTGATCCGCACGAGGGGCTGGCGCTTGGTGAGGGTGCCGGAGAGCAGCTTGCCGATGGCCATCTTGCCCTTGTAGGAATCGTGAGCCAGGGCGAGCACGAGCATCTGGAGCGGGCGATCCGAAATGATCTGGGGCGCGGGGATCTTCTCCAGGATGGTGTCCAGCAACGGCGCGATGTCGACGCCGGGTTTTTCCGAGTCCAGAGAGGCGGTCCCGTGGAGTGCGGAGGTGTAGACGAGGGGAAAGTCCAGCTGGTCGTCGGTGGCGCCGAGATGGGCGAAGAGATCGAACGTACGGTTGACGACCTCCTCGATCTGGGCGTCGGGACGATCGATTTTATTGATGACGACGATAGCCCTGTGTCCCAGGCCTAAGGCCTTGCGAAGCACGAAAGTGGTCTGCGGCATGGGGCCTTCCTTCGCGTCCACCAGGAGCAGCACCCCGTCCACCATGCGGAGGGTGCGTTCCACCTCGCCTCCGAAATCGGCATGGCCCGGCGTGTCCACGATGTTGATCTTGACCCCGCTATAGACCACGCTGGCGTTTTTCGCCTTGATGGTGATGCCACGCTCGCGCTCCTGGTCCATGGAGTCCAGGATACGTTCGCCCATGCCCTCGATGTTGCGGTGGACGTGGGTTTGCTTGAGGATCGCGTCCACCAGAGTCGTTTTGCCGTGATCGACGTGGGCGATGATGGCGATGTTGCGAAGATCCGAGCGACGCATAAGATCCTTTCCCTGCCGCACTGTAACGCAGATGCATCGAGAGAGTCAAAGACCATCCGCGTTGTGGTAAAATAAGACATGCCGTTCCGCGATCAAGACAGGCGTCCACGCCGGCGTCGTTCATTCGTGAAAAAGCTGCTGGGTCCGTTTTTGATCGTGATCCTGATCGGTGCGGCGGCGGCCGCCGGCATGGTGTGGTACCTCATGCAGGACCTCCCGTCTCTCGCAGGACTGCACGAGTATCAGCCCAGTCTGGTCACGCGCGTGTACTCGGCCGACCAGCAGGTGATCGGGCAGTTTTTTGTGGAACGGCGGATTCTGGTGCCGCTGGACAAAATTCCCCGGCATCTGGTGAACGTGGTGATTGCGCTCGAGGACGCCCGCTTTTTCGAGCACCGGGGTCTGGACTTTGTGGGTATCGCCCGCGCGGCGGTCACGAATCTCCTGTCGGGCAGGATCCGCCAGGGCGCGAGTACGATCACGCAACAACTGGCGCGATCGCTCTTTCTGTCGCCGAAACGGGATTTCAAGCGGAAGGTGAAAGAAGCGCTCCTGGCGATCGAGATGGAGCAGATGCTCGGCAAGGAGCAGATCCTTGAGCTGTATCTCAACCAAATCTACTTTGGCCACGGGGCCTACGGGGTCCAAGCTGCCGCGCAAACCTACTTCGGCAAGAATGTCGGCGAGGTGACGCTGGCCGAAGCCGCGTACCTGGCCGGGCTGCCCAAAGGACCGTCCGACTATTCTCCCTATTACCATCCGCAGGCTGCCAGGCGGCGCCAGGTCACCGCCATCAAACGGATGGTGGAAGAAGGGTTCATCTCGTCCGCGGAAGGGGACCGCGCCGTGGAGGAAAAAGTCGTGTTCAAGGCCCTGACGCGGGATGAGCCGGCCCCGCATTTCGTTGAAAATGTCCGGCTGAAATTGATGGCCACCTACGGCGAAACCATGGTGTATAAGGGTGGGCTTCAAGTATATACGACACTGTCCGTGCCGGACCAGCAAGCGGCCACTGCGGCACTGCGAGAGGGACTCCGCCAGTTGGATAAGCGGCAGGGGTATCGAGGACCACTCCGCCAGGGCGCGTCCCCGGAAGAATTCTCTATGACCAAGATCAGCGGGGCGACAATCGCCGTCTCGGTTCGTGAAGGGGAGATCGTTGAGGGTGTCGTGACGAAAGTCGGCAGGGATGGGGTGATGGTCGCGGCGCGTGGATTGACGGGGAAGATTGCCACCGAGGATCTGCTCTGGGCAAAGCGGAAACTGCGGGGTCCCGATCCCTCGAAGCATGCCAAGGACACCGGCGTCAAGACTCCCGGAGAGCTGTTCAAGGTCGGCGATGTGATCGAAGTCGGCGTCAAGAAGCTCGCGAAAGATGGGGTCCGGCTCACTCTGGAGCAGACCCCGATCGTCGAAGGCGCCCTCCTGTCGATTGATCCCCGGACTGGCGCCGTGAGGGCCATGGTCGGCGGATACGATTTCCGACGGAGCGAATACAATCGCGCGACGTCGGCCAGGCGGCAACCAGGGTCGGCCTTCAAGCCGATCATCTACGCCACGGCGGTCAATCAAGGGCTCTCACCCGGCACGCCCATCGTGGACTCGGCCGTGGTCTATAACGAAGACAACCCCGAGATGACTTGGCGGCCGGAAAACTACGATCAGAAGTTCCATGGTCTGGTCACCTTGCGGGACGCGCTGGCGCATTCACGCAATGCCGCCACGGTGCGCCTGCTTGAGAAGATCGGCGTCCAGCCGGTGCTGGATCTTGCTAAGGATCTGGGAATCACCTCGCCGCTCGCCAATGACCTGTCGTTGGCGTTGGGCTCATCCGGCGTGACGTTGCAGGAGTTGACGGCGGCCTATGGAGCGCTTGTGGATCAAGGCGTCCGCCTGGAGCCCTATGTCGTCGAGTCCGTGATGGATGCGAACGGCCAGGTGCTGGAAACCCATGTCCCTGACCCGCGCGAAGTGCTCTCCCAGGAATCCGCGTATCTGATCACCAATATGATGGAGGATGTCATCCAGCAGGGCACAGCCCAGGCCGCCAAAGGGATGGGGCGCCCGCTGGCCGGCAAGACCGGCACGACCAACGATTTCACGGACGCCTGGTTTGTGGGCGGTGCGCCGAATTTGATGGCGGGGGTCTGGGTGGGGTTTGATGATATCCGGACGCTCGGAGACAGAGAAGCCGGCTCCCGCGCGGCGCTGCCGGTCTGGATGAGCTATATGAAAGCGGCTCTCAAGCCTCTGCCGGTCCTGGCTTTCGCGCAGCCAGAGGGGGTGGTGTCTATCAAGATCGACCCGGGGACCGGTCTGCTTGCTCCGGAAGGGACGAATCAAGGGACCGCCGAGGTCTTCCTGAAAGGCACCGAGCCGACCCAACAGGCCCCCGCCAAATCGTCACCCTCGCAGTTCTTCAATTTCGACCAGAAGTAATTCCTTCAACTGTGGGCGTCTTGGTATTCTTCGTGCCAGGCCATTTGGATGGCCTCGAGGAGTTTCTCGTTCGATTTCTTGGGATCCCCGATAAAGCCTGGCATCGCCATGACCCATTGATGGAGGTCCGTGAACCGGATCGTCAGGGGGTCGGTCTCGGGATGCAGCTCCAAGAGCTGAATGGCGATCTCTTCGGTGTTGTTCCAGTCGATTTCCATGGCGTCCCTTCGGCTCTCAGGTCACGTCGCTCAGTTTCTTGTCCTTCAGCGCGTCTTGCAGCGTGCTGTTCATGAGCTTCTCAGCCAGGCCGTAGGACGCCTTGTTCAGGGCCTCGATGGCTTGCCGGATGGGACGGTGATCGGTCCCGGCCATGGCGGATTTGAGGTCCGCCATCGCTTGCCGGATGGCCGCGAGTTCCTCCGGCGTGGCCAGCCCGTCGGCGCGCGCCAGCGCCTTCTCCGTCGCTTTCAGCATGCTCTCTGCGTCATTCATCGCCTCGATGCGCTGCCGTTCCTGAATGTCTTGCTGGGCGAAGACGAAGGAATCGCGGATCATGCGCTCGACTTCCTGGTCCGACAGGCCGTAGGAGGGCTTGACCTCGATGGACTGCGCCTCGCCTGTCCGGACGTCCCGGGCGGTGACACTCAGGATCCCGTTCGCGTCGATCATGAAGGTGACCTCGACGCGGGGGACGCCGGCCGGGAGGGGAGGAATCTTGAGCTGGAAGCGCGCCAGGCTTCGGTTGTCCTTGGCCAGCTCGCGCTCGCCCTGCAGGATGTGGATGTCCACGGAGGTTTGGCCGTCGACGAAGGTGGTAAACATTTCTTTCGCGCTGGTCGGGATCGTCGTATTGCGGTGGATGAGGCTGCTCATGACGCCGCCCATCGTTTCAATCCCCAAGGTCAGAGGCGTCACGTCGAGCAGGAGCATGTCCTGGATGCCCCCGGACAGAATATCGGCCTGGACCGCGGCCCCGAGCGCCACCACCTCGTCGGGGTTGAGCTCGCAGTGGGGGGGCTTGCCGAATAGTGCCTGGACCCGCTGCTGCACGAGGGGCATTCTGGTGGACCCACCGACGAGGACGATTTCATCCACATCGGTCGCAGAAAGCCCGGCATCCTTGATGGCCTGCCGGCAGGGCGTCAGGGTTTTCTCCACCAGATCAGTAACCAGGGTCTCGAATTCGGCGCGCGTGAAGGTGCGGCGGTAGTCCCCTTTGCCGTCAGGCAGCGGCACGGTGACGGTCGCGTGGCTTTCTTGGGAGAGTCGGCATTTCGCCTGTTCAGCGCGGACGCGTATGTCCTGCTGAAGCTCGGGGCGGCCGTCCAGGGAAACGCCATGGCGGGTCTTGATCTCCCGCATGATCACATCCACAAGGCGCCGGTCGAAGTCGTCGCCACCGAGGTGGGTATTGCCGTTTGTGGCCAGCACCTCGAAGATGCCGCCTTTGAGTTTGAGGATTGAAATATCGAAGGTGCCACCGCCCAAATCGTACACGGCGATGGTGCCCTGTGTCCGTTTCTGAAGACCGTAGGCCAGCGATGCGGCGGTCGGCTCGTTGACGATTCGCACCACGTCCAGGCCGGCGATCTTGCCGGCGTCCTTGGTGGCCTGGCGCTGACTGTCGTTGAAATAGGCGGGGACCGTGACGACGGCCTTGCGGATCTCCTCTCCGAAGAAGGCTTCGGCGCGGGCCTTCAGGTCCTTGAGGATCATGGCCGAGATCTCGGGCGGGGTGAGCGCCTTATCACCGATCCGGAGCCGGATCACGCCGCCCTGCTCGGTGAGGTTGAAGGGGAAGTACTGCAGTTCCGGCGTGACGTCCGCCAGGCCTTTTCCCATGAAGCGTTTGACCGAATAGACGGTGTGTTGGGGGTTATGAACGAGCTGCTCCTTAGCCGCGTCCCCGACCAGAATGCCGGTCGGCGTATAGGCGACGACGGAGGGGACCATCGTACGCCCCTCAGGCCCCGCGATGACCGTGGGGGTCTTTCCGTTCATGTAGGCGACGAGCGAGTTGGTCGTCCCGAGATCGATCCCGACGATGCGTGCCATTATCCCAGAGCCTCCGCGATGTTCCCGAGCATGTTGGTCACGTAGGTCCGCTCGGATAGCAGGCTGCGCATCTCCTTGAGTGTTTGTTCCTTCTGGGCCGAGTGGGCCTGGTCGTGGGACCCTTTTTCGATCAGCCGGTCCCAGATCTGGAAGAGCTCGGCCAGGCGGCTCTCCAGGGCGGCCCGCTTGGCGTCCAACGTTTTTCTCGCGTTTCTCAACAGATCAGCGGCACGCGCGGCGGATGCGGCATCGTTCTGGGACTTGGCCGCCTGGAATTCTTCCAGATGCTCCTGAATCTCGAGAATAGTTTCAAAGAGGTCGGCCGGCGCTTTTCCGGGGATGTCCTTGGCGGCGCCGGCCTCCAGCCGCAAGAGATACTCCACACGCAGGATGGGGTCCTTCAGCGTGCGGTACGCCTGGTTGAGGATGGCGGAATTGGCCAGGCTGACCGCCCGCTCCATCTCCGATTTGCCCTCGTAAAAGTCCGGATGGAACGCCCGGCTCAGCTCGTAGAACTTCGTCTCCAACGACCCCGTGTCGATGTTCAGCTTCCGGGGGAGTCCCAGGCAGGTGAAAGAGTCGATGTCTTTCGAGAGGGGCTGGACTTTCACGCATTGGCCGCAGAAATACTCGCCGCCGATATCGGACTGGCAGTGCCAGCACATGCTGCGCGCCAGCGCCATGGGGAGCTCTTTCCTACCGGTTTCCATGTGGTCGCCTCTATGAGCTCTCTAGAACACAACGGGCATGGCCACTATCACGATCGGCCATGCCCTCTGGACTGTACGTCTCGGCTGATAAGGAGCGGTTAGACGGAGAACGATTCCCCACAGCCACAGCTTTTGGCGGCGTTCGGGTTGCTGAACTTGAACTGGCCGCTCACCAAATCCTTCTGATAGTCGAGCTGGGTGCCTTGCAGATAGATCGCGCTCTTCATGTCCACGATGATGCGGATGCCGTCGACTTCGTAGGACTGGTCGTAGGGCCCCATCTCCGTATCGAAGTTCACGGTGTAGCTGAGGCCGGAACAGCCCCCGCCCTTGACGCCCAGGCGCAGGGCCGCCGAACCCAGGCCCTGGACCTCCTGGAGGCGCTTGATCTCCTTGAGGGCGTCCGGGGTTAACGTCACAATCGGTGTCGCGGCGGCGGTCTCTTCCATAGGACGTGTCCTTCCCTTTACTTTGCCTGTGCGGCCGCTTTCTCGCCTTGGACTTCGTCGACCGACGCTTTCTTTTTATAGTCTTGCAGCGCGGCCTTGATGGCGTCTTCGGCCAGCACGGAGCAATGGATCTTCACCGGCGGGAGGTTCAACTCCTGCACGATGTCGGTATTCTTGATCTTGTAAGCTTCTTCGACCGTGCGACCCTTCAGCCATTCCGTGGCAAGGCTGGAGCTGGCGATCGCCGAGCCGCAACCGAAGGTCTTGAACTTCGCGTCCACGATCCGGTCGTTCTCCACCTTGATCTGCAGCTTCATCACGTCGCCGCACTCCGGAGCGCCCACGATCCCGGTGCCCACCTGCTTGTCGTCCTTCGACAGGCTCCCCATGTTCCGCGGGTTGTTGTAATGGTCGATGACCTTTTCGCTGTACGCCATGATATTCCCCCCTCTCTATTCTATAACTCTCCAGTAATGCTTAACAAGCCTCACGATCCGCAATCTTTTAGTGTACTGCCCATTGCACGGATTTCAAATCGATCCCTTCCTTGGCCATTTCATACAGCGGGGACATCTCCCGCAGCCGCTTCACGGCTTCGACCATCCGCTTCGCCGTATAGTCGACTTCTTCGTCGGTCGTGAATCGGCCGAGCCCGAACCGGATGGAGGAGTGCGCCAGGTCCGATCCGACGCCCAGGGCCCGAAGCACGTAGGATGGCTCCAGTGTAGCTGACGTGCAGGCGGACCCGGAAGAGAGCGCGATCTCCTTGACGCCCATCAGCAAGGCTTCCCCCTCGACGTAGGCAAAGCTGATATTGAGGTTGTGCGGCAACCGTTCCGTTGGGTGCCCGTTGAGGTAGCACTCGTCCAGGTCCCCCATGATCTGAGCCTGCAAGCGGTCCCGCATCGTCGCGATCCGCTTGCTCTCGGTAGGCATCTCCTGCTCGCAGAGCTCGCAGGCTTTGCCGAACCCCACGACCAAGGGGACGGGCAGGGTGCCGGACCGCATGCCGCGCTCGTGGCCGCCGCCGTCGATCTGAGGCGCCAAGCGGACCCGAGGGCCCTTCTTCCGGACATACAGAGCGCCGACGCCCTTGGGGCCATAAATCTTGTGGCCGGTGAAGGACATCAGGTCGACCTTGAGCGCTTCTACATCCACCGGGACCTTGCCGACGCCCTGTGTCGCGTCGCAGTGGAAGAGAATGCCCTTCTCCTTGGCGATCTTGCCGATCTCGGCGATCGGGTGAATCGTTCCGATTTCATTGTTGGCCAGCATGATCGAGATCAGAATTGTCTTGTCCGTAATCGCTTTCCGGACTTCGTCGGGGTTGACCCGGCCGTCTTTTCCCACCGGCAAATAGGTCACCTTGATGCCGCGTTTCTCCAAGGATTTGCAGGTGTCCAGGACCGCCCGGTGTTCCGTCGCGCAGGTGATGATGTGGTCGCCTTTTTCCTTGTACATCTCCACGGCGCCCTTGAGCGCGAGGTTGTCGGATTCCGTGGCTCCGCTGGTGAAGACGATCTCCTTGGCGTCGCAGTGGATGAGCTTGGCGATTTGCTTACGGGCATGCTCGACCGCTTCCTCGGCCTCCCATCCGAATTGATGGTTGCGGCTGGCGGCATTGCCGAATTTTTCGACGAAGTAGGGCAGCATCGCATCGAGGACTCTGGGGTCCATCGGCGTCGTGGAGTGATTATCCAGAAAGATCGGAAACTTCATTGTGCGGCTCCTTCTCTATCTCGTTTCGAAAAACTTACGCTCGGCGGCTGACTAATCTGGGCGGTGGCTCAATGGTGGCCGTCGTACTAAAGGTGCCCATATCCTCGATCGACATGCTGTCCAGGAGGCTGTAAATGCTGTTCTGAATGTTGCGCAACGGGGTACGGATGTTGCAGCGCGCCATCTGCATACAATGGGAATCCTCGTTGTGATAGCATTCGGTGATTCCGATAGGTCCTTCGATCGCCTGAATAATGGAGAGCAACGAGATGCTGTCCGAAGATTTGACCAGGAGATACCCGCCCTTCGGACCGTTTTGGCTGACAATCAGGCCCTTTTTGCCCAGCTTCTGGAGAACCTTGGCCAGCAGCTCGACCGGAATGCTGTATTCCTCCGCGATCTCCTTAGTATTGACCACTCGGCCAACACCTTTGGAGGCCATGTATTGAATAGCCATCAAGGCGTAGTCAGTCTTTTTCGAAAGTTTCAGCATAGCCAATTGATTCCGATTAAATCAGTCGGGGACTATTTCCGTCGGAGACCATAGTGGTCGGGTATAAATATAACATCACTGAAAATGCTTGTCAATATAAAATATTTATGTTATATTTCAATGCATTAAGAACACAATAGGATCAGCAACGATGAGCAAAATTCGAGTCCGGTTTGCTCCGAGTCCGACAGGGTATCTCCATATCGGGGGTGTCCGCACAGCACTCTTCAACTGGCTCTTTGCCAGGCACGAAAAAGGGGTATTCGTGTTACGGATCGAGGATACGGATCGGGAGCGGTCCACGCCCCCAGCCATTCAGGCCATCCTGGATGGCATGAAATGGATGGGGCTGGATTGGGATGAAGGGCCGATCTATCAGACTGACCGTCTCACGCTTTACAAGGAACACGCCGAGCGGTTGCTGGCGGCCGACAAGGCCTACCTGTGCTACTGCACGGAAGAAGAACTGGAGACCCGCCGAAAGGAGGCCCTGGCCCGGAAGGAGCTGCCTAAATACGACAGACGGTGCCGCCGCCGAGCGGGTCCTGCGCCAGCCGGTATCTCACCGGTCATCCGTTTTGTGACTCCCCAGGAGGGACACACCACCGTCCATGACCTGATCAAGGGAGACGTCTCGTTCGACAACGCGCAACTGGACGATCTCATCATCGTGCGGTCCAACGGGATGCCGACGTACAATTTCGGTGCGGTGGTGGACGACGTCCAGATGAAGATTACCCACGTCATCCGCGGCGATGACCACCTGAACAACACGCCCCGGCAAATCCTGCTGTATCGGGCCTTGGGATACGAGCCGCCGCGGTTCGGCCACCTGTCCATGATCCTCGGGATGGATAAGGTCAAACTGTCCAAGCGGCACGGGGCTACGGCGGTGCTGGAGTATAAAGAAGCGGGCTACCTACCCGAGGCGCTGATCAATTACTTGGTGCGACTGGGCTGGTCCTACGGTGATCAGGAAGTGTTCTCCGTGCAGGAGATGATCGAAAAGTTCTCGCTGGAGAACATCACCAAGTCCCCCGCGGCGTTCGATCCCGACAAGCTGTTGTGGCTGAACGGGCATTACCTGCGCCATGCGGACGTGAAGCGCGTGGCCGAACTGCTGATCCCGTTCCTCCGGGTGCGAGGCATGCTGGACGTAGAGGCGCAGCCGGATCGGGATTGGATTGAGCGGCTGGTGCTGGCCTTTCGCGAACGGTCGCAGACTCTCATCGAGATGGCCGACAAGGCGGCTCCCTTCTTTCAGGAGTCGGTCACGATGGACCAAGAAGCCGCAAAGAAATATCTGGTCGCGGCTGTCCGGCCGGCGTTCATGAAGTTGCTCGCCGCGCTCGAAGGGATGCCCACCTTCGAGCACGATGCCATCGAGCATGAGTTCAAGTCCGTATTGGCGGAGACGGGCCTGTCGATGAGCAAGCTGGCGCAGCCCGTCCGAGTCGCGCTCATGGGCGGGACGGTCAGCCCCGGCATCTTTGATGTGATGGTTCTCCTGGGCCGTGACCGGACGATCGTGCGGCTCAAGAAGGCCATTGACTTGATACGGTGAGCTCCCGATAATGGGGACATACCACCTACTCACGGGTTGGGGGATCGTCTAGTGGTAGGACATCAGACTCTGGATCTGATTACCTAGGTTCGAATCCTAGTCCCCCAGCCACGTATGCCTACCTCCATCTCTTCGAATTTCATCCGCGAGATCGTCGAGAAAGATCTGCAAACCGGCAAACATGCTCGCATCGTGACGCGCTTTCCGCCGGAGCCGAACGGCTATCTGCACATCGGGCACGCCAAGTCCATCTGCCTCAATTTCGGGCTGGCGCTGGACCATCGTGGCAACTGCCATTTACGGTTCGACGATACGAATCCGAGCACGGAAAATGTGGAATACGTGGAGGCGATCCAGGCCGATGTGCGATGGCTGGGATTCGATTGGGGCGACCGGATGTTCTACGCCTCGGGCTACTTCGAACAGCTTTACCAATACGCCGTGCAGTTGATCAAAAAAGGGAAGGCCTACGTGGACAGCTTGAGCGCCGAGGAGATCCGGACGCACCGGGGCACCTTGACCGACCCGGGGAAAGATAGTCCCTATCGAACGCGGTCGGTCGGGGAAAACTTGGACTTATTCGCGCGGATGCGAGCTGGCGAGTTCGAGGACGGGACCCATGTTCTGCGCGCCAAGATCGATATGACTTCGCCCAACGTAAACATGCGGGACCCGATCATGTATCGCATCCGGCACGTCACCCATTACCGGACGGGTTCCCAGTGGTGCCTCTACCCGACGTACGACTACGCCCACCCTCTCTCCGACGCGATCGAGGGCATCACCCATTCCGTCTGCACGCTGGAGTTCGAGGACCATCGCCCGCTGTACGACTGGTTTCTGGACAACGTGGACGCCCCGTGTCACCCCCAGCAGATCGAGTTTGCCCGCCTGAATCTCACCCACACCGTGATGAGCAAACGGAGGCTCTTGGAATTGGTCGACAAGCAGCACGCCACGGGTTGGGACGATCCCCGCTTGCCGACCCTCAAGGGGTTACGCCGGCGAGGCTACACGCCGGAGGCGATCCGTGCCTTCTGTGAGCACATCGGCGTGGCGAAGCGCGATGGGGTCGTTGAGATGGCCCTGCTCGAGCACTTCATCCGTGAGGACCTCAATCGCCGTGCGCCGCGGGTGATGGCCGTGTTACGGCCCTTACGAGTGGTCATCGACAATTATCCGGAAGGCCGGGTAGAGGAGTTGGAAGCCGTGAACAATCCGGAGGACCCACGCATGGGGACTCGGAAGGTGTCTTTTTCCCGCGTGGTGTACATCGAGCGGGAGGACTTTCGCGAGGATCCACCGAAAAAGTTCTTCCGCCTGACGGCCGGCCAGGAGGTTCGCCTGCGCTATGCCTATATCATCAAATGTGTCGGAGTGGTGAAGGATGAACACACCGGCGAGGTGATCGAAGTCCACTGCACCTATGATCCGGAAACACGCAGTGGCTCATCTCAAGCAGGACGCAAGGTGAAAGGCACGTTGCATTGGGTATCCGCCGCTCATGCGCTGGAAGCGGAAATCCGGTTGTACGATCACTTCTTCGTCAAGGCCGAACCCGACGACGTCCCGGACGGTCAGGACTACACCGCGAATTTGAATCCCGCTTCGCTGGAGCGGTTGACGGGGTGCAAGTTAGAGCCGAGCCTCGCGGGCGCGCTTCCTGGCAGCCACTACCAGTTCGAACGGCAGGGCTATTTTTGCGCGGATTCGGATTCCCAGGAAGGCAGGCTCGTCTTCAATCGAACGGTCGCGTTACGGGATACCTGGGCTAAGATCGAAAAAGCTCAACCGCCTAGTGGCCTTCCTTGACGAGATTCTTGTTCCAGGCGGGGATCTCAACGTCAATATCCACGGTGCCGTTGGGCACGCATTGACATGCGAGACGGGAATTGAGCGAAATGTCCGGCGCCTCGTCGAGCTGGTCGAGCTCGTCATCCGTGGGCTCGTTGCATGACTCGATCCCCTTGACGACTTTCACATGGCAGGTTGAGCAGGCGCAGACCCCTCCGCAGGCATGCTCCAAATCAATATCGGCGCCGCCGTTCAGCGCGATGTCCAGGATGCTGCCGGGTAGGCCTGTGGGGCCATACGGCAGTTTGCTCGGGTCCACTTCAAAGACAATCGCCGGGCCGTCAGGCCGGTGAAAGGTCACTGTGTAAGGCTTTTGAGGTAGACCAGTCTCTGGTTTTTCAATGTAAGGATTCGTTCCGCCCACGCGTCTCTTCCGCCTCTTTGGGTGTAGTAGGAATTTCCTTTATATCGATTTCTTTATATCAGGTGGGTCACAGTCTACGCAAGTGGTCAGCATGCTGCCCCACGGCTAAGTTGACAAGCTCGCGCTCTTTTCGTTAAGGTGCCGAGCCAGTGGTCCCATCGTCTAGCCTGGCCTAGGACGGTGCCCTCTCAAGGCATAAACACGGGTTCAAATCCCGTTGGGACCACCAAACAGAGCTAGCTCGACCCGGAGCTTATAGTTTTAGGCGACGGGATAAAACCTTCATTTGATTTCCTTCTTCCTCTCTATATTAACCCGGGGAAGTTCTCCTTTTCTGTTCAATTTCCATCACGGAGCTTGCGATGCCCCGCCCCCGTTACTGGCTGATGAAATCGGAGCCGACGTCCTTCAGCTTTGAGGACTTGGTGAAGTCGAAGAACTCGACCAACCACTGGGACGGCGTGCGGAACTACCAGGCCCGCAACTATATGCGGGAGATGCAGGCGGGGGACAGGGTGCTCTTCTACCACAGCAATTGCGACCAACCGGGCGTCGTCGGTCTTGCGGAAGTCGTGCGGGAGGCCTACCCGGACCACACGCAGTTCGATCGGGGCAACATCCACTATGACCCCAAGGCGACCAGCGAGAGGCCCATATGGGATATGGTCAACCTAAGAGCGATCAAGCCTCTCCGCAAGCCCCTGTCGCTGGACATACTACGTCAGACCAAAGGGCTCGAGAAGATGGTGCTGTTGCGCCGGGGCTCGCGACTTTCCGTCCAGCCGGTCAGCCCCAAAGAGTGGAAGATTATCGTGAAGATGGGTGGGTAGGGGCGCACGGCGGTGCGCCCGTCCGAATGTAGGGGCGACCCGCTGGGTCGCCCCCGCACAGAGGGCGAGGCATCGCCTCGCCCCTACGAGATTAACTTTCTGGATTGCGGATGGCGAGGATCGCGTCGGTGAAGCTCTTGATGCTGGGGCGCTCGCCGTCTTCCAGCGCCAGGGCGACATGGCTCTCGTCGCCGTGCGAGAGGCGCAGGCTCAGGAAGGTTTCGGTTTTGTTCGTTTCCTTATTCTCCCATTGCCCGTCCATCACCTGGAGCTTGTCGATATCTTTCACGGCCACCACGTCGTAGCGGAAGTATTCTTCCCCGATGACGCAGTCAAAGAGGTGACTGCCCGTGGTGACGAGCAACAGGTTGAAGGCCCCTTGGTCCTCATAGCCTTGCGGGATGTGTTTGTTGACATGGAAGGCCTTCACTTTGCGCGTTTGGGTGACGTCCCGCACATGTTCCACGA
>Ga0184623_10000468_pt1 | contig 16996 bp, 14 predicted proteins | sample PLM1_100_b1_FD_133138 | JGI IMG/M metagenome (GOLD analysis project Ga0184623, IMG submission 133138) | Groundwater sediment microbial communities from an aquifer in East River, Colorado, USA - PLM1_100_b1 | ecosystem: Environmental > Terrestrial > Soil > Riparian zone | place: USA: East River...
GATTCTCTTAGATATTGCGACGGCAAGCCCGGAACTCACACCGGGGCTGATGGTCGGGTGGGCCCTCATCTTCGCGGCGCTGGGCTTCAAAATAGGCGCGGCGCCCCTCCATAGCTGGGTTCCGGATACCTACCACGGCGCGCCAACGCCCGTGACTGCGTTTCTCTCGATCGCGCCAAAAGGCGCCGCCTTTGCGATCATGCTGCGGATATTTTTCTCCACGCTCCCTTCGTACAAAGCGGAATGGGTCTGGTTGATGATCGCCACTTCGATCCTCTCGATGCTGTACGGCAACATTGTCGCTATCGCGCAGCGCAACATTAAACGGATGCTGGCCTACTCCGGGATCGCGCAAATCGGGACGATCTTGATCGGGATGGCGGCGGGTACCAGAACGGGGGCGGACTCGGTCCTGTTCTATCTTCTGACGTACCTGTTCGCGAACCTCGGAGCCTTTGCGGTGGTGATCGCGTTCAGTCAGTCCACAAACACCGATGAGATCGAAGACTACAGCGGGCTGAACCGCCGCTCGCCCTTTCTGGCGTTTGCCATGCTGATCTTCTTACTGTCGCTCGCCGGCATCCCCCCGCTCGCCGGCTTTGTCGGCAAGCTCTACGTGTTCATCGCAGCGATCGAAGAAGGGCTCTATACCCTCATTACTGTTGGCCTGGTCAGTATCATCATCTCGATGTACTACTACATCATCGTGGTGAAGAAGATGTACATCAACGAACCGATGGACCCGACTCCGATTCTGGTCCCAGGCCCGCTGAAGGCAGTCATTTTCATCAGCCTCGCCGGGACGTTCATCCTGGGAGTGTGGCCGCAACCCTTCATGGACTTCACCGTCGCGGCCACGACGATCTTCTCGCACCTCGGGCCAGCGCCCCTGGCCACGCTCTTGCCGTAATCAATCCAATAAAGCGGATTGATCCTCGTCCTCTCAGCCTCTTATCCTTAAATGCCACCCCCTCGGTTCATTTTAGACGTGGGTCTGCCGCGGAGCAGCGCGGATGTGTGAATCCTTCATGCTGTTGACTCTACCAGTCTTTTAAACGAAGATACCTTTACTAGTTATTTACACGAAAATTGCTGAAGGGGAGGGATGGGCTATGAGTTTCGCGTCAACAGGGCGTCTGCTGATCATCATCGCAGTGTTCGCATTCGTCGGTCAGGTCGGTGTTGCAGGAGCGGCGGACGAACCCAAGAAGGAGAAGAAAGTGGTCAAAGCCGCCGGTCCCGTTGGCCAAATGGGCGGCGGCATTCAAAGCACGAAAGCTTCAGGCGCCGACAAGGTTGCGAAGTCGCGGAGTTGCTCCGGCGTGACCCCCAAGATCAAGAAGGTCACCCCGGACCAAGGAACTACCGGCGACAAGGTCACCATTAGCGGGGAAAACTTTGGCGAACCTGGGTGTATCAGCGGCGTCTCGTTCGGCCCCGGCAGTCCGGCGAAATTCACACAGCGTGATGAGGGAACGGTGAGCGTCACGGTTCCTGAAGGGAAGCGAGGCCTTGAGATGCTGACCCTCACCGGCTTCACCGGAGAAGACTCCAAGCCTTTCCTGCGGAAATAGACCCCGCCTCGTAGTGTGCCAGCGTGCGCCGCCTGCGCTTCGGGGCGGCGCACGGGTGCTTTTATCCCTGACAACGCGGTTCCGCGTATAATGTCGTCAGTGAAGCGCGACCCAGGACCGTTGTGAAGATCCAGCTGCCCGCGCACTACATTGAGAACGAGGCCTCGCTACGAGAGCTGGCTGATCGGCTTCGCGACACTGATCGTCTCGCCATTGATACGGAATTCATGGGCGAGGATTCCTATGCGCCCCGACTGGAGATCGTTCAGGTGGCGACGAAGGACCTCGTCGCCATTATTGATCGCCGCGCCGTGCCGGCGCTCGATCGGTTCTTGGAGCTGCTCACCGATAGCCGCATTCTTAAAATCATGCATGCTGGGCGGCAGGATCTCGAGATCTTTTCCGGCGAGACCGGCATCACGCCCACCCCTATCTTCGATACGCAGGTCGCCGCGGCGATGGTGGGGTACGGAACCCAGATCGGCTACGCGCAACTCGTGCAGCAAGTAGTCGGCGTCTCTTTGGAGAAGACCGAGACCTTCACCAACTGGGCCCAACGGCCGCTCACCCCGCAACAGGTGGAATATGCGCTGGAAGACGTGTGTCATCTATTTGCGCTCCATGCTCATCTGATTGAGCGACTCACGGTGCTCGGTCGGCTCGAATGGGCTGAGGAGGAGTTCCGACGCTTACAGGTCGCCTCCGGCGAGGAGGCGCGCGCGCCGCATCTTCGGTACCAGCGCATCCGAGGATGGGAAGGGTTGAAACCGCGCGCCAGAGGCGTATTGCAGGAGCTCGCGGTCTGGCGCGAGCATGAGGCACAAAAGCGCGACCGGCCGCGCGGGCGCGTGGTGCGGGATGACATTCTGCTCGAGATTGCCCGCCGTGCGCCGGCGACGATCGACGCGCTGCGGGGGCTGCGCGGCTTACAGCCTTCGCACGTCGAGAAGCACGGCGAGGCCTTGGTGGCGGCGGTCCAGCGCGGCATGCGCGTCCCGGAACGTGAACTGCCCCAGGCCGAGAAGCGTCGGCGCATGGATCCGGAATCCGCAGGCTTGGCCGATCTGCTGGGCACCGCGCTCAAAGTGCGTGCGGTGGAAGCCTCGATCTCCCCGCAGCTGCTGGCCACATCAGCCGACCTTGAAGTGTTCGCGCTGGAGCGCGGGCGCGGCGCTGCCGAAAAGCTGCCGATTCTCCAAGGCTGGCGGCGCGCGCTGGCCGGCGAGCATTTGCTCCACGTCATGGAAGGCAAGCTGACTGTCGGTTACGATCCCGAGACCGGGCAGGTGAGACTCTTCGAGCGGTAGTCACCACACTCTCATCCTCGCCCCAACACGCCGGCGCGGACAGTTTCTTGACGCTCTGATTGACAGACGATTGCCGATACAACAGAATTTGACTTGACCAGAATTCTGGTCAAACGAGGGAGACTTGTATTATGGCCAAGTCCTTACCTATTTCTGAGGTCAAAGCACGGCTGCCGGAGTTGGTCACCGGCGTGGAAGATCGGGAGGAAGTGATCATCGTCACGCGCAACGGGAAGCCTGCTGCCGTACTGCTGAATTACGGTGAGTACGAGCGCCTGAAAGAAACACTCGACGTCCTAAGTGATCCCGACATGATGCGACAAATTCGCTCGAGCGAACGGTATTTCGCGAAAGGCGGAAAAGGACTGTCCTTTGAAGAAGTCTTCGGCGAGCCGCTCCGTCCTGCCAAGAAGCGTCATCGTCGCAAGACGAGATAATTCCTTCCCCCTCACCCTTACCCTCTCCCTCCAGGGGAGAGGGAATCAGTCTCGGTCCCACACTTGTTCAGAGTGTCAGGAAACTACTTCCGCGTGATCACGAAGACGCCGTCGCGAAGCGGCAGCAGGACGGCGGTCACGCGAGGGTCGGTGGCGACGGTCCGGTTCAATTCCTGAATGGCAGCGGTTGCAGGGTCCGCCGAGGAATGCTTGAGTACTTCTCCGCTCCACAGCACATTGTCAATCAGAATCACGCCGCTGGGCGCGAGCAGCTCGAGGCCTTGCCGGTAATACGCCGCGTAATTGGCCTTGTCCGCGTCAATGAAGATCAGGTCAAAGACGCCGGAGAGATCGGCCATCGTGTCAAGGGCCGGCCCTATTCGGACTTCAATCTTTTTGCCGTGTGGGCTGCGGTCCCAGAACGTGTGTGCCATCGAGGCTGAGTCCGGATCAATCTCGCAGGTGATGACCGTGCCGTCATCGGGGAGAGCTTCGGCCATGGCCAGCGCGCTGTACCCTGTGAACGTACCGATCTCCAGCACGCGGCGAGCCTTCACTGCCTTGACCATCACTTTCAGAAAGCCCGCCTCCAAAGGCCCGACCAGCATCTGGGGCGCCTCTTGGGTGCGATAGGTCTGCTCTCGGATCATACGGCATACGTCGGATTCGGGGATGGAATGAGCGGCGGCATAGGCTTCGATCTCAGGCGCGACCAGCGGCTTCATCGGCTTTCTCGCTCCCCTTGAACAGTGTGGCTGCACTCACGACTAGGACGCCGCTACGGACCGCTACGAATTCTGTCTTGCGGCGGGCATCAGATGCGATGATGCGGCCCAGTTCCTGAATGGCGGCGATAGCAGGATCCAGCTTGGGATCAACACTCCCCAGCCGCAAGCCTTGCATGTTATCAATCAGCAGGACGCCGGAGGGGGCCAGCAACGCCATCGCGTGCTGATAGTACGACACGTAATTGACTGTGTCAGCATCAATGAAGATGAGATCGAAAAGTCCGGTCAATCCGGGAAGAATCTCGAGCGCGGGACCTACCCGGATGTCCATCTTTCCCGCATGTGCGCTGCGGGCGGCGCGCTTTCGGGCCAGCATTGCCAACCCTGCATTAATCTCGCACGTGATCAGCATTCCATCCTCCGGCAGTGCTTCAGCGATCGCCAGCGCGCTGGTCCCATCCCCGGTTCCGATCTCGAGTACCCGCCGGGGGTGAATCTTTTGAACCATCGCTTTCAGGAATGCGGCCTCTTTCACGGTGCCCTTTAGTACGCGCGAGGTCTACACCGGTTCGAATTCGATAGTGAAGTGTCGCAAGACCGGCGCCTGTCGGATGACGCGAAACCCGCGCAAGGTCTTGCGGAGCGCATAGACATGCGCCGCCACTTCAATGACGTAATCAATATGGCTTTGCGTGTACGCCCGCCGGGGGATCGCCAGCCGCACCAGGTCCAGCGGGGCGGGGATCTCCTGACCGTTTTCGCATCGCCCAAACATCGCGCTGCCGATCTCGCCGCCGCGGATGCCGCCGTGCTCGTAGATGGCCGAACAGAGACTTTGCGCCGGAAATTGGTTCGGCGGGATGTGGGGCAGCAGGGCACGGGCGTCAATATAGACGGCATGACCCCCGGGCGGCTGGATCATCGGATAGCCAATGGCTGTCAGGCGTTCCGCCAGATATTCCACGGATCGAAGGCGGTAGCGCAAATAATCCTCATCGAGCACTTCTCGGAGGCCTTGAGCGATCGCGTCGAGATCCCGACCGGCCAAACCTCCATAGGTCGGAAAGCCCTCGGTGAGAATCAACAGATTGCGTGCCTCCTGGGCCCAGCGCGCGTCGTTCATGCCCAGAAAGCCGCCGATGTTGACCAGACCGTCCTTTTTGGCGCTCATCGTGCAGCCGTCCGCAAGCCGGAACATCTCCCGCGCGATCTCGGCGGCGCTCTTGTCCGTGTAGCCGGGCTCGCGCAATTTGATGAAGTAGGCATTCTCGGCGAACCGGCACGCGTCCAGAAACAGCGGCACGCCGTATCGGTGGCACAGGCTACTGGTCTCCCGGAGGTTTTGCAGCGAGACCGGCTGCCCGCCGCCTGAATTGTTCGTCACCGTGAGCATGCACAGCGGAACTTGGCCCGGCTGCATCTCTTTGAGAAGCCGCTCCAGGCGCCCCAGGTCCATGTTGCCCTTGAACGGATGCACGGTTTGCGGTTGCGTGCCTTCCGGAATGACGAGGTCCACCGCCTGCGCGCCGGTGTATTCGATATTCGCCCGGGTGGTATCGAAATGGGTATTGTTGGGAATGATCTTGCCCTTCCCCCCGATGCTGGAAAACAGAATCCGCTCCGCGGCCCGCCCCTGGTGAGTGGGAATAATATGGGCGTAGCCGGTCAGGTCTTTGACCTCCGCCTCAAAACGATAAAAGCTGTTGCTGCCGGCATAGGCATTGTCTCCCCGCATCATCGCGGCCCATTGCTCCGAAGACATTGCGGCCGTGCCACTGTCCGTCAAGAGATCAATGAGCACATCTTTCGCGCGAATGCCGAACATGTTGTGATGGGCCCGCTCTAAAATCATCCGCCGCTCTTCTGGGCTGATCATGCGGATCGGCTCGACCACCTTGATCTTGAACGGCTCGATGATGGTTTTAAACATGGCGCCTGCGCCTTCCGTAGGTGCGGGTCAGGTCATAGGGCGGCGTTTGGAACGCTTGTAGCATGTCCCGCAAGGCTGCGCAAGAACTCCGCTGGCGAGGGTCGTCACTACGGGAGCAGAATGAATAAGGGAAAAAGAATTTGCTTAGCGGCGCTGGCTGGCGATGGCAGAATCGGAGAGCCGTTCTTTGCGGGCAGATCCAGAAAACCGCACCAGCGGAAGGCGCACCGTCACGGTGGTTCCTCGGCCCTCCCCTTCACTGCTCATCGCGAAGGTCCCGCCCATGAGCTCAATCAGGGCGCGGGAAATCGCCAGGCCGAGCCCCGTACCGCCGGAACGGCGCAGTTCATTATCGCCCTGGATGAAGGCTTTCCCCAATTGGTCGAGCATTTTTCCCGGAATCCCGACGCCGCTATCCACAATCATAATTTGGCACGATTCAGAGTCGGGCGTCGCGGACGCGGTCGTACGTACGCTTCCGCTGGGCGTGAATTTAATGGCATTGCCGATCAGGTTCAGAAGCACCTGCTTCAGCCGGCGGGCATCGGCCCGCAGCTCTAGATGAGTCCCCTCGGGCAGTTCAAAGGTCAGCTGCAATCCTTTCTGGACCGCCTGCACCTCCATGAGATTGCGCGCCTCCTCGAACACGTCGGCAAGCTGTACGGTCTCGTCCGCCACCGACATCTTCCCGGCTTCGATCTTGGCGATATCGAGCAGATCGTTGATCAGCGTCAAAAGGTGTTGCGCGCTGTTGAGGGCGTGCTCGACAAACTGATCGTGCTCCGGCTTGCCGTTGTACAGCCCGTCCTTGATCAAATGCAGAAAGCCGATGATCGAATTGAGCGGCGTGCGAAGTTCGTGACTGGTATTCGTGAGGAACCTGCTCTTGAGACGGGTCATCTCGAGAATACCCTGGTTCATCTGCTCGAGAGACCGCAAGGAGGCTTCCAGATCCTGAGTCCGCTGCTGAACCTGAAATTCTAATTCCAGGTTGTGGGACTCCAGCTTGCAGAACAGCCGCTGATTTTCGATCAAAAACGAGAACTGACTGGCGAGGATCGAGAGGATCTTGAGCTGCTCTAAGCTGATCTCGCCATGCAACCGATCCCGAAGGATCAAACAGATCCCGATGATGCTCCGGGTGGTCAGCAGCGGCACAATGGTGACCTGGAGATGCGGCTTGACGGTGGAGGCATCCACGACCGCCGGCCGGCCGGACTTCAACGTCCAGGCGACCAGCCCCTCACGGATCTGTTCCGCACCGACCTCCCTCAATTCCAGGTCCCAGGCCGGGTTATTCATGGCCCGCATTTGCAGTTCAAGGTTATCCTGCTGGACGAGGTACACGGCGGAATGCACCATGGGCAACAGCCGATCAAACTCCTCCATCAACGATTTGAGCAAACCTTGCTCGCGGGAGTCATCTCCCGGGCCGGTGCCTTGAATAGCAAAAGAGTCCGGGAAGGCGTCCAGGCGCTCGAACCACCACTGTATAGAGGCCGGGTAATTTTTGGACATTCCCATACGCTATTGGTCGAGAAACGCTACTGCCTCATCAAAATGCTCGCCCATGCGGCGGAGCACCTGCTCCACGTCTCCGAGGGTCAGCCCGAGGCTATTCCACGTGGCCTGATCGAGCAGCGGCATCCTATTGTCTCCACCGGAGCCGAGCCCCTTTGCACGGCACAGAATATCGGCCAAATGGATAATCCCCGCCTCGCGCTGGTATTCCCGCGCCTCGGCCGGCTCATGGTGGTAACGCGTCATGGCAATCACTTTGGGGGGAAGATTCCACTGCGTGAGCAGCAGCCCTCCTGTCTGGTCATGCGTGAAGTGGAGGACCTCCTGTTCCGCCTGGCGCAGTAGAATCTCCTTGCGGAGTGCCAGGCCACAGGCCTGACGAAACCCATCGCCGAAATATTCCTCATGCACGAGTTTGCCGATGTCGTGGATCAGCCCCCCGACGAAGAACTCTTCCACTTGTTTCTCGCCCAGGTGGCGCGCGAGCTCTTTCGCTGCGAGGGCGGTCCCGACCGAGTGCTTCCAGAACGCCGCCGGCTTGAAGATTTCGGAGCCCTGGGACTTGAACATATTGATGACTGAGCTCGAGAACACCAGGTTGCGCAAGGCCTCAAAGCCGATAATGCCGACCGCTCGCGAAATCGTGTTGATCTTCTGGGGAAAGCCGTAGAAGGGGGAATTCACGAGCCGGAGAAGTTTTCCGGTCAGGACCTGGTCCTTCGCGATGATGATTTCGATATCCTTTGCGGAGGTCTCCGGCAAGCTCACCAGTTCGTTGATCTTGCTAACGATCATCGGCAAGGTCGGGAAGGTGCGGACCTTCGCGAGAACGCCTTCCCAGGAGACTTCTGGAGTGACCGTAGAACTCATGTGGGCTGTTCCAGCAATTGTTTCTTCACGATGGTAAGGATCTCCTTCATAATAGGATCATGCCGCACGTCGCTGAACCGCTGATCAAGGGCGAGGTTTGCTGCTGCCAATGAGGGCATCGCTGAGATCTGCCGCTCCACCTCGTCCAAGTCTGGCTCCGCGCAGCCTTCGGTGTCGGCTTCCGACACGCCCCACGCCCTCATCATCTCGATATTTTTGTCAGTCAGGAGGGTCCCGATGGGGAGCAAGAGTTGTTTCCGAAAGGTGTAGGCATCTTTGGCCAACACCATTCCAGGCTTCACGTGATCAATGCTGAGTCGTCCCATACCAGGGTCCGGTTTCGCGGGCAAAAGGTTTCTTGTCCACTCTATCGGCTTGCCCTTGGCGAATCTTGAGACGCGAAGTCCCTTTATACCTTGACAAATCAGTGCCAAAACGATACCGTCAAAACGCTACATAGAACACCTTGAAGCCTTCTGTGGATTGTAACACCACTGCTCGCCGCCGAACTTCACGGGCAATCCGCGACAGGGAAAGAGGATGAGCGCCGTGGATCCTGACCGCTCTATTCTAGTCGTTGACGACGAGGAGGCAATTCGTTCCAGCCTCTCCCGCATGCTGCAGCGCGAAAATTACCAGGTTGATGTGGCGGCCAACCCGCAGGAGGCGCTGGTACGACTCCACGGCGCGCAGTACGGCCTGGTCCTGACCGACGTCAAGATGTCGGGCGGGAGCGGCCTGGAACTTGTCCAGACCCTCAAGCAGGTATCTCCCAAGAGCGTGAGCATCGTGATGACCGGTTACGGAACGATCGAGATGGCCGTGCAGGCGATGCGGGTGGGCGCCTTCGACTTCATCACCAAGCCTTACGAGATCGAGCGCGTGCTGGTGGCGGTGAAAAATGCGTTCGAACGCCGGCGGCTGCAGGTGGAAAACGAAAGTCTGCGCAAGGCGGTCCGCCGCCAGTATGGGCCGGAAAACCTCTTGGGCAGCAGCCCTGCGATTATGGAACTGCAGCGGCTGATTGCCAAAGTGGCCAACACCGACAGCACCGTCCTGATTATGGGGGAGAGCGGGAGTGGGAAAGAACTCGTGGCGAGCGCCCTTCATTACCAAAACCTGACCCGCAGCGGCCCGTTCGTGCCGGTGAATTGCGGCGCGATTCCGGAAAATCTTTTGGAGAGCGAACTGTTCGGTCACGAACGTGGTGCCTTTACGGGCGCGGTCGCGAGTCGCCCCGGCCGGTTCGAGCTCGCGCACAAGGGAACGCTCTTTCTCGATGAGGTCGGCGAACTCACTCCCGCACTGCAAGTCAAGTTGCTCCGTGTCCTCCAAGAGCATTCCTTTGAACGGGTCGGCGGGACCAAGACTATCGCAGTAGATGTGCGGGTGATCGCCGCGACAAACCGAGATCTGGAGCAAGCGGTAGAGGACCGGCAGTTCCGCGAAGATCTCTACTATCGCCTGCATGTGATCCCGGTCATGGTCCCGCCGCTGCGGACCAGAGTCGAGGACATCCCCCTCCTGGCCCAGCATTTTTTGGATCGCGTCAATCGGACCAAGGGCGCCGCAGTGACCGCCCTGGCGCCTGCGGTGATGGAAACGTTCTTGCGCTACCGCTGGCCAGGCAATGTCCGCGAACTGGAAAATATGATCGAGCGCTTGGTGGTACTGAAGAAAACGGGGACGATCGAGATGGAGGATCTCCCGGCGCGAATCACATCCCCCAAGGATACGATCCTGCCCGAGCAGGACATTGTCTTCCCGCCGGAGGGGGTTGACCTTCCCGGCATACTAGATGAATTCGAACGGCAGCTCATTACGAAGGCCTTGGACTTGAGTAACGGTGTCAAAAGCCGCGCCGCCCAACTACTGGGACTGAACCGGACAACCCTGGTCGAAAAGATGAAAAAGAAAGCCATGATGGCAGCGAAAACTGCCGAAGCGGTTCGCCTGTCTGATGATTGACTTCGGTCGTCAAAGTTCTAGCTTTTCCCACTCCTAATACCTCGTTCGTATATGCGCCCACCCTGTATGTGGTAGTGCTCGTCCCGCGACCCTACCACTGCTAAACGGCGCAGATATTGCGCCTTCCTGACAAGTATGTTGGTTATTCACAGTGAGAGTGCGCTCGCCGCGAGTCCACAACTTATTGGAACTTCTGCACCTATTGAAAATATCCGAGCGATGATCGCTCAAGTGGCCGGCGCCAATTGCACCGTCCTGATTCTCGGGGAAAGCGGCGCAGGAAAAGAAGTGGTGGCGCAGACCATTCACCGACAGAGCGGTCGTCGGGGGCCGTTCGTCGCAGTCAATTGCGGGGCGATTCCGGCGTTATTGTTGGAGTCCGAGCTGTTCGGCCACGAACGCGGTGCTTTTACGAACGCCCATTCGATGCGCGTAGGACGGGTTGAGCAAGCAGACGGGGGCACGCTCTTCTTGGACGAGGTGGCCGAGCTGCGACCCGATTTGCAGGTCAAGCTCTTGCGGGCGATTCAAGAGCGGTCCTTCGAGCGGGTCGGCGGCGTGCACACGATACGAGTGGATGTGCGGATCCTCTCCGCCACGAATCAGGATCTGGAACAGGCGGTGCAAGCCGGCCGCTTTCGCGCCGATCTGTTTTATCGGCTCAACGTCATCGCGATTGAGGTGCCTCCTCTTCGGGAGCGTACGCGCGATATTGCTTCTCTTGCGCAGCACATCATTGGCCGGCTCCGTCAGCAGCGCGGGCATGAGGTTGACGCCATTTCCACAGAGGCTTTGGCGCTTCTTCAAAATTATTCCTGGCCGGGGAACGTCCGCGAGTTGGAGAATCTCATCGAACGGGCTATGGTGCTGAAAAAAAGCGGGTGTCTTGAAGTCGAGGATTTTCCAGGGTATCTGGCCGAAGGTGCACGATTCTCACGAATTTCCACGCGCTCAGGCGACCAGCTGGCCATTGAGAAAGGTCACCGCGAGGGTTTAAGCGCAATCCTTGCTCCGGAAGAACTGGGCTCGCGAGAGCCGGCGCGCTTCTTTCAATGGAACATGCAAGCCGTGAACGCCTGCCTTCGGGGAGCTCGAAAGCAGAGCGTCGCCATGATCTCCCTGGTGGGACTCCTTGGTGGATTCGCCGAGCCCGCCTTCAGCGCACTCGTGGAATCCAGAGCGGAATCGCAGGCCGCGCACTGGGTCGGGCGTGCCCTGCCGCAATCCGGCGCGGGCTCCGAAGAGCTGCGCCAAGGCATACAAAAGTTCCAGGAACGGGACTATACAACGGCGCTGGCGACACTGACTGATGCTCGGCGTTTAGGAGCGGGCAGCGCCGTGGAGGAGGTCGCGGTCTTTCTGGTAGCGGAGAGCCGGGCCCGCGCCGCCACGGGGCCCCAGGAAATTCGAGCGGCGATTATCGCGCTGGAGGAAGCCCGCCGGCGCTATTTCAATAGTCCACGGGCCGGCTGGGGGCTTTGGCGGATCGGGAGCCTCTATCGTCATCTGGGACTGAATCACGAAGCCATGGCAAGACTCGAACAGCTTGTCCGCCAAGAGGCGGCAACCAGTCCACTCCTCCCGTTCATTCGGCTGGATCTCGCGGATGTCTACATCGCCGAGGGTCGCTATGCCCTTGCGGGTCGGATGCTGCGCCTGGTCCGCCAGTTTCCGCCGGATGCCGGGAGTCTCGGGGAAGCCACGATTGGCCTGAGCGATATCGCTCACGCGTTGGGTCACTACCGGCAAGCGCGCGACTTATACATCCAGGCCGAGGCGCAGTGGCCCACGCTCCTAGGAAGCCGGCCCATCAGCCTGTTCGGCATGGCGGATAGTTTCCTCCGTCTTGGGGACTGGGCCCGGGCGATCCATATACTGAATACCGGCTATGCCTGGTATCCCCGCGATCCCTTCGCGGCCACGATGCTGGTGCGGATGGCCGACGGCGTGAAAATGAGCGGGCAGATTCGCCAATCGAAGGATTTGTATCGGACGGTGGTGGAGCGCTACCAGGGATCGGAAGGAGAACTTCAGGCCTGGCTGGCGTTGGGCGAAATCGCAGAAGGGGAAGCGCTGGCGGGCGCGGGGGAGGCGGACGTCCAAGAGGCGTATGGCGAGATCGCGCGGCGATGGAGCGCCCGGCCGATAGCAGGCGAGGCACTCCTTCACCTGGGGCAAAGCCATCAGCGGGCTAACGAGATCGAGGAGGCGGCTGCCGCCTATGACGAGATACTGCGCCGAGCGAACATCGCCTCTGTACGAGCACCGGCGAGGCAGGGGCTCGAAGCGATGCTTCGTGCGTTGAGCGCCGCCGGAAAGACTGTCGAGGTGGCGAATTTCTTCATTCAGCATGAACTGCTCTTGACGAAGCCCGTCGTGGACGGCCCGACCGGTCTGATGGTTGCTGGAGCGCTAGGACGGCTCGGTTTGGCTGATCCGGCGATCAGACTGATGGAGGCCTCCCTCGCGGCCGGCGTCTCAAGTGCCCAGCGTGAGTATGGACTGGTGGTGCTGGCGGAGCTGTACAGAAAAAAAGGCGATCAGGGCCGCGTTGAAGCCATCTGGAAGGAATATCTGCGCAAGTATCCGAAAGGCGACTGGAGCGCCGAGGCACGGGAGGGGCTCATCATCGCGCTGGGTCGCACCGGCAATCATGGTGCGGCTGAGACAACCTGTCGAGCGCATGCTGCGGGCAGCCGGGAGAAATCGGCTGCGGGAACGAGGGAGCTTGTGGGGAGGGATGTCCTGAAGTGGTGCGCTGACCTGTTGGCCGCAGCGGGCCACTTGCAGGTGGCAGAGCCGCTGTACCGAGAGATTCTGAAGGATGACGAGGATACGACTGATAGCGTCTGGGCGTCGTATCAGCTCGCGAACGCGGCATGGGTCAAGAAGCGAACCGGCGAGGCAGTGGAATTCCTGGGGCGGGTGGCAAAGACAGACAAGGACTCGCTGCTGGCCTCGGCCGCTTCGGCACAGTTACGGCGCCTCGAGTCACCGGAGTAACACTGAGATGGAGGGAATGAAGACGCAGGAGGCGGCGCTCTTGAAACAGGCCTTTGCTTCCTTCGATGAGGCGGCTGGCACGCTGGAGCGGTCCTATCAACTGCTGAACCGTCGGGTTCAGGAGTTGAACGTCGAGCTCGATCTCTCGAACCAGGCGCTGCGGGAGAGCCTGGCGAGCAATGAGGAGATCAAGAGTCATTTGCACGCGATTCTCGAAAGTCTGACGACCGGCGTGTTGGTCACGGATCTCGACTCCCAGATTACCACCGTGAACCGAACGGCCGAGGCGATGTTGGAGATGGATCGGCGGGCGCTGACCGGCCAGTCGTTGTCAGAGTTACTGCGGGATTGGGGATATGCCGGATCAAGTACCGGCGAGGTGGCGCGGAAATCGCGCCGGCTTGCAGTGTCGCTCACGGATCTTCGCGGTGAGGCGGGACGGCCGATCGGGCGAGTGGCGCAGTTTCAGGACATTACGGAGCTCAAGCGGCTGGAAGAGCAGGTGCAGCGGCAACAGCGGTTGGCGGCGATGGGGGAAATGGCGGCGCGCCTCGCGCACGAGATCCGGAGCCCGCTCGGCAGCATCGAGCTGTTCGGATCGCTGCTTCGCCATGAACTGGCCGACGATCCTGCTCGCCGCCAACTCGCGGAGCACATCTGCACCGCGGTGCGCGCCACGGATCATTTGATTGACAACACGCTGTCGTTCGTCAGCCCGAGGCGGCCCCGCTGGGCGCCCGTAAAGCTGGGAGAGATGGTCCAGGAAGCTGTCTTGCTGGCGACCCCGATGATTAACGGCCATGGCGTGCGGGTCCAAACCGTAATGGACGATGACATGACGATCTGGGGCGACGCAGGCATGTTGCGCCAGGTAGTTCTCAACCTCGTCCTCAATGCGGTCCAAGCAATGCCGGACGGAGGAGACCTTTGCATCAACTGTGCCGGAATGGCTCCCGACCGGGTGGCCCTCCGGATCACGGACACCGGCACGGGGATCAATCCTATGGATCGGCCTCGACTGTTCGATCCGTTCTTTACCACACGACCGGATGGCACAGGTCTCGGTCTGGCCATCGCCCACAACATTGTACTGGCGCATGGCGGAGCTATTGACGTGGAGAGTGAGGCGGGGAAAGGCACGACGTTCACCATCATATTATCTAAAGAGAAGGGAGCGAAGGCGATTCATGGGACAGCACCCGCTTTCTGAATCCGCGCCCATTCTCGTGGTTGAGGACGAGCCGAGCATGAGGACTGCGCTCTGTGAGGTTTTGCAGCGGACCGGCCATTCCGTTATCGCTGCCCGGGATGGCCACGAGGCATTGACGGTACTCGAGCGTCAGACCATTTGGCTCGTCCTGACCGATCTTCGTATGCCCCGCCTCGGCGGAATCGAGCTACTCCGGGAGGTGAAACGCCGGTCGCCGGAGACCCTCGTCGTATTGATCACCGGCTACGGCACATTGGAGTCGGCCATCGAGGCCATTCGCTTGGGCGCCACGGATTATCTGTTGAAGCCGTTTGATCGTGAAGCGGTCGAAGCGCTGATCCGACGACTGGAAGAAACCCACGGTAGCCAGGTCGCGGGCTCGCCGGGCCAAGGCCTCCTCGACGGCGTGGAGGCCTCTGCATCCTCGGTCCTCGGGCGCCGCCCTGTGCAGATGATTGCCCAGGATCCGGTGATGGCTCGGATCCTGGAGACGGTGGAGGGAGTCGCCACAAGCCAGGCCACCATCCTGATTCAAGGGGAAAGCGGCACTGGAAAGGAAGTGCTTGCGCGGTTTATTCACAGCCGCAGCTCCCGTACCCATCGTCCATTCGTTGCCGTGAACTGCGCGGCGCTTCCAGAGGGTTTACTTGAAAGTGAGCTGTTCGGGTACGAGCGAGGCGCATTCACCGGAGCCGTCACCCGTCGGGCCGGCAAGTTCGAGCAGGCCCACGGGGGCACGTTATTGCTGGATGAAATCACTGAGATGAGCGTGCCGCTGCAGGCCAAGCTGCTCCGAGTGCTTCAGGAGCGTGAAGTGGATCGGCTCGGCGGAAAAACTGCGATCCCTGTGGATATCCGCATTATCGCGACCACGAATCGGCCCTTGCGCCGGGAAGTGGAAACCGGACGCTTCCGTGAAGACCTGTTTTATCGCCTGAATGTGTTTCCGATCACGCTCCCGCCGCTGCGCGAGCGGTCGCAGGATATTCCGGCGTTGGCCGCACATTTTCTTCGGGCGTCCGCGTCCCGCAATCGGAAGGCAGTGACCGGCGTGAGCCCCGAGGCGGAGCGACTGCTCCTCCATCGCGCGTGGAAGGGGAACGTGCGCGAATTGGAAAACGTGATCGAGCGGGCCGTGCTTCTTGCGAACGAAGCTTTGATCCAACCCGAGCATCTTGCGTTAGACGGGTTGGAGCCGGGCCAGGTGCTGTCCGTGCTGTCACCGGCTGCTCAATCCGGCATCGGCGCGGCCAGCGAGACCCCGCCGGTCTCAATTTGGGAGATGGAACGCGAACTGATTCTGCGCACGCTGGAGCGGGTCAACGGCAATCGGACCCACGCGGCGAAAATCTTGGACATCAGCATCCGGACGTTGCGGAACAAGCTGCGAGAGTACCGACAGCTCGATGTGGTCTCGGCAAGTTCAACCGGGCAACCTTTGCCCACCAGCGAACGCATCACGCTCAACAGGACGGCCTGTTGAATGTTGAAGGTCAGCAAGACGGCAACGTGTCATCAGCAGGACTTGGTACGGAGATTGCGTTCATAAGCACCGGAGAGGAGTGAGCCATGCCTATTTTCATTGGGCAGAATGCGACCATGAAAATGCTGGAGCGGAGCCTGGATTTCATGGCCCAGCGGCATCAGGTGCTGCTGGCGAATGTCGCAAACGAGGAGACACCTCGCTACAAGGCGAAGGATTTGGACTTCCAGTCGGTCTTGGCCTCCATCGGGAAACCAGGCGGCGCTTCCATCCCGATCGCGCAGACGAAGGCAGCACCGCATCCACGTCACATGCTGTTGCCCGGCCAGCCGGACGGCTTGCCGCCGCCAACGCTCGGGGAAGTCCCGACATCCTCGGTCGGGCTGGACAAAAATACGGTGTCGATCGAAAAGACGATGGCGGCGTTGCATGACAACGGTACGCTCTACAGCGCGGCGAGCCAGATTCTGAGCCGAAAATTCCAGGGCCTACTGGCGGCCATCAAGGATGCACGGTAAGGCAGAGGAGGGTCTGTGATGGAACTTGACAAAGCCTTAGCCCTGTCGGCCTCGGGCTTGGAGGTGCAGCGCCTGCGGATGAATGTGATCGCCAGTAATCTGGCGAACGTGAACTCCACCAAATCGATCAACGGCGCGCCCTATCGCCGGCGAGATGTGTTGATTCGTGCCGATCGCACCGTCAGTCAGCCGTTCGGCACTCTGTTAAACCGAGCGGCGCTGCCGGAACCGCCCGGCGTCAAGGCGATCAAAGTCGTGGAGGATCGCCGACCCGCGCGACAGATGTATGAGCCGCAGCATCCCGATGCGAATGCCGCCGGGTTTGTGCAGATGCCGGATATCAATACGATCGAAGAGATGGTCAATCTGATTGGCGCTTCTCGCGCGTATGAGGCGAATATCACGGCGATGGGTGTCACCAAGACGATGGCCCAACGGGCCCTCGAC
>Ga0184623_10000470_pt1 | contig 16975 bp, 20 predicted proteins | sample PLM1_100_b1_FD_133138 | JGI IMG/M metagenome (GOLD analysis project Ga0184623, IMG submission 133138) | Groundwater sediment microbial communities from an aquifer in East River, Colorado, USA - PLM1_100_b1 | ecosystem: Environmental > Terrestrial > Soil > Riparian zone | place: USA: East River...
GGCCGCGGGCGCGACCTGCGACTGCTGATCCTGACGCTCGGCGCCTTGGGCGCAGCAGTGAATGCCAGCGCGCTGCTGGCAGCGCTCGCCGTCGTGGCCGTCCTCTGCGCGGGGATCGTGAGCGTGCGGCTGCGGGCGTCCTGGTGGGCTGCCGGACCGGGTGCCCACTACATGGGGGTGCGTGCCGTGGCCTTCGACTTCGACGGCACGGTGGCAGACTCCATGGGGACGCTCGCGAAGCTCGCGGCCGAGGTGCTCTCGCGCGAGCTCGGCATGCCGCGCGACGAAGCCACGAGCCGCTACCTCGCAACCTCGGGCGACGACTTCCGAACCCAGCTCGACGTCATCGCGGATGGCCGCCCGTGCCTCGACGAGATCGCCGCCGGTTTCGAAGTCGCCAAGGAAGGCCTCATGGGAGGTTTCCGCCCGTTCGCGGACGCTGGAGCGGCCATCGAGCGCCTCGGGCACGCCGACGTCCCTGCCCTCGTCTGCAGCAGCACGCACGCTGAGCTCGTTGAGGAGTTTTGCCGGCGCTTCGGGCTGGCCCAGCTCGGAGCTGCGGTCGACGGCTGGCGGCCGGACCATCCCAAGGGGGCGCAGCTCCGGGCCTGGGCGGCCGCGATCGGCGTCGCTCCCAACGACGTCCTGTTCGTCGGCGACGCGGTGCGTGACACTGCGATCGCCCGGGCCGCGGGGGTCCGCTTCGTGGGTCTCTATCGTCCCGGCCATCCGGACGCGTTCGCGGGGAGCGGCGTCCCCGTGGTGACGTCGCTCACCGAACTCGCCCGGCTCGTCGCGCGCGCCCGCCGCTCGCCGGTCACCGGTGACCGTCCGATCCCGGCCGGCGAGGTCGGCCCGTCCGCGCCCGGGCCGTTAGTAGCGCTCGCGACCGCGCCGTTCGAGGTGGCCGACCCCGTTGGCCGCACCAGCCGGCGCACGCCGTCGAGGACGCGTAGCCGTCGTGATGGAGCAGTTGGCGACCTCGACGGCCCGTAGACCTCGGCTCAGGTACGAAGCGACGAGGCGACCACGGCCCGCACCACGGCACGGTGCGTGTACACCACGACCTACAGCGGCGACCGTGAGATCGCGGGCTCGGGAGACGAGGCGCCCGAAGCGACCGGTGACATGCGGTACACCCTTGATGCGATCTCGAGCGTCCTGTTCTCTGTGTCCTTCGGGCAAGACCTACGGGTGCGGTCCCTCGGGACGGTCAGTGCACTATCGTCAGGTTATCGTCGATCGCCCCCCGCTGGTCTTGTGCCGGGGCGTTGCGATAGCGGCGCTCCTGTTCGACCAGATGCTGAGCCGCGGCGTCGGGGTCCCGCCAGCGAGGCGACTCCCAGCTGAACCGTCGCTCGCCGTCCGCGTTTGCGAGGTCCGTGCGGACCACCTCGCCGGTCGTCCAACTTCGAGACGGCTTGTCGAGTCGCCTCTCGATCGTGTGCCGGTGCGCTCGCTCCGCGTTCGCGACGGCCTCGGCAGCGTCGTGACCGGCGCGTTCAAACCGATCCGACGTCGAGGTCTGGGCCTCCACGCTGGCGACCGGCGGCGCCCCGACCGGCGCGGTCACTCGACCGGTGGCCATCTGCCCGGGCGCGATCATTAGCGGCTGTCCCGACATCGTTCGATTCCTCTCAGGGAGGATCAGACGTCAGGGTGCCGGCAGGAGGGTGCTGTCTTGGAGCGCGCGTGACGCTGCCTAGGGCTCCACGGTGCGCCGTCGGTCGGCTACCGTCAAGTGGCAGTCCTCGGCTCTCCGAGTCGTCGCCGATTGGGCAGGTCTCTCGCCTTCAGTGCGGAAGCCCACGCGACGGGCTAAGCGCCGCACTCCACGCCGCTCTCGCCGACGACAATCACCGGGCCTGGTACCGAACGGGGTGGAAACCGGATCGCTGTCGAGGCGACTGACCATGTAGGCGATCGCCGGCAGTCCATGACCAAATGAGCAGGTGGGTTTACGGTGGGGTGAAGGCCGTGGCGCCGGTGAAGGACTCAGCCCTGCCCGCCGGGTGGCGAGAGCGCGGTTTCGGCCTGCTCACGACTTCGTCACGCGCAGGACCGACCTGTCGACCCTCGGCCTGTGCTGGTCCCGTGAGGGGTCCGTCGGGTTGCCATGGCGGACGGGCGGTAGGCCGGGGGCACCCGCGTCCGACGACGGCGCTGTACCCGGCAGCGCCGTGCGGCCCATCTCACTCGCCGCCTTCGGGGTGCCGACCGGAGCCGCGTCGGTGTCCGGGTCGGCCGCCCACTGCCTGACCTCGGCCATGGCCGAGGAGAGCACGACCTCTCCCGGTCTGCCGGCGCCCGCGGACCCGTCGGTCCTGGTGCCGTTGATCATGAGGCGGCCGCGATGAGGCGATCGAGGAGCTCGAACGCCGCCGCCCGCGCCGCCGACTCCGCCGCCGCTCGCGCCGCCGACGACGCCGCCGCCTGCGCCGCCTCCGCCGATCGCGCCGCCGATCGCGCCGCCGCCTGCGCCGACTCAGCCGATCGCGCCGACTCCGCCGCCTGCGCCGACTCAGCCGATCGCGCCGCCGACGACGCCGCCGCCTGCGCCGACGACGCCGATCGCGCCGCCGACGACGCCGATCGCGCCGCCGACCGCGCCGACTCCGCCGCCGAGCGCATCGACTCCGCCGCCGACCACGCCGACAGCGACGCCGCCGACCGCGCTGCCGACTCCGCCGACTCCGCCGCCGACCGCGCCGACTCTGCCGACTCGCGGTCGACCGGCACGAGCGCGCCCAGCTTGGCGGCCTCCTCGACGAGGCCCGCGGCCGTGAACGCGAGCGGGGCGAAGACCCGGACCGCGGCATCCGCGCAGGCAAACGCACGGCGCAGCTCGAGGTCGGGCTCCGCCGTCCCGACGAGCCTCGGGATGTACGCCTTGAGCCGCTGGCGCTCGTCGTCGGGGAGCCAGTCGTTGAGGCTGCGCGCATAGGCCGCGATCACCGGGCTCGTGCAGCTCGGACTATTCGACCAGGGCTCGCCCGCGAAGTCGCTGACCGCCTCCATGAGCGAGACGCCGTCCGAGGGTGAGGTGTGGGTACCGGAGCGGAGGACAAGGGTGTCGAGATCGAGCGTCATGAGGAGCCTCTGAGCCAGAGCCTCTGCACCGAACTACGGCCGTGCGCGGCGCCGCGGAAGGGCTGCGCCGCGACGCCCGGCCCCGACTCGGCATCGGACGTCGGAGGAGGCGCTGTCAGCGCGGGCGCTCTCGTGGGGCTCGTCGCACGCGCGACAGCGCCGACGAGAGCATGGGCCTGATCGGGACACTTCGCACGGCGACCGTCGGTGGACCCCCAAGCCGTGGCTGGTCGCGACGAGCTCGTGAACGGCCAGCACCCGAACAGCGCCCCGCTGATGATGTCGCCTTGCTCGAGGGCCCGCCCGTGCCGCCGGGGTGCCGCGCACGACCCCTGGTCCATCATCCTGCTGCGGACCATAGCGGACGCTCGTCGGCCGCGCGCGACTCCTGAAGGACGTACGTCTTCGGCGTCCCAACGCCATTCGATACGGTGGAGCTGGTCGCGTCACGGATCGTCTTCCACCCGATCGGCGAAGCCTTCTGGTCCTCGCTCCCTACGTCGCGCTGCTGCTCAGGCCATGCGCGTCGCCCGGATTCGCCTCGGCCGGCGGGGCGGCCGGCTGAGCGGCAGCGTCCAGGTTGGCGCGCCACTCCTGAACGTCGCCGTCGGGCTGTTCAGGTCCGCCTTGACCGTCCTGATGGCGGCCTATTGGCTCGTCGAGGAAGTGTAGCCCAGCTGACCTCACTTATTCTCGAACGGCTCGACCTCAAGGTGGCAAGGGCACTCGTGACCGGGAAGGGCGGTAAGGAGCGCATCCGGGGCGAGGCTGAGCCACTCCCAGTGACGACGGAGTAACGCGCCCACCGCGAGAGTCAGTTAGCGGGTCGCAGGGCCCAACACGATGGAAGAATGGTGTCGATGTGGGCTAGCAGGTGACGTGCAGGACCGCGTAGACGTCCTCTGACTTCATGTCGGCGAGTAGGCGGCAGGCATCCGCCGTCGGCAGGGCGGCGACCCCAATTCCGCGTCGTTCGGCCTCGGCATAGAGGTCTGCGGCAATCGCCAGCCTGCCATTGGCGCCCGTCCCGACGATGAGCCGATGCCCACCCCACGGGATGACCTCTGCGACTGACAGTGGCGTGTGCCCGAACTGATCGCGTAGCGCCTTCGAGGGGCCTTTTCGGCGGCGGCTGATACGCCCGCCGTCGATGACCACATCCCGGGCGTATCGTTCGCCCTCGATCTGGATCTCGCCGAACGCGACGAGCTTCGCCTTCACGGTCGCAGTTTCGCACCAATTACCGGCAGCAACCAGCGGGGCTCAGCTCCGGGAACGAACTGCGCTCTGGACCCGAAGGGCATGCCGCGCAGATGGTGACGGAGACACTCCCCAGACCGCGGCGCCGCCGCTCGTTGCCGAGGAGCCACGTCTTCACGTTCCAAATGCAGCGAAACGGTCGTAGTTCTGAGGGTTCGTGCCCGGGATGCACTATTACCATGGAGGGGTGGCACGTAGGTACCAGCGCTTCGCCCTCCGTGACGTAACTTTGGTGGGCGTGCACCTGCCTGGCGCGACGATGGTCTGCTGGGGGGAACGAGGGACGCGCCCGCTAGAGCGCACGAGTTGTGATGCGGCTCGGTTTGGTGCCCGACGAGGGGCAAATAGCCGGCCGGACCGTCGATGGAACGAGTCGTGACCGGTCATGCTCTCGTGGCGGATCGACAGATCGGTGCCGGCGGTCGAACGGCAGAGCCCCGTCGAGTTCCACTGATTGGGGATTCTGCGCGGCGTAGGCGATGTGCCAAGCTGATCATGCACCGTCGAGACGGTCGAGTGCCGCGTCGTTCGGTTAGCCGCAAGCTGGGTCTTTCGCGAGGGTCTTGTGATGGGCGACGAAGAGGCTGGTCTGCCAGTTGGGAGCAGACTCCCGCGCTGGGTCCTGATGCATCGACGCCTCAACGCAGCACCCGAGCGCGTGTTCCGCGCGTGGGCCGACCCGGAGGAGTTGGCTCGATGGTTCCCGGAACGGATCGAGGGCGGCCTTGCGGTTGGGTCGCGCTCGGTTCTGGTGTGGTCGGAGCGCCGGGTGTGGTGGGAAGTAATCGAGGCGCACCCAAGCCGCAGCTTCGTCTTCCGGTGGCCCTCGTCCCGGATGATGGCTTGGTCACGACCGTCAGGGTGACGATAGAGCCGGCGGGGTACGGTAGCCGGCTCGCGCTCGAAGATGGCCCGTTCCCGATGGATCAGCCGGGCGCGGTCGATGCGTGGGCGAAGTCAATCGAGGGCTGGAGCGAGGCGCTGGCGATGCTTCGCGCCCACCTCGACTACAGCGTGGACCTGCGATGGCGACTGTAGCGTTGGTTGCTCACCGGTCGATTGCCCAACTGCAGGTAATCCAACTGACGCACTGACGGACACGGTCAGCGGACGCCCGGCGCGTTAGCTTGGGGGGCCGCATGGGACGAGGTCCACGGCCACGCGTGAACGGCCCATCACCTTGCCGTCCGCTCTCCAGTCCAAACGGACGTCGCCGCGTCCCGCTCCGCTACGTGCTCACGAGCGAGGCGGGACGGTCTCGGGCCCCGGCGAGGCGTCTACTTGCGGCTGCGCTTCGGCGTTCCGACGATTCGGACGCTTCCGCCGCTCGGACTGAATGTGCTCACGTGGCCGTCAGCCCAGCGCACCTCGTAGCGAATACCGACCGTCGATGCAACGACCTCCAGGATCTCGCCCTCTCGCGCGGCCTGGCCCACCTTCTGTGACTCGACCACGATCCGGTCACCAACCTTGGCGGTCATGCGCCACCTCCTGCCCCGTCCTGCGTGACCGCGCCAGCATCTCGCCAGTGGGCGACGACGGCAAGGGCAATTCCTCACCGCGTCGTCGACGTGTCTCGTCATGGCGCCGGCTGTCGGCCGTCGCGACGGTCCGCCACGATGAGCCGGATGGTGCGTCGCTGATTGCGCAGTTAGAGGCGGGGAGGGGAAGAGCTGGGCCGAGGCCCTTTGTCAGGCGACCTCGGTCGGGCGTGCGATCCGAGCGTGCCTTCTACTCGTTACCAGCGAAGGTCGCATGTCTCACTTAGGAGTTGAGCGCGCCCGACCATCTGCCTGTTGGCTCGAGTTAGTTGCGTGTCGGAGAGAGCTGGACGTGCGGCCTACCGCGTCATCGCCGAGTGGCGCCACGGTCGTCCTGGGCCGAAACAGTGCAGTTAGATGGTCTCAGAACGCGATGGCCCAAACACATGCGGAAATCGCAATGCGACGGCACCAATGTTTCGAATCAGGGAGGTGGAGCGGGAGACGGGATTCGAACCCGCGACATTCTGCTTGGGAAGCAGACACTCTGCCAGCTGAGTTACTCCCGCATGGAGCCCAGACAAGTTCCAACCTTGCCCTCGAAGATTACCATCGAGGTCGGGAACATCTTGGCCGGGCCCAGCCTCTCGTCAATCCCGCCACCCAGCCGGCGCCAGGCATTAGCCTGACCAGGCGAAGAACGGTTCGATCCTTCGATCTCCCTGACGACGTTTCCGTCGATGGTCGGTTGCGTTCTGAGCGTGCCGCGCAGCAGTTCGGAGGCCTCGTGGTCGGGCAGGTCAACCAGGTCTGCCGGGCTACGGGCGGTGGAGAATCGTCCTTACCGACGAGGCATCGCGGGTCAGTGGCCGTCGCCAGGGCCGACGGGCACCGAAGGTTCGCGGGCAGGGGCCTCGGGTGGGGAACCGTCGCGGGGGCGGTGGAACGCCCCGAGGGCCCTTCTCTGTTGTCTGGCCTGCTACACCTCGACCGGAACGGGATACACCTCGGTCGCGGGATGGCCCGCTCGCTCGTGGATCCGTCGCACCGCATCCGCGTTCGGGGCTTCCGAGACGCACCAGACCATGCCGGAATCCGGATCGCCCCATGCGCGCTGGAAGTCCACGCCCTCCTCGTCCTGGATATCAAGATCAGCCTGATGCGCCGCTTTGAGCGCTTCGGGCGTGACGCCGTGCATGCCGTGATGGACGTCCATGAACTTCGGCATTCCAACCTCCTTGCCAGCTGTCCCCAACAACCGAGATCGTATACCTGAGGTCCTACCGGCCGTCTCGGGAGGACAACCGACTAGAGGGCTCGCTTCTCTTGCTCGCTCGACTCGTCGAGATATAGCGAGTGACCAGATTCGAGGCCGATTCCCAGGCCGGACCCACTGGCTCATAGCTCAGTACGGCTGGGAAGAGGGTGCGGCCCGCTGGCTCATCTCTCCTTGGGCCGGCTGGCCGTCGAACGCTCAGACGATCGGTTCCGACATGTAGCGGTGGACATTGTCTGGGTCGAAGATGTCCGCAACGGCCATCGTCCCGGCGAGCATGCTCACGAAGTCCTCGCTGGCCCGCGGGTCTGCGGCGATTGCTGCGAAGAGCTGCGCCGTCTCGTCCGGCGGCGGCTCCATCGAGGCGAATTGACACGTCAGCTCGAACATCGGGCCAGTAGACCGGTCGCGCGTCTCATCACGCTCCGAGACTACCTCGTCGCCGCTCGCACCCCAAGCGAGCGAAGCAGCGCCGCAGCGGCATCGGCATCGGGCGCCGCGCCGAGCTCGTCGAAGGCGGCGAGGGCCAGGCGGGCCTCCGCGATCGCCGTCTCGTGCCCAAGAAGTAGGAGCGGTTTTGGTCACATGAACGCGGGCTCGCGGGTCAACGACATGACCCCTCCACTCGTAGGAACGTCATACGCATGAACGACCAGGACTGGCTCGCCGAGCGCTTCGAGGCAAACCGCACCCACTTGCGCGGCGTCGCCTTTCGGATGCTCGGCTCCTTGACCGAGGCGGACGACGCCATCCAGGAAGCATGGATCCGCCTGAGCCGCACCGACACGAGCGATGTTGGCAACCTGAGGGCCTGGTTGACGACGGTCGTCGGGCGGGTCTGCCTCAACATGTTGCGATCGCGCAAGACGCGCCGCGAAGCGTCCCTGGAGACCCATGTTCCGGATCCCATCCTTAGCCCGGAGGCGGGAATCAATCCCGAGCAGGAGGCCTTGCTGGGCGATTCAATCGGGCTCGCATTGCTCGTCGTCCTCGACTCCCTGACGCCCGCCGAACGGGTCGCCTTCGTGCTGCACGACGTCTTCGCCGTGCCGTTCGCCGAGATCGCACCGATCGTCGGCCGAACTCCGACCGCGGCGCGGCAGCTCGCGAGCCGTGCCCGGCGCCGCGTCCAGGGTGCGCCGGTGCCCGACGTCGATCTCGATGGCCAATGGGCCGTCGTCGACGCCTTTCTTGCCGCGGCGCGTGACGGTAACTTCGATCGTCTCCTCGCAGTCCTCGACCCGGAGGTCGTGCTGCGTTCCGATGGCGGGGTGGCGCGTCCGGATCTGGTCACGCTGCTCCGCGGCGCGCAGGCCGTTGCCGAGGGGGCAATGACCTTCCGCCGGTTCGCCGAAACGGCGACGCGGATCCTCGTCAACGGGATCCCCGGTGGCGTTGCCTGGGCGCCCGACAGGAGTCCGTTTGCGGTCGTGGCCATGACGGTCAAGGGCGGAAGGATCATCGGGATCGACATCCTTGCGGATCCGGACCGGCTCGGCCAGCTGGACCTCACCGCGGTCGCTGGCTGAGGGTTCGAGTCCGTCGGGCGGCGGTCACATCCGCGCCTTCTTCCGGGTCCCCTGTGTGGCACACCAAACGGATCAAGGAAGAAGGAGCCACACATGAAGGATCAGCTTGGCAGCGCCGCCCGGGTCCCATGGGTGGTCCCGTTGTTCAACCCAGTCGCCAGTATCCTGTTGGCCGCCGGCGTTCCGCTGGGCTTCAACGGGTTGATCACCATCCGTGGCCGGAAGAGCGGCCTGCCTCGCACCACGCCCGTGGCGATCATCGCGGTCTCCGGCAGGCGTTTTGTCTGGGCCCCCTGGGGCGAGGTCCACTGGGTGCGCAATCTGCGCGCTGCCGGCCGCGCGACCATCACGATGCGCCGCCGGAAGGAAGACGTACGGGCGACCGAGCTGGACGCGACAGAACGAGTTGCGTTCTTCCGCGACGTCCTTGGTCCTGTCGCGCGGGGCATCCCGTTCGGTGTCTGGTTCATTCGCGTCGCCGATGGGGTCGATCTCAATCACCCGTTGGATGCGGCCGAGGGTCGACGTGTCTTCGAACTCCACCCACTTTGACGAAGTCGGCATCTCGCCGACGCAGTTGTCCACCAATGACGACGCCATCCGTCGGCCGTTCGCAGACCGTGGCCGAATGCCAGGTCGACCACGATGTGCGAGAACCATGCGAGGGCGGCGACGAGCCAGAACGGCGAAAGGATGCCCGCCGCGGCGAGACCGAGCACGACGAGCGGCGGCACCGGGTGATGCATCACGTTGAAGGGCGGCACGGCGCGGGCAGCCATCTGCCCTCGGGCATGGGGCTGGCCGACCCCCAGCAGCGCCGGGAGATGGGGAACGATCCCGAACAGGAGGAGTGGTCCGAGTCCCAGGCCATGCTCACCCGCCTGCGCGCTGGCGTAGAAGGCGATGGCGAGGCCGGGAATGAGCCAGAGGTGCCGGCTGCGAAGTCGCCCGTGCTGAGGCACCGCGAGCGGCGCCTCGGTCGTGCCTCCAAGACTGGTGTGATCGGGAAGCAGGGCTCGGCCGTCGACGGTCATGCCGCAGCGCTCACTTCCGTCACCCGCTCGTCCGGGATGATGCGCCCATCGCGCATGCGGATGGTGATGCCGACGATGGTCAGAGTCGTCCGCAGCTTGCGCCGCGAGAGCTCACGTAGGAGTCGCATGGGTCGTCCCTGCTTTCAGGCTTGATCGGGGTCGTGGGGCCGCATCAGATCGCCGTCGTGGTGATCGCTGCGGTGCGCGGCTCGAGGACGACCACCGCCGTCTGGCGTGATCGCCGGGTGGCGAGGCCGTCGATGTCGTCACCCCAACCCGGGTAGTCGCGGAACTTGGCCCATAGCCGATCGCGTTCCTCGCCGGCGGCAGCGCGGGCCCGGACGGCACGCCGTTCGCCGGGGACTTCGACCGTCGTGTCGGGCCGGGCCTGCAGGTTCAGCCACCAGGCGGGCTCCTTCTCGCCCCAGCCGTTCATGGCCAGGGTGACGAGGTTCGGGCCGTCCTCGTAGTACCCGACGATCACGACTCGTGGCTGGCCGGACCGACGCCCGATGGTCGTGAGCCGCAGCATCCCGAACTTGTTACCGGGCTCGGGCCGAGAGAGTCCGAACCTGCCGCCGCTGAGCCGGTAGGCCGCGCGGTGCAGCAGCCAGAACGTCCGAACCACGAAGCGGGGCGGGGTTCGCGGCGCCTGCTCGCGGACGGCGGTCATGCTGCGCCAGCCTTCGACGCCACGCCGATCGACGAGCGGGTGACGCTCGCGGAGCCGTCAGGACTCGCCGCTTCGGCGGCAGCTTCGACCATCAGCGGGGCGTCCTTGCGGAAACCCTTGAAGGTCATCCACAGGCCGAGCGACAGCTCCCAGAGGAAGATCGGAGCGACCCCGATCGCGTGCCACGCGGTGCCGCCGTCGGTGATGCCGAAGATGTAGCCGATGATCCAGGAGGTGAACAGCGGAGCTCCGATGAGTCCAAGCGCCGGAATAGCTCGCGGGACGAGTCGAGATCGGTACATCAGCCAGCCGAGCAGGAAGGCATTGAGGGCAGGGATGCCGGTCCCCAGCGCAAAGGCCCACTCGTAGACGGTGGTGAGCGAGAGCCCGACGGCAATCAGGGATGCGGGATCGGCTGCTGCGGCGCCTGTCTCACGCAGGGTCGCGATCGATAGAACGCTCAAGATGCCGATGAAAAGGATCGCAGCCTCGAACAGCCGCGAGCTCACGAAGCCGATCGCGAAGCCCTCGTGCTGGCGCTTCACGACGGAGTAGAGCGCAATCGCGGTGCCGATGGCGGCGAGGCCATTGACAATATCGAGGAAGGCGCCGAGGCGGACCAGGCCGTCGGCGCCTGCGCCGAGGATGTAGTCGGGGTTTCCCAGCGCGTTGCCGAGCAGCAAGGCTGCGGGGATCGAGCTGGCGAAGGTGATCAGGTAGAGGATGCCCGCGACGAGCGCGGTCTTTCGGAACGAGGTCATTGGAGGGCTCCTTTCGGGGAAGACGGTCGGAGCGGCAGCGAGACGTCACCGCTCCGGAGGTCGGTTGCTTGGGAGGTCAGCGGCCCGAGATCGTGCCGACGATGACGGCGCCGGGGCCAAGGTCAACCAGGGCGACGTTGCCCGCCGCCGCTGCTGCCTCGATTGCCTCCTCTGACGTCAGCGGCCCGCCGACGACCGTCTGGGCGAAGGGGAGCGGCGGCCCGCCGGGCGACGTCCACAGCGGAACACAGGCGCCAGTGGCGATGCCCTGACCACTGCACAGGACGAAGAAGCCGGCGAGCTTGGTGCTGTAGCTGCCGCCGTTTCCGGCCGGCACGTCGCTGACGACGTGGTCGTGCAGGAACGAGGGCGCGTAGCCCTGTGGCGTTTCGGTCTGTGGCGCCATCACGTAGAACCGGTCAAGTTCCTTTGGGGTAGCGCCCTTGAAGCCTTGGTTCGAGAAGGTCATCCGGACCTGGACGCCGTCGGCCCAGACGTCCTCGTAGCAGCCGACCTGCCCGAGGGCCGCGCCGGTCAGGTCGACGCAGTTGCGGAGCCCCGCTGCGTCAGCCGCCGGAGCAGCAGCGAAACCGAGCCCAGCAGCGGCGAGCGCCATCGTCGCGATGGACAGCCGAATCGTCGTTTGGATACGCGTCGTGGTCATGCTGTGATCTCCTTCGTGCTCTGATCTATTCGGCTTTGATGCCGGTTGGGTCGAGTCGTTCCAGCTCGATACGCTTCACCGAGACCAGCGGCAGCCCGAGGTCACGCACTCGCTGGAGTAGGCCGTGCAGGGCTGCCTGGTCTTCGATCGAGCCGCTGATGACGGTGGTGCCGTCTCCTTCATGCGTGACGGCCAGCCCGTCGAACCACGCGGTCCAGTGCGGGTCGAGGTGACCGCTGAGTCGGATCTCGTAGCGTCCGGATTCAGGGCGATCGGGTGTCGAGGTCTGTTCGGTCATTCCGCTCCTCGTGCGTGTTGCCATCTGGATCTCCGGCCGGCAGGACCGACCTGAGTCACTGGCGACACCGTGGAGGCCGATGTGATGAGCGCGCATCACCACACGTGATGAGACGGGTGATGATTCGTTGACCGCGGCATGGGCAGCCGGGGTGAAGACCTATGCGGTGGGTCGGCGGTCCCGGGGGCGCGAGAGCAGGCCGAGCTCGGCGGCACGGCGGACGGCTGCCCTCCGGCTGTTCACGCCGAGCTTGGCGTAGATGTTCCTCGTATGCGTCCGTACGGTGGCCAACGACACCGTGAGCTCGCGCGCGATGTCCGGGCCGTCGAGATCGCTCTCCAGGAGGCGCAGGACATCGAGCTCCCGTTCGCTGAGCGGTTCGATGAGTGGCTGGTCGACCGGCGTATGTCCCTCGTCCTTGCCGGCGGCAAGGAGTCGGCGCACATAGCTCGGAGCGTTCTGCTGCTTCGCCGCGAGCTTCAGCAGCGCCGCCATGGGCGGCCCCTCGTCGAGGAAGACGCGAACGTAGCCCTCTGGCTCCGCCAGGTCGATCGCCCGCGCGAGGGACGCAACGGCAGCCGTCGCGTCGCCAAAGGCGTGGTGGGCGAGCGCCTGGACGACCAGGATGTCGATGATGCTCCCCGTCCTGTCCCCACTCTCGGCCGCTGCCAAGAGACGGGCGAGGAACTCGAGGACCTCGCGGATGGTGTGGTCTGCCCGTTCTCGCGTTCCCTGTGCCAACACCAGTTTGGCCAGCGTGACGTGCTCGAACTCATGCAGGTAGGTGAGATCATCGGCGGTCGACAGGCCATGCTCGCGCACCCAGGCCGAAGCCTCCGACAGCTTCCCTCCGGCGATGCACGCCCTCGCCTTGATAGCCGCGACGGGGCGTACATTCGGGGAGAAGTCGGCGATGAACAGACGCTCAGCTTCAGAAAGGAGTTCGAGCGCTCCGTCCAGATCTCCCTCAGCCTGCCGGATCCGGGCTGCCGCGACACGCAACCGATAGGGGTTCTGTGGCAGACCGTTTGTCTCCCCGAGCTCACGGCTCGTCTGGAGGTGTCGCGACGCGGCCTCGAGATCGTTGCGCTCACGAAACAGCCCGCTGATGCCGACGTGCATATCCGCCGTTCCGCGTGGCACGGGTAAGCCCCCTGCGATCGATACCTGCAGCCCCCGTTCGTACGTGCGCATCGCGTCGTGGAGCCGTCCCTGCGCCATATGGATGTCAGCCATGGTGAGGGCGCAGCCGATCACATCGGGGAGGTATCCGGCCTTCTCCAGGCTCGCCATGGCATTGACGTACCAGTCCTGCGCTGAAGCAAGATCCCCGCCGGTCCAGTACGAGAGTCCCAGGAGTGCGGATGCCGCTCCGCGTGCGAGGTGCTCGTCCTCGCCGACCAGGTCCAGCGTCCGGCGGGCATGGGCCATCGTGCCGGCCACATCACCGAGGATCCGGGCCTGTCCGGCCCGGTGGATAGCGATCGCACTCGGCAGCGAGCGGAATGCTGCTTCGTTCACCACGACCATCGCCGATGGCCGGCCCTCCCGGCCGGTCGGCTCGGCCGCCGCATCCAGCCACCGCTCGGCGTCCTGCAAGCGGGCCTCGACGCCCTCGATCTCGCCCCGCACCAGGATTGACCCGGCAAACGCATTGCTCAGGACAGGTCTGACACGGATCAGCTCGTCGGGGAGCGCCTCGAGCCACCGACGCAATGTGGCCTCCTGCCGAGCCTGTCGCGTCGCGGGGATCGCGAGCTCGATCAGGTCTGCCGCTCGTGCGACGTCTCCGCCGGCCAGCGCGTGGCGGATGGCCTCCGCCCGTTCGCCGTTCTGCTCGTACCAGTCGGTTGCCCGCCTGTGCAGTTCCGCCGCGTGATCAGCCTGCTCATCCAGTAGGCGCGCCTGAAGCACGTCGGCAAACAAGTGGTGGTAGCGATACCACTGTCGCCGGTCGTCTAGCGGGACGAGGAACAGGTTTCCTCGCTCGAGCGCCTCTAGTGTGGCCCTGCTCCCGACCTGGCCGGTGACCGCATCGCACAGCGGGCCGCTCATCCGGGCCAGGATCGAGGTCTGCTGCAGGAAGCTCCGGACCTCTTCGGGCTGACGGTGCAACACCTCTTCGACCAGGTAGTCGACGATGTAGCGGTCGTCACCGGCAAAGCCCGCGATAAAGCCGGCGACATCGTCGCGTCCTTGCATCGAGAGCCCCGCCAGCTGGAGCGCGGCAATCCAGCCCTCGGTGCGGCCTTCGAGCGCCGCGACATCGGCCGCGGATAGGTCCAGCCCCATCACATCCATCAGGTACGCCGCAGCCTCATCGGGCGTGAAGCGCAGGTCGGAGGCGCGGATCTCGACGAGCTCCCCGCGCGCCCGCATGCGACTCAACGGCAATGCCGGATCCGCACGCGTGGCGATCACCACGTGCACCCGTGGGGGCAGGTGCTCCAGCAGGAAGGCCATCCCCACGTGGATATCGTGCGCCTCGACCAGGTGATAGTCGTCGAGCACCAGGACGATGCCATTCGGTACCGCGCTGAGCTCGTTGAGCAGCGTCGCGAGGGCCGTCTCGATCGGCGGCGGCTGGGGCTCCTGGAGGGTGGAGAGCGCATTCGCGCCGATCCCCGGTGCCACCGTCTGCAGGGCGGTGATCAGGTACGTCCAGAACGACGCGGGCTCGCTGTCGCCTTCGTCGAGGGAAAGCCACGCGATGGAGCGTTCAGAGGAGAGTGCCAGCCACTCGGCCAATAGCGTCGTCTTGCCGAACCCGGCGGGGGCGGAGACGAGCGTCAGCTTCGACTCGGCGGCCCCCTGGCGGAGGCGGTCGCTCAGTCTCTGGCGAGCTACGGGACTACGTCGCAGCTTGGGGACGTTGAGCTTCGTTTCGAGCAGCGGGCTGATCACGCGTTAGTCAGGAATAGTAGCCGCGACCTCACGAAACGCAGTTCTCCCGCGACGGCCTCGATGGCCCTCCCGGCAGAAGCAGGGTCGGTCTCGCCCTTCACGAGCGCTTGGACCTGGTTGTCGATCTCAACGGTGATCTCCGGCTCCCAGAGCCAGTCGAGCGGCGTGATGGCGTCATCGAACAGCGGAAGGAACTCCTGCGCCACTTCGTTCTCGATCCCGACTGCGCGGCGAAGCCAGGTCGGGGCTGGCGGAGACCGAGTATGGTTCGGCCGGTCAGATCCCGCTTGCGAGTTGTAGTTCGATTGGCGTTTCTCCGCCGCTCGCGCCTCGAAAGCGCCATCGACCTGCTCTTCGTCCTGCCGATCCTGGCGATATTGGCTGGCTTCCTCTATTACCCGCTCGTCTACGGCACCTTTCCATAGGCAGCTGGACCTGCCGAAGCGGAGGGTCTAGGCTGCGCGCCTCCCCGCATCAGGAGCCCAGATGGCCGGTCGGTCGACGATGGACGCGGATCAGATCCGTCGAGCGATCACGCGCCTCGCACACGAGATCGTCGAGCGGCAAGGCGGGACGGATGGCCTCGTCCTGATCGGGATCCAGCGAAGAGGGGTCTTGCTCGCACATCGGATCGCGGACGCCATAGCCTCAGCGGAGGAGGTGCGCCTGCCTGTCGGGGCGCTCGACATCTCACTCTATCGCGACGATCTCTCGGAGCTCGCGAGCTACCCGATCGTTCGTCCGACCCAGCTTCCATTCGACATCACCGACCGAACCGTCGTCCTGGTCGACGACGTCCTCTTCACTGGACGCACCGTCCGCGCGGTCTTGGACGCACTGATCGACTTCGGACGCCCACGCGCGGTGCGGCTCGTGGTGCTCGTTGATCGAGGTCATCGGGAGCTGCCGATCCGAGCCGACCACGTAGGGCGCAACATCCCTACTGCCCGAGCCGAACGGGTCAACGTCCATCTGCAGGAACTCGACGGCCTCGACGAAGTCGAACTCGACGGGCCGGCTATGACGTCGGAAGGCGTCGCAGCCGCAGAGCCAACGCAAGGCTGAGGCAGCGGTCCGGGTCATCTTGATACGGCCCGATGATCTCCTCGATCTTGGCCAGCCGGTTCTTGAGAGTGTTGTAGTGGAGGTAGAGCCGGCGAGCCGCAAGTGCGGCGTTCCGGGTCGCCAGAAACGTCTCGAGAGTCGCGACAAGACTGGTCCCACGGGCCGCGTCATACACCTCGAGCCGGCCGAGCACGTCCGCACAGAACGCCTGGGCATCCGAGGCCGGCACGGCCACTAGGAGCCGGTCCAGTCCGAGGTGGTCAAAGGCGGTCACTTCGCCCGGTCCGTGTGCCCAACGGCCGATCGACAAGGCTCGTCGGGCCTCGCCGAAAGACCTGTGAAGGTCGAGGGGGTCGAGGGCCGCTCGTCCGATCCCAACGCTCACGACGATCCCTGGCACGTGCCGGCTGGCTTCCGCCTGCAAGGCGGCGCCGATCTCACGGAGCCCGGAGGGCCCGGCCGAGACCAACGCTCCGATCTCCCGGCTCCGCTCCCAGATGATCGACCCTGGCCCGAGGCTGGCCCCGGCGGCCTCACCCAGCCGGTGGCGCAGGGCGCCCTCCTCGGGCGTGCCAGCCAGGGCGGAGAAGGGCCGTCCGGCGATCGCCTCCACGTCGGCCAGGAGGACAGCCCGTGGGGTCGTCAGGTCCCATGCGAAGGCCGCCGCCCGCTCCATCAGCACGCTCCGGTCCGCAACGTGACCGGTGATGAGTTCCTCGAGACAGACGGCCTGGAAGCGGCGATCGGCCTCGGCGACGGCGCGGGTCTGGACCTGGCGGAGGGCTGCGACGGTGGCGGCGTACTCGATGGCCTCCAGGCGATCCGGCCCGAGCGCGGCCTCGTCACCGGCCACGAGGATCGCTCCGTAGCGCTCCGCGCCAACCTGGATCGGCTGGACGATAGCGCCCCCGTCATGACCGGCCGTCGATCCGGCCGGCAA
>Ga0184623_10000471_pt1 | contig 16970 bp, 9 predicted proteins | sample PLM1_100_b1_FD_133138 | JGI IMG/M metagenome (GOLD analysis project Ga0184623, IMG submission 133138) | Groundwater sediment microbial communities from an aquifer in East River, Colorado, USA - PLM1_100_b1 | ecosystem: Environmental > Terrestrial > Soil > Riparian zone | place: USA: East River...
CATCGAGGACAACGTCTTCGGCCTGTACCTGAACAGCGACGGGACGTTCCCGACGTTGGTGCGGCACAACCTCTTCCGGGACAACAACCGCCCCGGTGCGGCCAGTGGCGACGGCATCTATTCGGACACAGGGGCGACGGACCTCCTGATCGAAGCGAACACGTTCACGGGCCACGCCTCCGCGGCGATCGTCTTCGCGGGCTCCGGTCAATCCGGAATCCAGATCTTGAGCAACGAGTTCGTCGACGACGCTGGGTCCGTCGTTCTCTTCCGAGCAACGGACACGACGATCGCCGGGAATTCCTGGAGGAACTCCGCTGGAAGTTCGATCTTCCTCGGAGGAGGGGTGGACGGGGTCACCATTACGAACAACGAGATGCGGGATGGCGTTCGCGGGATCCGGGCATCCGTTGGACTCTTCGGGGACAGCGGGGTCGTGACAGGCGTCTTCGCTCGTTTCAACGTGATCGAGGGCAACTCGATCGCCGGCACCGCCGTCGCGGCGGGCTCGTACACGGGGACGCTCGATGCGAAGTGCAACTGGTGGGGGAGCGTCACAGGTCCGGTTGCCTCCGACAACCTCGGGGGATCCGGGGACGCGGTCGTGGACCCGGACGGGGTCGTCGACTATCGGCCCTGGTTGCCCTCGACGACGCTGGTCGGTTGTTTCGGCCCGGTCCACCTCGACATAGGCAGCAATGGAGTATTCGACATCGAGTTCGGGATGATTCAACCGGCCGTGACCGCGGCGAGTGCTGGGGACACGATCGTGATCGACGCGGGCGTGTACACGGAGGTCGTCCGCGTCACGAAGGGACTCACCTTGCTGGGGGCCCAGGCCGGGGTCGACGCACGTACGCGGACCGGGGCGTCGGGGACCGAATCCATCGTGGGCACTGCGGACGGGGCGTTCGAGCTCCTCGCGGACAACATCGTCATCGACGGCTTCACGATCCGCGGCGTTTCCGGGGCGGGCCCGTTGAGCACGGGGGCGGGCATCCGTTCCGTCGGCACCCACTCCGGGTACTCAATCGTGAACAACATCATCCGCGGGAACACGATCGGGGCGTACCTCAACTCGAACGGGGTCTACCCGACCCTGATCCGGTTCAACCTATTCCAGGACAACAACCTGGCGGGTCCCGCGAGCGGGAACGGGATCTATTCCGATCAGGGCGCGCACGATGTCCTCATCGACAGGAACACGTTCATCGGACACGCGTCCTCGTCCATCGCGTTCATGGGAGGCATCCCAGGGACGACAAGCTCGCAGTCGGGGATCCACATCACGAACAACGCCATGGACCAGACGATCACCCTCGTCGTCACGAGCGACTCCCTGATTCGGGGCAACGCGATCGTCCTGAACCCGACGCTCGGAAGGAGCGGGATCCTCCTCGGAGGTGGAGTCACGGATCTTCGAATAACCGGGAACCGGGTCGAGGGCTCACCTGCGACGGGCATCCGAGCGGCACAGGCGTTCGCGGTCACGGCTCCCAACGTCAATCTCTTGGTCGAGGAGAACGCCCTGATCGACAACCGGGTCGGGGTCCTCCTCGAAGGACTGTCGTGGGGCTCGGTCATGCGGAACGAGATCTCGGGGAGTTCGGCGGGTGTTCGTGTCATCTCGAGCGCGCACATCTTGATCGAGGGGAACTCAATCAGGTCCCCGGACGCATTTACCGGCTCGTCCGAGATTGTAGGGATCGACGCCGTTGACGTCGATGAAATCTTCGTGATCCGCAACGCGCTTGAGTTCGGCGGGTCCGTTCCCCGCGTCGACACGCTTTCGGGGATCTCCTTCCGGGATTCCTCCGGGGACATCTTCGAGAACTCCGTGATTGGCGTCCGGATGGCCCCGGCGGACTTCCACGTCCAGACCGGAATCGGGATCATCGCCACGGGGACGGGCGAGGTGGCAATCGAATACAACGAGGTCTCTGATTACCAGTTGGGCGGGATCGTGGCCGGGGACCCCCGCGACGGCTTCGGCAACGACCACATCGTCGCGGAGATCGAGCGGAACGTCGTGAGCGGGGCAGGCCCCACGGACCGGATCCTCCAGGTCGGGATCCTGATCGCGGACGGGACGATGGGCAAGGTCGCGCTCAACGAGGTCGAGAGGCACGCGTACACCCTCGGCGGCGACACGGCGGCCGGGGTCCGGCTGGACCGCGCCGCCCACGGATTCGAGACGTGGGGGAACGTGCTCCGGGACAACCAGGTCGGCATCGACGTGATCAGCTCCTGGGAGGACATCTGGGTCGGAGGCAACTTCATCCGGATCGGAAGGGGCGGCCTGTTCTCCAGCTGCAACGGCCCGCTCGGGGCCGTGCACCTCTTCGGGATTCGGTTCCGAGACTCCATCGGCCAGATCGTCGACAACGTCATCCGGGACATCCGGTTCGAGCGGGCGGGGGCGTCGTGTGAATCCGGCATCGGGATCCTCCTCGAGGGTCACAGCAGCGCCTGGATCCTGGGGAACATCGTCCGGAAGTACCAGAAGGGCGGAATCGCCGCCGGGAGGCTGGGCAACCCGCTCGACGGCTGGGTCAACATCCGGGACAACAGGGTCGTCGGCCTGGGGGAGACCGAGGCGATCGCACAGTTCGGAATCCAGGTCGTGGGGCCGGACGCGAAGGGGATCATCAAGGGGAACGACATCTCCGACAACGAGTACCGGGGCTGCACGAAGAAGCAGGAGAAGGCCGGACTCTGCACGCGCTACGTCGGGACGGGCCTTCTGCTGTACGACGTGGAGAAGAAGGAGGTCAAGCACTCCCGCAACGACTTCGACGACAACGACCGGGACGTGTACGTCTACCCCAAGAAGCACAAGCCGCTTCCGCCCGTCTTCTGAGCGCCCCACCGCCCTGCTTGCGTGGTGGGAATCCGGAGCCCCGGGGGCTAGCCCAGTCTTCGGGCGCGCGGCTCGAGACACGCAAGAGAACCCGTGAGAGTCAAGAGCGAAGTTCCCGAGACCGGCGGACGCGCTGAGGGACGGTACGAGGAAGCTCAGGCGCGGCGGCGAGCCCTCGATCCCGGGACCCGCGAGAGTCCGGCGTCGGCCGCCGAAACGGGTTCGACGCCCCCCATGCGCCTCTTCAGTTCGTCGACGGTCCCCGCCAACGCGCTGATCCGGTGACGGTGTCGGACGGTGACCGCCAGGAGGGTGCACCACGCCACCAATCCTCCCACCAGGAGGATGAGAAGCGCGGACCACGGGTCCACCCAGGCGATGAGCCCGCCCGCCGGCGCGCTCGGGGGGGCGATGAAGCTGAACAAGAAATCGTTCTCCAGGGAACTTCCTCCGAGGTCCTTCGCTCCCGTCAGAATTGTTACGGAATACGTTCCGCTCGGGGTCAGGGACGCGAGGAAGACGAGCCGGAGGTGGAAGCTCTCCGCCCACTCCGTTCGATAGGGAACCGAGGGCGCGACGCTCACCGCTTGTACCACGGAGGGTCCATCCATCGCCTCGGAGAAGACGATGTCAAGCTCCCGACCGGAGGCGGCGAGGGAGACCGAGACGACTCGAGGGGCCCCGGACGTGTCCACGGCGGCGGAGCGGACCGTGATCGACTGCGTGTGGGAGTCCGTCGCGCCGTCCGTGTCGGTGACGGTGAGGGTCACGTTGAACGACCCCGGGACCGCGTACGCGTACGTCGGGTTCGCCCCCTGTGCCGTGTCCCCGTTGCCGAAGTCCCAGCGGTATTGGGAGATGCCCTTGTCGTCCCCCGACGAACGTCCGTCGAACACCACGGACTGTCCCTCGAGCGGGCTTTGCGGCGTGAACGTGAACGCCGCGGTCGGCGGGGAGTTCGGGGGCGCCGGGCTGCCGACCGTGATCCCCCGGGCGATCGACCCCGTCGCACTCCCGTTGTCCGTCACGGAGAGCCGGACCGTGTACGACCCGCTCTGGAAGTACGCCTTCGTGGAGATCCGGCCGGACCCCGTCGTCCCGTCGCCGAAGGTCCATGCGTAGGACACGATCGAGCCGTCGGGATCCGAGGAAGCGGAACCGTCGAATGTGATCACGTCGTTCGTCGTCGGGTTCGCGGGGTTCGACGTGAACGAGGCGACCGGGGGCTGGTTCGGCGCGGGGCCGCCGGGAGCCACGGTCACCGTCCGCATCACGGAGTGCGCGGCGTTGTCGTCGTCCGTCACGGTCAGCCAGACGTCCCAGGAGCCCTGGTTCGGGAACGGATGGGTCACCATCTCGCCGGTGGCGGTGCCCCCGTTGTCCTCGAACCACCACTGCCACCGCACCACCGTGCCGTCGGGGTCGGACGACGGCGAGGCGTCGAACGTCACCGTGTCCCCGGGTCTCGGGCTCGAGGGAGTGAACGTGAAATCTGCCGTGGGCGGGGTGTTCGGGGGCGGGGGACTCCCCACCGTGATCGTCCGGGTCGTCGAGGCGGTCGCCGTCCCGTTGTCCGTCACGGTCAGCCGTACGGCGTAGGTGCCGTTCTGGGCGTAGGATTTCTGGGCGACTTGGCCGGACCCCGTCGTCCCGTCGCCGAAGGTCCATGCGTAGGACACGATCGAGCCGTCGGGATCCGCGGACGCGGAAGCGTCGAACGTCGTCACCTGGTTCGCGTTCGGATTTGTGGGGCTCCACGTGAACGATGCGACCGGCAGCTGGTTCCCAGGGGAGCCTTCTGGCGGGTAGTCGGGTAGGGCCCCCAGGTAGGGGTAGTCCGCGTAGGGCGAGGACCCATACCACACCATCGATGCGAGGGCGGCCGCGCCGGCGGCGAACGACTGCTCCGTGAACCAACGGCTGTACTGGTTCGGACCCCGCTCGCCGAACTCGCCGACGAAGTATGGCTTGCCGAGGGCATCCGCCCATCCCTGTATTCGCGTAATCTCAGAGTCGTCTCCGGGCCCCCAGCCGTAGTTGTGGGTGTTGGAGATGTCGAGGCCAGGAATGGCGTTGAACGTGTCGAACCACTCCTGGGTGAACCACGGCGCCCACATCCCGACGTAGCCGAGGGTGCCGTGGCCGACGGTGATCGGGTGGTTCGTCGAGTACGCCTCGAGGTCGGCGATCAGCACGGCCTCCCACGCCGCGCACGCCGATGCAGCCGCGGACTGCCCGCCCCCGACGGAGGCCCAGTAGTTCTCCGCCCCGACATCCGCCTCGTTCCAGAGGTCCCAAAATGCGATCGTCGGGTTCGAGTCGTACCGCTGCATGATCGCCCGGGCGTACGCGAGGTGCCGGGCGTACTCTGGGCTGGTCGTGTCGTAGTAGGCCGTGATCGCTGCGTTCAGCCCCTGTTTGTTCCCGCTCAGGATCGGGACGACGTAGACGCCCGACCGATTCGCCCAGTACAGCATCCGGTCGAAGATCTCGAAGAACTTCGCCGGATCCGCTTCGAAGACCTCGTAGGCGATGGGCGCGAAGTTCAGGTCCGCGATGTTGATCCGGATCAGGTTCGCGGGCGGGTTCCCCGGATCTCCGGTCTGCTTGTAATGGAGGTAATAGCGGAAGTATTCCCGCCACATGTCGTCCGCTGTCGTCAGTCCAGAGGGGTTGGGGAGCTGCGTGAGCGGCCCGGATGGGAAGTTCTGGTTCTTGCCGCGGTCCCCGGTGTCGCCGCGTCCGTAGGCGTATAGCGCGTACGTGTATGCGGTTGCCTCGTTCACACCGAACAGAGGGATCGGGCCTCCGTTCAACATCAGATTCGTCCCCTCTACGTAGATGAAGCCGGGCGGGGCCAAGGGCTGCGGAATGCCTCCGTCCCCCGCGACGGGTCCAAGGAGGGGAAGGAAGAGACAGAACATGACCGCTGTGGAGGCGATCGCCGCGCGGGAGAGACTCCTTCTCTGCTCGCGATCCATCGGAGGAATACTCCTTTGGTGAGTTTGGAGCGAAACGAGATCCCGCCGGTCCGCCGGTCCGAATTCGTCAGGAGTCCGAATCGCCTGCATCCAGCGGCTGGACCGGGGTGCGCGCTATATCCCAGTTCCTCCGCGCCTATCGATGATGATTACCATTCGTGAAATCCGTTCGACGGGCGCGCGAGGGTTCACGGCTCACAATAACGGAAGGGTTCCCTAAAAAGGCGTTGTCAATGCTACGCTTTTCCGGGAGTGATTCGCCATAGTTGCGTCATTCCATCGGGGTCGAGGACACACGGAACTCTAGCGAAAGACGGCGCCATGGAGGGCGTCACGAATCAGGCCCCAGTCTTCCCTCGTCAGTCCCCTTAGGCCCGTTAGAGCGCCGAAATAGACAACGATTCCCACCGGTATCCCGAGCCAGAGGTGGAGGCTGGGCAGCACGGCGAGCACCGTAACCATCGCAGCACCCGCGACGATCGGCTTGACAAGGATCGATCTGAGGTCCACGGGCGCGACGATCCGGTGCATTGCAACCGTGCCCAGCAACCCCATGAAGAGGCCCGCCGTGACGAATCCGTACGCCGCTCCGACGGGTCCCCAACCCGGAATCAGGGCGACGCAGAGAGCGAAGTTCAGAACCATCCCGAGCGTCCGGATCGCAAGGCTCAGCTTTTGGTGGTTCGTCGCGACGAGCGCCGTTCCGACTCCGATGGTCGCCGTCGACAGCGCCACGCTGAAAACCAAAATCTGCAGACTCGTCGCGGCGCCGAGGAAGGCATCCCCGTAGAACAGCGTGATGATCCTGTCCGCGTAGAACGCGCCCCCCAGCGCGGTTGGGAGCCCTAGCGCGAAGAACATCTTCTGCGTCCTCGACACCACCTCCGCGAGCTTCGCCCGGTCCTGGGTGAAGATTCGCGACATCGCTGGAAGGAGGACGTTGTGATAAATAGACAGGAACGCCAGGATGGCGAATACGAGTGCGAATCCCGCGTTGAATTCCCCGGTGGCGGTCGGATTCCGCAGAAGCGTGAGGAGGATCGGGCCACTGCCCACCGTGAGGGTGCCCACGACACCCGATGCGGCGAATGGGGACGCCTTCTTCAGGATCCCCCACAGGTCCCGGGCGCTCGGCCTCCCCGCGAACCACGTGAATCGTACCCTCAGGATTGTCAACGACAGCACGAGGGACAAGGCGCTCCCCGCCACGATCACGTACGCCACCTGGAGGAGGCCGTACCCCGCGGAGAGCAGGAAAAGGACGATGCCTACCGTGACGATTCGTTCGACGATCGTGACAAGGGCGTCGAACTCCATGCGCTCGAACGCGCGGAACACGGCGGTGAAGGACCCCGCATACGTCTCGAGAATGTTGGCGCCTCCCACGATCAGGGTGACGGTCCGGGCGAAGGGGTCGGAGAGGAGGAGGTGGACCGCGGCCCACAGGGTCCCGAAGGCGATGAAGGCGAGCGGGAGCCGCAGAAGGGCCACGGAGGCGACGTACCGACCCGCCTTCGAACGGTCGGCGGCGACATCGACGGCGACGACCGCGTCGAGGCCGAACGACACGAGGAGGAGAATCCAGCTCGGGAACACGAAGGCGAACACGAAGATGCCGTAGTCCGCGATCCCTAAGACGCGGGCCAAGCTCACGGAAAGGATCAGCGTCAGGACCTGGGAGAACAGCTGTGCCACAGCGATCGAGGAGAAGTTCCGACCGAGCCGCTTGGCCTCACTCACGGTTCGCCGCAGCCCCAACTGGGGGCGGGCTTTATTCCTTATGGGGTCATTCGAGAGCTGATTCTGCCATGGAACCGCCGCCATCGCTTGAGGGAGAGCGGCTCGTGCCCGGACGGGCCTCGCCCGAGTCATGGAATGAGCACGTCGAACGATACCGATTCGCCGCGACGTACAGTCAGGGACGCAACGTCCTCGACGTGGCGTGCGGATTCGGGTTCGGCAGCGATCTCCTAGGAAAGTCGGGGGCGAAGGCTGTCGTGGGAGTCGACGTGGACACGGAAGCGATCGGATTCGCTAGGGAGCACTATCGCCAAGCGGGACTCAGCTTCGCGATGGCGGACGGCCAGGCACTGCCGTTTTCCGATTCGTGTTTTGATGCTTGCGTGTCCATGGGCACGCTCTCGCACGTGGAGCGCCCCTCCGCGTTCATCAAGGAACTTTCCCGTGTACTGCGTCCCCGGGGCGTCCTGGTCCTGTCCTCGCCGAATCGCTTGGTCACGAACCCCGGCAAACCCGTCCACGCGCGGCCTTTGAACCCCTATCACTTCACCGAGTTCACACATGACGAGCTCCGGAACCTTCTAGGGGACGCGTTTCTCGTGGAGGCGTACTACGGTCAGATGTTTTTCCCGGCGGGCCGTCTTGTGAACCGTTCGAGTGTGTTGGGCGTCCTCGCCCGGCACCCCGCGCTCCCGTTCCTCGCTTTGCCCAGGGCAGGACGGTACCTCCGATCCCTCCTCGGGGGACCTGGCGGCGGCGACGAAATCGAGGATCGAACGTTCCGCGTCCTCCGCTTCGAGGGTCGGTTGAGGGCGGTAGCGGAGCCCCTCCACATGATCCTAGTGTGCCGGCGGAGGTGAACATCAATTGCTCCCGCAAGGACGCCGAACCGCAAACCCGAATCAGCGGATGCCGTTTCGTCAACGGGGTAGCCTCGATCGGGCGAACTGCCAGAGGCCGGCGACCGCGGGAAGGGGATCGTCCCAGGTGAAGTACGCGTAACATCGCTCTCCTCTCCATGACCGAAGCCACCCGCTGAGCTCGAGGTCGCCATCCCGTCGGTACTGGAGAAAGGACTGGAGGTCCTTCTCGAAACTGATCCACTTGACCCCCTCTCGGAACGGGGGGAGCGTGGGGACCTTCTCCCCGCGCGCGTCGCAGTACGCGACGTAGGGAACGTCGACACCGCTGGCCACCGCGTGATAGGTCTGGGAAATGCTTCGTGGGTTGATCTCCATCAGCTTGAACGCGCCGTCTCTCGGGTCCCGCTTGAATTCGACCCCCGCGATTCCTCGGTACTTCAGCCCCCGCAATAGACGGAGGCCCAGCTCCGCGACTTCCGGTTCCCAGAGCCCGACCTGCACGGAGCCGTTTCCATAGTACCGAGGGAACTGCCGCAGCTTCCGCTTCGTGAAGACCGCCATCGGCTCGGAGGACCCGTTGAGATACGTGAGGAGGCCGTAGAGCTGATCGTCGCCCCCGCCGATGCGCTCTTGGACCATCAGGTCGACGCCGCTCGTCTCCATCTCCTCGTGAAACCGGATGAGTTCCGCCGGGGAACGGGCTTCCCTCGCCTTGCCCCAACCCAGCCCCGCGTGGTCTTTCAGAAAGGCGCCCCAGAGATGGGAAACGTTTGGCTTGATGATGCATGGGTAGGGGATTTCTCTGGCGATCTCTTCGATCGGGACCTCGCTCGGGAAATGCGTCGCGGGAATGGCAATCCCGAGTCGCTGAGCGTCCTCATACTGCAGCTTTTTGTTTGCGAGTCTCCGGATCGTGTCATGATCCGCGACCGTGAAATCGAAGTGTCGGGACAAGACGGATCGATGCTTCGAGACGAGGAGGGCGGAGGCATCCGTCGTCGTGATCAGGACACCTCGGACGGGAAGGGCTTCTCCAATCTCCCGCAACGAGGTCAGGAAGGCCTCCTCTGCCTCCGCAGGGTCCGGTAGGACGAGGGGCAGGCAATACCGGGAGAACATGCCGGCCTGCATCCAAGTATCCATGGCGATCACGGGCACGCCCTTCCTCCCCAGGCTCTTGATGAAGCTGATACCGTTGCTTCCCGTACCGACAACGAGGGCGGGCGCCCTGCCGCGGGCGAGATACCGCGCATTCGCGGTCAGAGTCTTGGAAACGCCCGCCAAATCGTCACCCGTAAGACACGTGTGGGTTCGGATGCCGTCGTTTCATCACGGAGATCAACCTCTTCGGAGGACGCTATGGGCCGCGCCCCTCCGGGCCCTCAGCTCCCGGGTGACCGCATTTCGGAACGCACTCGGGATGAATCGGAAGCGGTAGCCGTCCACGAGCGTGAATTTCCCCACCGCCGAGAGCGTGTGGATGCCGTCGGGAAAGGGACCCCCTCCAAACGGATCGACGACGGCGACGGGTTCCTCCTCGAACTCGGTGGGGGTGAGGTGCACCACTCGATTGATGACAACCCGCCCTCCGTACCGTTTGCTGCAATCCTGGGCGGGCCGGTAGAGGTCGCCTCGTACTCGGAACGGGGTGCCCGCGGGGCGGGCGGACCGGATGTCGGTCTTCACGGGATTCCCCGCATGCGGTTCCCATGGTCCGAACGGTGCGGGTGCGTGCCAGAGGGACAGGTGGGTCTCCGGCCCGCGGTCGAAGTCCGTGCACGCGAGCCACCAGCGACCGCCATGCTCGAACATCGTCCCGTCCAATGCGGGGATGTCCCTCACTAAGACCGCCTCGGGGGTCCAGCGGGAGGGAAACTCGTCGGCCCTGTACATGCGCACTTCCCGAGCGTCGTGCGTCTCGGGAACGCAATAGATCCCACCCTCATACTCAAGGATGTACGGGTACGACATGTGGACGGGTCGACTGATCACCGGGAGCGGTGGTGACGCGGTCCAGTCCGCGGACACTTCGACGCTCGAGATTACCCCCTTCCTCGAACGGTAGTCGAACTCTTCGCAGAGAATGTGCACCTTCTTGTCACGCACGAGCCCAAAGGGGTCGGCGAGGAATCGATCGCGGCCCAATGAGGGCAACCAATGCACCGAGGGTCTCAGGTCGGGCTCGAGGAATGCTTGAATGGGTTCCTCCACCACGCCGATGTTCCATTGAAAATGGCGGAAGAACTCGTAGTACTTGTCGACAACATAGTCGAGGTTCAAGGTCTAACTCACCGCTTCCACCGGATTGAGGCCGACGCGAACGCGCCGGGCCGCGACCGCTTGCCTCGAGGACCGGCCCCCCTCTTGGAGGGTCAGCCCCGCGTCCCCCTGTCGCGACGCCGGGCGGGTCGAACCCCACGACCGATCCATCCCCGTTTCCCCTATAGCGCATGTCACGACCACCAGATAGCTCCATCGGAACTCGGGCGACGCACGCCCAATTTACACGAATCGCATGACGATACTCCTTCCGCTCTCCTCGATTCCGGCGATCCGCCTCGTGGACGGAGCCGACGAACGTATTTATCGAATCCGGCGCATCCTGCTTTGGCGGACATTGAGGAGCCTATCGGGGGTCGAACCTGTCCGGGTATGGATCGGGCCCATGGGCGGGCGCGAGGGAGGGGTCGACCGGTACATCCGCACGCTCGTCGCGAATTCCGCGCACCGATTCAAAACGAGCAAGGAGTTCCCGATGCTCCTCTGGGGCTTGCGCTGGGTGGGCAGAACGATCCCGGTGGCGGGTCGCCTGTACGGTGAGTACCTGCACCGAGCCCGGGGGATTGAGGTCGCCCACGTCCATCGGTCCGCCACCTATGCCGAAGCGTTCAAGCAGACGGAGGCGAGGCTGCCCTGGCTCTACACCCTCCACGGGATCGGGTTCGAGGAGCACTGGCGTCATCGTCCCGACGTCGTGCGTTGGATTCGGGAGGCCAAGGAACTTGCCCTTCAATCGGTCCGCCTCGCGCCGCTCGCGACCGTAGTCTCGCGGTGGCTCAAGGAATGGGTCGAGGAGCGAACCGGGACGACGGTCACCGTGACGCCCCCCGGTGTCGACTTCCGCGAGGTCGATTCCGTCGGAAGCTCCGAGTTCCTCGAGTGGAGCGGCCAACAACCCGGCTTCCTCCTCTGGGTCGGAAGGCTCGCCTTCGAGAAGCGCCTCGACTGGTTCATCGAGCTGGCAGAACGGCTGCCGGAGCGCCGCTTCGTCGCGCTGGCGGACAGCAGTGCGAGTCGGTTTCGCGAGAAATACTGGACTCGGATTCCCTCGAACTTTCGGTATTATGGGAGGGTGCCTCGTCCCCTTGTCGTCTCCGCTTTCCATGCCTGTTCCGTTCACGTCAACACGAGCCTGTACGACGCCGCCCCGACGACCCTGGTGGAGGCGATGGCGTGTGGGAAGGCGGTCGTCGCGTCCGACAACGTCGGGGCGAGGGAGATCCAGGACGAGTCCGGCGCGTGCTTCCTCTTCGATACGCAGTCCCTTGCGGACCTGGAGGAACGGACCCGCGCGGCCCTGAACCACCCTGAAGTCGGCGCGCGAGGGTTGGCGTTCGCCAAGGAGAAACGGGACTGGGCGAAGCTCGTCGGGTTCTTCGATCGACAGTACGAGGCCTTGGCCCGACGCTCCTGACGGGCTCTGGACGCGGCGACTCCTACATGTAGCCGAGCTCGCGGAGCCGTCCCATGATCTGCTCCTTGTCCTGAGCCCGCCCTGCTCGCTCGAAGGTGCCCTCAAGGTCCTGCTGCCATGCGGGGAGGTCACTGACGCTGTGGGAGTCGTATCGTCCGTCGATCGACCGGAAACCCTTCTCGTAGAGGGGGTGACGGGGCAGGTTCCTCCGAAGGGTCTCTACCCACACCTCCCGCTCGTTGAAATGGAGGATCGGGTGGATTCGCGCATGGGCTGGCTCCTCACGGGGGCTGACGAAGCGCTCGTTCGATCGCGCCTCGTCTTCGTCCCAGCGTATGCCCGTCGCGACGGCATCGAACCCGTTCTCCCGGATCGCGTCGTTCATCGGAACTGTCTTGAGCAGGTGGTTCCCGACGATGTGCCCCAAGGCGTATGGGAAGGATCCCTTGCGGAAGCCCGTCCGATGGGCCTCCTGCTGGTTCGTCTGCGAGAGCTTTTCGAGCCGGATCGTTCCCCCCGGCTGCACTCCCTGGGACATCAGGTCTTTGTTCTTCGCGATGATCGCACGAAGCTTCAAAGCCTTCGTCGTTTCCTCGAGAAGGGTCCACGTCTCCTCGAAATGCATCCCGTGGTCGAGGAACAACAGCGGGGGGACCTCGACGCCGAGGGCCTCGGTCCGCTCCCGGACGAGGGACAGGACGAGCATGCTGTCCTTCCCTCCCGTCCACATGATGACCGGACGCTGGAACCGGGTCAACGCGTCGTCGATGACCACGCCCGAGATCCGGAGTTTCGCACTGAGGGACAGCGCCTCGCGCCGGCCCCCCGCGTTCGCTACGCTCTCAGTAGAACCAATGCTCCCCTTCATCGCACCCTCTCCCCCGAGAGATGCTGAATCGATACATCAGATACTATAAAGGATTTTCGTGGTTCCTTCGGGGTTCCCTCAGGGTACCCGCTGTTATCGGAAACGAGAGCGTGAATGGAAGGAACTTTCACGGCCCTGGGACGGCGTCTTGGAACCGCGTACCGTCGATCACCGCCCGGGCGAGGGCTCGCCAATTGCGTTCGAACACCTCGTAGGAGAACCGGGCAACAATTCGGTCCCGGGGGGCGTATCGGGCGTGTTCCTTCAGGACGTGGCGGATCCCCTTGACGAAGTCGCGCGGCTGGAGGGACCGCGCCACCCATCCGAACGGGTCGGGTTCGTCCGCGAACGGATACGCCGCCTCACTGACGACGATCGGGAGATTGCAGGAGAGCGCCTCGAGAATCGAGAGGTTGAACCCCTCGTAGCGGGATGGCAGGAAGAAGAAGTCCGCAGCGGAATAGCACAGGGGCATCTGGGAGTGCGGCACGGGGCCGACGCTGACGACATTGTCAGGCGTCGGAGGGCACCTGCCCGCCACGGCAAAGGTGACCTCCCTCATCGCCTCCGCGACCTCGAGCAGGATGTCGAATCCCTTCGAGTAGTCCGGTCGGCCGACGAAGAGTCCGAGGGTCGCATCCTGAGGGAGCCGAAGGGCGTCTCGCGCCCGAGCCCGGTCGAGCTTGCGAAACAACGTCGTGTCGACGGCGTTCGGAATGACTCGTGCGGACGTGCGATAGTACGTCTCCACCTCACTCTGCACGGAATCGCTCACGGCGACGACATGCTTGCCGCGGGATGCCAGGCGGTCAAAGAACCCGTACACACGTCCCGTTGCGAAACGGTCGGCCCGGGTGGAGAGGGCCGTGCGAGCGAGACCCGCCATCGTGAAGTGATAGACTTGGACCATCGGCACCCCGGGATCGCGGACGGACAGGGGCCAACCGCACACCCCGTTCGAGATCACGAGCTGGAACGGGTTCGCGCGGTGGGACTCCCGGAAGGAGCGAGCCACCCGGAGCGCACGGTAGGGTTGTTCCAGGCCGATCTTCACGAGGCGACGGGACCCCTCGCCATCCGGGTCCGTGGCGTCCGCGAAGACGGAGACCTGCCCGAGGGCACGCTGGACGAGGCCGTTGAACACCTCTACGCCTCCTGCGCCCTCGGAGCGGTACGGGGTCAGGAGCGCGACCCTGCCGCGAGACGGGCCTCCCTCTGGCGTCAGATTCCGCCCCCGCCCGTGTCGACCTTGGAGGCCCCCCCGCGGAAGACGGGGAGGACCCTACCGTCCACCTGCGGGGGACTCGGGATGTTGTACGCGGACAGGAGCGTCGGGCACATGTCGTAGATCGAGGCGCGATCGAGGGACACGGGCTCGACGTTCTTTCCCCAGAACGCGAAAATCCCCTCCTGCCGGTGGTTCACGATCCACCCGCGCCCCCGTTCCGGTCCTTTCGTTTCCCATCCGTCCTCAAATCTCGCGACGATCTCGACACCGGGCTCCGCCTCGATCCAGAAATCCGGCGCGGAGGAGACCGCGGGTCCCCTGTAGATCTCGTCCCTCCGCCAGACCCGGACGACCCCCGGGAGGCTCCCGAGGTTCTCGATGACCTCCGCGTCCGACGGGCGCGGACGTCTCGAGGTGGGATTCCGATACACGAGGCCTTGGTTCAGCGGGAGGATAGGGGAATTCCAGTCGACCCTCTGCCGAAATTGCTCCCGCGCGGAGGGGAGCCAGTCCCCCATGGGTTCCAGTCGCGCTCGGATCGCGTCCCGCAACTTCGGAGCGAGGACCCGTTCCCCCAGACGTCTCACGCGTTCGGGACCCGCCTTGACGACTCGGTCGACGATTCCCGAGGCGGATCGCCAAACGTTCCGGCGGAGGTGGAACATGTCGAGTTCCTCCAGCCGGGGGACGACGTTCGTGAAGTGTCGGAGCGGCCCTGACCCGTGATCGCTCACGAGGACGACGTTGTCGGCGATCTCCATCACCTTGCCGATCTCCTCGTCGATCGCCCGCCATGAATCGAGGACAACCGGCTCGGATCCGTAGAGGTGGTGCATCTCGTCGATATAGAAGATCGTCACCTGGCCGAAGTCGGATCGCTTCGCGAATCGCGCGAAGAGGGAGAACCGGGAGCGCGTGTGTTCGAGTACTTCCTGGGGGAAGTCCGGATCACCCGGACCAACCCTCGTGTTCACGCGATACTCGGGGACCTGCCTCATGACCCAGGGGGGTGTCGCGAACGGGAGTCCATCCGGACACGGGAAGCCCGCGACGAGGATCCCGTCGATTGTGCGCGGCGGAAATGTCCCCGGGGTATTGATGATCAGGGCGTTCGGCATGTAGTCCCACAGATTGCCGCCGAGGTCCCCCGGGAGGTTCACCTGGAGCCGCCGGTCCGCGAAATCCGGTCGGGCGAACCAGAAGATCCCCAGTTTTCCGGGGTTCTTCCCCGTGCTGTAGCACTTCCACGCGGGGATCGTGACCGGGGGCCTGCACGACGTGAGTCGGCCCGAGACGCCCTCCCGTCGGATTCGGGCGATGTTCGGCAGATGGTGCAGCCACGTGTCCAGCAGGGTCCAGTCCGCGCTGTCGAGCCCGACGACCGCCACCTTCATCGGGACGCGCGCCTCCTCGACCAAGCGGTCCTGAGCCTGGCGACCCCCCGCAACCAGCCGGGATATCCCTGGACTCGGATGAACTCCGTCGACGTCCCTCCCAGGGCCCTCTTCCGCTCATCGAACCCGGGGCCGAGGACGACTCGGCTGACGTGCGCCTCGAGGAGCTCACGCACGAAGAGAATGCTCAGCACCATCCCTGGGGAATCGGCGGCGAACTCGCGGTCGTGGGAAACGACCTGCTCGAGGTAGCGGGCGCCGTCGAAAGCGCCGGCGCTCCACGCGATCGCGGTTCCGTCGAGTTCCAGCCTGAAAACCCGATACTGGCCTTTGGAGGCGAGCAACGCGGCGGAGTCGGCGAGGAAGCGGTGGACGGCCTCGTCTCCGAACCACGCTTCCTTCCTCGATCCCTTCCACCATCGCTCGTGATTCCGGATCAACTCGCCGATCCGGCGGGAGCACGCGGTCGGCTCGCGGTCCACGGCCACCGCGACGCGCCCCTTCCCCTCGAGCCGCCGCAGCCTGCGACGAAAGTTCCCCCGCGTGTTCGCGGACAGGCTCCGGAGGTACGCGCCCCAGTCCAAGGGGAGGTCGAGGGTCACGACCGGTTTCGACACGTCGGCTCCGGGTGCGGAATCATCGAGACGCAGGATCCGTCTGGCGATGGCGCAGGCCGGGGAGGACGGATGAAGGTATCCGAGATCCCACCTCTGCGCCCTCCAGGTAGCTTTCACGTGCTCGAGGATTGCCGCGACTACTTCGCTCCGGGGCTCCGATGCGAGGATGTCCGCGTAGAGCACGTCGCCCTGGTAGCCGATGTTGTTCCCGAGGAAACGCACCGTGGACACCGAAAGGGGGCCCAGGGGGTCCTCCAGCTCCATCAGGGGCGCAATCCCAACAAGCTTCCCCGCGGACCGGGCCGTGAGGATGCGAGGTTCGAACTGCTTCCCGAGCGTGTCCGCCCAGAGTTTCAGGTACTCGGGCTGAAAGAACGGGGTGGGGAACACGGCGTGCCGCTGGAGTTCACCCCACTCCGAGGACAAGCTCGGAAGGGAGCCTGCGCCCCCGAGCTCCTCGATCCGTACACTTCCCAACGTTCCCCCCTGCCCCGATCTTCCGCCTCCGGATTCCAGACGATTCATATCGGATGAAGTTTGCGCGGTGTCCGTTCGGGAGGTTATATAGGGAGACCGCCTCACTCCCGGATTCGGCGATGCCTTGGGGAAGGGCGACGCCGCGACTCCGTCGAGGGATCTCGCCATGTCTTCGTCCCCCGGTTCCGACATGGGCATGTCGCGGGCCCACCCCGGAGGCCGCACGCGACCGACGCGAGATCCGTCGG
>Ga0184623_10000472_pt1 | contig 16966 bp, 17 predicted proteins | sample PLM1_100_b1_FD_133138 | JGI IMG/M metagenome (GOLD analysis project Ga0184623, IMG submission 133138) | Groundwater sediment microbial communities from an aquifer in East River, Colorado, USA - PLM1_100_b1 | ecosystem: Environmental > Terrestrial > Soil > Riparian zone | place: USA: East River...
CACCGAGCTCGGTCTCCTGATCGAGGGCGTGATCCTGCTGGGTGCGGGCGTCGCCGCTGACCGCCTGCGGCGTCGAATCGGCCGCCCAGAGCCCGAACCGGAGATCGCCGCACCGGTCGCGCCGGCCTAAACGCGGGCGGTTAGCGGCCTGCCCCTCATCCGCAGGGAGGACGCCTGACCCGACTCCCGGGCGATGCGCCAACGAACCTGGCGGCATTACTGTCGTCCCGATGACGCAATTGGCGGCCGCGCTGCGACGACGCGCGATCTCGAACCAGGTCCTGGTCGACGCGCTGATCGCAGGATTCCTCACGATCCTTTCGCTCATTGCGGTGTACTTGCCTGGCCCGCACCTTGGCGTGGGCCAAGTACCTATCGACCCGGTCGGTCTCGTGCTGCTCTGCCTCCAGACGGTGCCGCTGGTCTTCCGGCAGCGGTTCCCAACCGTCGTGCTCGCGATCACCGGCGCCTCGATCATGGCCTACAGCCTGCTCGGCTATCCGGAGGGCGCCGGCCCCATCGGGGTCCTGCTGGCCCTCTACTCCGTCGCCGCGAACACCGACCGGCCCACGGCACTCACGGCCGCGGCCGCGACCACGATCGGAATCGCCGTGTCCCTGGCCGCTACCGCGATGTCGGAGAACCAGCGGCCGGAAGAGATCCTGGTCACGGTGGTCGCCAACTACGTGATCTACGCGACGGCGTGGATCCTTGGCGACAACGTCCGGGTCCGACGGGCGTACACGGCGTCGCTCGAGGCGCGCGCGGCGATGCTCGAGCGCGAACGCGGCGAGCACGCGCGCCTCGCGGTCGCCGAGGAGCGAGCGCGGATCGCCCGCGAACTGCACGACGTCGTGGCGCACCACGTCAGCGTCATGGTCGTCCAGTCCGCCGCTGCGCGGCGGGTCCTTGCGAAGGACCCAGCCCTTGCGACCGAGGCGCTCGACGTCGTCGAAACCACGGGTCGCCAGGCACTCGTCGAGATGCGCCGGATGCTCGGCGTGCTGCGGAGCGACGAACCGTCCGACGATCTCGCGCCGCAACCGAGCCTCGAGCGTCTCGATGCCCTCATCGACCAGGTCCGCGACGCCGGACTGGATGTCGAGCTGGTCGTGGATGGAGAGCGGCGGCCGCTGCCGCCGGGCATCGACGTCAACGCCTATAGGATCGTCCAGGAGGCACTGACCAACGTGCTCAAGCACGCGGGCAAGGCGCGAGCGACGGTTCGCGTCCGCTTCGGCGAGCGTGACCTGGACATGGAGATCAGCGATGACGGTCGCGGTGCCGCGGCCGCGATCCTCGATGCGCCGGGCGACGGCCAGGGCCTCGTCGGGATGCGGGAGCGGGTCCAGCTCCACGGCGGGCGGCTCCAGGCAGGTCCCCGAATGGAGGGCGGCTACCGGGTGAAGGCGCGCCTACCGATCGACAGGCCAGACGGGCCAGACGCAGACGCAGCTCCGGCCGGTCCCGCGAACGCCGCATCTGCAGCGCCGGCTCCGGCCACTCTCGATCCCGCGCCAGATACTCGGCCGTGATCCGGGTCCTCATCGTCGACGACCAGCCGCTCCTCCGGACCGGCTTCCGGATGATCCTGAGCGCCGAGCCGGACCTCGAGGTGATCGGCGAGGCGGCCGACGGTCGAGCAGGCGTCAACCTGTCCCGGCGGCTCCGGCCGGATGTCGTCCTCATGGACATCCGGATGCCGATCATGGACGGAGTCGAGGCGACCGGGCAGCTGGCGGGGCCAGGCGTCGACGAGCCAGTCAAGGTGCTGATCCTCACGACGTTCGATCTCGACGAGTACGTGTTCGAGGCGCTCCGTGCCGGGGCCAGCGGATTCCTACTGAAGGACACCCCGGCCGAGGATCTCATCGAGGCGATCCGCGTCGTGGCGGCGGGCGAGGCCCTCCTCGCACCGTCGATCACGCGCCGGCTGCTCGATCGGTTCGCCACGAGGCTGCCGTCGGCCAAGACGACCGCTCCGAACCAGCTGGCCGACCTCACCGAGCGCGAGCACGAGGTCCTCCTGCTCGTCTCAAAGGGCCTCTCGAATGCCGAGGTCGCCGAGAAGCTGTTCCTGAGCGAGACGACGGTCAAGACCCACGTCTCGCGGATCCTCATGAAGCTCGACCTCAGGGACCGCGTTCAGGCGGTCGTCTTCGCCTACGAGTCGGGCCTCGTGGAGCCTGGGGCCGGAGAGAGCGGGTCGTCCGTCCGTTAACGAAGGCCGGCCAGACTCCTCCCTGAGGATGAGTCCAAATCGGTTCCACGACTGACGACGAGAGGCGCCGCCCGTCGTACGGTCGATCTGTCACAAGCGATCACTTCGCTCACAACCACCCTTGGAGGGACGATGAAACTGCTGCGCAACCTGTCGCGGCGCAAGCTGCGGACGGTGCTGACGATCTCCGGCATCACGATCGGGATCTGGGCGCTCGTCGTGTTCGGCTCGATGGCCAACAAGATCAACGCGCTCGTCGACGGCGGGAGCCAGTACTTCGGCAACAAGATCGTCGTGAGCGACGCATCGGGCGGTAGTTTCGGCTCCGCGCCAATGGAAGTCACGACGTCAGCGGCCGTGGCCGCGATCGACGGAGTGGACGTCGCCGTTCCGTCGGTCACCGTCCTCTGGGACGACGAGCTCGGCGGTGGCTTCAGCGTGCCAGACCAGATCGTCGGGTCCGTCGCCGGCGCCGACAAGGGCCACGAGGACTTCGTCCTCAACTATGCCCAGGGCCGCGCGATCACCGAGGCCGACGAGGGCAGCAATGTCGTCGTCCTGGGCTCGGACCTCGCCCGCAAGCACAGCGTCAGGGCCGGCCACACGATCGAACTGCGCGGCGTCCCCTTTGAGATCGTCGGCGTTCTCGAGCCGACACTCACCGCGCCCGACACGACGGCGATGGTGCCCTTGCTGGCGTCCCAGCAGCTCTATTACGAAACCCTTCCGCCGATCGTCCGCGAGCAGCTCGAGCCTGCGGATCTGATCAGCCAGGTCACCGTCTACCCGGCGGCCGGGGCAGACATCGAGGCCCTGGCCCAGACGATCGAGGCTACTGTGCCGAACACGTCCACGCTGACCGGCGCCGAATTCGACAGCCAGGTCGGCTCGGCTACGGCGATCTTCAACGCGATCATCATCGGCGTCGGCCTGATCAGCCTGGTCGTCGGCGGCTTGTCGGTCATCAACACGATGGCGATGTCAGTTGCCGAACGAACGCGCGAGATCGGCATCAAGCGGGCGATCGGTGGCACGCGCCGCCGAATCATTCAGGAGCTCGTGCTCGAGGCCGGGCTCATCGGCTTCATCGGCGGGCTCATCGGCCTCGGACTGGGCGCGATCGTCGTCGCCTTTGCCAACGACGCCGGGCGGGAGTCCGGGACCGTGCTCTTCGACCTGACCACAGGCACCGCCGTCACGGCGGTCCTCTTCTCGACGATCCTCGGCATGATCGCCGGAATCATCCCCGCCACCCACGCGGCGCGCCTGGATCCGGTCCAGGCCCTCCGCTACGAATAGGAGCAACAGATGGCACTGCTTGAAGGCCGCAACCTCCGCAAGATCTATCGGCTGAGCCGGAAGAATTCGATCGACGCCCTCCGCGGCGCCGACGTCACGATCGAGTCCGGCGAGATGGTCGCAATCATGGGGCCATCGGGCTCCGGCAAGTCGACCCTGATGCACATCCTCGGCCTCCTCCACTCGCCCGATCGCAACGGCGGGGAGGCACCGACGCTTACCGTCGCGGGAGTCGACGCGACCGGCCTGTCCGACCGCGAGCGCACGCGCGTGCGGGCCACCCAGATGGGCTTCGTGTTCCAGCAGTTCAACCTGGTCCCGACCCTGACGGCCGAGGAGAACGTGGCGCTGGCCGCGGAGTATGCGGGGGTCAAGGGCAGCAAGGCCAAGGAACTGGCTCTCGATTCGCTTGCCCTCGTCGGGTTGGCGGACCGCGGCGGCCACCGGCCGTCGGAGCTATCAGGCGGCGAGCAGCAGCGTGTCGCACTCGCCCGCGCTCTGGTCAACAAGCCGACTCTGGTCCTCGCCGACGAGCCGACCGGCAACCTCGACTCGGGCCGCTCGGCGGAGATCCTCGCCCTGTTCCGGCAGTTCAATCGGCAGCACGGCCAGACCTTCATCATCGTGACCCACGATGCCGAGGTCGCAGCGGCCTGCGACCGGGTGATCCACATGCGCGACGGCGTCATCGTCGGCGAGGAGCCGCTCCTCTCCGACGCCGTGGCGTAGGGCGCGGGGGCACCGATGACTCCCAATCCCGAGGCCCGATCGGAGCTCCCTGCCTCCCGAACCGTGAGCTTGACCTCCTCTCGCGACTGGTATTTGGGGTCCTTCGAAATGAAGTCCTTGTGGAGGCGAACCGCGAACTCTCCGTCCGGTAATGCCGACCTATTGATCGCGACCACGAATGTATGGGTCGAGGCGACGTCGAGACACTCCTTCGCCTGTCCAGCGGGGCTTATGTAGGTCCCGTAGACGATCTTGAGGCTTCGATCGAGCTCGACATCGGAGAGTAGGAGGTCAGGACAATTGGCTGCGACAAGGACGTTGAGGAACACGACGACCTCCAGGCCAAAGTCGACGTCTGGGCGTGTCGGAGCGTTCCGCAGGCTCTTCCATTCAGCTCCATACGCGGCACTATCTAGCGCAACCCTCAGGACATCCTGTTCAGCAACGCCCGCTTTGTCGAGGAGCAGGCGCCAGTCGACCTCTCGCTCGAGCCGCACTGCGGTAGGTGGGAGCGGCGTCGGTGTTGCGCCGGCATCGACCGCCCAGGGGTAGCCGACCAACGTGACCGCCGAGCCGAATAGTCGTTGCAGCCAATCCGCCTGGGCCAACGTCAGATCGGCTACATCGATCGAAACCGTGTTCGCTCGTTCGTCGACGCCGACGCCGACAATGCGGATGCCCTGGGTCTCTAGCCATTCCCAGCGCTCGACCACCTCCTCCTTCGTTGCCTGGAGTTCGGCCGCTGTCCATCGGGCTGCACGTACGTCCCAGAGCCCTCCTGTCGGCGCGCGCCGGGCGATCTCGGCTCGATGGACCTCGAGGTCAGCGTGGAACAGGAAGATCAGCCGCGCTTGCGGGCCTGATCTATCAATAAAGTTGCCAGCGTAGCCGGGCTGGGATCCTGCATATTTGATTGCATCGGCGAACAGCTCAGGAAGACCGAGTTTTCCCGTGAGGTCCTCGCTTGGCGCTCCTGGAGTGGGAGGCGCGATCGGGAACGCGCAGCTGGATATGAGGACTGCAACTATGAGCGAGAAGTGGCGTCCGGCGCGAATGCGCGTACTCCTTGAACCTGCATAGATCTAACAAGTCGGCGTGATGCACAGCTTTACGTCGTCGTTATCGAACGTCAAAACCAGAAGGGCCCAGCTGATTGGCGTGTACCAGGATTGGAATGGAGCAGCGTCGGTCGAATCACTATGGATGCCCCAAGACTTGTTCACCCAGAAGTACGGGCCACCGCTGTCACCCGGCAGGGCATCTTCGATGTCTACCACCCATTGGTGGTCGATTAGGCGACCGTCAACATTCTTGGTTCGATCGCGCAACGCGATAAACCCGCAGTTGTAATGGGTCGTTCGGCCATTCCGGCAGACCTCGGCGCCCTGAATCTGCTGCGCAGTCGTCGCCCAGCTGGTCACGTGTCGCAGCGGCGTCGGCCCGTCGGCAAAGAACCAATTGCGATCTTGTCCAGCGGGAATGGCGACGGTAATGAGACCTGCGTCCCCATCGGCCCCGCCGACCCAGGACGATTCGATCTCCTTTCCGAAGGCAGCACCTGCGTGCTTCCAACTTTCGTTCGGATTCACACCGCCGTTACTGATCGTCAGGCAATGCCCCGCGGTCAGCACGTAGAGTTGGCCGGTGGTGATGCGCTTGATGATCCAGCCCGAGGTGCACTTGTCCAGTGGATCTGGGACCGAGATGATCTCCAGTCCGCCCTTGATTGGATTTCCGCAGTTGAACACGGTGCAAGCGTCTGGCACCGGGCGGGATTCGAGCCGAGTCAGGATTGACTGGCCGAAGCGCCCAGCCAGGATGTCCGCCGCTGCTTCGGGCGAGGAGCCGACACCCACGAGAATTCGATTCTGCCGGTCGTCAATGCCCACACTAATCATGTCAACGCCGAGTCCGCGCAAGTCGTCCCAGGCGGAGACCACTCGTTTCTTCAGTCCGTCCAATTGCGCCGTTGTGAATTGAACCTGCTGCACCCGATACGGGACAGTCGCCGGAAGTAGAGCTGCGAGCTCGGCCCGCCGGGTCATTGTTTCACCGCCAAACTGGAATACTGGCCCTCCGCCGCTCTCGCGGTCGTAGTAGGCGCCTGCGGCATCCGGAAGGGCCGCAAACCATTCGAGTGCGGGGCCACTGGCGTCCTGGATGGCCGAATGCTCGCCCACAACACCCCCATCGGCGGCGATGACCGCCAGTCGGCCAATCGATGCGAAGGCCAGTCCTGCTGTGATGCTGACCACGACCAATGCATTGCGCCTCGACAATGCCATCATCGCTCCCTCCAGTTACTCCGTTTCGGGCCGGAGCACCACCTGTGTGCGGGACAACTGTGAGACGACCAGACCGTACACCTTTGGAAGACTAGGCACCACCCCCACGGAACGGCATGGCAAGTCGCGGCCACCGTGTCGGCGGTAATGTCGTCAGATCGAACATCCCGGCCCGCCTGGGCCGGCCGCGGTCCGCGGACTACCCCGCCGTCTTGGCGAGCTCGATCGCCTTCTTCAACTGAGGATCGGCAATTCGCGAGACGTCGGCGACGGTCATCGGCCGGAGGTCGTCGGGGACGACCGGCGCGACGTCGGCGGGGCGCTCGACGACCACGTTTGGGGCGATCCCCTCGTGCCAGATGACGCGGCCCTTCGGCGTCAGCCATTCGACGGTCCCGATCCGGAGCGCCGAACCGTCTGACAGGGCGAATTCGCCGAGGACCGTCCCCGTCCCGAACGTCGTCTGGCCGACCAGCGTCGCCCGTCCGGCATCCTGGATCGCCCCGGCGACGATCTCTGCTGCACTGGCGCTGCCCTTGTCGACGAGGACGACGAGTGGCAGGTCCGTTGCGACGCCGCCCGGAGTTACGGCCGTCGCCTTCTCCTCGCCCGCCGCGTTCCGCTCGATGTACACCTTGCCCGAAGCCAGGAACTCGCTGGCGATCGCAACAGCCTCGTTGACGTAGCCACCGGGATTTCCGCGAAGGTCGAAGATCAGCCGATCCGCCCCGGCCGTCTTGAGCTCCAGGAGCGCGGTTCGAATCTTCGGGGCCGCGCCGCTCGAGAACTGCTCGAGGCGCAGCATCGCCGTCTTCGTCCCCGGCACCATGGCCCACGACACCGGCTCGATCTGGACGTCGGCCCGGACGATGCGGACATCGCGTTCCGGCGCGTCGCCGCTCCGGACCGTGAGCACGACCGGCGTGCCGGCCTCGCCCCGAACCCTGGCGATGACGCTGTCGAGATCCTCGCCCACCGTCGTCTTGCCGTCGACGCCGACGATGACGTCGCCCGCCTTCAGCCCGGCTTCGTCGGCCGGGCTGTCGCGAAAGACGCCCACGACGAGCGGCAGGCCCTCCGGAGTCGTGTCGACCTCGACCCCGATGCCGACGTACGAGCCGGACAACGCCGAGTTCCTGGCCGCACGCTCCTCGGGCGTCATGAACGTCGTGTGGCCAGTGTCGCCGACCGCCTCGGTCATCCCGTCGATCGCGCCGTAGGCAAGCTTGCGGTCGTCCAGGCTGTCGGCGGCGACGTAGTTCTTGTGGATCGTGTCCCATGCCTCGCGGATGAGGGCGAAGTCGTCGCCCGGAGCGCCCGATGCTGCGGGAGCTCCAGACGCGGTCGCGTCGCCTCCGGCGGGAGCGAGATCGATCCGGCCGACGGCAATGCCGGCCCCGAACACAGCGATCAGGGCAATCGCGAGAACTGCCCCGTTCGCCACCGCCGGTCGGCGGCGGGACGTGGCCGGCTGAGGGACGGACGGCAGGGCTGAGTAATCGGCGGTCGGCTCGCTGGGCGGGCCGATGTCATCCTGGTTGAAAGATGTCATGGCTCCTGGCTCGTGGGCATGGGTAGACCGGGGGTTCGGTGGGCGCAAGGATGCCCGACCGGCGTTGACTTCGGGTGTATCGGCGGATAAAGGTTCGTTCGCCCGCCTGAGTCGCGCTCAGTTGCGCCGGCCGGCGAAGATCCCCATGACTTGCCGCACGTCGCCGGCATCGTGGCCGTCCGGCCGCTCGTCGAGATAGCGCGCAAGGGCCGCAACGGCTTCGCCAAAGCGCCCCATCCGACCGAGCAGGAGGCCGCGGTCGCGGCCGTGGTCGGGATCGGTCGGCTCGACGACGGCGAGCATCTCGACCGTGCCGAGCGCCGCTGGCCAGTCGCGGGCGGCGAGATTGGCGGACCGAAGGTTGCGCAGGACCCGCGTAAGAGTCTCGCGCTTGCCGGTCGGCCGGAGCATCCGCGAATGGAACAGGACCCCGTCCCCGACGGCCCGTCGGATCAACGCCTGGCAGTCGTCCGGGGTGAGCCGGCGACCGTCCCCCGCGGGGTCGACTAGGACGCCGCCGGGCGCGCCGACGATGTAGTGCCCGGGCAGACCGATGCCCGTCAGCGGCAGCCCGATACGCCACGCGACCTCGAGCTCGACGATCGCGAGGCTGATTGGCAGGCCGATGCGGCGCCACGCGACGAGATCGAGCAGGCTGTTGCGCGGGTCGTGGAACTCCGCGGCGTTCGGTGCGCGGAAGCCCGTTTCGCGGTAGAGGACGTCGTGGAGTCGATCGAGAATGTGGGTCTGGGCGTCGCCAACGTCGAGCCGGATCCGGACGCGTTCGGCGAGGGCGTCGAGGATCGCGAGGGTCGGCGCAGGGTCGACCTCCGGCCGCCCGTCGGCGGCGATGAGCAGCGCGCCGAGGCCGAGGTCGATCTGCGCGTCCGGCTGGGCGATCAGCCGGGCGAACCGGGCCCGATTGGCGGCTCGTGACGTCTCGTCGTACGGCACCCGCGGATCGTATCGCGACCGGCTTAGAGGTGTCGCTCAGGCTCGCCCGGGCGGCGCGAGATTCGCCACCTCCCAGCTGATGCCGTTGGTTGCATCATCTCGTCGCCGGTTGGCGGCGGTCGGCCCAAACGACGATGCCTTCACCCGGAATATGCAACCGACGGCATCGCGGCGGCAGGCGGGCTAATTCTGCGGTGCGCGTGCTATCCTGCCAATTCCCAGCGATTGACTCGGATATCTCGTCACAGGAGGGGTTCGACACGTGACGGCCACGCGCCCGGCGCCCGGGCTGCTTGAGCTCCGCGACCCACTACCGGGCCTGCCGGATCCGAACCTCGTGCCACCGACGATTGCCGAGTCCGGCGACCCGTTCTCGGCCGCTAGGATCGTCACCCTGCTCGCCCGGATCGAGCGCGGCCGGCCGATCCGGATCGCCGACGTCGTCGACCGGCTCAACGCGACGTACCTCGACTGGATCTTCTCGCCCGCAGTCGTGGCCGACGTCGTGCTGCAGCTCCAGGTGAACTGGATGGCCGACTATCGGAACAGCTCCGGGATCGTCATCGAAGAGGGCGAGTACGGACCGACCGTCGAGATCGAGGACAGCACCCGGGTCGATCCATGGATCATTCGCCAGGCAGAGCGCGAGGTGATCGCCTGCCGGGAACGGCTCGACGCCTTCAGCCGCCTCGACCGGCCAGCAGGGGAGGGATGAACCGATGAGCCTGTGTCCCGAGCGGGCCCGGTCTGCCTGATCGGTCACCCGCGACCATCGCCGTCGACCACACCATTCAATCCGCGAGGAGCCTCCAGATGACCGTTCCCGGGTATGCCACCGACACCCTAGTCTCCGCCGATTGGGCGAAGGAGCGCCTCGACGATCCGAACGTCCGCTTCGTCGAGGTCGACGTCGACACGACCGCCTACGACCAGAGTCATCTCCCCGGCGCCGTCGGCTGGAACTGGACCAGCCAGCTCGCCGACGGAATCCGCCGCGACATCGCCAGCCGCGAGGACTTCTCGAAGCTCGTGTCCGAATCTGGCATCGGCCCCGACACGACGATCGTCCTCTACGGCGACAACAACAACTGGTTCGCCGCCTGGGCGTACTGGCAGCTCAAGCTGTTCGGCCACGACGACGTCCGAATCCTCAACGGCGGGCGCAAGTACTGGCTCGACAACGGCCTGCCGCTCACGACCGACATCCCGTCGAACGCGGCCACCGGCTATCAGCTCCCCGAGCCCGACTTCAGCCTCCGCGCGTTCCGCGATGACATCCTGCCGCGGCTCGGTGACTCAGAGCTCGTCCTCGTCGACGTGCGCAGCCCGGCCGAGTTCAACGGCGAGATCATCGCTCCGCCTGGCATGAGCGAGACGGCCCAGCGGCCCGGCCACATCCCCGGCGCGGCCTCGATCCCGTGGGCTCAGACGGTGAAGGAGGACGGCACGTTCAAGGACCGCGAGGACCTCGCCAACCTCTACGAGGCGAAGGGGATCACGCCCGACAAGGACGTCATCGCCTATTGCCGGATCGGGGAGCGCTCGTCGCACTCGTGGTTCGTCCTCCACGAGCTCCTCGGCTACAAGCGAGTTCGCAACTACGACGGCAGCTGGACCGAGTGGGGCAGCATGGTTGGCGTGCCGATCGAAAAGCCGTCCCTCGTCACCGCTTAGCGCATAGCCATCGAAGTAACAAGATCGTCGCTGGGGCGGTTCAGGCCAAGGCGACGGGCGAGCAAGCGATCGAGCGCACTTCGGGTGCGTGAGTGAGCGGCGGAGCCAGGCAACGCGGGCCTGGAGCGTCCAAGCGACGATCTCATGGGCGTCAGGCTTCCCCCCCAGCCTGACGCCCGCCTTCTCTTACTCACCTACGGGGCCGACGGATCGACGAACGTGCGGATCGGATCGACGAGGTCCGGTTAACTCGCGAGAAACATGTCGCCGTCGACGACCCGGAATCCCGACCTGACCAGCGCACCTAGCGCCGGATTGGGTCCCGGAATGCGGGCCCCGATCTCCTGGCTCGGCGCCGCGGCGAAGCGCAAGGCCGCGAGTGCCGTCTCGAGCGGCTCGGCTCTTGGCGCGACCCGCAAGCGGTCGATCCAGCGGCCCTCGCCTCGTACCCGTCGCCGCGACTGGACGATCGCGACCACGGTCCCGGCGCGACGCACGACGAACGGCCGCGCCCCATCCCGATCGGCCCAGCACGCATGGTCGGCCGACCGGACGACGCCGGTCCATTCGCCTTCGATCCCCGAGATCTGCTCGGGCGTCGCCGGCTCAAAGTCGAAGCCAGGGGCGATCTCGGGCAGGAATCGCTCGTCCGCGGTCACGTACACGTTCGGCCAGAGCGGGGTCATGCCGGCCCGCATGTAGAGCGGCATCGCCCGGGGATCGTCGGACGCGAACGTCGTCCTCGGCCATCGGTCGCGAAAGAGCTGCGGCAAGAGCCGGTCCCGATCCCTCTCCCGAGGAACGCGCGATCGACGAACAGGTCGGCGAGATTCACGGCGCGGCCGGTGTCGACCGTGCCGCCGAACCCGACGATCCTGGTGTCGATCTCGGCGACGAGGACTTCCCCCCATCGGAGTTGTTGGCGAAGGTGCGCGGCTCGAATGCCGGGACGAAGCGGCGGCGCGTTGGAGACCGCGTCGTGCCCGTCCATCAGGGTATCGATCGCCGAGACGTCGTCGTCGGTCGCGGGCCGGATGATCGGATCGAGTCGCGCGGTCGCCGGGTCGGTCATGCCTCTATCGCGGACCTCGACCGTACTGAGTCATGACCTCCAGGAGGCGATCGTGCGGCAGCGCATGGGCGGTGATGCCGTCGCGGCCGGTCATGGTCTGGGCAGCGACGAGGGCGTTGAGGATCGCCTCCTCGGTCGCCTCGATGACCCCGTCGAAAAGCCCGCCGATGACGTGGTCGTTGACCGAGCGTACGTCGACCGCGACGCGGGGATCGCTGGCGAATGTCGTGTGCGGCAGGTTGCGGTTGCCGGTCGCGAAGCAGATGAAGAGGTCACCGCTCGAATGCGAGCCCGTGCCGCCCATTCGGGCGATCCCGAGGCCCGCCCGCTGGGCGAGCCGCTCGCACTGGTGCGGCAGGAGTGGAGCGTCCGTGGCGACGACCACGATGATCGAGCCGGATCCGGCAGGCGGCGGCGTAGGCTCGTCGGCGTCCTCCGGGCGATAGGGGCTGGGGACCTCCTCGACGGTGATCGCCTCGCCGACGGGCACGCCGTCGACCCGCAGCCAGTCACGCCGGCCGTAGTTCGCCTGCACAAGAACCCCGACGGTCCAGCCGCCGGAGGCATCGTCGGTCACCCGCGAGGCCGTCCCGATCCCGCCCTTGAACTCGTGGCAGACCATCCCGGTCCCGCCGCCGACGTTGCCCTCCTCCACGGCTCCCGATCTGGCCGCCGCCAGCGCCTCGTCGACGTGATCCATCGTCACGTGGAAGCCGTCGATGTCGTTGAGAAGGCCGTCCCACGTCTCACCCGCGACCGGAAGGGCCCAGAAGGACGTCCCGAAAGGCAGCACCCTGACCGCGGTCCGGATGATCCCGTCGTGGACGACGCCGACGCTGTGCGTGTTCGTGATCCCGATGATCCCGGTGAGAAGTCCCGCCTCGCGGATCCACTCGAGCCCGGTCAGCTCACCGTTGCCGTTCAGGCGATGGCTCCCCGCATAAACCGGCTCCGTGAAGACGTTGCCGTCGTGCGGGACGATGACGGTCACGCCGGTCCGGACGGGCCCGCGGCCGACGACGAGGGGTCCGTCGCCACGGACGATCGTCGCGTGGCCGACTCGCACCCCGGGCACGTCGGTGATCGCGTTCGCAGGGCCCGGCCGACCATGCCCGATGACCACCCCGAGATCCCGTGCTCGAACCAACTGCGTCCTCCTCCGCCCCGAGAGCCGGCCCGAGGATTCTCGGGCGTAGCGCCTATCATCGCGTGGTGATCCGAACCACGAGCGGGCGTTTCGCCCAGGGCTATGCCGGCGCCGGGCCCGCCTCCTCCACGGCCGGCGTCCGTCTCGAGCCCCTGCCCGAGGTCGCTTCTTCGCGAGCGATCGACGTCGCCGAATCGTTCCGCGACCTGCCGGGCCTGGTTCTGCTCGAGAGCGCTCGACCGGGCCGCAACGCGCGCTGGACGTACCTGACCGCCGATCCGGTTGCGGTCCTCGATGAGCCGGCGGTGGGCGCCGATCCATTCGCCGTCGCCCGGCAGCTCCTGGCGAGGCTCGACGGTGGCACGGGTACCGGCTCCGACGACGTCGACGCGCCGCCGTTCATCGGTGGGCTCGCCGGGTATCTCGCGTATGACCTGGGCCACTCGCTGGAGCGGCTGCCGACAATCAGCACCGACGACCAGGGCCTGCCGTTGCTTCGCCTCGCCCTGCACGATTGGATCATCGCCTGGGATCGGCGGACCGGCGCCGCGTGGCTGGGGGGTCGGGCGATCGACGGCGACGTCGGGCGGCTCGACAGACGCCTGGCCGAGGTTCGGGAGCGAGTCCGCCGACCCCGGATCGCCGGGCCCGCGGGAGACGTGGATGAGCCGGGGCGGCTGCTCTTCCGCTCGAGCCTCGATCGGCGGGCGTACGAGGCGGGCGTCGAGGCGGTCCGATCGTTCGTCGCCCGCGGCGATATCTACCAGGCGAACCTCACCCGGCGCCTCGAAACGCCGTTCACTGACGACCCATGGCCCCTCTACCGACGGCTCCGGACTGGCGATCCGTCGCTCTTCTCGGCGTATCTCGATCTCGGTCTGGCGCCCGGGGCCGGCCCGCGGGCCATCCTGTCGGCCTCGCCGGAACCGTTCTTGTCGGTCGATCGCGCCGGCGCCGTCAAGGCGAACCCGATCAAGGGGACCAGGCCCCGGGGCCGGTCGCGCGACGAGGATCGCGCCCTCGCCTGCGAACTCCTCGCGAGCGGCAAGGACCGCGCTGAGAACGTGATGATCGTGGACGTGCTGCGAAACGATCTCGGGCGAGTGTGCAGGCCGGGCAGCGTCCGCGTCCCCCGCCTCTGCCGGCTCGAGCGCACGGCCACGGTCCAGCATCTCGTTTCGACGGTGACCGGGCAGCTTGCAACGGGTCGTGATGCCTTCGATCTCCTGGCAGCCTCGTTTCCCGGCGGCTCGATCACCGGCGCCCCGAAGATCCGCGCCATGGAACTCCTCGAGGAGCTCGAGCCGGTGCGCCGCGGGCCGTACACGGGGGCCCTCGGCTGGATCGGGCCGGACGGGACGATGGCGACCTCGATCATCATCCGGACGTTCGTAGCGGACGGCGCGCGGCTGAGCCTCCACGTCGGCGGCGGGATCACCTACCAGAGCGACCCGGCAGCGGAGTGGGACGAGACCGTCGCCAAGGCCCGCGGCCCGCTCGCGGCAATCGGCGGGAGCGAGGTCGCGGCCGGGTGACGGCCTCACGGCCCGCTCACATCTGGCTCGACGGACGGCTGCTGCCGGCTGACGCGCCGCACCTGTCGGCGTTCGACAGGGGCTTCCAGCTCGGCGACGGCGTGTTCGAGACGCTCCGGGCTCGCGCCGGACGGCCGACCGAGCTGCCGGAGCACGTCGAGCGACTCCAGCGGTCGGCGGCCGGGCTCGCGATCCCGCTGCCTGACGACGTCGAGTCGCGACTCGCCGCCGGGATCGCGGAGCTCGTGGCCGCCGAGGGCCTCGCCGGGCCGGACGGCGACGCGAGCATCCGGATCACGGTCTCGCGCGGGGTCTTCCTTGGTCGCGGGCTTCTGCCGCCGGACGAGCACCCGCCGCCGACGGTCGTCATCCAGGCGTGGCCGGTGCCGCCGACGCCCGCTGACCACCTCGAGCGTGGCCTCCACCTAGTATCGAGCACCGTCCGCCGGGACCCGGAGAACCCGCTCGCGGCGCTCAAGACCACGTCCCGGGCCGACTACGTCTACGCTCGGGTCGAGGCGCGGACGGCCGGCGCCGACGACGCGTTGTTCCTGACCACTGACGGCTTCCTGTCCGAAGCGACGTCGGCCAATCTGTTCGTCGTGCGTGGGGACCAGCTCGCCACGCCGTCGCCTGGTTGCGCGATCCTGCCAGGCACGACCCGCAGCTGGATCCTGCGCTGGGCGGAAGGCGTCGGACTCCGCGCCGAGGAAGCATGGCTCACGACGCGCGACCTCCACGAGGCCGACGAGGCGTTCATCTCCAGCAGCGTGGCCGGGATCCTCCCGGTGACCCGCTTCGACGCTGAGGCTATCGGCGGCGGACGTCCCGGCCCGTGGACGCTGCGGGCCCGGGACGACCGTGAGGCGTTTGTCCGCGACGCTGGGTTGTCAGGCGAGCAGTCCGAGGGAAGCGCATGAAGCGGTCGCGCGCGGAAACCATGGAAGCCCTGGCTGGCGTCGTCGCCGCGATTGTCGGTGTCATCGTCGTGTCGCTGGCGCCCTCGGATCTGCGACCACTCGCGATCGTCGTGCTCGTCGTGGTCTATTTCCTCGCATACCTCCTACGTGGCTATTTCAATCGGTCATCGCGGTAGCCAGGCATGACCCGCGACGAACTCATCGCCCGCACGCGTCAGCTCGTCGCTGAAGGCGATCGGCTGCAGCAGGACCCGTCGCTGCGGGGGCTCCAGACGTGGCTCCAGCTGTCGGATGACCTGCTGGTCGCAGCGTGGGGATCGATGGACCGCTACCACCTCGCGTGGCTCATGGTCGGCAAGCCGAAACAGATCGTCCGCGGCCGGCCGATGACGCCCGATGAGGAGTCGGCCTACGTCCGGGAGGTCGCCGATGCGAAGACGGCGGCACTTCGGATGAGCCTCGACGCCGTCGAGCGCCAGGGGATGCCGTTCCTCGGCGAGGAACGGGGCATGGCGCCGGGGCAGGGGATGGGGACGATGCCCGGCGACCGCGAACCGTGACGGGGCGAGCGACGACACTCGCTGTCGGCGGCGCGCGCCAGGTCCCGACTCCCGATCCGATCGCCCGCGACTACCTCCTCCTGGCGCTCCGCCTCGACCAGCACGTCCTGGGCCTCGTCGACGGCTATTTCGGCCCAGCCGAACTAAAGGCGGAGGTAGAGGTCGGCCAGCTCCGCGCGCCTGCACGACTCGCAGCCGACGCCGATGCCCTGCTCGCCCGCCTGCCCGGCGAGGTGGACGACGGCCAGCGTCGCGGCTGGCTCGCGGCGCAGCTGGTCGCGCTCCGGACGCAGGCAGCCGCGCTCGCCGGCGACCAACTGCCCTACATCGAGCACGTGACGCGTTGCTTTGCCTGGACGCCGGTGCGGCGGGAAGATGCCGTGTTCGACGCCGCCGCGGCGGACCTCGAGGCGGTGCTCCCCGGCCCGGAGCCGATTGCCGACCGACTCGCCGCCTGGGACGCCCGGTTTGAGGTCCCCGTGGATCGCCTGCCCGGCGTCATCGACTGGCTTGTCGGCCGCTTCCGGACACGAGCCGACGCCCTGTTCGGCCTACCGCCGGGCGAGGATCTGAAAGTCAGCCTCGTGACGAATCAGCCGTGGTCCGGCTACAACTGGTACGACGGCGGCCGTCGCTCGCGGGTCGACATCAACACGGACCTGCCGGTTCGGAGCGCGAATCTCGTCCACACGGTCGCCCACGAGACGTTCCCGGGCCACCACCTCGAGAACGCGTGGAAGGAGGCCGACCTGGTGGATCGCCTCGGGCGGCTCGAGGCAAGCATCCTGCTCATCAACACCCCCGAGTGCCTGCTGAGCGAGGGTCTCGCCGATCTTGGCTAAGGGTTCGCCTCGCCGGTCGACGAGGAGGCGGACCTGCTCGTCGAGCTGTACGACCGGGCAGGATTGTCGATCGTGGCCGACCCGACCGCCGCCCGCGACGCGGCCGAACGAACGGTCGCGATGCGCTCCCCACGGCGGCGCCTATCGGCGGTTCTTGTGAATGCGGCGCTCATGCG
>Ga0184623_10000473_pt1 | contig 16964 bp, 17 predicted proteins | sample PLM1_100_b1_FD_133138 | JGI IMG/M metagenome (GOLD analysis project Ga0184623, IMG submission 133138) | Groundwater sediment microbial communities from an aquifer in East River, Colorado, USA - PLM1_100_b1 | ecosystem: Environmental > Terrestrial > Soil > Riparian zone | place: USA: East River...
CACGCATCGACGGAGAACGCCAGGGCGGTCTCCCGCGCGGCCTCCCGCATCTCGTCCCTCCGCTCGAGGGACATCAGGATCGCCTTCGCGGCCTCCCGCGGGCTGTCCGGGTTGAAGAGGTATCCGTTCTTGCCGTGCTCCACGAACTCCGGGATCGCGCGGGAGTTCGCGCCCGCGACGGGCTTCCCCGTGGCGAGCGCCTCGAGGACGACGAGCCCCTGGGTCTCGAACTTCGAGGCGATCGCGAACGTGTCGCACGCCGCGTAGTACTTCGGGAGCTCCGCGTCCGGGACGAAGCCCGTGAAGATCACGTCCCCGAGGAGGTCCCGCTTTCGGACGAGGTCGTAGTACCGGTCCATGTACGGCCCCGAGCCCACGACGAGGAGCTTCGCGTCCGGGTTCTCGAGCTTCACGTACGGGAACGCGTTGATCAGGGTCGCGAGGTTCTTCTCCGGGGACACGCGGCCCACGTGGAGGACGACGTCGTGGCCGTTCAGCCCCCAGTGGCTCCGGACGCTGTACCCATTCAGGCCGGGGTGGAACTTCTGCGGGTCGATCCCCGTCGGGATCACCCCGCGGATCCGGGCGCGGGGGGCGAGGGTCTGGACCTCCCCGAGGATCGCACGGGTCGGGACGACGACGCCCTCGCAGTGGTTCAGGAAGACGCGGAGGTACAGCCGCAGGCCCCGCTCCAGGAGGTGGAGGTTCAGGCCGAGCGGGGAGTAGAACGGGATCGCCTCCTGGACGAGGGTGTGGAACGTCTGGACGATCGGGATCCGGGAGGCCCAGGAGCACCACAGCCCCTTGATCCCCATGAACCCGATCCCGTGGCTGTGGATCAGGTCCACGTCGAGGTCGTTCAGGGCCTCGATCTCGTGGCCCGGGAAGATCGCGAGCCGATAGCCGGGGTACGGGCGGAACTCCTTCGCCTTCACGAAGATCGTGTCCCGTTCGACGTGGTGGCCGTTGCTCGGGTCCTCCGGCGCGAACGTGAAGACCCGGTGGCCGTGGGCCTCGAGCTCCCGCCGGGTCGCGAGGACGCTCGTGACGACCCCGTCGACCGTGGGAAGGTAGGAATCCGTGAACAGGGCGATCCTCAGGGACGTACGGGCTACCCCCTCACGACGCGTCGAACCTTCCTCATCACGTCCCTCGGCTCCGTTCCCAGGATCCGGACCATCGCTTCCTTCCCGACGTCACCCCGGTCCGCGATGACGTCAGGGACCCTACCGAGCCTCCGAATCGCGTGTTCGGTGCCCCACTCCATCGTCGAGGTCCCCTCCGGCTGCATCCCGCGCTCGAAGGTTCCCACGGCGAACCCGATTTTTTTAAGGCGGCTCAGATTTTTCTCCTTGTATTTCAAGTTTATGGCTGAACGGAACCGGGGGTCGAACCGCATCGCGGTGAGGATGATCCGGGCGACGTGGCGGGAGGCCCCGAAGGCGGCGTTCCCCGTGGCCTGGAGGCGGTCCCGGACCCGGATGATCCGGCCCTCGAGGGCGCACACGTCCTCCGGGGACGCCGCGGCGGGGAGGGCGTACCCCAGGTTGATCCCGACCTCGGGCACCCAGTCCAGCGGGATCGCGCGGGCCGCGGCCTCCGCACCGTCCTGGACGGCCCGGAGGACCTCGTACCGGTCCACGGTCGCGTGGCTGTTGATCACCCCGACCCCCTTTCCGGGCCGATACCCCGTGAGGAACCCGAGGGCGACCCGCTGCCGGGCCCGCTCGACCGCGGGGACGAGGTCGAGGCCGGACGCGAGGTACCCCGCGATCGAGGCCGCGAGGGTGCACCCGCTGCCGTGGAGGTCCGCCGGGTGGCGGTACCCGTGGTACTCCGTGAACTCCCCGTCGCGGTACAGGAGGTCGACGAGCTCCCCCTTGAAGTGCCCGCCCTTCACGAGGACGGCGGCGGGGCCGAGCTTCGCGATCGCCTTCGCAGCGATCCGGGCGTCCGCGAGGGTCCGCACCCGCAGGCGGGAGAGGCGCCCCGCCTCGTACCGGTTCGGCGTGACGAGGGCGGCCCGCGGGAGGAGGTGGCGGGCGAGGGCGGCGGCGAAGTCCCCGCGCTCCAGGGACGCCCCGACGGTGGCGACCATCACGGGGTCCACGACGACGGGGAACTTCGTCCCCGCGAGTTCGTTCGCCACGGCCCTGACAATGTCCGCGGAGTACAGCATCCCCGCCTTCGCGCCGCGGACGTCGAAGTCCCGGAGGACCGCGCGGAGCTGGGCCCGGACTTCCGTCTGGGGGAGGGGGAAGATCGAGTCCACGGAGCGGGTGTTCTGCGCGGTCACGCACGTGACGACGGAGGTCCCGTGCACGCCGATCGCCGCGAAGCTCTTCAGGTCCGCCTGGATCCCCGCGCCTCCGCCGGAGTCGCTCCCCGCGATCGTGAGGGCCGTCCGCATCGACCGCGGCAATCGGGGGGCCCGCTTAAAGATTCGGCGCTCGGGCGGCGAACGTTTATGTGTCCCTCCCTCATCGCGCCTCCTCCATGCGGGCCCACAGCGGGCACATCAAGTTCGACCGGTCCGTGACGTGGAAGAAGCTCCTGCCCGCGTTCCGCCCGCTGTTTATGAAGTTCCTGGAGGAGAGCGGGCAGATGCCCCAGGACCCCGAGATCCTCGCGGTCCTGATCGAGGAGAACCTCCGGGACCTGCGGGAGAACCGGAAGCCGGAGGGGTACAACCGGGAGGGCACGATGCGGATGATCTTCCCGATCTCGAGGAACGTCGAGTTCTACGTGTACAGCAAGACAAAGCCGACGGAGGTCGGGCGGGTCGTCGAGGCGCTGAGCCGGGTCCTCCAGAAGTACCGGCTCAAGCAGAGCGTGGAGTGGGACAAGCTCCTCGCGTTCCAGGACAAGAAGTGACGGTCACAGCGGGACTTCTTCCACCGTCGAGTAGACGGGGCCTTGCGGGGTCAGGATGCTCTTCTTCAGCCGGATACCGACCACGGAGACCTCGCCGAACGCGTCTCGCGCGCGGGCCTCCAGCACGCGTCGCACGTCGTCGAGTCCCCTCGGGCCCTTCACCCTCGCGTTCGTGACGTGCGGGGAGAAGGCCCGCCTCTCCCGCGGATACCCGAGGGGCTCCAGGGACTCCTCGAGCCGCCGGGCGATCTCGGCGAGGGGCTCCGCTCCCTCCATGCCGACCCAGACCACGTTCATCCGGCGGAGGTCCGGGAACGCCCCGGTCCCCGCGAGGCGGACCGTGAACGGGCGGATCCCCGCCACGCTCGCCCGCATCGCGTCCACGATCCTCGGGACGAGCGCCTCCTCCGTGTCCCCGAGGAACTTCAGCGTGAGGTGGACATGGGACACGTCCACGACCTTCAGCGATGCCCCCGTCCGGCGGAGCTCCTCCGCGAGGGCCCTGAGGGCATCGAGTTCGGGGAGGTCAACGGAGATGAACGCCCGGAACGCCATCCTGTCACGGTCCCTCGGACTTCCGGAACGTGTGCGTCTTCGGGTCGATCCGGCCCCGTGCGTACCCCTCCCGGATGCTGAGGGCCATCAGCTGCTCCGCCTCGTCCTCCGGCCGTCCGAGCCGCTCCCCCATCGTCGCCGCGGAGACCTCCCCGTACCCCTCGAGGAGGGCGCCGACCTGGGCGAGGCCGCGGTCCCTCCGGTGGGCCTGCCAGTACAGCCACGCGAACGCGAGGGCGGGGAACAGGGCGATCCCCGCGCAGAGCCCCGCGGCGGGCGCGAGGGCCGCGGTCGTGCCTCCCGCGGCGACGGCGAACGCGGCGATCACGCCGAGGACCGCGACGGTGAGGAGCCCGCCGAGCCCGAGGATGAAGTATGCGACCTTCGGCTTGATCAGGATCGTCTCACCCCGAGACCGTGGTCCCGTGGAACGCGTCCCCGGAGATCGCGGCCCGCAGGGCGTCGAGGTCCCGACCGTCCACGACGAGGAGCGGGATTCCCGCCTTCGCGGCGACCTGGGCCGCGACGGGGTCGAAGACGATCTTCGGTCCGGCGCGGGTGTGGCCCTCCCCGGTGAGGTCGATCAGCTTCGCGTACGTGAGCCGCTCGAACCGCTGCGCGAAGGGGTTCTCCTTCGGGTCCTCGGAGTACACGCCGTCCACGCTCGTCGCGTTCACGAGGCGGTCCGCTTTGACGACGCGGGCGAGGCTCGCGGCGACGCGGTCCGTCGTCCACCCCGGGGACGTCCCGCCCATCAGGACGATCGGATGGCGGCGCGCGAGGCGGGCGGCCTCCGTGTACGTCTTCGCAGGCTCCGGGTTCGCGCGGGGACCGAGGGGGATCGCGAGGAGGCGGGCGTTCATCCTCGTGATTTCGATCCCGAGCTCGTCGAGCCGACGCTCCTTCGCCCCGAGGGCGCGGCCCGTCTCGATGTAGAACCGGGCGATCCTCCCGCCCCCCGTGACCGCGAAGAGCTTGCGGCTCGTGGACAGGTCGGAGAGGAGGTTCGCGAGGCGGGCGAGGTACGCGGGGTCGCCGTCCCCCGGCACGAGGATGGACCCGCCCAGGGAGATTACGACCCGTTCCATGGGGACGACCGCGAGCGAATCCCCGCCCGCCGGAAATACCTTCCCCCGTGGCGGAGCGAGAGCCGGCGGAGAAAGGGTCTTTACCCGCGGAACCCCTCGACTCCTTCGATGGCGGAGAACCCATGCCCGTCGTGCGGGAAGCCGATGGAGCAGGGCTTCGTGATCGCAGAGAACTTCGTCGAGGGCGCGCGGTGGACGAAGCAGAAGACCCGCCTTGGCGCGGGCGGCGAGAAGCTCGTCGAGGCGGACGCGTTCGGGAACCAGTACATCCCCGGGTACCGCTGCCCGTCGTGCAAGCTCCTCCTCCTGTTCTACTGATCGGACCTTCACCGAGTAGTTTCGACCATCCCCCCATGGAAGACCTAAGCACCGGACCGGTTTCGACAATTTAGTCGAAACAACGGCGGCCGGCATGGTGCGACGATCCACGATGAGGCGCGTCAGGCGGGGAAAACGCCGACTGCGGGAGTCGGGCTACATCGTAACTTGGGACGTCAACAGTGCGGACTCGAGGGCGGTCAACCGGCTTCGTCGATTCGTATTCGGGGACGTGTCCCGCGCTCGCGGGCGAACGTACCGGTACCCCGGGTTCGTGGAGAAAGAGGGAGTACGGTACCTGGGCCAGTCGGTCCTCTTCGTCCGACCTTCCCTTCTTGGCCAGATCCAAGGGTTCCTGTCCCGAATCGCGATCGAGCACGAGGTCACCCCCGCGACCGTTGGATGACGTTTCGACACCTTAGTCGAACCGCCGTCACCGAAAAGAACCACCCTGGGCCGACGATGATCTCAGGATCGTGTGCGGTCTGCGCCGACCTCCGTTTCGACAATTTAGTCGAAACAAAGGACCGATCGGACACTCGCCTCACTCCCCTGAGAAAGCCTCATAATGGGCCGGACCTTTGGACTCGCCATCATGCCGGCAGCACAGGCCGCGACGAAGATGACCTCGATGGACAAGTACCGCTTCAAGCGGGACCTCGAGGAGATCGAGAAGGTCCAGGGGCGGGGGACGGAGCTCGTCTCTGTGTACGTCCCGCCGGACCGCCCGATCTTCGAGGTCACGAACTACCTGCGGGGGGAGTACTCGCAGAGCTCGAACATCAAGAGCGCGAGCACCCGCAAGCACGTGATGCAGGCGATCGAGTCGATCATCAACCGCCTGAAGGAGTACAAGATGCCCCCGCCGAACGGCCTCGTCTGCTTCGTGGGCCACAAGGACGTCGGGGCGGACCAGACGAAGATGGTCGCGTACATCCTCGGGCCGCCGGAGCCCGTGCCGTCGTTCCTCTACCGCTGCGACTCTCGCTTCTACACGGAGCCCCTCCACGAGATGCTCGCGGAGAAGGACGTGTACGGCCTCCTCGTGATCGACCAGGGGGAGGCGACGATCGGCCTCCTCGAGGGGAAGCGGATCACGCCCGTGAAGAACGTCCAGTCCCAGGTCCCCCGGAAGCACCGGATGGGCGGGCAGTCCGCGCGCCGGTTCGAGCGGCTCCACGAGCAGGCGGTCCACGAGTTCTTCAAGAAGATCGGGGACCTCGCGACGGAGGCGTTCCTGAACCGCCGGGAGCTGAAGGGGCTGATCTTCGGTGGACCCGGGTACACGAAGGACCAGTTCGTGAAGGAGGGGTACCTCCATCACGAGCTCGCGAAGAAGGTCCTGGGGACGTTCGACACGGGGTACACGGACGAGACGGGGCTGCGGGAGCTCGTCGCGAACGCGACGGAGGTCCTGCGGGACCTCGACCTGATGCGGGAGAAGTCCCTCGTCCAGCACCTCATGGACGAGATCCGGAAGGAGGACAGCGGTCTCGCGGCGTACGGCGAGGACCAGGTCCGGCGCGCCCTCGAGCTCGGGGCCGTGGACACCCTCCTGATCTCCGAGGGCCTCCGGAAGCTCCGCCTCGACATCCGGTGCCCGAACTGCGGGCACACGGAGACTCGGACCGTCACGGACGAGACGACCCTCCCGAAGTGCCCGCACTGCGGGAAGGACTTCGTCATCGACTCCCGGACGGACATCGTCGACGCGTTCAGCGCCCTCGCGGACCGCACGAACGCGAAGGTCGAGCTGATCTCCGCGGACTCCGACGAGGGGGAGCTCCTCCTGAAGGCGTTCGCCGGGATCGCCGCGATCCTCCGCTACCGGGTGACGTGACGTGACCCGCGATCCCTGGCGGGCGGTCCTTGAGGAAGCGGGGTCCCTCCGCGCGCGGGCCGCCCTCTCCCTGAACATCCCGCCGATCCCGGTCCCCTTCGAGGAGCCGGACGAGGCCCTCGGGGATCTCGCGTTCGGGTGCTTCGTGTACGCGAAGAGGATGCAGCAGTCCCCGGACGCGATCGCGTCCCGGCTCGCCCCCGCGATCCTGAGGGGGCGGTTCATCGCGTCCGCGACCGCGACGGGCGGGTACGTGAACCTCCGCGTGGACCCCGTCGTCCTGGCGTCGGAGACCCTGCGGGCCCTCCGGGAGACGGTAGAGGCGTACGGGGCGGCGGACCCCCGCGCGGAACGCGTTCTCCTCGAACACACGAGCGTGAACCCGACGGGACCGATCCACGTGGGCCGCGCGCGGAACCCGATCATCGGGGACAGCCTCGCGCGGATCCTGCGGAAGGCGGGCTTCCCGCTGACGACGGAGTACCTCGTGAACGACGTCGGGAAGCAGATGGTCCTCCTGTACTGGGGCGTCACCCACCTCAAGCCCTCCGACGTGGCCCCCGCGGAATCGACGAAGGAGGACCACGCCCTCCTCCCGTACTACGTGAAGGCGAACGAGCTCGCGGAGAAGGACCCCCGCGTGAACAAGGAGGTGGAGGCCATGATCCGCCGCTTCGAGGACGGGGACGCGGACCTCACGCGGGAGATCAGCCAGGTCTCCCGCCGCATCCTCTCCGGCATCGTGCAGACCCTGGAGCGGATTCGCATCTCGTTCGACGGCTTCTTCTGGGAGAGCGAGCTGATCCTCAAGGGCCGGATCGGGCCGGTGATCGAGCGCCTGAAAGCCCTCCCGGACGTCCACGAGGAGGACGGTGCGTACTACATCGACATGGCGCCGTTCGGGGTGAAGGGACGGGACACGAAGTGGTTCCTCACGAAGAAGGACGGCACGAGCCTCTACCCGACGCGGGACATCGCGTACCACCTGGACAAGTTCACGCGGTGCGACGTCGCGATCAACGTCCTCGGGGAGAACCACCGTCTCGAGTCCGAGCAGCTCCGCACCGCCCTGAAGCTCCTCGGGGAGCGGGTGCCCGAGGCCGTGTTCTACTCGTACGTCGTCCTCCCGGAGGGGAAGATGGCGACCCGCAAGGGACGAATCGTCGCGATGGACGAACTGATCGACGAGGCGTTCGCCCGCGCGCTCGACGAAGTACGGAAGCGCCGGCCCGAACTCCCGGAGGCTCGAATGCGGGAGATCGCGGAGGCCGTCGGGATCGCGGCCCTCCGGTACAACATCGTCCGCGTGCAACCGGAGAAGAAGATCACCTTCCGGTGGGAGGAGGCGTTGAACTTCGAGGGGAACTCCGCCCCCTTCCTCCAGTACGCGCACGCCCGCACGTGCGGGATCCTGGGGAAGGCGGGGCCCTTCGAGCCCGGGGACCCCGCGCTTCTCTTACATCCGGAAGAGGCACGACTCGTGAAGCTCCTCGCGAAGTTCCCGTACGTGATCCGGAAGGCCGCGGAGGACCGCCGGCCCCACGAGGTCGCCGCGTTCGCGTACGACGTCGCCGCCCAGCTCAACCTGTTCTACCGGGACTGCCCCGTGCTCCCCGCGGACCCGCCGCTGCGGGCGGCCCGCCTTGGGCTCGTCGACGGCACCCGGATCGTGCTCCAGGGCGCGCTGGACTGCCTCGGGCTTCCCGCGCCCCGCGAGATGTAGGCCGCCCCCGGGGGCTCAGAGCCGCTTCTTGCCCTTCGCGTCCTCTTCGGGCTCCGCCGCCTCTTCCTCGTCCTCGAGCTTCTTCTTCCCCTTCTTCTCTTTCTTCTCCTTGCGGCGGAAGACGAGCTCTCCCGAGCGGTACCGGCTGTACGTGCGCGCGCCGAATGCGACCGCGATAACGAGGACGATGAACCCGATGATCACGAGTGGGATCACCCAACCCGCGAGCTTCGCGAACACGCTCCCCGTGATCCGGTTCTGACCGTCCACCCACGTGTAAGGCTCCGTCGTGTCGTTGAACTTGATCTCGAGGGTCTTGTTCCCCTGCGCCGGGAAGCTGATCAGGAAGATCAGCCGGACCTTCGTTCCCGTGTTCACGCGTTTCTCCGTGTCCGAGAGGAGGTTCCACTTCTCGTCCCGCCACTCGGGATTGCGGTTCTGGAGGACAACAACGCCGTTCGCATCCTTCGCCTCGAGGATCACACGGACGCTCGTCGCGTTCGCGCGGTTAAGGTCGTTCGCAATCATGAACGACACGTTGATGACCTGGCCCTCCTCGGGCTGGCCGGGCTCGATCTTCAGGGAGGCGGCGACGTACTTCAGGTCTGGGTGCTTCGCGAGGTCCACGGCCACTGCGATCCCCGAGGTCAGGTTCACGTAGTTCGGCGTGCGCCCGAGGAAGCCCGTGTCCGTCACGTTCAGGGTGACATTGTAGGAGACGTTGAACTCCGACCACCGCACGGTGACGTTCCATCCCCCGTCTCGGCCCGGCGTGCTGTTGATGGTCCCGTTCGGAGCGCAGGCTTGTGTGCACGTCACAGGACCTGGGAAGCGCCACGCGTAGGAGAGGTTCCGGCTCTCGTCGTAGTTGTCCGTCGACGAGGACGCGTTGAACGAGTAGTTCTTCCCCTCCGTCAGGCTCGTCGTGATGATCCAGTCCCGCGAGGGGTCGAGGATCACGAAGTTCGGCGTGGGCTTCGTCCGGTCGTTCGCGACGATGTAGATCGTCGCGTTCACGGTGGACGTGTGGCCGACCCAGTCCACGACCTGGAGGGTCGAGTTGTACCACCCGGGTTTCTCGAACGACGTGACGGGGAACTTCAGGTTGCTGTCCATGATGTGGTTCGCGTCCCAGTCCCACCGGTATCCGCGATTCCCCTCGACGTCGGGGATCCTGTTCGTATGGTTGTTCACCCAGTACGGCGCGCTGGCGTACGTTGAATCAAAGGACAGGCTCCCGTCGAACTTGATCGGGCTGTCCTCGTCCATCACGAGGCTCATGCCGGTCCCATCGCCCGTCGTGCGGTTCGTCTTGATCGCCGCGACCGGCGGCGTGTCGTCCACGAAGATCTTGATGTCCCGATACGTCCGGTTCCCGCCCGCCTCGACGACGGTCAGGTTGACCGTGAACTCGTGGCCTTCCACAGCGAGGATCGACGCTGTATAGTTGAATATCGAAGTAATGTTGTAACCAATCCGGGACGAGACCGTGTTGTTCGTGAACCGCCATGTGAAGTTCGCGTCCTGGATGTTTCCGATGGGGTCGATCGACTGCTCGGCAGAGAACGTGATGTTCGTGCCCGCCGCGACAACGGCGGTGTAGTTCTTGTCTGTGTCGCTAAGGACGTGGAATTTCCCGATGGGGCCCACAACCGCGGCGCGGGCGGTCCCGTTGAGGGACTTCCGGATCGTCATGTCGATCTGGGAGGTGGCGGTTCCGGCCGTGAGGCCGGCGTCCACTGTGATCCGGGTCCATCCTGTCGTGGTTATCGGACCTGTCACCTTCTTGTCCGTCATCTCATAGCCTCTCGGCAGTAGCAGGTCCACAACTTGGTCCTGGTACACCGTTTCGTTCTGGTCGTTCTGGGTCGTGAGATTCACGTAGTACGTGGGCTTCCCGTTCGGGATTGTCCCACCGCGCGGCGTGTACGTAGCGGTCGAGTTCAGGAAGATTGCCGTTGGCGCGGACACCCCCGGCCGGAAGTCTGTGGCGTTCTGGAGGAACGAGGCCTGGGATGAGTTGTAGATGATCCCGTTCGTTGTGGAGAACCGGTCCGTTGTCACGTATGGCGCGTTCAGACTCTGTAGCCACGCCGTGAAGCTGTTTCCTTCCGCGTCGCTGAGATTGCCATCCTTGTTCCCGCGCTCGTAGTCGACCTGGAGCGAAAGGCTCCGGATCTCGGGGAACTTCAGTCCCGGGATCGACGAGTCCGGCCGAAGGGTCTGCTCCTGGCGGATCGTTACCGCAGACCAGTTTGTAGGGGAGAACCACACGTCCGTCCGATACTCCTCCTTGAGGGAGAGGGGCAGCGTCGAGTCAATCCGCTGCGCGGCACCCGAGGCGGTGCTCACGAAGACCTCCTTGGCCTTGTAGCCGTCGGCGTCAATCACCATCTTGTAGTACTGGTTCCGCTCCGCATAGAAGATGTAGAGGCTGTCCTGGATTTTGGCGGTCAGGACCTTCCGGAACTCCGGAACGAGCGGGTTCGTGTTGTAGAGGAAACCTACGACGCCGGTGGGCGGGACGGCGGGTCGGTCCGCGCGCCGGGCGATCCCGTAGATCGGGACCCCTGCGATGAGGACCGCGCGGGTACTGTTGGTCGCTCCGGTGTCCACGGTCGCCGTGTAGGGCTCGAACGGCTCCTTCTCGACCTCGAGCTGGAACGCGTTCGCCCAGATCGAGAACGTGACGTACCCGCCGACATCCGTGGTCCCCGAGGAGACCGTCTGATTCGCGGTCGTGTTGAAGAGGCTCACTGACGCTCCCGTCACGTTGTTCGTGCTGGAGTACGAGATGCGCGCCGAGTCCGTCCCGAACACGAAGTTCGCGAGGACTTCGAACGTCCCGGTGTCGGGATTGAGATTCCACTCGGCTCCCGCGGGCCATGGGTTGAACCCTTTCATCACGGATTCACTTCCCGGAACGATGGGGAAGTACTGCGTGCGCGTCGTCTTCTGGGACCACTGGTACGTGGCGTTCAGCCATTTGTTGTTCGTTCCCAGCGCAATGTCCGTGAGGATGTTCGAGTTGTTAATCACAATCGTCCCCGTGAACAGGTCGGACCACGTGTAGTCGCCCGGGCTCAGGAGCTCGAAACTGGCGGACGCGTTCCGCCAGTGGAAGCTCGCGCTCCCACTCACGACAGGGGCGTGGACCGTGGTCGCGACGCCCGTTCCGTTGACGCGGGTGTCGATGTCCTCGTTCGTCACCTGAAACGACGCGAAGCTCAGAGGTTCGCTCGAGTGGAGGGTCTGGGTTGAATCCACGACCAAGACCTTCAGGGTCCGATCGCGGTTCGGCATCCGGTCCATGCAGGCGTCTTTCAAGACGTCCAAGCTCCCGTCGAAGCGGAACGGTGGAAGGTCCCTTGTATAGTGCGTGCTGACCTCGAACCGCAGCTGATAGCTTGCGGGGGCGGGCGTGAAGATGTAGTACCCGCTGGGTATCGTGGTCGTCGTCTGAATCTGACCGGTGTGCGCACTAATCAGGCTGACGGTGACGGCGGGGAGGAAGTCGGGACCGGTCCCCCCGCACGTCTCCACGTACCCGGAGATTGCCTTGTCCTCCGCGCGCGCGGTCCAATAGGGCATCGTGACGAACGCCCCGGCGAGAACCGTGAGCACCGCCAGCATCGCGCCTATTCTCATGTATCCAGCCTGGTTCATGGTCCCGACTCCTCGCAGGGAGTTCTGCCTTCCACCTCCCGGCGCACCGCCGGAAGCATCGCGCCAAAAGGATGTGGGTATTTAAGGATACGTCCGGAGAACGTCCTAAGGACGGAGTTCGAACTCCCGCGTGATTCCGGAGCCGAAAGTTCCATGGAGGGAACGCGGTGTCCGGGCGTCGTCGAGTACGCATTCGTCGCCGTCTCGCGGTGTTCCTCCTCACGTACGTGCTGATCTCCGGCGCCAAGGTCGGCGTCCTCAAAATCGAGCGCCCCGCGGCGGCGATGCTCAGGGCCGCGCTGATGATCGTCCTCGGGGTCGTCGGCCCCCTCGAGGCGACCCAGGCAATCAACCTCGACGTGATCGTCCTCCTCCTCGGGATGATGCTCCTCGTCGCGGGGCTCGACGCGCGCGGGTTCTTCGACACCGTCTCCGAGTTCATCGCGTGGCGGGCCCGGAGTCAGGTCGAGCTCCTAGCGGCCCTCATGGTCGCGACCGCCATCCTCGCCACCCTCCCGTGAGGAGCGTTCAAGTATCCGCGGGGCCGTGCCATCCGCGATGGGCGCCGACTTCGAGAAGGAGGGTCGGGAACTCGTCGAGCGGCTCGAGGAATGGGGGTACGTGAAATCCCCCGCCGTGAAGGCGGCGTTCCTCAAGGTCCCGCGGGAGCAGTTCGTCCCGGAGGACGTGCGGAGGTCCGCGTACAACGACGCGCCCCTCCCGATCGGACACGGCCAGACGATCTCCGCGCCGTCGATGATCGCGATCATGCTCGAGGAGGCGGACCTCAAACCCGGCGAGAACGTCCTCGAGATCGGGGCGGGCTGCGGATACAACGCGGCCCTCCTCTCGGAAATCGTGGGCCCGGACCGGGTCGTCTCCGTGGAGCGGATTCCGGCGCTCGCGGAGCTCGCCCGCGCGAACCTCGCGGCGTGCGAGTACCGGGTGGAGGTCGTCGTCGGGGACGGAACCCTGGGCTACCCGCCACGGGCGCCGTACGATTGCGTGATCGCGACCGCGGGCGCCCCGCGGATCCCGAAACCCTGGAAGGAGCAGACGAAGGTGGGCGGGCGGATCGTCGCCCCCGTCGGACGGTCCCGCTTGAACCAGGTCCTCGTGACCGCGCGGAGGGTGTCCGAGTCGAAGTGGGAGTTCAAGGAAGGGACCGCGTGCGCGTTCGTGCCCCTGATCGGGGCGGAGGGCTGGAGGGGCTAGGGCTCAGGGCGATGGCGGGGAGTGGGTCCACGCTTCCTCCGGGAGCTCCCGGTACACGGGCTCCTCCTGCTGGGACTCCTCGTCCCGCCCGCCGACGATCCGGTCGATGTCCCCCTCGTTCAGCTCCCAATAGAAGATCCTCCAGTTCCTCCCGCTCAGGAGGAGGACGGTCTCCCACGAGGATCGGAGGATCCCCGCGTCGTGGAGGGCGTAGAAGAGCTTGCGGTCCTCGTGATCGATCGAGTTGTCGATGATGAAGTTCTCGAACCCGAAGTAGTCCATCACGCGGGCCGCCATTGCGTACGCCTGGTCGTGGGGCAGGCCCATCCGCTTCTCGATCGCCTTCGCGAGCTTCTCCACCGTGACCGCCATCGGTCGATTCCGCACTCCCGAGGTAGATTCCGCACTCCGGCGTATTAAGATTTCACCATAATTAGCAATTCAACTCCTGGCCGGGCGGGGCGGTCCGGGCCCGGGTCCGTAACGGGCTCGGGACCCGCGCTTATCATCCGTGACTTTCGCGGGCGACCCTTTAAGTATCGTCCCCGGGGATTCGATGGCGGGAGCCTCGTGAAGCGGAAGAGCGGGAAGTCGATGCTCGACATCGACGAGAAGGTGAAGGTCGTCCACTTCAACGTGGGCTCCGGCTACGTCTCGTACCTCGAGGAGGACGAGCGCGGCGGGAAGCCCCAGGTCCACGGGATCCTCCTGGACAAGGGGAAGGACTCGAAGAAGCGGGTCTAGGGCCAGCCCTTATTAGGCGGGCGGGAACTCGTGTTTTCGATGGAGCCGGACGACGAGGCGGACGACGTCGGCCTCCTGCAGCCCCCCGGGCCCCCGGCTCCGCCCCCGAGGGCGGAGATCCGGATCGTGGACGCCTCCGTGCGGCGGCGCGGGAAGGCGTGCGTCGTGTGCGGGCGCGCGAAGCCCGCGTACATCGAGGTCGAGATCGACGGCCTCGTGGAGTACACGTGCCGGGACTGCTACGAGCTACAGTCGCAAGGCCTCTCCGGCGAGGTCACCCAGTTCTGCACGAAGTGCGGGACCGCCCTCCTGAAGGGGGACAACTTCTGCGGCCGGTGCGGCACCCCCGCCTCCGTGCGGTGCCCGAAGTGCGGGGCCCGCCCCGAGGAAGAGGACGCGTTCTGCGGGAAGTGCGGGGCCGCGCTACGCCCGTCGCCGTAGGACCGTCGCCCGCTTCGGCGCCCGGTACACCTTCTTCGGCAGCGGGTTCGTCTCGGGCACGCTGAGGGTGCCGAGGTTCGCCTCGAACCGCTCCACCCCCGCGAGGTCCACGGCGCTCGCGTCGAACCCCCGCCACAGGAGGAAGAGGACGTCGTCGAGGATCTCGTTCCGCATCGCGCGGAGGACCTCGTCCTCGTCCGACCCCGCGACGAACACAGCGGGTTCGAGGCGGAGGGAGAGCTCGACCCGGTGGCGGCCGTCCGAGCGCTGGATCACGAGCCGGTTCCGGGTCGCCCCGGAACGGAGGGCCTCGAGCCCCACGGTGTCCCGGCCGACGGTCGCGGACCGGACCGCGCGGTCGAGGTCCGCGCACACCTTCCGCTCGAGGGCCGCGACGACGCCCGACGCATCCGCCCCCGTCAGGGTGAACGAGAGGGAGGGCGCGACGGAGGCCGTGTACCTCCTCAGATTCCCCGCGACGGCGAGGGTCTCCGGGATCGCGGGGACCACGGGCACGGGATTCCCGTCCCGGAGGACGAAGCACTCCGCGGACCGGCCGTCCGTGACGACGGAGAGGAAGTTCTCCCGGCGGGCCGCGCGGCTCTTCAGGGTCGCGTCATCCGTCGCGCTGTGGAAGATCGCGTGGCGGGTCTCGTCCCGGAACGGGTGGGAGTGGTACAGGCCTACGATCCCGATGTTCCTCGGGTACCGCAGCGCGATCTCCGCCTCCTCCGCGGGGTCCGCGATCGCCCCGTACCGGCTCTGGTGCTTGTACCGGGTCGCGGCGTGCGCGTCCAGGACGTACGGCTCGTCCCCGACAAAGAACCCGAGGAGCCAGCCGATCGCCTCCCGGCCCGAGCTCCGGGCGACGTCCCCCGCATGATGAAGGAGCGCCCGCCACGCGGTGCGTACGATGTGGGCGGGACCGCTCATCGCCGCCTCCGCCCGCACGTCCCGCACTTCGGGTCCCGCTTCCAGTCCACCCGCTCCAGGCGGCCCTCGAGGCCGAAGTACATCAGGAACGGCGCGACGCTTCCGAACCCGAGGAGGACCTTCAGACCCTCCTGGCACTGGAGGCTCGCGACGACCGCCATCGTCGTCGGGAGGGAGGTGAAGTGGCACGCCCCGCCGTCCTCCCGCCGCGTCGGTCGCAACGCGGAGGCGTCCTTCAGGGCGGGGCGGTTGCAGCGGTAGCACGCGGTCTTCCCGGGGATCACGACGTGGACGCTCCCGTTCACGCCGTCCTCGGAGGCCCCGCCGTCGATGAACGGGATGCGGGCCGCGACGCACTTCGCGTTCAGGAACAGCCGCACGGCGAAGGAGTCCACGCATCCGAGGACGAGGTCGCTCTTTGGAATCTCCTTCAGGAGGGCGTCGAGCCCCTTCCCGTCCGTGACGTCGAACGGGTACGACGTCACCCGCACGTCCGGGTTCGCCGCGCGGAGGTGGTCCCGGATCGCCTCCACCTTCTTCTCCCCCACCTGGTCCGTCCGGTACACCAGGCGGTTCAGGTTCGCCTCCTCCACCGTGTCGTAGTCGAACAGGACGATCTCCCCGACCCCGAGTCGGGCGAGGATCTCCGCGCTCAGGGCCCCGAGGCCGCCGACCCCGATGATCGCGACCCGCTTCCCCGCGAGCTTCGAGAGGTCCGCGTGGCCGAACAGCCGGAGGCGGGCGTACCGATCCGTCACAGCCAGCCCTTCTTCCGCATGTCCGCGACGACGCTCTGGACCCAGTAGCTCACCTCCCGCTTCAGGTACAGCGCGAGGGAGGAGTGCTCGTCCCACCAGTAGTTCCTCTCCATGTGCATGTCGCAGATCCGGAGCCCGAGGGTCGGGTCGTCCACCTTCCGGTCCGTGTAGTGCATCAGCTCCGGGATCCGGCACGCGGGGGGGACGTGCGGGTACCCGTCCTTCAGGACGAGCTCGATGTCCCAGGACCGCCCGCTGTGGAGGACCTTCCCCGTCCACCTCGTCTTCGACGGGCTCGTGGACCGGATCGCGAACCATTCGTTCTTCTCGAGGAACTTCAGGTATTCCCCGAACCGGTCGAGCGCGTACACCTCCTCTGCGGCGCGGTCCTTCCACTCGGGGTCCTTCGGGGACGCGACCGTCGCGCACTGGAGGAAGTAGAACAGGTCGTCGTCCGTCTTCAGGTGGGCCTCGCCGTAGTCCCGGATCCGGAGGGGCATCCTGTCCGACGCGTAGGCGGGCCGTTGGCTTAAACCGTGAGGCCTACAGAATCGACCGCGGGAGCGAGCCGACGATGCTCGGGTCGATCACGTGGATGTTCGTCGACTTCTCCGAGACCTCGCCGACGGTCCCGCCCGCGATCGGGGAGCCCCCGGGGTACGTCGCGGTGAGGATCCCCGCGTCCTTCCCCTGCCGCTTCGCGGCGAGGACGAACACTTCCTGGAACAGCATCTCCTCGGGGACCTTCAGGGTCACCGCGGGCTTGTCCGCCTCGGAGATGAAGATGAACCGGAGGGTGATCGCCATGG
>Ga0184623_10000474_pt1 | contig 16964 bp, 16 predicted proteins | sample PLM1_100_b1_FD_133138 | JGI IMG/M metagenome (GOLD analysis project Ga0184623, IMG submission 133138) | Groundwater sediment microbial communities from an aquifer in East River, Colorado, USA - PLM1_100_b1 | ecosystem: Environmental > Terrestrial > Soil > Riparian zone | place: USA: East River...
CGAGCGGTTCCGCTACACCTGGACCGCGGCCGACGGGCTGCCCGCGCGTCCCGGACGGTTGACGTACCGTCCCGAGCCCGACGACGCCGTCGTGCTCGACCTGATCCGCCGGATCCACACCAGCACGCTGGACGGCCATGCCCAGCGGGAGATCGCGGCGGGTGGCGTCGACGCGGCGGCTCGCGAGGAGCTGGCGTTCATCAACTGGCTACCCGGACCGCGCGAGTGGTGGCGGGTGGCGTCCACACCGCACGGCGAGGTCGTCGGCGCGACCTTCCCCAGCCGGAACTACTTCAACCCGACGATCGGCCTGGTGGGCGTCGTCCCGGAGCAGCGCGGGCACGGGTACGGCTATGACCTGCTGGTCGAGGCGACGCACATCCTCGTGGAGAACGGCGCCGAGACGATCAGCGGCGCCACTGATCTCGGCAACGCCCCGATGGCCGCCGCGTTCGCCCGCGCCGGTTACCCGATCACCCAGAAGCATCTGTTCCTGACGTACTGACCCCGGTGCCGGCGGCGCGGACTTACACCGTTGTCCGCGCCGCCTACTGGGTGACCGTTCTCGACCGTCGCTGAGCTTTCTTCACCGGCGTGGCCTTTTTGGCTGGAGCCACCTTCTTGACCGGGACGGCGTTCTTGGCCGGGACTGCCTTCTTGACGGGCGCGGTTTTCACAGCCGGAACAGCCTTCTGGACGGCGGCCTTCCTGGCCGGTCCCGCCTGCGCGACGGCGTCGGCCAGGACGTGCAGTTCGTCGGTGAGGTAGCCGGCGAGCGTCTCGATGTCGGGCACCAGCTCCCGGCAGGCGATGAGGCCGAAGTAGAGCCGGTCGCGGTAGCTCATCACGGTGATGTTCATGCCCTGGCCGTCGGTGATCGCCGAGACCGGGTAGTACGCCTGGAGCTCCGCACCGGCGCAGTACAGCGGCACGTTCGGGCCCGGCACGTTCGAGATGATCAGGTTGAACGGGCTGACCCGCTCGACCAGGCGTAGCCGGGCCGACAGCCGCCACGCCTGGTTGGCCAGCAGCGGCGCGGCGAACTGGCTGACGTCCGCGAGCAGGCTGGCGGGGATCGCACCGTGCTGCTCCTTCGCCGCCCGCATCGCCTCATGCGTGGCGCGCAACCGGTCCTGCGGATCGGCCAGCTGGGTGGCCAGCCCGGCGAACATCATCGAGACGCGATTGCCGTGGGTGCCCTTCTGATCCTCGGTGCGTACCGAGACCGGCACCGCGGCGACGAGCGGCGAGGACGGCAACGCGCGGTGGTCGTCCAGCCAGCGGCGCAGAGCACCTGTGCACAGCGCCATGACCACGTCGTTGACGGTGAGCCCGGCGGTGTTCTTGATCTTCTTGACCTCGGCCAGCGGCACGTCGGCGAACGCCCACCGGCGGTGCTGGGTGATCGTGGCGTTGAACGGGGTGTGCGGCGCGCGCAGGCCGGTCGGCGAGAGAACGGCGTCGGCGTTCTCGTCCTGCCCGCTCCCGAGGAACGGCACCATCGCCGCTACCGCGGAGACCACGCCCGGCGCCAGTTTGAGCAGGCTGGCGGCCACCTTGGCCGCCCGCACGGGGTGACCGGCGAGCGACAGCGCGCTCCGTGCCAGCAGGTACAGGCTGCTCGGCGGCTCCTCGGACGGGCGCACCGCAGGCGGGAGGTCCCTGCCTTCCGGCGTGAGGTCGAGCATCGCGGCGAAGATGTCGTTGCCGGAGACGCCGTCGATCGCTGCGTGGTGCACCTTGTTGTAGAACGCCATCCGGCCGTCCTTGAGCCCGGAGATCAGGTAGATCTCCCACAGCGGGCGGCTGCGGTCGAGCGGGCGTGCGTGCAGGCGGGCGATCTGTTCGGCGAGCTGGCGGTCGTCGCCGGGGGAGGGCAGGGCCAGCTCACGGACGTGGAACTCGATGTCGAAGTCGGAGTCCTCGATCCAGTACGGCTGGTCGAGGCCGAGCGGCACGTCCACCAGCCGCCGCCGGAACAGCGGGACCAGCGACAATCTGGACTCGATCACGCGCGTGAACCGGTCGAACGTCAACGGTTCCGGCGCCGTGGACGGGTCGACGATGCTCACGCTGCCGACGTGTCCGAAGACGGTCCGCGTCTCCATCGCGAGGAATGCTGCGTCCAGCCCGCTCAGCTGCTCCACGTTCGTGTCCCCTTCTGCCGCTGCGCATCCGATCATCGTCCCTACGGACCGGTGATGGCGGCGAATGGCCGCGATTCGATGACGGGATTCAGTCCATCCGTCGTGCCTGCGAGCGACGTCACACCACCGCACCCATCGCCGGAGGGTGCACAGTTGATAGGAAGCAGGGAAACAGGAGGCGCCGATGACGCACGACAGCGACCCGGACAGCGCGAGCACGGCGCGTTCACGCTGGACCGATCTGGGCGGGCCGGTCCATTACCTCGACTACGGCGGCCCGGTGGACGGGCCCGTGCTCGTCTGCGTGCACGGGCTCGGCGGCTCGGCGGTCAACTGGTCGGCGGTGGCGCCGCTGCTCACCGACCGGTGCCGCGTGCTGGCGATCGACCTGCCCGGCCACGGCCGCACCTGGGCCTACGGGCGCCGCACCGGCGTGGCCGCCAACCGCGCGGTGCTGCACCGGTTCGTCCGGGAGGTCGTCGGCCGGCCGGTGATCCTCGTGGGCAACTCGATGGGCGGGATGATCTCGCTCCTCCAGGCGGCCGCCGAGCCGGCGGACGTCACCGGGCTGGTGCTCGTCGCTCCGGCTGTGCCGTTCGTGCCGACCCGGCCGGATCCGCTGGTCACGGCCATGTTCGCCGCGTACGGCACGCCGGTGCTCGGCCGCGGGCTCCTCGCCGCCCGCCGCCGGTTCGTGCCGCCAGAGAGGATCGTCGACATGACGATGAGCCTCTGCACGGTCGACCCGTCGCGGATCCCCGCCGACGTGGTCGAGGAGCACTACGCGGTGGCGCGCGCCCGTGCGGCGTACAAGGACGCGAACCGGGACTTCCTCGTCGCCGCTCGATCCGTGCTCGCCACGGGCGCGGACGTCCGGCGCGGCGGGTACCGCAACATCATCCGCGGGATCACCGCGCCGGTGCTCATGCTGCACGGCGACCAGGACCGGCTGGTGCCGCTCGCCTCGGCACGCGCCGCGGCGAAGGCCAACCCGGCGTGGCGGTTCATCGTGCTCAACGACGCCGGCCACGTCCCGCAGCTGGAATGGCCGCGGGAGATCGCCACGGCGGTGCTGTACTGGCTCGACTCGGCCGGGCACGAAGCCGAGTTGGCCGCGTCCGCCCCGGGCAGCACCGCGCCGGATCCGGACGGCGCACCGGCGCCCTGACCCGACGGGCCGCCTGCGGGTGCCCGTCGCACGGCCGCGTTGTGAAGCGGCGCGCCGATGAATGTGCGCGCCGCATCACGACGGGCTGCAGCGAGGGGCGGTGAGCAGCCCGGACCGGCTTGGGCAAAGATGGGTGGGTTCCGTTCCCACCAGCAGAGGAGTCCGCAGCATGGCCTTGGAGAAGCCCGAAGTCGACCCGTTCGAGGGTGCGCCGCCGGCAGACCTCGTCGTCGAGGACATCACGGTCGGCGACGGCGACGAGGCCCGTCCGGGCCAGTTCGCCACCGTGCACTACGTCGGGGTGTCGCACTCGACCGGCGATGAGTTCGACGCGTCCTGGAACCGGGGCGAGCCGTTCAGCTTCCCGCTCGGCGGTGGCCGGGTCATCGCCGGTTGGGACAAGGGCGTGGCCGGCATGAAGGTCGGTGGGCGCCGCAAGCTGGTGATCCCGCCGCACCTCGGCTACGGCGACCGCGGCGCCGGCGGCAAGATCAAGCCGGGCGAGACGCTGATCTTCGTCGTCGACCTGGTCGGCATCCGCTAGTCGGCGGGGGTGCGGTGCGACCGTGGGTGTCACGGTTGCACCGCACAACCCCTGAATGGGTCATTGACGTGGCTGTAACACGCCTGCAAAATCCCACCCATCCGAGAGAGCGCTCTCACGAGGCGCCTCCGATGAGAGAGGGAATGGCGACATGGGTGGAACGGACCAGCGCGAGAGCGATTTCTCCCAGGGATTGAGCCGGCGCAGCGTCATTGGCACCGGGATCGGCGCCGCATTCCTGCTGGCTGCCGGTGGCGTCCCCGCCCACGCGGCGGCGAGGACGGGAGGTTCGAAGGCGCCGGGACCGGAACGCAGGGCCTACGCATTCCTCGACGCGGCGACCGACGGTTACCCGACGTTCGGCGCCATCCGTCTCGCGCAGAGCTACACCGACCAGGCGGGCCTGTTCAGCACTGCCTTCACGTACGACAACGGGTTGGCGATCTTGGCGTACCTCTCCAACGGTCGGAAGGCCCGGGCGGTGCAACTCGGTGACGCCCTGCTCTACGCCCAGGCGCACGACCCGCAGTACAGCGACGGGCGCCTTCGCCAGGCCTACAACGTCGGCCCGTACACGTTCTACGACGGTTCGCCGCAGCCGCACGGCTTCGTCCGCCCCGACTGCACCGCGAACGTCGGCACCCAGTTCGGCTTCACGGGCACCGCGGTGGGCGACATGGCCTGGGCCGGCGTCGCGCTGGCGGCGCTCGCCCGCTGCACGGGTGCCGGCCGTTTCCGGGCCGGTGCCGTCCGGATCGGGGACTGGATCGAGGCCAACGGGCGCTCCAACCAGCCGCTCGGCGGCTACAAGTTCGGCGTCGACGGGGCCAACGCACCGCTGCCGTTCAGTGCCTGCGAGCACAACATCGACCTGGTCGGCCTCTTCGGCCAGCTCGCCCGGCTCACCCGCAACCGGGTCTGGCTGGAGCGGCGCGCGCACGCCGAGGCGTTCGTCAAGAAGATGTGGGAGCCGGACGGCGGGTTCTTCTGGACCGGCACCAACGACGGCTCGACGATCAACAAGAACCCGATCCCCGAGGACACCCAGACCTGGAGCTTCCTCGCCCTGGAGCAGCGCCGCTACGCCGGTTCGCTCGACTGGGACGCCACCAACCTGCGCGTGCTGGACAACGCTGAGCGCCGCAACAGCACCGTCCCGGCCGGCCAGGAGTACGAGGGCGTGACGTTCAGCTCGGCCAGCCTGGTCGCCAACGAGGACGCGCCGATCGCGCCGTTCCAGCCCAAGCCCGACCGCAACGGCGTCTGGTTCGAGGGCAACGGTCACCTCGCCCTGGCGCTGCGCAAGCGCGGGCGGCACGGGGACGAGACGGCCGCGCGGCGGCTCCAGGCGTCCACTGAGAAGGCTCAGGATCTGCTCGGTCCGGGTCAGACGGTCGGTGGGCTGGCGCTGCCCGAGCGGGCCGGTGTCGTCTCGGCGTCCAGCCCGCTCGACACCGGTTTCGGCTTCGGCTACTACCCGTACCGCCACATCGGCGCCACCGCCTGGTACCTGCTGGCGGCGAACCGGTCGAACCCGCTGGCCTAGTTCCACCGCTCCGATTTGGGCGACATCTTCATGGCTATGGCCACCAGGATGTCGCCCAGATTGCGCGTGGGCTCGACCTGGTGGTCAAGCGGTTACACGCGGTGTGGGACGTCACACGCCGTCCGGCCGTTGGCCACGGGCGGCAACGAGGTGTGGCATGAGCCACTTTTCCCAATGTGTGGAAATTTCCCAACTCCGTGCAGATGCACGCTAACCTCTCCACGCGGTTAGTGCCGTTAACCAAACGCACAGTAACCAGCTAGCGATCGAGGGAGTGTTTGCCGTGTTGCGGGGGTCCCCATCGACCGGCCTACTTCACAGTATGGACTTAGAAGGTGACGAAGCGTGAGACCACGCTCCGCAGCCGAGGTAGGTCGACCAGACGCCGACACGATCGAGATCGCGCGCGAATCGTGCGCCATGGTCGCCGATCGGCCGGCCAAACTTGCCGAGATTTTCTACGATCACCTGTTCGATCTGGCGCCCGAAGTCCGTGGCATGTTTCCCGAGGACATGTCGATGCAGCACGAGCGGATGAGCCGCACGCTGCTCGAAGCGGTGCGTTGCGCCGACGATCCGGTCGCGGTGGAACGGCTCCTCCAGCGGATGGGCGCCGCGCACGGGCGTAATCACGCCGTCGCGCCGGAGCACTACCCGTACGTGGGGCGTGCGCTGGTGCGGGCAGTTCGTGACCTGTCTCCACGATGGTCGTCGTCGGTTGGCGCGGCGTGGGTGCAGGTTTACGAGTGGATGGCCGCACACATGATCCTCGGGGCGGAGAACAGCGCCGCTCATACCGAGAACACCGTGGCCAATCCCATCTTTCGCCCCGGCGAACCCGCCGAAGGCTTCCGGGGTGGGTACGGCGGCGCGTACGGCGACGGCCTACCGCCGGCCACGCTCCGCCAACGCGCCCTCTCACCCCGGCACTGAGCTAGGGGCGACACCGGCCGGCCGGTGTCGCGGATGGCGCACGCGCTACGCCAGATCGATCTGTCTGCCTTGCCCGAAAGGATCCCCATGGCTGTTCGTCAACCCCGTACGCCAGCCCGGAATGGCCTGACCGGTCGGACCGACTGTGACCCGGGAGAGGCGCGCGAGTTCCTGGAGATGTACTACGCGGAGAATCCGGGCGCGGAGAGCAACCTCGCCGAGCGCTGGGAGAAGGTGCAGGCCGAGATCCTCGCGGGCGGTACCTACGAGCTCACTGATGCCGAGCTGACGTACGGCTGCCGCGCGGCCTGGCGCCACTCGGTGCGGTGCGTGGGCCGGCTGCGCTGGCAGGGCATGGTCGTGCGCGACGCCCGGCACATCCGTACGGCCGCCGAGGTGTACGAGCAGCTGGTCGAGCACATCGACACGGGCACCAACGGCGGCCGGATCCGCTCGATGATCACGGTCTTCCCGGCTGACACCGCCGCTGGCCCGTTGGTCCGGATCTGGAACGAGCAGGCGATCCGGTACGCGGGCTGGACGGGCCCGGACGGCGTCACCGGCGACCCGCGCTACGTCGGCTTCACCCAGCTCGCCGAGAGCATGGGGTGGCGGCCGCAGCGGCATGGCCGGTTCGAGCCGCTGCCGCTGGTGATCGAGACCGCGACGGAGGATCCGCAGCTGTTCACGCTGCCGGCGGAGTCCATTCTGGAGGTCCCGATCAGCCACCCGGAATACCCGTGGTTCGCCGATCTGGGCCTGCGCTGGCACGCCCTGCCGCTCATCACGTGCATGCGGATGCGCCTCGGCGGCATGAACTTCCCGGTCGCGTTCAACGGCTTCTACCTCCAGGACGAGATCGCCAGCCGCAACCTGTCCGACGCTGACCGGTACAACCAGGTGCCGATCGTCGCCGCCGGGATGGGCCTCGACACCAGCACCAACCGGAGCCTCTGGCGTGAGCGGGCGGTGATCGAGCTGAACCGGGCCGTGCTGCACTCGTTCGACGGTGCCGGCGTGACGATCGCCGACCACCACGCCGAGGCGGAGAACTTCATGCGGTTCGTCGAGCGCGAGGAGCGCGCCGGCCGCTGCCCGCACGCCGACTGGAGCTGGATCAACCCGGTCCCGGTGCCGGCTCAGGTGCCGACGTTCCACCGCTACTACGACACGACCGAGGTTAACCCGAACTTCTACCTCGATCCGGACGCCGCCAAGCGCGCCTCCGGGGAGCCTGTCGACGTGCTGCGCCACCGGCACCGGCGCCGCCGTGCATTGCGCCGCTTGGTCCGCACCGCCAGGGCCGCCGTGTCGTAGCGTTCAGATCGCCCACCGCGTCGCCGTGTGATGCGACGCGCCGTGGCAACGCGCGCCGCGCATCACACGCTCAGGCCCGATCCTGGAGCCAGGCGTCGATCCCGGCCTCGGACAGCAGGTGGTCGAACGCGAGTTCGGCGGCGCCCCGCAACACGCCGTCCGCGGGGAAGCGTGCGGGAATCACCGCCGGAGCGTCGCTCCGCCGGAACAACATCAGCCCGCGCCGGTACGCCGAGTCGATCTGCGGACCGGCGACGTCGAGCACGGCGGCGGCGAGGCCGGAGAGCGTGACCACCCGCGGATCGAGGGCGTTGACGAGCCCTGCCGTGCCACGGCCGAGGCTCGCGGCGAGCTCGTGCACGATGGCGACGGCGGCGGGATCGCCGCTACGGGCCCGATCCAGCACCGTCTCGGTTGCGGTGCGCGGATCGTCGAGGTCGTGTACGCCCAGCCGGCGGGCCAGCGTACGGCCGTCGAAGTCGAGGTCCCAGCAACCGTTCGCGCCACACGGGCACTGCCGAGTGGGGTCGCCGAACGGAAGGTGGCCGAACTCGCCGCCGGCGCCGGTGCTGCCGGTTATCGGACGTCCGTGATCGAGCAGGGCGCCACCGAGTCCAACCTCGACGGTGAGGTGCAGCGCCACGTCGGCGCCGAAGCCGGCGCCCCGGCGGGCCTCGGCGACCCCGCCCAACGTGGCGTCATTGCCGATGACAACGGGGACACCCAGCGGCGGCAGGCCGGCGGCGACGTCCACGTCCTGCCAGCCGAGGTGGCTGGCCTGGAGCAGCCGGCCGCCGCTGATGATGCCGGGCAGCGCCACCCCGACCGCGCGGAGCCGGCCGCCGAGGTCACGCGCGGTCGCCGTGAGCGCCGCGCCGACGGCGGCCAGGACAGGCCCGGGACGGCGCTCGCGTGGGCGCTCGTGGCGTAGTACCGTCACGTCGCCGCCGAGCGCTCCGACCGCGAGTCGCCATGCCTCGTGCGAGATGTCGATCGCCGCCACCACCGGCCCGCGAGCGTGCGCCCCCAGGGCACGGGTAGGGCGGCCCCGCCCGCCGGAGCGTTCCGTCTCGGTCTCCTCGACCAGATCGAGGGCGCGCAGCCGGCCGGTGATCTCCGACGCCAGACCACGGCTCAGCCCCAGATCGCGGGCCAGCTCGGCGCGGGTGGTGGCCGGGTAGGCGTGGACGTGGCGGAGCACGTCGAGCATGCCGCGCACCTGGCTCGCCCGGGCCCGCCCGACGCCGCTGGTCTTCACGAAACGGGATTGTCGCAGCGCCATCCAGTAATTATGCTCGTACTGCGATCAAAAGGGGTTGGACATGATGGGACGGACCGTGCTGGGACTGCTGGCGGCGACCCTCACCACCGGCTGCTGGTTACCTCAGCTGCTCCGGTCGTGGCGCACCCGCTCGACCGGTGACCTGTCCTGGCTCTACCTCCTCGTCCTGTCGACCGGCATCGTGCTGTGGCTCGTGTACGGGGTGATCTCCCGCGATCCGGCAATCGTCATCGCGAATGGAACGACGCTCGTGGCGCTCGGGACACTGGCCGCGCTCAAGCTCCGTGGTGACGCGTCGGCGGTGCCACAGTGAGCAGGCCCACGGCGATCCTCTTCGACATGGACGGCACGCTCGTCGACTCCGACGCCGCCGTCGAGCGCGCCTGGCGTGACTGGGCGGACCGGCACGGCCTCGACGCCGGCCACGTACTCGGCTTCGCCCACGGCAACGTGGCCGCGCGGACCGTCCGCCACCTCGCGCCGCACCTCTCTGAGGCCGAGATCCGCACCGAGATCGAGCGGCAGCACGAGCTGGAGTACGCCGATCTCGACGGTGTGGTCGCCACGCCCGGCGCGCACCGGTTGCTGGCGCTGGTCGAGCGCCGCGGCACGCCATGGGCGGTCGTGACCAGCGCGGACAATCGCCTGGCCAAGGCCCGCCTCACCGCCGCCGGCATCCACCCGCCGGTGCTGGTCACCGTCGACGACGTCCGACGCAGCAAGCCGGACCCCGAGGGTTACCTGAAAGCGGCGGCGAAGCTCGCGGTCGATCCCGCGTCGTGCCTCGTCGTCGAGGACTCTGAGCCAGGAGCGGCCGCCGGTCGCGCGGCCGGGATGCGGGTGGCCGCGCTCAAGGGAGTGGCCGCCGACCTCCCGCTCCGCGACCTGGATCAACTCGCCGAATGGCTACGCCGGCCGACCGCGCCCTAAGTACCTGCTGCAGGCGCGGTAGGCCGCGCGGTCAGACCTTGACGACGCTGCCGTCCTCGTCGACCAGGTCGGCGTTCTCGTCGTCGAGCCAGATACCGCCGCTGGCCAGGTACCGGAACCGGTGCTGGCCCGCGGGCACCGTCACCGAGACGCTGCGATACCCGTTCTTGCGCGGGACGAGTTCGTGCCGGCCGGGCTGCCAGTCGTTGAAGCTGCCGACGACGCTGACCACACCCGCCGGCTCGTCGAGGGGCAGCGCGAAGGTCACGGTTGTGCGGCCGTTGCGTTGTGCAGTTCTCTTGAGCACGTCGCCTCCCTTTGTCCGGTGGCCCAGGCTTACTGTGGACAGTAGGGCCGTGACACGCCGACACACCGTGCGTAACTGAGCGTTTACGAAACTGTGACGAGCACGCCACAGCAGCCGAATCATGCCCGCGCCCGCGCGGTAGCGTCGGAGGGACCGAGCCCGACGGAAGGAGACGCCGCGTGTCCGAGGCGCTGACCGGCACCCCGATCACGTTCGACGCGACATTCCACGCCGACCCGTTCGACATCTACGCGCGGCTGCGCGAGGCCGCACCCGTGCACCGGATCAGGTTGCCCGACGGGGCTCCGGTGTGGATGGTCACCCGCTACGCGGACGTCCGCGCGGCGTTCGCCGATCCGCGCCTGTCGCTGAGCAAGCAGCACGCGGGCGGCAGCTACCAGGGCATGTCGCTGCCGCCGGCGCTGGACGCCAATCTGCTGAACATGGATCCGCCGGACCACGCCCGGCTACGCCGGCTGGTGTCACGGGCATTCACCGCGCGCCGCGTCGACGGACTGCGCGGCCGGGTCCAGCAGGTGGCCGACGAGCTGCTCGACGCGGTCGCCCCGCGCGGCCATGCCGACCTGGTTGCCGAGTACGCCGCGCCGGTCCCGGTCACCGTCATCTGCGAGCTGCTCGGGATCCCCGTGGAGGAGCGGGCCGCCTTCCGTACCTGGACCAGCGCGATGCTCTCGCCCGATCCGGCCGAACCCGGCGCGGTGAAGGCGGCTGTCGGCGGCATGCTCGCCAGCCTGTCGAAGGTGATCGCGCTCAAGCGCGCCGAGCCCGGTGACGACCTGTTCTCTGCGATGATCGCCGCGCGTGACGGCGGCGACCAGCTCAGCGAGGACGAGCTGATGTCGCTCGCGTTCCTCATCGTCCTGGCCGGATACGAGACCTCCGTCGACCTGATCGCCAACGGTGTCCTCGCGTTGCTGCGCCAGCCAGACCAGCTCGCCGCCGTCCGGGCCGATCCACGCCTGCTCGCCGGCGTGGTCGAGGAGACGCTTCGCACCGACGGCCCCGCGATCTTCGGCGCCCGGCGGTTCCCGATCGAGGACATCGAGATCGGCGGGCTCACGATCCCGGCCGGCGAGCCGGTCATGTTGTCGCTCGCCTCCGCCGACCGTGACCCGGAGCGCTTCGACGTGCCAGCGGAGTTCGACGCCGCCCGCACCGAGAACCCGCACCTCGGGTTCGGGCACGGCATCCACTACTGCCTTGGCGCACCGCTCGCCCGGCTGGAGGGGCAGATCGCGATCGGCACGCTGCTGCGGCGCTTCCCTGACCTCGCGCTCGCGGTCGACGTGGACGACCTGCGCTGGCGCCCGTCCTTCCGCACCCGGGGCCTGCGCGCGCTGCCGATCACGTTCTGAGGAGCGCGGTATGGGTGTGATCGGTGGCCGCCCGAACCCGGTGGTGGCCGCGCCTATGGCCGGCGGCGCTTCCACCCCGCGCCTGGCCGCGGCCGTCTCGAACGCCGGCGGGTTGGGCTTCGTCGCCGCCGGCTACCTCACCGTCGCGCAGCTCGACGACAGGATCGCGGAGGTCCGCACGCTCACCAGCGAGCCGTTCGCCGTCAACCTCTTCGTCCCCGGCGCCCCAGGCGACGTGGCCGATGTGGCTCGGTACGCCGAGCGGCTGGCTCCCGTCGCGGAGCGGTACGGGGTCACGCTCGGCGAGCCGCGGCACGACGACGATGACTGGGCCGCCAAGCTCGACGTGGTCCGGGCGCGAGCCGTGCCGGGCGTGAGTTTCACGTTCGGTTGCCCGGATGCCGAGATCGTGGCCAGCCTGCACGAGGTCGATACCGAGGTGTGCGTGACGGTCACGTCGGCGGGGGAGGCCCGGATCGCCGCCGCGGCCGGCGCGGACGTGCTCTGCGTCCAGGGCATGGAGGCGGGTGCCCACCGTGCGACGTTCCTCAACGATCCGGCCTCGCCCACCGGCGGCGAGCTGATCGGCCTCCTCCCGCTGCTGCGGCAGGTCGCCGGCGCCGTCGACCTGCCGCTGATGGCGACCGGTGGGCTCATGACCGGCGCCGACATCGCGGCGGTACTGGCCGCCGGTGCGGTCGCCGCCCAGCTCGGCACCGCGTTCCTGTGCTGCCCGGAGTCGGGCGCGCCGGCGGCCCACCAGCGGGCCCTGCTGGAGCGCAGCTATCCGACGACGGCCGTCACCAGAGCGTTCAGCGGACGCCCGGCGCGGGGCCTGGTCAACCAGTTCCTCCTCGACCATGGCCCGCACGCGCCGGCGGCGTATCCGGAGGTCCACCACCTGACCAGGCCGCTGCGCGCGGCCGGCGACCCGGAGGTGATATCGCTCTGGGCCGGGCAGGGTTTCGCCGCGATCCGGCCGATGCCGGCGGCTGACCTGGTCGCCACGCTCACCGCCGAACTCGCCGCCGCGCTGAGCGTCGCTACTGCGCGCTGGGCGCCCTGACCGCCGCCGCCGCAGCGGCGAAACGGAACGGCGGGTCGGGGTGGCTGCGGCAAGGTTGCGGCGGCAAGGTGGCGGCGGCAAGTAGGTTCGGAGTCGGTCGTCGGCGGCGGGGGAGTGACGTGAAGGCCATCGTGTACGCGGTACTGGCGACGTTGATCGGGTTCGCCTTCCTGGGATGGACCGGCTACACGGTGGTCACGTACATGACCGGGGAGCAGGCCACGGCGATCGTCGAGTCGTGTGGCGGCCAGCGCGCCGGGCGGCGGGGCACGGCGACCAGTTGCGAGGGCACGTGGATCCAGGAGGGCGAGACCGTCCGGGGCGAGATCAGCGGCGCGCCTCCGGCCGATCTGGGCAGGCGGATCGACGTCCGGATCAACGACGGGATCGCCTACCGCTGGCGGTGGCCGCGCGTCCTGGTGCCGGGCGCGATCGGCGTGTTCATGCTGATCGGCGGCGCGCTCTGGGCCGGTAGCGCCCGGCGGACGGTCAGCGGCTGACGATCATCCCGTAGAGGGCGCCGCCGATGACGATGCCGCCCCCGGCGATCCACAGCACCCGCCGCGTGAACGGCATGCTCGGGCGGAGCCGCCGTAGGGCCCACGCCGTCAGCGCGCCGCCGACGATCACCGCCACCAGGATCGGGACCTGCGATTCGGTCACGCCACTCCTCCAGAGCCGTCCGCACGTGAATACCCGCCGAGCCTAGAGCGGGCAGCCAGCCTCGCGGAGCGGCGTGTCCCAGGCGTGTCCCCCCTGGGCCCGGGGCACCGCCATGCTCAGGGTCAGCGGGCGCGTGCGGCCCAGGTGAGCAGGTCGTCCGCCGGCCATGTGTTGACGACCGTCGCCGGGTCGACGCCGCAGGCCGCCGCGCGGGCGCATCCGTACGGCTGCCAGTCGAGCTGCCCGGGCGCGTGCGCGTCGGTGTCGATGCTGAAGAGGCACCCGGCCTCGACGGCGAGTCGCAGCAGCCGCTTCGGCGGGTCGAGACGTTCCGGCCGGGAGTTGATCTCCACGGCGACCCGGTTCTCGGCGCACGCGGCGAACACGGCGTCGGCGTCGAACTCGCTCTCCGGACGTTTCCCCCGCCCGCCGGTGACCAGCCGGCCGGTGCAGTGGCCGAGGATGTCCACGTACGGGTTGGCGACGGCGGCCAGCATCCGTGGCGTCATCTCGCTGCTCGGGGCGCGGAGTGCGCTGTGGACACTGGCGACGACGACATCGAGTTCCGCGAGCAGCTCGTCGGTCTGGTCGAGCGAACCGTCGGCGAGGATGTCCACCTCGATGCCGGTGAGGATCCGGAACGGTGCCAGTTCCGCATTGAGGGCGGCCACCACGTCGAGCTGCTTGCGGAGCCGGTCGGCCGTTAGCCCGTTCGCGACGGTCAGGCGTGGGGAGTGGTCGGTGAGGGCGACGTAGTCGTGGCCCAGCGCGCGGGCGGTTTCGGCCATCTCCCGGATCGGCGATCCGCCGTCGGACCAGTCCGAGTGCGTGTGGCAGTCACCCCGGAGCAGCGCGCGCAACTCCTCGCCGGCCTCCTCCACCGACTCGCCTGCGGTCGCCTCCAGCCGGCGCAGGTAGACGGGCTCCTCGCCGGCCAGCGACTCGGCGACGCAGCGCGCGGTCACGTCGCCGACGCCCTTCAGCTTGGCGAGCGTGCCCAGTTCGGCGCGGCGGGCCAGTTCGTCGGTGTCGAGCCCGCCGACGACGCCGGCCGCGGTACGGAACGCGCGCACCCGGTAGGTGGCCTCGTGGGCCCGTTCCAGCAGGAAGGCGATCCGGCGCAGATCCGCGACCGGATCACGGGGAGCGGGAGTGACCACGTCCGTACGGTAGCGGCGCCGCCCCGTCCATGCTTGATGCTTGATGAAGGTGCCCTTCATGCCGCCATCGCCGCATGAAGGGCACCTTCATCAACGAATACCCGGGCGGAACCAGCCGGGCTCCGGGCGCGTCCGATCGGCATGGTCACTCGGATGCGGTCGACAGGCGTGGTCACGGCGGTGGCGGCGCTGCTGCTCAGCGGATGCACGACGACGAAGGCGGGCCCGACGGACGTCGACTCGGGCACGATCAGGCTGGTCGCCTTCGACTCGTGCGCGGATACCCTCGCGGCACTGCGCAAGGCCGCCGCCGCGAACGTCAGCAGGTGGGAGCACGGCTTCCGGGACGATCTGGCCCGCGGCGGGCCGATGCCGTCAGTGCCGGACGCGCGCGCCGCCGCACCGGGCGAGGCCACCGCCGACGCGGACGCGAACTCGAAGACCAACAACCACGAGGCCGGCGTCGACGAGGCCGACCTGGTGAAGACCGACGGCAAGCGGATCGTCACCGTCATTGACGGCACGCTGCGGGTGGCCAACGCCGAGAGCCGCCGGCTCTCCGGCTCGCTCGACCTGGCCGGTGCGCTCGGCGGCAAGAACGGTCAGCCCCCGGCGCTGTACGCGTCGCAGCTCCTGCTGCATGGCAGCCGCGCCCTGGTCGTGACGACCGGCGGCTACGGGGTGCCGCTTCCCGCGTCCGACGTGGCGAAGCCCACCGTCCCGGGCGGGCCATCGGCCGAACGGTCCCGGCTGCTGCTCGTGGAGCTGGACGGCGGTCCGCGGCTGCTCGGCTCGCTCAGCGTGGACGGCGCCTACCTCGACGCGCGCCAGATCGGCTCCGTGGCCCGGCTGGTCGTGCGCTCGTCGCCGCGACTGCCGTACCGGTACCCGGACGGCGTCAAGGCGCCGCAGCAGATCGAGCGGGAGAACCGTGGGGTGCTCGCCGAGTCGACCCCTGAGCAGTGGCTGCCCGGATTCGAGCTGGCAGCCGGCGGGCGCGAGGAGCGGGGTCGGGTCGGCTGCGAGCGGGTGGTGCGGCCGCAGACGTTCACCGGTGAGTCGATGCTGACGCTCTACACGCTCGACCTGAGCAAGGCGCTGACCGACGGCGACCCGCTCACCGTGCTGGCTGACGGGCAGACCGTGTACGCCACCGGCTCGCACCTCTACGTGGCCCATGACGCGTACTCCAGCCAGGTGATCCGTGGCCGGGAGAGCGGCGCGGTGGAGCGCACGGAGATCCACCAGTTCGACATCAGCCGCGCCGGTACACCGCGCTACACCGCCTCCGGCGTCGTGCAGGGCGCGCTGCTCAACCAGTACGCGATGTCCGAGCACGACGGTCACCTGCGGATCGCCACGACCAGCAGCCGCAGCGACGCCACTTGCTGCGACCAGGCGGCGACCGACAGCACGGTGTACGTCCTCGGTACCCGCGGCCGGTCGCTCGTCGAGGTAGGACGCGTCGGCGGGCTCGGGAAGGGCGAGCGGATCCACGCCGTGCGCTTCGCCGGCCCGGTCGGGTATGTGGTGACGTTCCGCCAGACCGATCCGGTGTACACGCTGGACCTGCGCGACCCGAAGCAGCCGCGGGTCACCGGCGAGCTGAAGATCAACGGGTACTCCGCCTACCTCCACCCGGTTGACGACCGGACGCTCATCGGCGTCGGTCAGGAGGCCACGGCGGAGGGCCGCCGGCTCGGCACGCAGGTCTCGGTGTTCGACGTCGGTGACGCGTCCAGGCCCCGGCGCGTCGCCCAGTACGTCATTCGCGACAGCAGTTCCGAGGTCGAGTTCGATCCGCACGCCTTCCTGTACTGGCCGAAGCGCAAGGTGCTCGTGGTGCCGGTGACGGTCCACGGTGTCGTGACGCCGCGCCTAGCGCCGTCGTTCGCCGCGCCTAGCGCGGGTGCGGTCGTGCTGGAGCTGGGGGACGGGAAGATCACGGAGCGGGGTGTCGTGCGCCATCCGGTGGCGCCGGGCGGGGTGGAATCGGGGATCCGCCGATCACTGGTGGTGGGCGAGACACTGTGGACCGTGTCCGCGTCCGGCCTGTCCGCCGAGAGCCTGGAAACCCTTACGCGCCAAGCGTGGTTGCCGTTCCAGTAGTCGAGATGACCGCGTGGCGCCGCGCGATCCGTGGCTTCATCACAGAGGATCGAACCATGTCCTCTCGATGGAAGCGTTCGTCGCCATGGTTGCTCGCTGGTCTACTCGCCGGGATGGGGGTGGCGCACTTCGCTGCGCCCACCCCGTTCACCAGGATCGTGCCCAAGGCGCTGCCAAAACCGGAGCTCCTGGTCGCGGCGAGCGGCGCGGCCGAGCTGGCCTGCGCGGCGCTGGTGGCCCATCCGCGCACGCGCCGCGTAGGCGGGTGGGCGTCGGCCGCGCTGTTCCTTGCCGTGTTCCCGGCCAACGTCCAGATGGCCCTGGACTCCGGCCGCGGCTCGAGCGCATACCGCGCGGCCACGTGGGCCCGGTTGCCCCTGCAAGCGCCGCTGATCTGGTGGGCCGCGGCGGTCGCG
>Ga0184623_10000475_pt1 | contig 16943 bp, 15 predicted proteins | sample PLM1_100_b1_FD_133138 | JGI IMG/M metagenome (GOLD analysis project Ga0184623, IMG submission 133138) | Groundwater sediment microbial communities from an aquifer in East River, Colorado, USA - PLM1_100_b1 | ecosystem: Environmental > Terrestrial > Soil > Riparian zone | place: USA: East River...
CCTCAACGGACGGTGCCGCTCGCTCGCGGGTGCCGTACTTGACGACCCCGCCCGTGAGCATCTCCTCCGCCATGCCAGCGTTGCCGCGGGTGAGGCGGCCAAGATTGTAGGCGTCGTGCTCGGGAGAGATGCTGCGGCCGAGTTCCTGCATCGGCACCTTGATCTCGTGCAGGTCGTCGAGCCACCACTTCATCAGCCACCGGACGCTCGGCTGAAAGCGGGCGCGCTCATCGACCGAGAGCATCGCGGCAACGCGCGCGTTCGGCGGGCTGGCTTGGTAGCGGGCGAAGTCAGTGCGCCCTTGGTCGAGGGCCGCCCGGAGCGCCGGCTCGCCGGCGAGAACCCCGTCCATGTAGACCGTGAACGTGGGCGCCTTCGCCTGCATCCGGGTAGGGTCAGTGACATAGAAACTCACCCACTCGGCGATGCCTTCCTCGCCGTAGCCTGACGCTGGTTTCCTCGAGCCATAGAGGTCGTGCCCCATCCGCACCAACTCGCGCGCGGCCTCACGGGGCAGACTCCGGCCTCGGCCGCCGGCAACGGTGGTGGGATTGCGGAGGTACTTCTTCGAGAGGTAGTGCCCGACCTCGTGCGCCACGGTGTCGAGCTTGTCAAAGCGGACAACGCGGGTGACCTCGGCGTGCGGGAAGAACACCCCAACGGCGCGGCGCAGTTTGGCTCGGAAGCGCCCCTGGCGGAGTGGGACGTTCAGCGCCTCGGCGAGTCCGCGGCTGATGTCGATGAGTGCCCGGACGTCAGCCGCCTCTTTGGGCTCCGCGCGCCCCACCTCGCGCTGCACCTTCTCCGCCAACGGGCCCGTCTCGTGCGCCGGGGAAAACAACGCCATTTGATCGGGACCGGTGGGCACGGACTCGCGGGGCTCTGCGGTCGCTCGTGTCCGTATCTCCTCGGCGCTGATGGCACCGCCACGATTCAGAAGCTGCTCGCGTTCGCCGATCTGTGCGGCGATCTGCCTTCTGCGCGCGGGATCACGCTCGGCGGCGAATCGCTGTCGCAGCACCTCGAGCTCGCCGCGGGCGGCGGCTTCCGTCTGGGCGAGTGAGCGGCTGGCTGCCGTGCCGGTGCGCTCGCCGAACATCGACGCCTGCTCGGGTCCCTCGGGCTCACTCCGCATCTCCAGCGCCGGCCGCGCGGCGCTGCCCATTTCGGCTGCGGGACGGAGGCGCGTCGCCGGATACCATCGCTGAACGAGCTGCCCCTCCATCCGGTGCTCGACGAGGGCCATGCCGGCCCGGCCGACGCCGTTGACCGGATCCTCGGCGCCGATGATGATGTGGCCGCTGATTTCTCCACCGGCTTCACCCTCGACGATGACGCGCGCGCGCTCGGTCGTGACGGCCTTCCGCCACGCCCCTTCCTCGTGGATGAGCGACAGGTCGTGCATGAGGCGGTTCAGTCCCTCGGTGTCCGCCTTCGAGAACCCGAGGCGCTTCGCCGTCACGTCGTCGATGTGCCCCTGCTCAACGACCCGACGCGCGCTCGTCTCGATCGGCTCCCCATGCTTCGCTATACCAGCGGCGAGGACGTCCGCCTCCTCCCCGGGAAGGCCCCGCCCTGCGCCGCCAGGGGGCACGGGCGGCGTCCCCGGTGGTCGGGCGCCCTCCGGTGGCTCGGCAAACCGACCTTCCGGCGCACGCGAAGAGACCGGCACGTCGCCGGTGCCGACCTCCGACTCGCGTCGGCCGCCTTGGCCCTCAAACACAGGCTCAGACTTCACGACGCGCCCGTCGGGCTCGATTCGGTAGAACGTGTCGGAGGTGGGTGGGCGCTGGCTTTCGATCCGCCAACCCCGCGTCGTCTTGTAGAGGAACTGCTCCCGGCCGGTCGCGCGCGCGCCGCTCACGCCCGCCTCGATGGAGGCGCGCAGGTCGCTCGCGTTGTAGTACTTGTCGCCCTTGCGGGCAGGGGAGAAGAGCCCGGACTGGCCGGGATCCTGCGAATCAGCTAGTCGTTCTTCGGTGGCTCCGGCGGCTTCATCCGCAAGTGACCGTGCGTCCGGAGGAACCGCACGTTCGCCGACATGCGGTTGAGCTCCGCCTCCTGCTCCGGCGATCTCTCGCTCGACGGCGTCCCCGATGGCGGGGTAGATGTCGGCGAGGACGGTACTGGGTTTTTCTCCACGAGCAATCCTCCGCGAGCCTTCGCTCATCAATGTAGCAAGCGGGCCGCTCCGTGTGTAGAGTCTGTCGAAAACTTCCTCCGACTTGGCCGACCCCTCGGCGATGCCGCGGGCCGCCTCCACGTCGATCTGGGTCCCACCGGCCCGGCTCAGCTCCTCGGCCCGACCCTCGCGGGCGACATACCCAAACAGGCGCTTGTCCCCCGCCAGGCGCTTCTTCACGGCCGCGGCGAGCTGCGCCCGCTGGATGAACAGGCCCCGCTGCTCTGCCTCGGTCCCGAACAGGGTCTCCTGGCTGATGCCCTCGGTGCCGGCGTCGCGGACCTGGCGGGCCACCTCGCGCACCTCGGCCTGCGTGAGGCGCTTTCCCGAACCGCGCACCGCTGCTAGGGCCTCGCGCTGCAGCACGGGGTCGTCGAGCATCGTGCCGATCGCGACGCCCCAGCCCTGTGGGACTTGCGCGGTCGCCACCTGGTCGAACACGTCCGGCGCGAGCTTCGAGAGCGCGAGGCCATCCCGGGCCACGTCGCCTTTGATCGACACCCCGCGCGCCTCGAGGTCCGCGGGCGTGGCGCGCATATCGCGCAGGAACTTCGCGACGTCGGTCGCCGTGCCGCGGCCCTCGGCGATGTTCAGGTACGCCCCCTCCGCGCGCGCCGCCTCGGCGGTCGGCGCGTCGATGAACTGCACGTTGAGGTCCTGCTGGCCGAGCCGCCGCGCCAGCTCGAGGCGGTGGTGGCCGTTCACGACGTAGGTGCGGCCGTCGGCCGGATCCCGCCAGACCGAGACGACACCCGCGAGTTGCTCGTTGAACCGAGTGACGCCTTTGAGTTCGCCGCTGACGCCCTCCGTGCCGAGGCTCTTGAACTGAAAGCGCGCCGGGTCCGCCGTGATGCCCGCGACGGGCATCCGCACGATCCCCTCGGGCCGCTCAAACGCAGGCGCCGTGAAGAGCCGCTCCTTCATCGCGTCGAACGCGCCCTCGGCGGCGGCTGATTGCGCGACTGGCGGCGCCGGTTCCGCTCGCCCCATGCGCTCGCCCTCGGCGTCGAGGATCGCACTGAGTTCCCGCAGGCGTGTGCGCTGCGCATCACTCAGTGGCGGAATGCGATTGCCCTGCGCGTCCACGCGCGCCGAGAGATCGCGCGCCTCGTTAGCGATGGCGCGGACCTGTTCCGGGGTCAGCGGGGCGCGTGACTCGGCGGACGGAGATGGACCGGGCGGCCGCGCCTGGCGCCGGCGGAACGGTGCGGCCGCGAGCGGGCCGAGGGCCTCGAGCGCGGGGGTGAGCGCCGTGCCGACCGCGAAACTGAACCCCAGTTCCGCCGGCGAGGGCACCCGACCTTCCTCGGCGGCACCCGCGGCCGAGAACCCGACGTTCGCCGCACCACCCGTCGCGAGGCCGTGCGTCGTCCGCGCGATCAGCCGGCGCACGAGCGGCGCGCCGGCGGGCGTCTCGGCGAGCTGTACGATGCGAACCGCGCCAGGCAACCCGCGCCGTGCCATGCCCTGCAGCGCGAGCACCACCGCGCGCTCGCCCGCGACCCCGCCGGCCAGCATCGCGGGGTCCACAAAGTCGCCGAGCATCGTGCCGAGCTGATTGGACCATTTGGCCTCGTTTGCCTGGAGGTCCACGAGGTCCTGCTCAACGTTGCGCTGAATCTCCTCCGGGGAGCGGCCGGCCGCCTCGCCGTAGATGCGCGCCTGCTCGACCTGCCGCTCCGCCTCGCGCTCGTGGCGGGGCAGGGCAGAGGGCGCTCCGGGCGCTGCGCTCTTCGAGCGGTACTTCTCGCGCACCGCCTCGCCGGCGGACCCGAGGAGGCGCCGGACGAACCCCGGTTCCTCGGTCGCATAGATGCCGGGCGGCTCGTCGGGTCCACGCCGGGCCGGGCGCTCATAGCCCGGAACAACGGTTTCCGGTGTCGGGGGGGGGACGGGACGCTCAAGCGCGCGAGCTGGCGGTGCCACCGCGTAGGTCGCGTCCGGGCGCGCGAGGCTCGCGCCGACAAGCTGCTGTCCGATCTCGGCCAGTGAGACGCGGGGTGGAGGTGGTGTCGCCCGCAGTGGTCGCGCGACGAGCGAAGGCAGAGCCGCGAACGGATCGCCGGGAGCGCCCGCTGACTGGCCCCGCCCCCGCCCGCTCGGCAACGCCGCGAACGGATCGTCCTGCAGCGGAGGACCGGGCACCTACGGCCTCCCGCGCTTTGCGGTGATCCGCTGACGCTCCCGGTCGTACACCGCTTTCGCGGCGACTGGGTCCACGCCGCGGGACAGCGCCGCCTGGTATTGCTGGTCGAGCTGTTGGAGGCGGGGGTCCGTCCCCTCCACGGGAGGGCGCCCACCGCCAGGGCCGCCCTGCAACTCGGCGGCGAGCTCGTCGCGTACGACGTTCAAACTGTCGAGGCGCTGCTGGAGCGCATCGACCGCTTCGCCGGCCTCGGTCTCCGCCGTCCCGAACGCCTGCTCGTCCTCGGGCCGCACGAACACGAGGGGTTTCTTGGGCCGCCGCCGCTCCGCCGCCGCCAGGTCCGCGCGGGTGTCGTCGATCTGCCGTTCGACGGCCGTGAGGTCCTCCTTGGTCGCGCGCGACCCGACGCGCAGCGCCGCCACGTCACGCTGGTCGCGCAGCCACTCCTCGCGCGTCGTCGGTGCGTACCGCTTCGGTTGCAGTGCGGAGAAGGGCACCGCCCCACGCCCGACCAGGGACTGCTGGACAGGGCTCAGGTCGTCCCGGCCAGCGAGGCCCGCAAGGGTCTGGCCGACGAGTTGGGCTGTGGTTGGCTGCCGGCTCCGCGAGATGTCGCCCTCGAGCGAGCCGGTCGACTCCTGTGGGTCATAGCCGATCTCCTCGCGCACGGCGCGCGACGTGCCGACCTGTTCAACCCCGCCAAAGCGGATCCCTTGGCGGAGTTGGGGCGCCTCGAGCGGTGGCGCACCGAAGGAGCCCTGGACGCCGGCGGGCACGGCGTCGTTCACGAGCTGCGTGCCGACGGCGCGCCGCAAGTCGCGCACGCGATCGCCGGCCACCGGGGCTGGCGCACCGAATGGCGGCGGCGTGAATTCCAAGCGCGCGGCCCGGCTCGGCACGACCCCGAGCCCCGTTTCGTCACGGAGCATCGCGTCGCGCAGTTCGCCTTCGCGGTTCTCCCGCTCGGCGCTCGCCATCTTCATGCGCAGGATGGCTTCCTCGATGTACCGGCGCCGGCGGCGGTCTTTGATCCCCTCCCGGAAATCGTACCCACCCCGGAAGCCAGCGCCACCCGGCTCGCCGACGAGGCCCTCGAGGAACCCGGCAAGTGGGTCGCTCACCCGTACGCTCCGTCGTAACTGGCGTCCGAGGCCCCCACACCGCCACCCGCCGAGTAGCCGGCCGCTGCGCCCAGCGGATTCCCGCCCGATGCGACGAATCCGACAGCTGCGCCCAGCACACTGCCAATCGCCTTGACGACTCCGCTCTTGCGCTTGCGGCGCGCCTCTTCCCGCTCGAAGCGGAGCCGGTTCGCCTCGAGGCCGGTGCGGACGGACTCGCTCGCCGCCATCTTGCCGTAGGCGCCCACCTGGGCGCCATAGCGCTCGCCGATGCTGTGGAGCTCGGTCCCCACGGTCCCGGAGCGGAGCGCGCCGATCTCGTTCAAGCCGCCGAGGGTCGTCCCGATGTCGTGCAAGAGCCCGGGCCGCAGCGTTTCGCCGTAGCCCTCAACGCCCTCGCGCGCGAAGTCCATTGCCTGCGGCACGTCACCGTAGGGATCGTCGCGGCCGCGCGGCGTGTAGCGTGGCGGCATCGCTAGAGCCCTCCCGAGTTGCCGAGCAACTCGACCTCGAATTGCGAGAGGCCGAGCCGCAGGACGTCCCGCTTCCGGCGTTCGCGGTCGATGTAGGGGTTCGCATCACGCGCGAGTCCGCCGCCCTGACGCGTCAGTGCCTCACCCACCGCCGCCGCGATCGCGCTCGGGTTGGGGTCCTCTTCGGCGCCGGGCGCGGGTGTGCCGCTGCCCCAGCCTGTCTGTCCCGCACCGCCCATGTAGTGGCCTCCCTGCATGCGCAGTCCGTGTTCGGCGGGATCCCCGACGGACGGCTCACCGGTGCCCGGGTCGCCAATGGGGGCCGCGCCGGTTTCCAATCCCGGCTGCATGCCCGGCTGGGCACCGCCCATCTGCTGCATCAGTAGCGCCTCACCCACCTGCCGGCGATTAGGACTCGGCCGCTGCGGGTAGTTCTGGAATCCAGAGAGTGGCATCAGGCCCTCGCTTGGGTCGTCCGCAGTTGGAGGTGCACGGTGAAGAGCAGTGGATCAAACACGCCGTCGCCGATCACCCGCACCTCGATTTCGCTGTCGCCGCCCTTCGGGACGACGCGCGTCCACGCGCCGAGATAGGTCGTCGCGGTGACACCCGTGACGGTGACGCGGCACAGCTCCAGGTTGTTGGTGACGTCATGCACCGTGACCACGACGCTGCCGGCCGCGCTGTTATTCGCCCGAACGACAACGCGGACCGAGTCCACGCCTGCATCGGCGAGATCGACTTCGGTCCGCGTGGCGGGCAGCGCCGTTCCCGGCGCGACCGCTGCATTGGTAACAGTAAAACCCGCAGTCTCCAGAAGCAATGCGACGTCGGCGATGGGCACCATGCGCCCGGCGGTCGCGCCGGTCTTGTCGATCGCATCGCGCACCGAGCCCGGCGGCACGCGCGCCGGGAAGGTGAGGACGGGGCCTTCGCGCCGTGTCATCGACGGCCGCCACGCCGGTAGGGCACCACCCAGATTTCGCCCGATCCCAGCGTAATCTCCGCGTCGAAACTCGAAATCTCAAAGCGCACCTGGAACTCGGTGGCGAACACGTTGGCCGGGAAAGCGACGAGCGGCCCGACATCGACGGTGAGCGCGCGCGGTATCGACTGGCCGCTGTCCAACCCGTCCCGGAACAGGCGCAGGGCGACGAGGCACTGGCTCTGCTTGTAGACCCGCTGCACGATGCGCCGCAGCTTCCCGTGTCCGCTCGCGGCCGGCCCCCGGAAGCGGGAGGACACGAGGTAGGGGATGTACGCCTGCCCCCCGGTCCCCTGCAGCGTCGCGGAGTCGCGGTAGACGAAGCGGTCGTCGAGCGAGAGGATCTTCCCGCCGTGCGCCTGGCAGCCGAACAGGGGAATCGCCATTAGAACACCGGCGAGTAGGTGCTCTCGGACGGCACCCACGCCAGGTCGCGCCCCTTGGCGCGGTACAGGTTCGTCTTGGGGAGGGGCTCGGTCGCCACCGTCGCCTTGCCCTTGCTCATGTTGACAATCGTCAGGAACACCGCCCAATCCACACCGCCGTTGATGGACCGCTCGACGATGATGTCGAGTTTCCCCGGGTTGTCGTTCACGACGCCGATGATCTGTGAGAGCGGCTGCTGCGTCGAGACCGACAGCACCGTCATCGTCGGCGGGAGGATCAAGGTGCGGACGAGCTGCTCGGCCGTGAAGGCGGAGAACACCCCGTTCTTGCGGTGGCGCACCTTCCAGAGATAGCCGGTGTGGGGCTGCCGGCTGAGTCGGTCATAGAGCACGGCACTCGTGGCCACCACGGCGATGAGTGTCCATTCCCCGCTGGAGGAATCGAGGCGCTCCCAGAATTCCTGTTCCACCCCATTGGAGGTGTCGGCGTTCACCCAGTTGGCACGGTAGGTCGTCGTGGTGATGAGCGTCGTGCTCGGCGTGTGGGGCGCGCCCGACGGCCCGCGCGGCGTATCGCTCGAGATCGCGCCCGCATGAAAGAACGCCGTCGCGGCCCCGCTCGCGCCCAGCACGCGCCAGTTCGGCGCCCAGAGGCTCCGGGTCAGGTCCCACGCCCAGAGGACGCCTGGGAACGAAGCGCTCGGCACTTGGCCTTCGGGGTGGACACCAAACAACACCTGCTCGCGCTCGGGGTGGTGGGTGACGAAGGCGCTGAGGAGGTTGTCGATGCTCCGCCACCCCCGCTGGCGCGGGCCCACGAGCGATTGCACCTCGAACCCATCGGTGCGGAACGGTCCCTGTTTGCCGATCCCGTACCAGTAGCCAGCGGCGTGCACGAGGGCCAGCGGATTGGCGACGCCGACCCCGTCCGTGTTGTGAATCATCTCCACCTGGAAGCGCCACCCCGGCAGCGCCGCCCCAAACCCCGTGATACGGTAGAGCTCGTTCGGTTTGGCGGCGATCAGGAGCCCGCGCCCCTTCCGCAGTCCCGTCACGCGCTGCCCCTTGGCGCCGAGCAGGATCCAGGCGTCCTTGTCAAACCCATTGGCGGCATCGGGTGAGGTCCCCAGGAAGCTGTGGCGCACCTGCTCGGGCCGGTCCTCGTCGCCCGCATCCTCAGTCCCGTAGCCGGCGATGAACAGGACGTTGTTGTACTCCTCGAGGCAGTAGGGCCGCAGGCGCTGCGCCGCGCCGGCGCCGAAAGCAAAGGCTGGCTGCAGCACGACCCCGGGCGCGCCCGTGGACTTGTCGAGCGACAGGAGCGAGTTGCGCTGGTTGGCGCCGCTCATGGCGATCACCGCGTCGCAGAGGAAGAGCTTCTCGAACATCTCGACCACCACGGGACGTGGGGGCGCGCTCGCGTTGTTCCAGAACGTCGAAGGCGCGGCCGAGAGGTCGGTGCGGTCGTTCGCCTCGTTGCCCGTGGCGAAGGCGATGTCGGCCGTCAGCTTCCAGGCGTAGACCCGGTCGCGCGCGTTCGACCACCCGATCGCCACCGCGCCGATCGGCGTGAACGGGACGAGCGTGCACACATGATCGACCTCAGCCGGCGTGCCTTGGTCGTCCTTGAGGGTCAGCATGACGCGCGACCCGCCGCGGACCGCAAGCTGCCCAGCCGGCAGCGGAATGAAGTTCTCGGCATCCGACACCGCCCCCAGGGGCAGCGCATCGACGTCGGCGTCCTCCACAAACCCCCGGACCCACCCGTCCACCACCAGGGGACTCGTGTTGAGCCGCGTGAGCAGCTCTTGGTTCGTCGTCAGCTCGATGAGATAGCTTTTTTCGAACGCGACCAATTCGGTCTCACCCTGCCGGCCGCTGATCGTGAGGCTGAGCGACGAGCCTCCCGTGTCCACGACGGTGATGAGGACAAACTGATTTTGGTCGAGCGCGAAGGTCCCGTGGCTGTAGGGCCCGCCGCCCACGCTTGAAGTCTGATGGAGCGGCGCGCACTGCACGGTGACGTGGCGATTGCCCTTCCCGTCGGTCGTGAACACGTCGTTCGTCCCGTCGTCGAGCGCGACCATGTGCGCGTCGGCCGAGAGCCGGATGACGTTCTGGATGCCGTTGACCTGCATGTAGTCGGCGATCTCGCGCCGCTCGGTCTGGAAGCCGTTCCATGTGTCGGAGACGGCACTCGAGACCCACGGCACGGTGCACACCCAGATCGCGAGCTGGTTGGCCTCCTTGGCGGCGAGCAGCTCGCTCTTGAACCATGCTTTCTGGGTGGCGCCCATCATCGTCTTACTGGCCGAGTCGGGATCGCCGTTGGGCGTGCGGTCCGAGCGTAGGTCGGTCAGGATAAAACGGCAGCGCCCCACCACGAAAGAGTGGTAGATGGGGAACTGGCCGGGGTCACCGGCGGGCAGCGTGTAGTGCGGGACGTTCTCCCGGTAGCCATCCTGCGCCGCAGGCTTGCCGACGGCAGTCGAGTCACTGTTGTCGCCGCCCGCATAGTCGTGGTCGTCCCAGATGTAGGCGATGGCGTGGTGCTGAAAGACCGCATGGGTCGCCGGAATGGCGTGCCCCAACTCGTACGCGCTGCGCACCAGCGCGATGTCGTTCGCCGGGACGTTCTCGTAGTTCAAGTCGCCGAGGACCAGGAAAAAGAGCGGGTCCAGTGTGTCGATGATGGGCCAGATGGCGGCGCCGATGCCCGTGTCCAGGTCGCCTGAGACGGCGAAGCGGAACGTGCCCGTGGATGGAAAGGTCTTGAAGCGGCCGGCGCGATCGGTGTAGACGGTCCCGCCGATCTCGACCGCGTAGTAGTACTGCGTGTTGGCCTTGAGCCCCGTGAGGCTGAAGAGCGCGTTGTTGTTCGCACCCGAGGCAACGACTGCCGTGCTGAACACGGCGAGCGTGGGGTCGGTGCCGTAGCGCAGCGTGACGGCCCCGTCCGCCTGGTGGAGGTGCGCGAGTACCTTCGCGGTCGTCGTCGTGACGCCCCCTACCTGACACCAACGGACCGCTTGGACCGCAGCGCCATCCGCCTCCCACGGGCCGATCGACCAGGGCACGGTCCGGGTGACGCCAGTGATGTCGGTGGTGAAGGGGAACTCCGGGTCCGCTGAGAGGTCGGCGCCCACGCCCTTGAGCACCGTGTCGGAGACGTGCAGCCGGTAATCGCCCGCCAGTGGATTGGTGAGCAGCACGACGGCTTTGTGCACGGGGTTCGTCCCGCGCGCATCGCCGTCCATCGTCGAGGCGTTCTTGTTGGTGGCCGCGTGCGGCCCGGAGGTCGGGGTGAAGCCGTTCTGGCACCCGATCGCCACGCAATTCTTGATGCGGATGTTCAGGCGATCGCGGAAGCCGATGTCGCAGCCCACGGCCGCGCAGTTGTAGTAGTACTCCGGGCTCAGGGTGTGCGCCGAGGAATTCCAACCAAAAGACTGGCTACCCGTCGCGGCACGCCACCCGATCGCGACGCAGTTGATGAAGCGGTGAACGATGGTCGCGTCGTCGGCGGCGGTGTCCGAGCTGCGGAACCCCTCGCCGCCCCCGGCGGTGACGTCCACCGCCTCGGAGATGCAGTTGCGGCAGGTGATCTCCGCTGGCGCCGTGAGCAGGCTCGAGACGAAGAACCCGTCGGCGCTTCCGCTCGATACCCCGACCCGGCACTGGAGCTGCTCAAGGCGGACGTGCTTGGTCGTCGCCGAGCCGATGAGGAACGCGCGCGCGCCCGACACCTCGACCCGGTATTTCGTGGTGTCGTACTTCCCGCTGTGCCCCTCGCCCGCCGCGGCGAAGATGCGGAGGAACCGGGTGGCGTCGGTCGTGAACCCCGAGACCACGACCGGCGTCGAGTCGAGCCCCGCATAGCACTCGAGCTGGAGCACCTCGTCGTTGGCGACGAGGTTCGGGCGGATACCGGCCTCGCCCACCAGCGCGGCGTTGAGCGACAGGTAGTCGCCCCCACCGGCCGGCTTGACCGTCTTGGTGATGGTCGTCGCCACCGGCTAGCTCACCGCGAGGCGTACCAGAGGCCAGCGCGTCCCGTGACCGCAGGCGTCCCGCTCGCTTCGAGCTCGACGGACACCGCCTCCCCGTGTTCGGCGTGCCACGGCGCGGGCAGATTGCGCTGGAAGGAGCCTTTGGTGAAGTCCCAGCGCCAGACGAACTTCGCCACAGTCCCGAACTTCAGGGTGATCGTCTTGAACCCCGCCGCTGGCGCCGCCGAGTAGTCGGCGTCGACCCCCATCACCGCGTGACGGACACTGCCGGCGGCCGCGACGCTCGCGGTGGCGATGGCGTTGTCCACGGCGGCGCTCTGCACGCCCTTGCCGTTCCGGAGTAATTCGGCTGCGACCGTCATGGGCCTACCCTCCCGAAGAAGTAAGACAGGAGCCCGGCGATCAGCACGCGGAACCCTGCCGTGTTGTACCAGCTCGGCTGCACCGGCATCCGGGCGTCGTCACCGTCAGGGGGCTCGCCCGCGCCGGAGGTGAACGACCACACGTCGATCGGCCCGATCATGCGGGGTCGATCTGGGTGATGGGATCACCCGGTGCCGTGGTCACCGCAGCGGTGTGATCGGCCGTCGTATCGTTCTCTTGGTAGGCCGTCAGGGTCCCGGCCGCGATCGCGACGCGGTTCCGAATCCGCCGCAGAGCGCTGGTGACCGTCCGCCCGCCGTCGGCGCCGCCCGCGATGGAGCGGCCGAGGACGCGGTCCGCCACCTCCGCCGTCGCCGCGGGCGCGAGGGCGGTCGCGTCGATCGCATCGAGGGCGAAGCTCGAGGCCACGATCGCGCCCGCTTGCACCTCGGCGACCGTGACCTGGAGATCCCCGCCCAGAGGATTGTTCAGCGCCAACCCATTCACCGTGTCCACGTCCACCTGTTGGCCGGGGGTGAAGCCCAAGCTGCCGCCCAGCGCCGTGCGGAGAATGAGATAGGGGTTCAACCCTGGGGCCGTGGTCCAATTTGCACTCACGGTAATGCGGTCGAGTGTGGGGTCGAAGGCGGTGATGCGCCGCGGTTGCCACGCCGCAGGCCCAGCCGTGAACACCACAATGGCATCCTGCCAGTAGTTCACGGCACTCTCGGTGCGGGCCGCGTCATCGAAGGTGAGCGTCGTACTGGCGTCGGCCGTGCCGCCCACCGAGCTGATGATGGCTTCCTTGTCGGCGGCGGTGAGCGCATAGCCGGTCTTGTCGCCGACGACTTCAGCGTTGGCCGCGATTCTCCCGCCCACGAGGGCCGCGGGCAACCGGGCCTGGATGTCGTTCGTATCGGCCATGATATCGCCCGCCGTCTGCGCCGTGCCGCCCACTTGCGTCACGTCCACCTGCAGGAGATCGGCCCCGAGGTAGCTATCCCACACGTTGGCCGGCACCACGAGGAACTCGCGCCACACGGGGAGCGCGCCCGCCTCGTTGACAGCGACGATGAGGATGCCGAGCGTGTCGGTGTCCGTCGCGTTGAGCAGGCAGCGGTACCAGCCATTCTCCTCGTGCACCAGCGTCGTCGCTTCGTTCTTCTGCGCCCAGTCGCCCTCGTTCTTCGCGAGGCGCACATCAGCCTGCGCAATCGTCAGCGCACCCTCGGCCGTGAACCCGTCCGTCTGGTCCACAAAGGGGCCGAGCTTGATTTCGCGGGCCGTCGATTGCCGCAGCCAAGTAGCCACCTAAGCCGCCCTCCGCATCCGGTACTGGTGCATGGAGCGTGGAGCCTGCGTGCTCGGCGCCCCGGCAATCGGGAACGCGGCCTCGATCATCAGGCCGTGGATGATCGGCGAGCCCGTCACGTCGGTCGAGAAGCCCCACCGGGCGAGCAGCGCGTCGAGCTTCGCCTGCGTCCACGCGCCGCCGGACGGCGCGGTCGCGCGGTGGTGCGTGAGGAACGTGACGGTCGTGTTCGACACGTCGGCGAGCGCGTAGAGGTCGGCCAGCGTCCCGCCGTCGTTCAGCTTCAGCGTGACCGTACTTGCGCCGGTCGCGTCGGCGTCATAGGAGCCCGAGACCTGTATCCCCCAGGCGTCCACGCCCGGTCGGGGCGACGCCTCGAACCCGACTTCCACGTAGCCGGTCGAGCGGATGACGTTCTGCTGCACCGAGTCCGTGGTGCCGATCGGCGGGTCGAGAATCGTGTCGTCGAGCAGCGTCCACACGTCCGTGTCGCTGACGAGGATCGCCGCGCCAGCGTCGCCGCGGATGAAATCGTTCGCCGTGAAGCTGTGCGTCCCGTCCGCGTTGGGACGCATCACGAGCACCTCGTGCTCACCCATCGGGTAATCCCCGGTGGTCGCGCTGAGCACGAGGTCGTCATACAACACGTTCACGTTCGCCGTCGTCGCGACGACGTTCTTGCCGATGGTGAAAGTGGAAATGGTCGAGGCGAGCGCGGCGAGCGACGCCGACCCCAGCGCCGTCCCATTCACGGTCACGTCGCAGGTGCGCGGGTCCGTCCCGACGTTGACCCGAATGTCCACGAGGTACCACGTGTCGGCGGCGACGGTGAAGCCGGTTGCCCCGATGATGGCGGCGCCGAACGAAGCGTACAGCTTACTATCGGACGCCTTGAACAGCAGCATGCCGAACGATCCGGCGGCCGTGGTGAACGCAAAGAGCAGACAATCGGCGGTGGGCACACTCCCCTTGAACCTCACGTAAAAACTCTTCACTTGGATGGTGGGCGCTCCGACAACGATGCGCCCGACGTAGGACGCCGCGCCCGACGTGGCGGGGATTTCGAGGCAGCGAGCACCCGACCGGGCATCCGTGGTGTTCATGATCGGCGTCCCGCCCGTCGTGACGACGGTGTGCCAGATACGGTCGTTCGGCGCGGGCGTCGCGCCCGTGATGACGACGCCATGCTCGAAGCTGGTGGCAAAGACGGGCGTCGGCATTACGCGGTCCGCACGGCCCGGCGGTGTGGCCCCTCGTAGAACTCCACGGTCGCGCCGGGGCGGATGCCCTGGCCCTCGTAGAAGGCCCAGCGGGCGCGTCGGAGGTCGGGCCCCTGATACAGGTACTGGGCGCCGAAATTGATGTGCTCCCAGCGCACCACGTACTGACTGGGCCGCGCGTCGGGAAGCGGTGGCGGGGCGACCGATCGCCGCCGGCGCCGGTACACGAGGACCCCTGTCCCGAGCGCGAGGATCACCAGCGCGCCGAGGATCAGCGTGCTCAGCATTCGCGACTCGCGTCCGTCAGGATCCGCGTGGTACGGGGCCGCGTGCTCCGGCGGCCGACGTGCAGGAGGAGCTGCACCCGGCGATCCTGCCAGCGTTGGAACAACTCAGCCGGGAGCCGTTGCTCGCCACCCAGGCCGTAGGCGAACAGCGACTCGAGCGCCACCACGTCGTGGAACTTGACGGGGATGCCGCCCGGCGCGTCGGTGTCCTCGACCATATCCGCCGGCCAGTAGCGGTAGCGGAGCCAGAGCGGCGTTCCGGCCGCCGTGTCCTTCGAGGTGACGATCTGGGCGGACTCATCCACGCCCGTGATCGCATAGTACTGGCTCCCACTCTCGTGGAGCTCGGCCAGCCGGGCTTCGATGAATGCGGCGCCGCTGTCGTCGGTCAGGCGCAGCTCGAGCACGCCGGCGAAGTCGGTGACTGGCACGGCCTGAGTCTGGAGGTCGTAGATGTTGCTCGTGGCCGCCAGCGCGGCCAGCGTGACCGGCGTCTTGGCCAGGAAATCGGGGTTGTGCTCGAGGATGGCGCCGACGATCGCATCCGCCGCCTGCTGCACGATGGGGTCGAGCGTCTCGTCCGCAAAGAACGGGTCGTCGGCCGTCGTGCCGAGGAGGTTGCGGATCCAGCCTTTGATCGTCGCGCGGGAGGCCACGAACTCAGCCCTTCCGCAGCGCGGGGGCCTTCCGCGGAGCGGCGCGCGCCTTCGCCAGATTGGCGAGCGCGATCGCCTTGCGCTGCTCCTTGGTGAGCGGCGCCTTGGGGCGCGGCATCTTCGATCGCTCGGCCGCGAGCTCCGCGTTGAGCCGCAGGACGCGCCGGTGCACGAGATCCACGTCCTCCCACCACGCCTTGGTCGTGCGCAACCAGTTCACAAACGCCGCGATCGGCGCGTCGGGATACTCAACCTCGACAAACCGGGGTTGGTCGGTCCACTCTGTCTCTTGCAGCTTCATGGCGTTCCGCTCCTTCGCGCACCCTTGGGTGACAGGTCGATCAGCACCGGGACCTGCGCCGCGCCCCGGATCCGCCGCGCCCGCTCGTAGACCATGTCGGCAAACGCTTCCCCCGCCTGGTCGTACTTCGCCTGCTGCAGGTCGGCGTTGAAGCGCATGCGGCGCTCCACCTCGCGCCGTGTCGTGCCTGCCCCGTCGTGCGGGTTGCCGACGAACGTGCGCGCGAGGTTGTCCAGCGCCTCGCGCATCGCGTCGTCGTCCAGCTCACGGAAGGCATGGAGTCCCGTCTCGGGGTCGGGCAGCAACGCGACCCGCTTCCCGTGCCGCTCGCGGTAGAAGCGCCCCCAGAACTGGGAGCGGGGGATCCCGTCGCCCGAGGGGAGGAGGAACTCCCAGCGGCCGACGGTCTCGTTGAATCGGAGGTCGCTCTCGGCACCGCACAGAGCCTTCAGCGCCGCGACCCACTCCGGCTTCGGCTCGCGCGGGGTCGCCATCCGTGCCTACTGGATAGGGGCGAGCGTCTGGAGCGAGTTGGGCGCCGTGCCGTTGATCGTCGAGACGTAGTTCACGTCCGTCACACCAGCGTCGGCGTCTAACTTTGCCAGGAGCGCCGCAATCCGGTTCTCCAGGCGGTTGATCGCGTTCACGCAGCCCTCGACGTCCGACACATAGCTGCCGCTGGACCGCCGTGTCCGCACGACCTTGACGCTTTCCGTCGCCATGCTCGGGTCTCCCTATGAAAGTGGGGAAGGGGGCCGAAGCCCCCCTCCACCGTCAGCGTAGAGGTTAGGCGACGCGGTCGATTGCGCCGATGTCCTCGAGGTCCTCGATCACGCCATGCGCGTTCCGCTGCACGCAGATCACCTGCCAGTACTTGCGGATGTAGCCCTCGATCGCGTCCTTGTCGCCGACGCGGTCGAAGGTCGCCCCGTCCATGTCGGCCCACTCGCTGCCGACTAGGTCCGCCAGACGGAAACCGCCGGTGTTGATGAAGAACAGCCGGCTGTTGGGGCAGTCGAGATCGCCGATGACGGGGATCGCCCCGCCCGCATGGATGATCGCGGCGATGGGCTTGTAGCCGCCCTTGAGCTGCACGTCCTGCCCGTCGAGGCGCCGGAGCGGCAGGAACAACTCGGAGAACTTGAGGACGATGCCCGGTCGCGTGACCGCGAGGTTGGGCACCTGGCGGCTGCGCGACCGGATCTGCTCGATGATCTGCATCACGAGCGAGTCAGAGATCGGCCGCAACGTGCCGGAGTTGTGGAGCCGCACGGCCTTCCACGGCCCGGTCGCCGGGATGTTGTGGTGCGTCACCGAGTCTTTGATGGCGGCGAGCAGCCCCAGCGCCTCCCCGGCGATCACGTTGTCGGTGTCCGCGGTCGCGCGGGCGAAGAAGTCGCCGGCGGTCGTCACGGGGTCAGGGGTGACGGTGATCGTGCCCGCGACATGATCGACGTCCGTCACGAGGGTCTTGGTGCGCGCGACGAGCGCCTGGCTGTAG
>Ga0184623_10000476_pt1 | contig 16933 bp, 18 predicted proteins | sample PLM1_100_b1_FD_133138 | JGI IMG/M metagenome (GOLD analysis project Ga0184623, IMG submission 133138) | Groundwater sediment microbial communities from an aquifer in East River, Colorado, USA - PLM1_100_b1 | ecosystem: Environmental > Terrestrial > Soil > Riparian zone | place: USA: East River...
TCGGCCACGGGCGCTCTCCCCCCCTCACAGCGCCGTCTCGAAAGCGCCGGCCCACACCCGCATCTGGATCGACAGCTCGGTCCACAGGCCGGTCACCAGCAGGACGCCGAGGACGACGAGCATCGCCCCGCCGGCTCGCAGCACCCAGACGTAGTGGCGCTTGACGACGGAGAAGGCGCCCAGCATCCAGCGGTACGCGACCCCGGTCAGCAGGAACGGCAGGCCGAGGCCGACGCAGTAGACCGCGGTGAGCAGCGCGCCGCGGCCCGCGCTCGCGGTGTTCAGCGCCAACGTCTGCACCGCGGCGAGCGTCGGGCCGATGCAGGGGGTCCAGCCCAGCCCGAACAGCACGCCGAGCAGCGGCGCCCCGGCGAGGCCGACCGCAGGGAGGCGGTGGATGCGCAGGTCGCGGTTCAGGCCGGGGATGAGTCCGGCGAAGGCCAGGCCGAGCACGATCGTCAGCACGCCGAGCGCCCGGCTGATCGCGTCGGAGCGCGCCTGCAACTCCGCGCCGAGACCGCCGAACAGCGTCCCGGCAGTGACGAACACCGCGGAGAAGCCCAGCACGAACAGCGCGCTGCCGGCGACCACCCGCCCTGGCCGCCAGGCCGGCTGGTCGTCGGCGAGGTCGGCGCCGGACATGCCGGTGACGTACGAGAGATAGCCGGGCACCAGCGGCAGCACGCACGGCGACAGGAACGACACCAGGCCCGCCGCCAGCGCGACCGGAGCGGCCAGCAGGAGCGACCCGTCGAGGACGGTGTCGGTCAGCGCTGCCTGCGCCATCACGCGACCTCAACGACGAGGTCGCGCAGGGTCACGCCGGACACCGGGCCGAGGACCCGGGCCGCGGCCCGGCCCTGGCGGTCGATGATCACCGTGCTCGGGAACGCGGCGAGCGGCAGCGAGCCGCGGAACGCCAGTTGCAACCGGCCGTCGCGGTCAACGATGCTCGGGTAGCTGATCTGGTAGCGGCGCACGAACGCCTGAGCGGCGGCGTCCGAGTCGCGCGCGTTGATGCCGACGAACTGCACCCCCTGCGCGCGGGTCGCCTGGTAGGCCCGCTCCAGCGCGCTGGCTTCGGCCCGGCAGGGCGCGCACCACGAGCCCCACACATTGACGACCACGACCTTGCCGGCGTATTCCGAGGTGTCCAGGGCGCCGCCGCCGAGCAGGGCGCCGGACAGGCGCGGCGCCGGCTCGCGATCGCTTTCCGGCAGGAGGGTCACTGCGCCATCACCTGCGACGTAGCCGCTGTCGGCCGCCCCCGGCGACGCGTCGCCGCCCGCGCAGCCGGCGGTCGTCGCCAGCGCCAGCAGGGCGCTAGCGACGACCGCCCGAGCCATTCGCATGGGCTATGCCCCCGCCCCGAGCCCGGGTGTCGGCTTCACCGGGATCAGAGCGGCGGCCGGCTCGGCGTAGCCGACCGCGACGACCTGGTCGTCGGAGAACGTCAGGCTGGTCAGGCTGGCCAGGGCGCACTGACGCTTGCGCGGGTCGTGCCACAGTCGCCGGCGCTCGACCGCCGATCGCAGCGTCCAGATGGGCAGTTGGTGGCTGACGCACACCGCCTCCCGCCCGCGGGCGGCATCTCGGGCCGCGCGGACGGCGCCCAGCATCCTGCGGGCGATGACAGTGAAGGGCTCTCCCCACGAGGGGCGGAACGGGTTGTAGAGGTGGCGCCAGTACCGCGGGTGGCGGATTGACCCTTCCCCGACGCCGAACGTCAGGCCCTCGAACACGTTGCCGGCCTCGATCAACCGATCGTCGACGCCTGTCTCGACCTCGAAGCGCTCCGCGATCGGCGCTGCTGTCTGCCGCGCGCGCTCGAGGGGCGAGGAGATGACGGCCGCGATGTCGCGCCCGGCCAGCTTCTCGGCCACCATCTCAGCCATCCGGCGGCCGAGCGGCGAGAGGTGGTAACCGGGCAGCCTGCCGTAGAGGACGCCGCGCGGGTTGTCGACCTCGCCGTGCCTGAGCAAATGGACGACCGTCAGCTCGCTCATTGCGTCGCGGCCTCCGCCGCCGCCCGTGCCCCGGCCGGCAGCGCCGCGGCGATCCGCTCGACCGCGGCGTCGTCATGGGCGGCGCTGACGAACCACGCTTCGTACGCCGACGGCGGCAGGTAGACGCCCTGCTCGAGCATGGCGTGGAAGAACGCGGCGTAACGGTGGGTTTCCTGCCGCTTCGCGGTCGCGTAGTCGACGACCTCGTGGTCGGTGAAGAAGATCGAGAAGAGGTTGCCGGCCGACTGCAGCCGGTGGGCGACCCCCTCCTTGGCGAGCGCCTCGCTGGCCAGCCGGCCGATCTCTGCGGCGGTCCGGTCGAGGTGGCGGTAGACGTCGTCGGTGCAGCCGCGGAGCGTGGCCAGCCCGGCCGCGGTCGCGATCGGGTTCCCGGACAGCGTGCCTGCCTGATAAACCGGCCCGGCCGGCGCGAGCAGCGCCATCACCTCGCGACGCCCGCCGAACGCCGCCGCCGGCAGCCCGCCGCCCATCACCTTGCCGAACGTCATCAGGTCGGGCGTGACCGGGTCGAGCCCCCACCAGCCCGCCCGGCTGACCCGGAAGCCGGTCATCACCTCGTCGAGGATGAACAGCGAGCCGTTGTCGCGGCACAGGCGGGCGAGGCCGGCGTTGAACCCCGCCCGGGGCCGGACCACGCCCATGTTCGCCGCCGCGGCCTCGGTGATCACGGCGGCGATGTCGGCGCCGAGTTCGGCGAACGCGGCTTCGACCGCGCCCAGGTCGTTGTAAGGCACCACGATCGTGTCGCTCGCCTGCGCGCCGGTGACTCCCGGCGAGTCGGGTAGGGCCAGCGTCGCCACGCCTGAGCCAGCCGCGACGAGCAGCGCGTCGACGTGGCCGTGATAGCAGCCGGCGAACTTCACGATCTTGCTGCGCCCGGTGAACCCGCGGGCGAGGCGGATCGCCGACATCGTCGCCTCGGTGCCCGACGTGACCAAGCGGACCTGGTCGACCGGGCCCACCCGCCCGACGATCTCCTCGGCCAGCGCGACCTCGCCTTCTGTCGGGGTGCCGAAGGACGTGCCCCTCGAAGCCGCTGCCTGGACGGCTGCGACGACCTCGGGCTGGGCGTGGCCGAGGATCATCGGCCCCCAGGAGCCGACCAGGTCGACGTACTCCCGGCCGTCGGCGTCGGTCAGGTGAGCGCCCCGGCCACTGGCCATGAACCGGGGAGTCCCCCCGACCGCCTGGAACGCGCGCACCGGCGAGTTGACCCCGCCAGGGGTCACGGCGAGCGCTCGCTCGAACAGCGCCTCGGAGGCGGGTGCGGGTTGCCGGTCGGTCACCCGGCCAGTCTCTCAATAGTCGGACGCCTGCGCCGATTCGGGCGGCTGTCGAAGCGTGAGGTGATCGTGTGATTACAATCTGTGCTGACAGGCTGCGGATGGCACGGCCTCGGGGAGACGTGAGCTAGTGCTGGGAAAACGTCTGCACGGCATCGGCCGACCCAGTCGGCGCACATGGGTTGAGGCGATCGCGCTGGCGGCGATCGTCGGCGTGGCTGTCGGTGTGTTCGGTGGGCTCACGCGGTCAACCGCCGAGCCGCCCGCCGAGGGCGGGGCGGGCAGCGTCCCCGCCGTCACGGACCAGCCCACCACCCGGACGCCGAGCCAAGCGCCGGCAGCGTCCCCGTGGCCGACCCGCACCCCTTCGCGATCTTGAGCTTTTTTCCAATGGGAGCGCTCCCAAATAGAAAAAAGCTCAAGATCGCGGCAGGAAGACCCCGGGTTAGAGGCGGCGGGCGACCTCGGTGGCCCAGTAGGTCAGGATCAGCCGCGCCCCCGCCCGGCGGATCGAGGTCAGCGTCTCCAGCACGATGCGGTCACGGTCGATCCAACCGCGCTCGGCGGCCGCCTCGACCATCGCGTACTCCCCTGACACCTGGTAGGCCGCCACCGGCACCGACACCATGTCAGCGACGCGGCGGACGACGTCGAGGTAGCCCAGCGCCGGCTTCACCATCACGATGTCGGCGCCCTCGGCCAGGTCGAGCGCCACCTCGCGCAGCGCCTCGTCGACGTTTGCCGGGTCCTGCTGGTACGCCCGCCGGTCCCCCACCAGCGATGACTCGACCGCGTCGCGGAAGGGCCCGTAGAAGCCGGAGGCGTACTTCGCGGCGTAGGCCAGGATCGCCACGTCAGCGAAGCCGGCCGCGTCGAGCGCCGACCTGATCACCCCGACCTGGCCATCCATCATGCCGCTCGGTCCCACGACGTGCACCCCGGCCGCAGCCTGGACGACCGCCATCTCCGCGTAGCGCTCGAGGGTCGCGTCGTTGTCGACCGACCCGTCGGCGGCCAGCACCCCGCAGTGCCCGTGGTCGGTGAACTCGTCGAGGCACAGGTCGCTCATGACCACCGTGTCGGCGCCGACCTCCGAGACAACCGTGCGGATCGCTCGCTGGAGGATGCCGTCGGGGTCCGTGCCGGCCGAGCCCACGGCGTCCTTGACGGCCGGCACGGCGAACAGCATCAGGCCGCCGACGCCGGCCTCGACCGCTTCAACGGCCGCCTTGCGCAGCGACTCGTGGGTGTGCTGGACGACGCCCGGCATCGACGGCACCGGGGCCGGCTCGGGGACGCCCTCCTTGACGAAGAGCGGCAGCACCAGCTCGGCCGGGTGCAGCCGGGTCTCGGCGACCAGCCGCCGCATGGCCGGCGTCCGGCGCAACCGGCGCGGCCGCACGGCTGGGAACTGGCTCACATCGGTCACCGCGCCTTCCGCCGGGCAGCCGAACGCTTCTCGCTCGGCCGGGTCACCGGCTCGCCCGCCTCGATCGCGGCCAGCCGCCGCGCCGCGCCGTATTCGGCGAGCGCCGCCGCGAGCACCGCGACCGAAGGCTTGGGCGCGAGCACGTCGACCCGCAGCCCGTGCTCCTCGGCCGTCTTCGCCGTCTGCGGCCCGATGCAGGCCACCACGGTGTTCGTGTGCGGCTTGCCGGCGATCCCGACCAGGTTGCGCACGGTGCTCGACGAGGTGAACAGCACCGCGTCGAAGCCGCCGCCCTTGATCGCCTCGCGCACCGGGGCCGGCGGCGGAGCGGCGCGGACCGTGCGGTACGCCGTGACGTCGTCGACCTCCCAGCCCAGCCCGACCAGGCCCGCGACGAGCGTTTCTGTCGCGATGTCGGCACGCGGCAGGAAGACCCGGTTGATCGGGTCGAACACGCCGTCGTACGGCGGCCAGTCGGCCAGCAGCCCCTCGCTGGACTGCTCGCCCGACGGCACCAGGTCCGGCTTGATGCCCCACGCCTCGAGTGCCAGCGCCGTCTGCTCGCCGACCACCGCCACCTTGATGCCCGCGAACGCACGGGCGTCGAGGCCGTACTGTTCGAAGCGCTCCCGCACGGCGCGTACGGCGTTGGTCGACGTGAAGGCGATCCACTCGTAGCGACCGGTGACCAGCCCCTTGATGGCCCGCTCCATCTGCTGGGGGGTGCGGGGCGGCTCGACCGCGATGGTGGGCACCTCCTCGGGCACCGCGCCGAAAGCCCGCAGCTGTGTCGACAGCGCGCCGGCCTGCTCCCGGGTCCGCGGCACCAGCACCCGCCAGCCGAACAGCGGCTTGGTCTCGAACCACGACAGCGTTTCGCGCAGCTCGACGATCTCGCCGACGACCGTGACAGCCGGTCCCTCGATCCCCTCGGCGGCAGCGTCGGCGGCAACGCTGTCGAGGGTCGAGGCGATGGTCCGCTGCTCGGTCGTGGTCCCGTTGGAGGTGATGGCGACCGGCGTCCTCGGCGAGCGCCCGGCTGCCATCAGCGCCCCGGCGACCTCGCCGATCCGCTCCTCGGCGGAGAACACCACCAGGGTCGCGGTCCCGGCGTAGGCGGCCCAGTCGATCGGCTCGCTGACGTCGAGGACGCACACCTCGTGGATCTTCTCGCTGGTGAGCGGGATGCCGGCGTACGCGGGAACGCCGGTCGCCGCCGACACGCCGGGCACGACCTCGAATGGCACCTGCGCCTTGGCCACCGCCGCGACGTGCTCGGCCCCGGTGCTGGCCAGGAACGGGTCGCCGCCGAGCAGACGCACGACCGACCGGCCTTCGCCGGCATGGCGCACGAGCAGCCGGGCGGCCTCCGTGGCGGTCAGCGCCTCGCTGGCCGTGTCGACCCGGAGGGCCTGCGGCGCGGCGTAGGCGTCGAGCACGGCCTCGAAGCGGGTCAGGTCACCGACGACGACGTCGGCGCAGCGGAGCAGCTCGACGGCGCGCACCGTGAGGAGGTCGGGGCTGCCGGGACCGGCGCCGACGAAGGCGACGGTCCCGCAGCCATCGATCGGGCGGACGGTGGTCGAAGCGGCCGTGGACGTGGCGGCTGACCTGTTGGTGGGACGGGTGGGGCTCAAGGAATACGCTCCCCGATCAGTGCGTCGGCGCCGTCGGCGAGCATCTCGGCCGCTAGGGCACGGCCGATCCCCTCAGCGTCGGCTAGGCGACCGGTGGCGGACATCCGCACGCTCGCGGTGCCATCGACGGTTGCGACGACGGCCCGGAGGTACAGCTCGGGCGGCGCACCCTCTTCCTCGGCCTCGGCGACCTCGGCGAGCGCACCGACGGGTGCGGTGCAACCCGCCTCCAACGCGGCGAGCAGGGTGCGTTCGGCGGCCACGGCGGCGCGGGTGTCCGCGTCGTCGAGCCCGGCCAGGAGTACGGCCGTGCCGGGATCAGTGGCCCGGCATTCGACCGCAAGCGCCCCTTGACCTGGGGCGGGCAGCATCTGGAGGGGGTCGAGCACCTCGCTCGCCTCGTCGAGGCGACCGAGCCGGGCCAGCCCGGCGCGAGCCAGCACGACGGCGTCGAGCTCGCCCTCGCGAACCAGGCGCAGCCGGGTGTCGACGTTGCCACGGATCGGCACGACGTCGAAGCCGAGCCCCAGCCAGCGCAGCTGGCCCGCGCGGCGCGGCGACCCGGTGCCGACGCGGGCGCCGTTGGGCAGCTCGGCCAGCATCAGGCCGTCGCGGGCGACGAGGACGTCGCGGGGGTCCTCGCGACGGGGCACGGCGGCCAGCAGCAGCCCTTCGGCCGGCGCGGTCGGCAGGTCCTTGAGCGAGTGCACGGCGATGTCGACGGTGTCCGCGAGGAGCGCGTCGCGGAGCGCGCTGACGAACACGCCGGTGCCCCCGATCTCGGCCAGGGGCCGCCGGTTGGTGTCGCCGACGGTCGTGACCTCGACGAGCTCGACCGAGCAGCCGGCCAGCTCGGTGATCGCGGTAGCCACCGCCGTTGCCTGGGCCATCGCGAGCGCGCTGCGGCGCGTGCCGAGACGGAGGGTGTCGGTCATGAGCCGGCCTCCGGCCGCGTGACGGCATCGACGGCAGCCTGGTCGAGATCGAAGAGCTCGCGCAGCGCGTCGGCGTAGGACGCCGCGGCCGGCCGGCCGGCCAGCTCCTTCACCCGGACGGTCGGGGCGTGGAGCAGCTTGTCGACCACCCGCCAGACGGTCCGGGCAACCTCGGACCGGACCGCCGGATCGAGCTCTGGCCGGCGGCCGTCGAGGCGGTCGAGCTCGACGGCGACGACATCGGCGGCCATGGAACGCAGCGCGACGACCGTCGGGGCGACCCGCGCTGCGCGCTGCACGCCCGCGAAGACCGCGATCTCCTCGGCGACGATCCGGCGGACTTGGTCGACCTCACCGCTGACCGCGTCGTCCGCGTCGTCGAACGCGGACAGGCCCTCGAGGTCGAGCACGGTGACGCCGGCGACCTCGCGGGCGGCGGGGTCGACATCGCGCGGCAGCGCCAGGTCGAGGACGAAGAGCGGGCGATCGGCCCGCTCGCGCATGGCGCCGGCCACATCGGCGGCATGGACGACCAGGCCGGTGGCGCCCGTGCAGGAGACCACGAGATCGGCGCCGGCGAACGCCTGGGCCAGGCGGTCGAGCGGGAGCGCCCGGCCGCCGACCTCAGCGGCCAGCCGCTCGGCCCGGGCCCCGGTGCGGTTGGCGATCAGGAGTTGGGCAAGGCCGGCACGATGCAGGGTCGTCGCGGCGAGAGCGCTCATCGAGCCGGCGCCGACGACGACGGCCGCGCGGCCGGCGAGCCCACCGATCGCCCTCGCCGCCCGGTCGAGGCCGAAGCTCACCAGGGACGCGCCCGCCTTGTCGATGCCGGTCTCGAAGTGCGCCCGCTTGCCCACGCGCAAGGCGTGCTGGAACAGCTCGTTAAGGACCCGCCCGACGCTGCCGTGCTCCTGAGCGCGCCGGAGCGCGGTCTTGACCTGACCGAGGATCTGGGTCTCGCCGACGACCATGGAATCGAGTCCGCACGCAACCTGCAGCAGGTGCTGCACCGCCCGGTCGTCGTAATGGACGTAGAGGTGCGGCGTCATCGATTCGAGCGGAACGTTGCAATGGCGGGCGAGGAGCTCGGACAGCTCAGCGACGCCGGCGTGGAATTTCGCCACATCGGCATAGGCTTCGACCCGATTGCACGTCGACAGCACCACCGCCTCGGCGACGTACTCCGCGGTCGCGATGTCGTCGATCAGCTTGCCCACCGCGTGCGGCGACAGCGCCACCCGCTCGAGCAGCGACACCGGCGCGGTGTGATGCGATAGACCAACGACCAACACACTCATGCCGTCGCCTCGCTTCGCTCGGGCGCGGCCTGAGCCCAAGCGCTCTGCTTACTGATTCGCTCGCTCCGCTCGCTCATGCCTCCGCCACCTTTGCCAGCGGGCCGTGGATGCCGGAGGACCCAACGGTCGGGATGCCGGCCTTGCGCTGTTCGTGGAACGCGAGGATCTGCAATTCGATGGACAAGTCGACCTTGCGGACGTCGACCCCCGCGGGCACGGCCAGGACGACCGGCGCGAAGTTGAGGATGCTGGTCACGCCCGCGGCCACCAACTGGTCGCACACGCCCTGGGCCGCCACCGCAGGGGTGGCGATGACGCCGATCGAGACGTCCCCGGCGCGGACGATTGCGGGCAGGTCGCTCATCGGCCTGATGGCCAGCTCGCCGACCTGCTCCCCCACTTGCGCGGGATCGGCGTCGAGCAGCCCGGCGATGCGGAAACCGCGGGAGCCGAAGCCGCCGTACTTGGCCAGCGCGTGGCCGAGGTTGCCGATGCCGACGATCACCACGGCCCAGTCCTGCGTGAGTCCGAGCTCCCGGGAGATCTGGTAGACGAGGTAGTCGACGTCGTAGCCCACGCCCCGGGTGCCGTAGGACCCGAGGTAGGAGAGGTCCTTGCGGAGCTTCGCGGATCCGACCCCGGCGGCGCCAGCAAGCTCCTCGGAGGACACGGTCGCGATCCCGCGCTCGCCCAGCGCGCTCAGTGCCCGGAGGTAGACCGGCAACCGGGCGACGGTAGCCTCAGGGATGCCCCGCTCCCGGCTTGGCGAACGGGCGGTGCGGTGGGCCGACACGGGCTCTCGAGAACTCCTCGGGATACGGCGACATTGCTCAGCCTGCCTCGAAACCCCTGGCCGGCTCGCGACCCCCGCATCCCGCGGGCTCGGCCGCTCGCTGATCGACCTGGGACTCGAGGCAGGCACTCAGCCTATGCGTTTGTGAACAGGCGCACAAAGTCAGCGCCGCTCAGCCGCTGGCGTGGGCTCGGCGTCCACTTCTGGTAGTGAACTGACCTCATCGAGTAGCGGATCTGCCAGCAGGCTGTACCTCCGGCTGTAGCTCGCAGCGAATGCGGCCACACTGGCATAGACCGGTATCGCCAGGATCGCGCCGATTCCGCCGAGGAGCGCTCCCCCCGCGATGACCGCGCCGAAGGCCACCGCCGGGTGGATCGACACGGTGAGGCTGGTGATCCGCGGCTGGAGCAGGTAGTTCTCGATCTGCTGGTAGACGATGATGAAGATCAACACGAGTATGGCCAGCCGCGGATCCTCCAGGAGCGCGACGACCACGGGCAGCGCGCCGGCGATGTAGGTGCCCACGGTCGGCACGAACTGCGAGACCAGGCCCACGAAGACGCCCTGGACCACGGTGTAGGGCAGCCCGAGGATCGTCAGGAACAACCAGGTCGCCACGGCCGAGCAGACGGCGAGCACGAACCGGGAGATGACGTACTGCCCGGTCTTCTCAACCGCTATCCCCCAGGCCCGCAGCACCTCGCGCTGGTAACGCGGTGGCAGCCGCGAGCACACGAACCGGCGGAGCCTGGGCCCGTCGGTCACGAAGTACCACGTGAAGAGCAGCGCTGTGAAGGCCTGGAACAGCAGGCCGACCAGGCCAGTGGCAATGCCGAATGCCTGACCGGCCAGACCACGGGCCAGCGTGGGCAGGAAGCCGGTGAACTGGTCGACGCTGCGGCGCACCTCGGCGGACTGGAAGTCGAGGCCGAATTGCCGATCGATGTTGTCCGTTATCTCCTGCGCGTAGGCAGGCAGCGCCCGCCCCAATTCGATCATTTGCTGCACGAACAGCGCCCCGACGCCGGCAAGGAACGCCAGCACCGCCAGCGCGATCGCGAGGAAAACGATGCCCGCGCCGACCCCTCGCGGAACGCCCCGTCTGGCTAGCGAGTTGACGGGCGTTTCCAGAGCAAGCGCCACCACGAAGGCGACCAGCAGCGTGATCAGGAAGCCCTTCAGTTCGGCGAGCAGCCAGGAGCCCGCCGCAAGCGCGATCACGCCCAGGAAGAACCACAGGATCGCCCGTTTGATCCACGGCGGCATCGGCTGCGCTGCCCCGGGCCCCGGATCTGGATCGGCCGCCGTAGTCACGAGATCATCGTCCCCCGCGCGGCTGATCCTGCAAAGCGGCGCGCAACCGCGCCTCGGAGACCCGCCAGAAGTCGTGCTGCCTGCCGTCGACGAGCGTGACCGGAATCTGCTCCCAGTAGCGACGATAGAGGTCGTCGTCCTGGGTGATGTCGATCTCTTCCCACGGCACGCCCAGGTCCGCGGTGACGCGGCCGATCACGGCGCGGGCCTCGTCGCACAAATGGCAACCGGGCTTGCTGAACAGCGTCACCTGGTGGGCGGGAGCGGGACGTTCGGGACGTGCGCGACGGGCCACCGGGCGAGCATAGGGCCTCCCGGCGGGCGCGCCGCTGATCACAGCCGATACGCTCGGCTCCGTGACCCGCGAACGCCGCCGGTCCCACCTCGACTATGCCCGGCTCGCCGGCGCTGCGGCAGCCGCTGCGGCCGAGGTCGAAGCCGCGCTCGCGGTGCCGCCCGACTCCACCGCCGCGGCGTTCTTCGATGTCGACAACACCGTCGTCCGCGGCGCGTCGATCTTCTATCTCGCCCGTGGCCTGGCCCGCCGGAACCTCTTCACGACGCGCGACATCCTGAGCTTCGCGTGGAAGCAGGTGAAATTCCGGGTCGGCGGCGCCGAGGACATGGGAGACGTCCACTCGGCCCGCGAGCTGGCGCTGTCGTTCATCGCCGGGCACCGGGTCGACGAGCTGACCGCGGCCGCCGAGGAGATCTTCGAAGATGTCCTGGCCGAGAAGGTGTGGCCGGGCACGCACGCACTAGCCAAGATCCATCTCGACGCCGGTCAGCGCGTCTGGCTGGTCACCGCTACTCCGGTCGAGGTCGCCAACATCATCGCGAAGCGGCTGGGCCTCACCGGCGCGCTCGGCACGGTCGCGGAGTCCAGGGACGGTGTGTACACCGGCAGGCTGGTCGGCGACGTCCTGCACGGGCCGGCGAAGGCCGAGGCCGTCAAGGCGCTGGCCGAGATGGAGAGCCTCGACCTCTCCCGATGCGCTGCGTACAGCGACTCGAGCAACGATGTGCCGCTGCTCTCCCTCGTCGGCCATCCGTGCGCGGTGAACCCGGACGCGGAGTTGCGCCACTACGCCCGCTCTCACGGCTGGCGCATCCGCGACTACCGCACCGGCCGGAAGGCCCTCAAGATCGGCATCCCGACCGCGGCTGCGGCCGGCGCGCTCGCCGGGGGGATGGCCGCCGGCGTCGCCCTGCGCCGGCGCCACGGCCGCTGACCCACCCTGCCCCTACCCCCTACCCCCCACCCCTCCGCGATCTTGAGCATTTTTCGAGTGGGAGCGCTCCCATTTCGAAAATAGCTCAAGATCGCGGAGGGTGGCCGCGGTGAGCAGGGCGGCGAAAAGGCCCTTAGAAGAAGACCGAGCGGCGCTGCAGCAGAAGCGTGTAGAGCGTGTGCTGGATGGTCTCGCGCACCCGGTCGGTGAGATCGAAGACCAGCATCGGGTCCTCCGCGGCGCCCGGGCCGACATCGGAGGTCGGGATCGGCTCGCCGAACTGGATGATCCACTTGGACGGCAGCGGGACGAGGCCGAGCAGGCCGAGCCAGGGGAAGGTCGGGGTCATCGGAATGTACGGCACGCCCAGCAGCCGGGCGAGGGTCTTGAAGTTGCCGATCATCGGGTAGATCTCCTCTGCGCCGACGATCGAGCACGGAATGATCGGCACGCCTGTGCGGATCGCCGCCGACACAAAGCCGCCCCTGCCGAACCGCTGGAGCTTGTAGCGCTCGCCGAACGGCTTGCCGACCCCCTTGAAGCCCTCCGGCCACACGCCTGCCAGCTCGCCGCGGTTGAGCAGCGCCTCCGCGTCGGCGTTGGATGCCACCGTGGTGCCACCCTTGCGGGCCAGCTCTCCGACGAACGGCAGTTGGAAGACGAAGTCGGCGCCAAGCATGCGCAGGTGGCGCTTGGCTGGGTGGTGATCGAGCAGCGCCACCTGCGTCATCAGCGAGTCGAGGGCGATCGTCCCGGAGTGGTTGGCGACGACGAGCCCGCCACCTACATCGGGCACGTGCTCGAGGCCACGCGCGTCGACCCGGAACCACGAGGAGTAGAGCGGCCGCAGCAGGGCCATGAGCACGCGGTCGTTGAGCTCGGGGTCGAAGCCGAACTCGTCGACCGGGTAATCGCCCGTGACCCGCCGGCGCAGGAAGGCCAGCACCTCGGCCACCTTCCGGTCCCAGTCGTCGGGCAGCGCATCCGACTCACTTGGACCAGCGCCGGGCGTAGGTTCCCGAGCCGCACGTGGCTCGGTCCCCCCCGTGCCGTTCGTGCCGCCGGCAGCCGTGGACGCATCGTCCGGCCGGTCTGATCGGCTGCCGGCGCCCGGGCGGCGACGGCTCCGGTCGCGGATCGGCACCTCGCCCTCGCCCTGGCTGTCGCGCCGCGGGCGGCCCTGCGGCAACCGTCGCGGCCGGCCGTTCTCGTCGCGGTTGTCCAGGGGGATGACGCGCGCGTCAGGCATCGCCCGGCCTCTTCCCGGTCAGAAGTCCCGCCAGCTCACGCTCGACCGACCCGACCCGCTCCGGGGTGATGTAGCCGCGCAGCCCGTTCGTCTGCACGAAGTCGTCGAACGCGTCGACGGTCGCCCACTTCGGGTGGTAGCCGAACTCTCTGCGCAGCCGGCCGGTGTCGACACCGCGCCCGTAGGTCAGGAAGCGGATCTGCTCGGGCGAGAAGTCGGCCACGCCGGCCCGCCGGACCGCCTGCGCGACCAGCGTCACGGCGGGCGAAGGCACCGGTGCCATCAGCCGACCGGACCTCCGCACGGCCTGCGAGAGCATGAGGATGCCGGCGCCCGCGACGTTGAACGTGCCCGGGCGGTCCTCGACCGTCGCCCGCCGCAGCACCTCGAGCCCGTCGTCCTCGTGGACGAACTGGAGGCGCGCGTCGTAGCCGAGCACGGTCGGGACCACGGGCAACGAGAAGTACGCAGTCAATGGTGACTCGATGCCGGGTCCCATGAAGTTGGCGAAGCGCAGGGTGGTGACGGTGACGTCGGGCCGGCGTCGGGCGAATCCCCTGACGTAGCCCTCGATCTCAACGACGTCCTTCGCATAACCGGAGCGTGGCAGCGAGCGAGGCTCCATGTCCTCGGTGAACAGGGCCGGATCTCGTGGGGACGAACCGTAGACGGTAGTGGACGACTTGACCACGAGCTTCTCCACCGACGGCGCTTTCTGGCACGCGGCGAGCAGCTGCATGGTGCCGATGACGTTGATCTCTTTCATCGACGAGCGCCCGCCCGCCGTCAGCGGGGTGGCGATCACGCTCATGTGCACGACCGTGTCGACCTCGGCGGAGGCGATGACCTTCGCGATGACCGGGTTGCGGATGTCGGCCCGCACGAACTCCGTGCGGCCGAGGTCGCCCTCCGGGTGAACCACATCGACGCCGATCACGCGCTCGACCGTGGGATCGTCGGCGAGCATCCGGGCCAGCCGCCCGCCGAGGTATCGGGCGACGCCGGTGACGAGGACCACTCGCGACACGCGCCCAACCCCTCTCGGTTACTTCTTGTTGCTACTTCTTGTTGCGGCGTTGCACGCGGGTGCGCTTGAGCAGCTTGCGGTGCTTCTTCTTAGCCATGCGCTTGCGACGCTTCTTGATGACTGAACCCACCGGTCGACCCTCACTTGGCAGTTGGACGGCACCAGGAAAGGGCACCGCGCTCCCGTGAGCCTACCCGCCGTCCGCCAGCACGATCGCCTTGCGCCCGGGAGGGGATAAGGAGCCGGCCCTTCGATCGGACGTCAGCCGGCGGAGAAGTAGGAGTGGCGGAGGTAGTCGTGGACGGCTTTCTCCGGGACCCGAAACGACCTCCCGACCCGCACCGCAGGTAGCTCGCCGGAGTGCACGAGCCGATACACGGTCATCTTCGAAACGCGCATGACCGCTGCCACCTCGGCCACGGTCAGGAACTTCACCTCGGAGAGAGGTCCGTCCGCAGACACCATGCCGCATCGAATCCTTCGAGCACGTGACGGGCACCGTGCCGTCCCGCCGGTGATCTACTCGCACGTGCGTAGCGCAAATGTAGTGGCGCGCGGGGTAATTGGGGAAGGGGGTAAATGACCTTCAGTAGCAAAGTTCGGCAGATTGCAGGACGTAGACCGTTAGAGGGGCATACAAATGCGGCGCAACGTTGTCGTCGAGCGGCACAGTAACGCTTACGATACCCTCCGCCTCCGCCACGAACAGCGCCGGATCGTTCGAATCTGCGAAACCTAGGACGTCAGCCCCTGCCTGGCCCGCGGCGCCCGCCCACCCGTGGTCGGCGACCACCAGGCTGGGAGGCGGCTCGCCCGCCCGCTCGAGGTTGGCGAGCAGGGCACGCATCGGCTCCGGCGAGTGGGTGTGACGAAGCCCACCACCCGCGCTCAAGGTCCCGACGCCGCTGATGTACCGGACCTCGCCATTCGCCGTGCCGTCGGAGACCCAGCCGGAGGCAGGCGAGAGCACCGGGCAACCACGGGCGGCGAGGGCGCGCGCCAGCTCAAGGTAGACGGGCAGCAGGCCGCCCGGGTGGCCGGTGGCGATCAGCACGCGCTCCTCGCGCTCCGCCGCTTTGCGCAGCCGTGCGGCGACGGCCTCGAGAGCGTCGATCGTTCGGTCGGGATCGATCCGGTCCGGGCCGAAGCGTCGGGCCGGGTCGGGCGAGACCCCGCACCGCTCGGCCATCAGGGCGAGCACGTCGTCGGCGCTCCACCGGCCGCGCGGCTCGATGCCGAACAGGTAATGAGGGTCGCGCTCGGCGAACCTGCGGAAATTGCCGAGGTTGTTGTCGCGTGATGTCGCCACGTCGCCGGCGATGAGGTTGGCGACGAGGTGCTCGCGCAGCTCTTCGCGCGACGGGGGTGGCGGAAGCAGTGGCGTCGTTCGGCTGGGGATGGAGCTCACAGGTCGAGGTCCGGGTCGAGTCCGTGCAAGGGAAAGACGGCCTTTCTGGTCGCGTTGATGGAACGGTCCAGCCAGTCGTCGGGATCGTGGCCGGAGGCCCATGGCACGACCGCCGGCGTTCTCCCGTCGGTCATGCGCGCCGGCGCCACGCGTTGCAGCCGCACCCGGACGTGCTCGCGCCAGTCGTCGGGCGTGGGCGTCGCGGGGTCGATGGGCCGGCCTGCTGCCTCCGCCATGAGGTGGGTCCACGCGCGAGGGACGACATCGACGATCTCGTAGCCGCCTCCTCCGGTGGCCAGCCACCGGCCGCCGGCCTGCTCATGCGCGAGCCGGTGCACTGCGGCGTGGGCCGTGCGCTGGCCGTCGATGCTCAGCGTCAGATGGGCCAATGGGTCGAGGAAGTGGCTGTCGCAGCCGTGCTGGCTCACCAGCACCTGCGGCTGGAACGCCGCGACGAGCTGGGGCACCACGGCGTGGAAGGCCCGCAGCCAACCGTCGTCTCCCGTGCCGGGCGGCAATGCGACGTTGACCGCCGTGCCTTCCGCGCCGGGGCCACCGGTCTCGTCGGGGAATCCGGTTCCGGGGAACAGCGCCCGGCCGGTCTCGTGGAGGCTGATGGTGAGCGCCCGTGGGTCGTCCCAGAACACCGCCTGCACGCCGTCGCCGTGGTGCACATCGAGGTCGACGTATGCCACCCGCTCCGCGCCCTGCTCGAGCAGCCAGGCGATGGCGACCGCGACATCGTTGTAGATGCAGAACCCGGAGGCGCGGCCAGGCATCGCGTGGTGCAGGCCGCCGGCGATGTTCACGGCATGCGCCGCCTCGTTGCGCCAGCCCGCGCCGGCCGCGGCGACGCTGGCGCCGACGACCAGGGCCGAGGCGTCGTGGATGGCGGGGAAGACCGGGTTGTCCTCCGTGCCCAGGCCGTAGCCGAGCTCCGGATGGGCCGGGTCGGCGGCGGCCCGGCGCACGGCCGCGATGTAGGCAGGCGTATGGACGAGCTCGAGCAACTCGTCGCTGCCGGGGTCCGGATTGCCGAGCGAGACCTGGGGCAGCTCGAACAGCCCGAGCGACCGGGCCAACCGCATGGTGAGATCGACGCGGACGGGCGCCAGCGGGTGGGTGGGCCCGAAGTTGTAGGCCGTGAGCGCCTCGTCCCATATGACGCGCAACGAGCAGCTCACTGGTGCGCCCTGCGCTCGCTCATGCCTGCCACGGTACCCGCGCTCATTCCGTCCGAAGCGCCACGACGGGATCCAGGCGGCCGGCCCGGCGGGCCGGGGCGACGCCGAAGAACA
>Ga0184623_10000477_pt1 | contig 16930 bp, 11 predicted proteins | sample PLM1_100_b1_FD_133138 | JGI IMG/M metagenome (GOLD analysis project Ga0184623, IMG submission 133138) | Groundwater sediment microbial communities from an aquifer in East River, Colorado, USA - PLM1_100_b1 | ecosystem: Environmental > Terrestrial > Soil > Riparian zone | place: USA: East River...
CATTGCAGACTGCCGCGCCACGACAGGACCCCAGGTTCCGGCCGAGCGACGGCGCAATCTGCGCGTTGGTCGCCACATAGCTCGCCTGACGGGCAAGCCCGGGAAGGTTCTGGTAGATCGCGCTGGCCCGGAAGTTCCAGGGCAACGGGTAGATGAGCGCGAACTTGACCTGTGTCTGCGAGCCCCAGGACGGAGCAACGCGGCACTGGTACAGCTCCTGTGGCGAGTCCACGACGAAACATCGGTCGGTCACAGTGGCCCCCGTGGCCACGCCCCCTTGGATCCGCACGCCCTCGCCAAGCCGCGCGTTCATGGTGACGTCGATGCCATTGAAGATGTCCGTTTGCTTCCCGAAGTTCCGAGCCTGCGTAATCTCGTTGAACACCTGGCCGAACTTCTCTGGCTTGATGTCATAGAGTCCGCAGATCTGGTTCCCGCCGCCCTCGGGCAGAAGTGGATCCACCGGCGCCGTGATGCAGTACTGGTCGAAATCCGCCGGCGTCACCCGCAGATTATCGCTCACGGTGAAGTTGCCGTACTGCGTTCGGAAGTAGCCGACACTGACCCTCAGGCCCGGACGCAGCTCGTGCTCGAGCGACACGGAGCCCCGCCACAGGTAGTCTTGTGCGTCCTGGAAGCCGCGCAACACATCGTCCGCATAGCGCTGATTGGCGTTGGCCTCTCGTATTTGCCCAAACGCCAGATCCGAGAGCGGCCCGCACTCGCCATTGGCTCCCGGAACCGCCGGGCCGAGGACGCAGTCCGGAACGTAGTTGCCATTGGCGTCATTCCACGTGCGGTCGGCGAGGTTGGCCTGATTGAGAATGGGCTGATTGAGGGCAAGCCCATTGTCGCCGGTCGCCGACGTTCCGAGGACATACCGTCCCAACGAAGCTTTCAGCGCCGTCCGGCCCGTGCCAAAGAGGTCGAAGGCGACGCCCATCCGGGGATTGAGGTTCTTCCACGTCGGCACGTCGCGCACCTCCGGGAAATTGCGCTCGCCGACGAAATCACCGGCTACAAAATGCTGGGCCAGCGCTCTTGAATCAAAAGTGTCGTACCGCACCCCCAGCGTCAGGGTCACTCTGTCGATGGTCCACTGATCCTGCACGAAGAGTCCCAGAGCCCTCGAGGCGCTTGCCCGCCCGAAGGGGGTCGCAAAGATCCGGACTGACACCGGCACCCGGTTCCGGAACGTGTATTGCCGGGCCCCGTGGATCATGTCGATGGCTTCCTCGTTCTTGTTGCCGTTGGTGGAATACCCATAGGTGATCCCGGTCTTGAACGCGTGCGTCCCGGTGATGTAGGACACCGAAACCCGCTCGGCCCACAGGTGGTTTATGGACATCGTCCCGTAGCAACAGGGATTGCCCAGGGTGCCGGGCGTGAGGCCGGTGCCGCCGCGCGAGCCGTAGGTGATGCCCAACCCCGCGTCAACGACGGAAATGCTGCCCGGCAGCACCCCCTCCGGCCGATTGTGGTAGCCGACGTTCGCCCGAGTCAGCGAGAAGCCCGCCTCGAACAGGAGCCGGCCGGTCACTGGGCGGTTCCAGGTCGTGAGCGCGATATAGCTGGGGTTATAGACGGCGTTGTTTTGGGCTTCGGGCGCGAAGGCAGCGGAAGTCGAAACGGGACACGTGCAGATGTCCTGACCGCTGAAGCTCGCGGCGACCCGGTCTTTTGACGAGGCCTGCCACGTCAGGCGGAGACTGTGGTCACGGTAGCGGTTGGTCGAAAAGGCCGGCCGGCTCCGATCGGGTTCGTAGAACAACGAGCCGTTGAACTCCGGCTCGTTGTAGAAATTGCCAGGAACATACGCGGACGCGATCCATTTTCGGTGGGCCGTGAAGAACCACAGCTTGTCCCGCTTGATCGGCCCCCCCAGTGACCCCCCGACGTTGTAACTCGTTTTGAGCGCAGGCGTCTCGAATAGTCCGCGGGCTCTCAACTCGTCCGACAGATTTCCACTCTGCAGGTCAGGATGGCTCCAGTTCAGAATACTGCCTGCTGAAAACCTGTTGCCGCCGTCTTTGGGGACGATGTTCAGCCGGATGCCCCCGCTGAACGTTTCGGCATCCGTGCCGGCGTCCTCAACAACGACCTCTTCGACGGCGTTCGGGTTGAAGCTGTAGGCCCTCTTACTCAACATCGTCACATTCTGGCCGTCCTGATTGACATTGATCTCATTCCCGCGCCCACCGTGGATGCCGAACGCGGCGCCGTTCTCTCCCGTGAGTCCGCCGACATCCGTCTGGCCCTTGGCCGCCGGCAGGAACGCCGCAAACGAGCCCATCTTCCTGGTGGTCGGAAGCATATTGAGCGTGTTGCCCTGGAGCGAGGTCTGCTGGACGGAGCTCCGCGTGTCAATGAGCGGCGCCTCTCCTGATACCGTGATTGTTTCCTGCACCGATCCGACGGCCAGTTCGGCATTCACGGTCGCCGTGAATCCCGCAGACAATTGGATACCCTCCCGCCGGACGGTCGAGAAGCCGGGCAGGCTGAAGCTGACGGTATAGGTTCCCGGCCGCAGATCCACCACGCGATAGAGCCCCTGGTCGTCGGTAACGCCTGTGCGGACTTTCTCAATCAGCGCGGGGCTGGAAGCTTCCACGGTCACGCCGGGCAGCACTGCGCCCGACGTGTCACGGATCACGCCCACGATGGTAGCGGCGGCGGCCGCGCCCTGCGCCCACGCGGCCTCTGGCACAAGTAGCAGACTCACTCCGATCAGGACACGCGCGATTCTAACTGTGTTCATCACGTGCCTCCAGTTAATCCCGGTTCGCACTTAATTTGACGTACCCAGCATGAGCAAACCACCGCTGACAATGAGTGGGCGTCACGACGCGACGCGCACGATGAACCGCGCAGCGCAGTTGTCGACCGGTCCGCGGGGCGATGGCGCGCAAGCGTTTTTTGACCAGCCCCCAAGCCGGCTCGATCGGATTGAGCTCGGGCGAATACGGCGGGAGCAGGCGCAGGGTGGCGCCGCGTCGTTCGATCGCCTCCCGGACGGCGGTGGCGCGATGGACCGGCAGGCGATCCATCAGGACCACGTCGCCGCGACGCAAGTGAGGCGCCAACTGACGTTCCACCATCGCACCAATTTCTCCCGGGTCGTGCCATGCCAGTGGGTCCCGAGCGTCATCCACCGCTGTCGTCGAATGGCGCCAATCATCGTGAGATTCGCGCCCCAATCCATCGCGCGGGGTTCGACGTATTCGTCACCCCGGCGAATCCACACGTGCGAGCGACTCATCGTCAGGTGCGCGCCCGCTTCATCGACACAAACCAAACAGTCGGCATCGAGCGCGCGCGGGTACGTGCCGAATTGGCCCACCTGGACATGATGAACTCGAACTGATCTTTCAAGCTTGCGCAGATGAACAACCCAAGAAGGCCCCGCTTGCCAAGCGGAACGCCGAATCGCTGCGCGCTGCCGATGACGACACCCGCGCCCGATTCGCCGGGAGGTGTCAGAAGGGTGAGGCTGAGCAAGACGATCGCCGGATTAGCGCCGGATTAGCGCCCTGTTTGGAGTTACCATAAGCTCCGTTCTCGGATCCCGGGTGCCCGATCACAGGGCCGATCATCACACAGCCGTTAGAACCGGTACTCCGCCTGGAAGTCCGCAATCCGCGGCAACACTCTGGCGGTGATCCGGCCGAAGTTCGCTCCCGACGACACGGTCATCGACGTCGCGGCGTCGGTGTTGAGCGCGTTGTAGACGTTTGTACGCACCGCCACCTGTTGTCCCCTCGGAAGGTTAAACCGCTTCTCGGCACGGAGGGTCAGCAGGTTGATGTTCGGCAGCCGAATGGAGCCGATCGGTTCGACCCTCAGCGTTATCGAGCCGACGTTTGCGCGGTTCGCGAACCGCGCTGTCCGCGCCGTCGGGTTGCCGCTGCGGTGCTCGAAATTCGCTGAGGCGAGAATGCTGTAAGGGAACAGATAGGAGCCAGACGCCCGACTCAACCACTCCCAGGTGTTGTTCGCCGCGTTGATGTCCGAGTTCGGATCCACCGAGTTGAACGGCGGGAAGTTAGCCGGCAGCGGAATGTCCTGCTTCGTCGCGCTGTGCGACACCATGAACTGCCAGTTGTTCGAGAGCCGCTTGGTCACGGACACTTCGATCGTGTGGAACGCCTCATTGGCCTTCGGGTCGTTCACGATCTTCGCCCGCGCGAATGCCGCGCCTACAAGATTGGCGGGATAGTCGTAGTAAGTGATGAACTTCCCGGTGTCGTCGGCCGTCCCCACTCGCCCGTCGGGGCCCGGATCCTGGTTTGTGTACGGAATGGTGTACACGCTGTAGGGCCGCAGGTCGTTTGCGATCCGCTGCGCGTTCCCGTAGCGCCGCTCGACGCCCGTCGCACGCACGGCCATCGTCTGCGTCAGTTGCCGCTCGAACTGGAGCATGTACTCGTCGGTGTACGGGGTCGTCGCGTCCGGATTGACGATGCCACCCTGGAACCCCGCGCGCGCCCCCACGAATTGGACGAAGTCTGGCCCGTTCGTCCTGAGATCCACTTCGCCGTCATCGTAGCGGACGTTGTTGTTGGTGTCGTGCCACGTGAAGACAGCCCCGGAGAGCACGTTCCTGGCTACGAGCTGGATCTCGTCGGCCGACTTCATCTGCTGATACCGGCCCCAGCCACCCTTGATGACGGTCTTGCCGTCGCCCGTGAGGTCGTAGGCGGCGCGGACGCGCGGCGCCCACGTGTTGTAGGCCGGCATCGACACCTTCCCAAAACAGGCGGCAGGGAAGACGGCGGCCGAGGGCCCGTCGGCCGCGTCCCGGCAGACCGCCTCCTCGTACCCCACGTCGTACGCGTGGCGAATCCCGAGATTCAGCGTCAGCCGCCGTCCGATGGTCCAGCTATCGGCCACGTAGGTACCGTAATAATGGGTGACCAGGTCCGGGTGGACGGGGTAGTTCCAGAATTGAATCTGGTCCGCGACGCCATTCTGCAAGAAGAGCCCATAGTTGCCGCCCCCTCCCCGCCCCACATTGTGCCGGTTCTGGGGGGCCGTGAAGAAGTCGAAGCCCGCCTTGATGTCGTGGTTGCCGTAGAACCAATCGGGCTTGTAGTAGCCGACGAACGTTCTGGCCTGGAACCGACCTTCCAGCAGACGCCCCCCGGTCTCGTCGTGGAGTCCCCTGGTTGTGCCGAGGACCGTATCTTCCGTGAAGATGCCGGGCTCCGCGCAGGTGCTGAGGTCGACGTTCTTGACGGCCAAACTCCGTTTGCCGTCGGGACAGATCGTGCCCGAGTGGCCCTCCCACCCGCCCCAATTCGCGCCCATGACGAGCGAGTTGCCCTTCAGGCCCTGCCACTCCGCCTTGAACACGTCGACTTCGTTGAAGAAGACGCGCCGCGATTCGTGGGGGGTCAGCGGGCTCTGGTCCCGATCCTGTGGGCCCCGGTTCCGCATGATGAAGCCCGTCAGCTTGTTCGAGGGGGACATCTGCCAAGTCCACTTGGTCGTGACGAAGAAGGCCTCCTGGAACAGGTCGCACAACGAACCATCCGGCTGAAAGCACTCCTGCACGTCCCTGTGATTCCGGTTCTTGGTAACCCCGACCCAGAACCACAGTTTGTCTCGGATGGCCCGGCCGCCCAGCTCTCCCCGGGCGTCGTCCCGAATGGAGACTCCCCCGCCCCCGCCGCCCTGGACGTTTTGTTTCGTCTCGAACCGGCTGCTCGTGCCACCATAGAGCGCCTTGCCGTGGAACGCATTGCTGCCCGACGCGAGGACGACGTTGACATTCAGGCCCCGGTTCGGGACGGAGGCATCATGGCCGAGCGTGGAGGCCATTGCTTCCTCGGCCGCGCTGAAGTCGAAGTAGTTGCCACTCTCGGTGATGCGAGGGTTTTTCGTCGCCACGCCGTCGACCGACTGCCAGCTCTGGCTGATCCCGCCCCCTCCTCCCTGCGATCCGGAATCGAGGCTCGGGTTGGTGTTAATCCGGTCCCCACCCACCTCGAGCGCGGGCCGCGCCCCGGGCACCATCATCAGGATGCCCACGTAGCCGTGGCCGCCGGTCGGGATGGTGTCCAACGCTTCCCGCGTAAGCTGCGTCATGGCGGCCGTCCTGGCCACGTCCACCAGGGGCGCCCCGCCGGAAACGGTAATCGTTTCCTCCAATCCGCCAACGCTCAGCGTGATGTCGATCTTCGCCGTGAAGCCGGCGGTCAAGCGGATCCCCTCCCGCCGGACGGTCTGAAAACCGGAGAGCGCGTACTCGACCACATACGTGCCGATGGGGAGCGGCGTCAGGCGGTATTCGCCGCGCTCGTCGGTCACAGCCGTCACGTTCGGTACCTGCAAGGCCGGACCCGTGGCCGTGACCGTGACGCCAGGCAGCACCCCGCCCTGCTCGTCGGTCACCTGACCAATGATGGTCGCATCGGTCGTGAGCTGCTGGCCGCCCATCGCGCGGCCTGAAACCGCGAGCACCCCGACGAGAAGTGCAGCGGGAAGACACACCGACTGTTTGGAAAAACAGAAGCCCGCGTGCATGTCCACCCTCCTTCTACCGCCGATCAACACAAAAAAACCAACTCACTACCTTAAAAGTTCATCTGCGCACCCGCGGCGAACAGCCGGCCCTGCAGAATCTGGGTCGGGCGGTCCAACGATGATCCGAACGTTTCGAGCACGCCCAGGGTGGAGTTGGCGTTCAGCACGTTGAAGATGTCGAGCTGCCCCTGGAAGCGCACGTTGCCAATCTGGAACTTCCTCGCAAGACGCATGTCGATCTGATTCCAGCGATCGAGATATTTGGTGCCAGGCTGGATCAGGGGCACGGTGACACTCGTCTGTGTGAGGCTTGGAATGATCGTGCGGTCGACGACGTAGTCCACGTTGAGCGACGGGTCGAAGACCCTGTTGAGCGTCGTGTCGAAGGTCACATCCTGACGGTCGGTGCCGATCGGCACCCCCGGATAACCCTGCCAGTTGCCGCTGATTTGTACGCCGAATGGCAACGGATACATTCCCGAGAGCTTGAACTGGGCAAGATACGGGATGCCCAGATCGCGGTGATCGCAAAACCGGAGACCATTCGGATCATCGATCTCGCAGGTGACCGTAATCTGGCGGCCAATGCTGGTTCCTCCGTAGATGTTGCCCCCGCCGACACGCGCCGTGAACCCGGCGTCGAAGCCGTTGTACCAGCGCTTGTTCTTGTCGGAGTTGCGATCGATCCGATCCACCTGGCCGAGCTTGGCTCGATTGAGGTTGTAGATTGGGATCAATGCCGATGCATCGAGCGGGTTTGGGATTCCGACGACGGTGTAATCGTCGTGAGAGACGAGCAGGTTGTCGGTCCAGAACAAGCGGCGGAAATCTCGCCGGAGCCAGTTCGCCGAGACGGACACGCCGCGCACGACCTCACGCTGGACCCCGACGCTGTATTCCCACTGATACGGCCGCTGGATGTTCGGATCGGGATTCCGATTCGATCGGCCGCTGATGTTGAACGGCGTGTTGACCGGCCCGATCTCGTTGTCCTGCGCACTGTCATCGCGGTTCAGGTCCGTCCACGTCCGACGATCGGTCTGGTTGACCATCGGGTTGTACAGCTGCGCGAATCCCGTGGTTGAAAAGGCGCGCAAGTACTTCCCGACATGTGCCTTCACCGCGGTCCTGCTGTCCCCGAAGAGGTCGTACGCCATGCCGAACCGGGGCGCCCAATCCTTCCAGTTCGGCAGATTCTCGATTTTGCCGAAGCTGCGGAACGGCACGAAGCGGCCGGGCGGTGAAGCCTGCGCCGGCACGTACGTGTTGAACAGCTCCACGCGGACGCCTGGGTTGAGCGTCAGTCTTTTGAACGTCCACGAATCCTGCACGTAGAGGCCCAGGTCGTACTTGATCGTTTCTGCGGCCTCCTGTGGCGTGTTGTGGACGACCACCGACACCGGGCGACCGTCACGGTATTCCTGAACCAGGTCGATGCCACCATTCGTGCTGCGCTGATGTCGACTGCCACCTTTGCCGAGCTGGAAACCGGTCTTGAACCCATGCGAGCCGGTCACATACGACAGAGACCCGGAAAACGTGTGGCGATCGGGCGTGCGGAAATAGTACGCGGCATTCGGAGTCCCCCCTCCGCCAACGTAGGCGCCCCAGCGCTCGCCCCTCGTGCGGTCGAAGCGCCCGATGTCCGTCGGTCCCACGCTCGGCTGCGCCTCGCCGGTCGAGAAGGTTTCGTCGTTTTCCGACCAGCCACCTTCGAGCAGCAGCCTGTTGGTCAGCGTGGCGGTGTACTTCGCCTGGGCCGTGAAGTAGCGCTTCGGCGTGCGGATGCCGCACGCCTCCTCCGCCGAGAGCGCGGGGCACTCGTGCCCGCGGAACTTGACGATGCGATCGAGATAGGCGGCAAACTTATGCTTCTGCGCGACCTGGAACGTCAGCCGCACGACCCCGCTTTTGATGACGTTGTCATCGACTGTCTGTCGAGACAGGTCGGGCTGATACGTTCGATGCGTCGGGTCCAGGTTGTAAAAGGAGTCGGTGGTGAACTGGTCCACGCCCCATCGCCGGAACGAGGTGAAGAACCAGAGCCGGTCCCGTAGGATCGGACCACCGAAGCTCGGGTTGACGTCCTGCATGATCTTGACTCGATTCGGCGCTTGCAGCCCGGCCCGCGCAAGCTCCGGCGTGAAGTTGTCGGTCTGCCACTCACCTGGCGTCATCGAGAAGAACATCGACCCGCTGAAAGTGTTGCCGCCGTCCTTCGGAATCATGTTCATACGCACGCCAGACGACTGCACTTCAGCCGTGAGGCCGCTCGTCTGGAAGCTCATCTCTTCGAACATGGCGTCGTTGAAGTAGTTCTGGACCGCGCCGTCGGCATTGATGCCGTTCACGCTCATCCCGTCGACCTGGATGGTGTTGTCGCTCCTGTCGGAGCCATGCACGACCATGTAGACCTGTTGCATCCCCCGAGTGCCCCCCACGTCCGGCTCGCTCATGCTGATGCCGGGCAGCGTCGAGCCCACCGCCCAGATGCTGCGCCCGGATGGGACCGCGTCGAGCAGCGCTCGCGTCAGCACTTGCTGCGTGGTGGCGCTCTGCACGTCCACAATCGGTGTTTCACCAGAGACGGTGACGCTTTCTTCGATGGAACCGACCCGCAATTCGGCGTTGATCGTCGCCGTGAAGGTGGTCGGCAGCTCGATGCCGTCACGCTTCACCGTGGTGAAGCCCAGCAACGAGAAGGTCACCACGTAGACACCAGGCCGCAGATCGATGATGCGGTACTGGCCCGCGTCGTCGGTCACGACCGAGCGAACTTTTTCGATCAGCGCCGGACTGCTTGCCTCAACCGTCGCACCCGGCAACACGGCTCCTGTCGTGTCCCTCACCACTCCCGTCATGACGCTCTGCGCATCAGCCGGGCCAGCGAGCAGTACCAGAAGTGCGGGTCCCGCCAGCGCTATCGTCGCGATTTTCCTGGTCATGAGTCGCCTCCTTGAATTCCCACGACTCGAACACACGGCACACGGCTACGGATAAACTTCCGGCTAAAGCGGACGCCACCACTGAAACCGCTCAGAACCCGAACCGGAAGCCCAGCTGCAGCATCCGCGGTTGACCGGCGAGGCCTCGTCGAATTCAGGCTGCCCATAGTTCGCACATTGATCGACCACGCTCCCGTTGAATTCCGCTGTGGCAAACCCCTGTCCAAACACCGGAACGACGGAAGGGAAAAGCGCCGCGGCGACGGAGACAAAACGACAAAGCATGTCTGCCTCCCTGGGTCTTGGGACCCACTACCGAGTTGTGGGTGGGATTTTGGCTTCTGAGCCGATTACGCAGTAGGACGCAGTCTACTAGCGTTGAATTCGGCTGTGCCGAACCCTTGTCCAAACACGGACACGAGGAAAAGGAAAAGCGCCGCGGCGACGGAGACAAAACGACAAAGCATGTCTGCCTCCCTGGGTCTTGGGACCCACTACCGGTTTGTAGGTGGGATTTTTGGCTCTTCGCTCCGATAGAGAGTAAGACGCGTCCTTCCCCGAGTCAAAGGAAAAACGGTAGTGGGTCAGTTTCGAAAATACAGAATCATGCCGGCCACGATAGCAAGGACGTCGACAGCTATGAACAGCGAGCGCCAAGCCGCCATCGCAGCCTGGACCCCCGAGGCCGATCTGCTGCCAGCTTCCCAGACATATCGTTCATCGAGCAGTTCAGGGAAGAGATCGGGATCCTGTGCGTTAACCGCGTCGAACCAGCGCTGGACGATCGCAAGGTTCTCTCGGTCGGACTTAGCCATTCCCGCTGGTGCTTCACGCTGTCTCTTGGCAGACTTGGGATCTGCAGGCACACGCGGAGTCAGCAGGTTACGTGCCGGATGGCGTTGGTGCCCTTCGACGGCTTCCGCAGCGCCTTGATGGCCTCGGCGGTCGTCAGGATCACCAGCTCGATCTTGTGTCGCGCGGCCTCCCGCTTCACTTCAGCCATAACTGGCAGGTTGCCGTGGACGCCGGTGCCAATGATCAGTCGACGACATTTCCACGGGATCTCCTCGGCCGCCGACAGCGGCGTGTGTCCGAAGGCGTCGCGGAATTTCTTGGATAGCTTCTTCTTCCGTTTCCGGATTTTCCCCCGGTCGACGACTACATCGTGTTCATAGGTAACGCCGTCGACCTTGATTCGACCGAACGAGAACTCGTCGATCCCCATAGGCCCCTCCGTCCGGATTATAACGCTCCGGCGAGGCGGTGGACGACTTGAGCGCAGTTAATTCGCAGGGGAGTAGTTACCCTTGTGCGGGAGGTTCTGGCCGTGAAAGCCTATGTGTTAATCAACGTCCAGGCCGGAAAGACCCGCGAGGTCGTGGACAGGGTTCGGAGGTCGAGGGGTCAAGAGCGTCAACGCTTGCTGGGGACGGCCCGAGGTTTTCGCCATCGTTGATGCCAACGATCTGACCAAGACCGTCATGGTCAAGGTCCAAGCGATTGAAGGTGTGGAATCCACCGACACCCATATCGTGATCGAGTGAACGTTCGGCGCTGCAGGTAGCGGCCTGCCCGCTCGTGCAACCCCGCAAAACGGAAAAGGTCACTGTCCCGGCGGCCGATAGCTGACGGTCTTCTTTGTCGCCTGTGTCGGAGTACACGAATTGAGTGGAATCAACTGGTAGGATTCGCTGGGTTTTTGGCCATTCTACAGGTTTAGTGTCACCCTCAATTGCGTAGAATTGGACATCAAATCTGGAGAATACAATCACGACCGTTTTCAGGATGTCGGAGTACACGAATTGAGTGGAATCAGCTGGTAGGATTTTGTGTGTTTTTTGCCATTCTATAGATTCTTGGTGGACCAGTCTGAGGATTTTCCTCTCAGAGTGCAAGCATTCACGCGGCGAGAAGGTCAATGACGTGTTGGATCGATTCGTCGGCTTCTCGATAGGCTGTTTCGAGCGGAGTCGTGAGTGTTGACTGGGGATCCGGAGGCTGGTTGAACAGACTATTCGCGAGAGGGCCGCAGACGCGCTGGTGAAACAGCACGAAGAGCAGGGCGACCTTGCGGCCTTTGTTGGTGAGTCGATAGGCGTAGCGGGAGCCATCGCGCTCGATGAGGCCATGGGCTTTCATTTTGCGCAGGTCGTAGCGCAGCTGAGTGAGGGTATACGTCGCGGGCGTGAATGCGAACGCCGCGAGAATCGCGTGATGCAGTTGGGCGGTGCGCCAGCCGTGAACCTGAGTCCCGCCATGCAGCAACGCTTCCATCAGGGCGGACCATGCGGGTGTCGTGAATCTTGATCCCTGGGACGTTGGTGTGTCCGCTGACGATGGGCAACGCGAGGCGCTGAAACAGGGGGAAATCGATATGGACGTTGAGCGCGGTGGCCTCGAACGCGGCGAAGCGATCGGTCACGGCGGCGAGCGTCTGGCGTACCGCGTCGAGGTTGTCGAGCGACTTGCCGAGCCCGAAGTCGGTCACCCGGCTCGCGAGCGGGCGCAGACGCCTGACGCGAGGGCGTTCGCCAACCCCATCACGTGCGATGATCCCCAGAACGGCGCGCCCAGGCAACGGAAGCGGGCATCGGGGATCACGTCTGCTCCATTGAGGAAATCGTGGGACCAGGGGACAGACGGACTGAAATAGCGGGCGTGAGGCACGACGTGATGGTCGAGGAGAACGCTGAAGGGTGGATGGGCTTCGCGTGCAAGAAATGCGGCGCACCCTTAGCCGTCCAGCGATCACGTGATCGATCGAAGCCTGGCGACCATGCCGCGAGAGGCTGGCGTGTGACCTGCACAGCTTGTGGGGCGACCGAGTATTACGAGCCAGGAACCCCGATGGTAAGGATCACGGTTTCACACGATCTTGCCGCCCTGCTGTGACAGGCGAGCTGTGACGCCATGAACCTAGGTAGCACGACTATTTTGAGGAGAGATCACATGGTCACACCACGAAAGATTCGGGTTCGGCTGCGTTGGGCAGATGGGCACATTGACACGCTGCCGGAGCCTATCAATTCAAATAAGTTCGAGCTTAAACAGCAGGACTCCACCGGGGCTTGGCTCTCATTTGATGATGCCAACGAGGTAGACTGAGGAAGGCTACTTGAGGAGAAGACACGATTCGGAATATTACGCACTCTAAGCGGTTGCGGCTAAATCCTGCGAACGGGTCCGCAGCGGCCGGAACTGATCTGGACCGAGCGCTGGCGACATATCCCAGTGGTAATCGCCCGTTAAATTGATGTGTTCCCACCCCAGGGGCGACAGATGGGCGAGATCGCCAGGATCCGGATGGTGCCCCTGTGTGCGCAGGTGATCCACGGCGCGTTGCAGGTAAGTCGTATTCCATAGAATGATAGCAGCGACGAGCAAGTTCAGGCCGCTGGCGCGGCGGCGCTGGTTTTCATAGGAACGGTCGCGGATTTCGCCGAGCCGGTTAAAGAATACGGCGCGGCGAAGTGCATTTTGCTGCTCGCCCTTGTTGAGACCGACGTGACTGCGGCGCCGCAGTTCGGGGTCCTGCAGCCATTGCAGCGTAAACAAGGTCCGCTCCAGTTTACCGAGTTCTCGCAGTGCGAGCGCCAGTCCGTTCTGGCGAGGATAGGCCGACAGCTTGCGTAGGATCACTGAAGCTGTGACCGTCCCGATTTTGATCGACATCGCGAGTCGCAGCAGTTCGGACCAATGATCTGTGATGACACGAAGATTCATGGTGCCAGCCACCAGCGTGGCGAGCTCGGGCGGTACCGTCATGCCCGGTAATAGATAGAGTCGCTTGTCCTTCAAATCACGGATGCGCGGCGCAAACAGAAAGCCCAGCAGCCGGCACATAGCGAAGACGTGATCCGAGAAACCACCGGTGTCGGTGTAGTGCTCGTTAATGACGAGGCTACTCTGGTGATAGAGCAATCCGTCGAGGACATGGGTCGCCTCGTTGGCGGTCGCGGCGATGACCTTGGTATGAAAAGGCGCAAACTGATCGGACAGGTGTGTGTAAAACTTCACGCCCGGGTCCTGACCGTAGTGCAGGTTCACAAGGCCACCGACTTCGCCCTGACCGCCGGCGCGAAAAAACTGTGTGTCCGAGGATGAGGTGGTGCCGCTGCCCCAGTGCGTCGCCAGGGGCTGGCGATGCTGGGCATCGATCAGGCCGGCCAGGGCCTGCGCATAGCACTCCTCGCGCACGTGCCAATCGGCCGTCCAGGACAGCTGCCGCCAGGTCGTCGCGCGACAGGCCTCGGACATGCGCGTGAGTCCAAGGTTGATGCCGTCGGCCAGTACCGCGGTGAGCAGAGCCTGCCGATTTGTGGGCGGCGCCTGAGTGCGCAGATGCAAGAATCGATCGCTGAGACTTGTCCAATGATCGACCTCGGCGAGCAGTTCGGTAATCTTCACATGCGGCATCAGTGCATAGGCTTTTTCAGCGAAGGCTTCGGCGGATTCGGGGGTGTTCTTGCGCAACGGCGCGATGCGCAGATCCCCATCGGCGAGCGAGACATCGGGTAATGTTTTCTCGCGTGCCTTGCGTGCTACCGTCCCCAAGTTTTCCTCGAGCCTCTCGCGACACTCGGCTATGTAGGACGGTAAGTTCGTGTCGATGTCCAAGGGCAGCGGCTCCCGTTGCATCACTTCGAATGTCGCGGCGGGAATCAGATACGTCTCGAAATCTCGGTATTGGCGACTGCCCGTCACCCAGATATCTCCGGCGCGCAGCCGATCGCGCAGCTCCGCGAGTGCGCACAGCTCGTAGAAATGCCGATCCACTCCGCCGGCGGCGAACACGTGGGGCCGCCAGCGTGGTTTCACGAAACCCGTCGGTACTTCGTCGGGCAACGTGCGCTTGCCGGTGGCATTGAGGTCGCGGAGCAGATCGAGAGCCTGCAGCAGCTCGGCCGCGGCTGGCGCCGCGTAAAATTCAAAGTGCGCGAGCAAGAGCGGCGCAAACTTTCGCACGCTCCCGTATCGTTCGTCGAGCAGCGCGAGATAGTCAAACTCTTCCGGCTGGGCGAGGATCTGCGCTTCCGCGACGGTTGATTCAAAGTTGGGCCATGATAAGACGGTTTCGATGGCGGCAAAGGCATCGGCGCCGCTGGAACGCGCCTCAATGAGGGCTTTGCCAATCTTAGCGTAGAGCCGTACCTTCTCGTTGATGGCCTTGCCACTCGCATGAAACTGCTCGGCGTGGGCGCGTTCGGATTTTTTGAACAACTTACCGACCAGGTGCTCGAACATATTGAGCGCCTCATCGGTCAGAGTCGCGGTGAGCTCCAGCACCAGGGCGGTGAGCGTGGTGTAGCGACGCAGCGGCTCGAGCTCCGCCAAATGCTGGACCGTACTCTGGGCGCCCTCGCGCGCGAGCCTCAGCCAGTAGTTCTGGTGAACGCGCGTGGCGCGCTCGGGCTCGATGCCGAGCGCGCGCACTTGGCTCAGGCGCTCGATCAGCTTGGGAAAATTGCTGCTGGTCGCCGCATAGGCGGTCTGCCGCAACCACGCCAGCGTGCTTTGTCCGCCACCGACACGGACCTCGAGCAGCTGATCCAGTGCTCGGCGTTGCCGATCGGTCAGTCCGTCGGTGAGCCGACGCCATAGTTGTCGCTGCGCACGCGCTCGAACCTCGCCGCAGAGTCGTTCGACAACCGGCAGCTGCGGACAGATGACGTGGCGAGTGCGAAGCTCTTCGAGTAGCGTCGCCACCAGCGCGGGTCCCTGCTCTGTGGCGAGCGCCGTTGGCAACAGCCAGCCCGACAGTTCTCGATACAACGAGCGGGTGAAGGTGTGATATTCAAACGTAGCCTGAATCTCGATAATGTGCGCTCGGCGAGTCTGATCTCGCTCAGCGTAATCGCCTAGATGCGCCGGATCGAGGCCTAGTTGCTCGGCGACGAAGGCGCATAGGGCCGCCGGTGGTTGTTCGCCTCCCTGGAGGACGCGGCCCGGAAATCGCAAGTAACAAAGCATCAGCGCGAAGCCAAGGCGATTAGGATCACGGCGGCGGCGATTGATCAGTGCCAAATCCTCGGCGCCTAGCGTGTAGTGGCGAACCATCCCGCGTTCATCGCTCGCGGGGGCATTGAACATGAGCCGCTGCGGCTCGGTGAGCAGTTCTCGGCGTGGCATGGCTGTCCTTTTTGAAGTACATTTTGAATAGACAACACTCTGCCACGGGAAAAGACCCTTTTCCGGGTGTGGTGCGAAGGGTTCAATTGGGACAGTCTGCAGCGCTTTATTGCCGCGTCCGCTCGCCAGGAGCGGGACCTGTGGGCGTTTGCGAAAAAAGCCGGCTATAAGATCGGCGGCGTGTGGAAGGAAACGGCTTCCGGGGCCAAGGACGACCGCGCCGAGCGCAAGAAGGTCTTGGCGCTCGCGCAGGTCCGTAAGATCGACGTGCTCGCAAACGGGGCGTCGTGTTCGGTCGCCGGCCTGGTCAGCGCGTCAAGGCCGACCGCCACGCTCCGCGAGTGCTGAAACTCGTCGCTGCCGGCCAGTCGTATCGGGAGATAAGTCATCGGCTCGGGTTGAGCAAGAATACGGTCCTCGACATCGTCAAGCGTGACCGCGCGGCGTAATAATCCGGTTCGCCACGGTCCTTAGAGTGCGTAAAATTCCGTTTCGTGTCTTCCCCTCGATGAGGAAGAACCTCAATTCGTGTACTCCGACACTGGTCGTGGCGGCGATCGTGCTCTGGAACACGGTCTACCTCGAGCGGGCAATCGCTGCTCTACGGGAACGCGGGCGAACCATCCCCGAAGAGCTGCTGGCGCATCTGTCGCCGCTCAAGTGGGAGCACATCAACCTGACCGGCGACTACCACTGGCGCCGGGATGGCGGCCTCCGGAACCGCAAGCTGAGGCCCCTCCGCGCCGCCCCGACATCCCTCGGGCTCACTCCTTAGCGTGCAATTTTTAACCATTAGAGAAGTGCCTTACAGACCAGCTCATTAGAGCTCCCCTTCCGGTCGCTCGCGCTCAAACCACTGGTACAGCGTGGGGAGTACGAGCAAGGTCAGCAGCGTCGACGTCATGAGCCCTCCGATGACGACGGTCGCAAGGGACCTCTGGACTTCGGCGCCCGCACTCGTCGCCACTGCCATCGGCACGAACCCCAGGCTCGCCACCAGTGCCGTCATCAGCACAGGTCGCAGCCGTGTTTCAGCCCCTTCTACGACTGCCTCGCTGAGACTGCGCCCCTGCTGGCGCAGCTCGTTGATGTAACTGACCATCACGACACCATTGAGCACGGCGACACCGAAGAGGGCGATGAACCCGACACCCGCAGAAATCGAGAACGGCAGACCTCGCAGCGCCAGCGCCAACACACCGCCGACGATCGCGAACGGCACCCCGGTATAAATGATAAGCGCTTGTCGCACCGAGCCGAAAGCGCCGAACAGCAGCACGAAGATCAGGAACAGTGCGATGGGCACAACGATCAGTAAGCGGGCCGAGGCG
>Ga0184623_10000478_pt1 | contig 16927 bp, 16 predicted proteins | sample PLM1_100_b1_FD_133138 | JGI IMG/M metagenome (GOLD analysis project Ga0184623, IMG submission 133138) | Groundwater sediment microbial communities from an aquifer in East River, Colorado, USA - PLM1_100_b1 | ecosystem: Environmental > Terrestrial > Soil > Riparian zone | place: USA: East River...
ATTTCGAGAATTGATTTCAACGAAATTCAAGGTTCTAATAGCTGGAGGATTTGGGGAACTTAAGGGAAAAGTTTTTAGAGTAGGATGTATGGGCGAAGTAAGTAGTTACCATGTTATGAGAACTCTTTCTGCTATCTCATCGTCAATGTCTATTCTGGGTGTGCCCCCAATAAAGGAGGGATTGTCGATTGCCAACGATATTCTGAATCAATAACTCCAAGTTGTTAAGCTTAATATTATGGTAAATCGACAGCAAATTTCGTGACAATAGAGAAAGGATCACTCATACTTATTGATTATACTGCTAAAGTAAAGGACTCTGATGAAATTTTTGAAACTACTGTTGAAGAAAATGCAAAAAAATCTAATCTATATGACCCAAGCATAAAATATGAACCTAGATTAGTCTCGATAGGGGAAGGATGGGTATTAAAGGGACTTGATGAAATTTTATCGACTGCAAACCTTGGCGATAATTTGAATGTTGAAATCCCTCCTGACAAAGCATTTGGAATGAGAGATCCAAACAAGGTTAGAATGATTCCACAAAGAAAATTTGGTGATAAAGCTGATGAAATAAAGGCAGGAGATGTAGTTGACATTGACGATAGACGTGGTTTTGTGAGGTTTATCGGTTCCGGACGCGTTCAGGTTGATTTTAACCATAGATTAGCAGGAAAGACGTTGAGTTACAATGTCAATATATTAAAGATCTTAAAAACAGACGAAGAGAAAACATCTTCTCTGATCAGAAGGAGGCTTCTTGTAGATAAAGATAAGATTTCAATAGATTTCAATAAATCTGAATTAACCATTACTTTGCCTGAAGAATCCTTTTTGATTGATGGACTCCAAGTTATAAAGAATGCAATATCTGGCGATTTATTTAAATTTATTACCTCTATGGAAAGTATAAAATTTTTAGAGATTTATAGTAAATCTAAATCAGAACCAAAAGTACAAAAGGACGAACCAAGAGTACAAAAGGACGAACCAAAAGTACAAAAGAAATAAGTTTTGGCAAGTCGGTTTCTGCACCTATGTTAAGACAATTTTTAATGTTGTTTTATTCAAATCTCGTTAGATAACACTAACTGACTTTGCCAATGTTCTAGCTGAATCTTGATCCATCTTAATTTTATTGAGAATCGTATATCTTTCAGGTCTCAAGGATTGAGCAATTAATAATGATTTTATGATTTCTTCCTCAGTCACATCAATTTCTTTTGCAGTAGTTGGGGCTTTGACATTTTCGAGCGTCTTGATTATGGTGTCATAATCTAGCCCGTGAATCTTTGACATGATTATTGTACCTATGCCAACTCTTTCTCCATGTAAACCACAACTATTATTTGAAACATATTCTAACGCGTGACTAAACAAGTGTTCTGAACCGGAACAAGGTCTACTACTACCCGCTATACAAGAAGCAACCCCCGCACTTATTAACGCCTCAACAATTGTTCTTATGTACTTACGATCCTTCAATTTCCTAGAGTTTTCTATGATTATTTTTGCACTCATATTCGCAAGGTTAGCAGCATAACTTCCAAAGTATTCATTTTTAGCGTCTCTTGCTAATTCCCAATCTTTAACTGCTGTAATTTTTCCTATTAAATCACCGCATCCACTTGCCTGAAGTCTATATGGGGCTTCTGAAATGAGTTTGGTATCTGCAATAACACCTATTGGTGCATGAGCTTTGAGCGAGTATGGTTTGTCTCTACCTCTAATAGAAACAAATGGGCTTGAAATTCCATCATGTGATGCTGAAGTAGGTACGCTAATAAATGGAATGTTAAGATTAAAAGAAATCATTTTTGCAACATCGACTGATCTTCCCCCACCGACGCCTACTATAAAATTGGGTTGTTCTTGATTTATCATTGATTGAGAAGAATTAATATCATTCATCGACGCATTTGGAGTCTCAATCCATTTTTGCTTTAAAGAGGAGCTATCTAGGGCTTCGACACATTCTTTTCCTACCCTTGTTTTTACAGTGTTTCCAGAGATGACAATAACTATCGTGGCTTTATCATTTAGATCTCTAATAAATGATCCAAGTTGATGGATTACGTCGTTACCAATCAATATCTTTCTAGGTAATTCCATTAAATGGTTTGGATCCGATGTCAATTACTCTTGATATACAAGTGTTGTATTTCATTTTATTTCTATCGCTTTGTAAATGAAATTAGAAAAATATAGAAAAGGAAATTGAATTAGCACTTTCGGCAGCCTGCTCTTTATTGTATTGAGAACCTTTATTTAGCTCGTCATACATTCCAATATACAAACTTCTACATGAAGAGAATATAGTTTAGTGAAATATTGATATGTATGACAGAGTACAGGATGAAGAAAGAAACCAAAACATTGTTGCTGCAATTCTAAATAACATCCCCTCAGAATCTGAAATAACTAAAATAGAATATGAAGGACCATTTATCGTGTTGTATTCAAGAAAACCTACTATCCTTTTAGAAAATCAAGAGATAATTTCTAAAATGGTGAATTCAATAAAAAAAAGAATAGTTATTAGAACTGATACCTCAATCAGATCTCCTGAACAATCAGTTCATCAAATAATACGTTCCAGCTGTTCTTACCCAAACGGTCTCTCGGAAATTTTTTTTGATCCTGCTCTAGGAGAGGCGACAATTTTTGTAAATGATTTTAGAACTCTAACAGAATTGAACCAACTGCAGATTCCTCTAGTTGGAAAAACAGGTTGGAAATTAATTTATAAACGAGCTCCAAAAAATTTAAAGCTTTTCAAATCTATAAATGAAATATTGCACAGCTCATCGGAAGAACGAATGTATTTTTACAAACGAGTTGGTGAAAAAATATTTAGACAAAAATTGTCTGGTTCTGAAGAAGCAAGTATTGTTTGTTTGGGAGGATTTTCAGAAATTGGTAGAAGTGCAATATTGATCGTTACTCACGAAAGTAAGATCCTATTGGATTTTGGAATTAAAAGTTATCAACGTGAAGACAATGACATATTGCCACGATTAGATATTTATGGAATTGGCATGAATGAAATAGACGCGGTGATAATTTCACATGCGCATCTTGATCATTGTGGAGCTATCCCAATTTTGTTCAAATATGGATATGATGGTCCTGTATATTGTACTGAACCTACATTTCCAATTATGATATCAATACTACAGGATTATATTTCAAGAAGCAAAGAACGATTATACTCCACAAAAGATATCGAAAGCTTGATTACTCACGTAATTCCTCTAAATTTTGGTGCGGTAACCGATATCTCTCCAGATGTTAGAATAACGTTTGCAAATTCGGGACACATGATAGGTTCTGCTTCTACGCATTTGCATATTGGAAACGGTGATCACAATATTGTATATACTGGTGATTTAAAATTTGGAAAACTAAATACTGTGGATAATGCTTTTTGGAATTTCCCAAGGGCAGAAACACTAGTAATAGAAAGTACCAATGGAAATAGAGATGATAAATTTGTTTCAAGAGATGTTGCGGAAGAAAATTTAGTGAAAAGTATCAATTCAACTATTCAAGAAGGCGGACGGATATTGATTCCTGTCCCCGTTCTTGGTTTATCACAAGAACTTTGTGTGACATTGGGAATGTTAAAAGGCATGAATAAAATAAAACCTGACAATATTTTTGTAGATGAAAAAATATTTGATATGTTTAATTTTTACGAAATCTATTCAGACTATTTATCCAAGTATCTAAAACAGCGAATAAGCGAGCAAACAGAAGATCCCCTTTTTATTAACAGCCTAGTTAAATTAGAACCAGCCATTAAATGGGAGAGATCAATAATATTATGTCCATCTTCGATGCTTACAAATGGACCCTCGGTGACATATTTGAGTCAAATCGCAGATGATTCATTGAGTAAGGTAATTCTATTGTCAGAGCAATTTCAGTCTACGGTCGGAAAATTACTCCAAGAAGGAGAACGTAATATTACTATAGAAGGGAAAAATATTGAAATTAAATGCAAAATTGATGTGATACCAGGATTTAGTATCCATAGTGACCACAATCAATTATTAGCTTACATAAACCGGTTGAAGCCAAAATTAAAAAAAGTAATAACTAATCACGGAGAAGGAAAAAAATGTCAAAACTTATCCAATTCCATCAACAAAATATTCAAGATCCAGAGTTTTCATCCGCTTGTCCAAGAGTCGATCAAGGTATTGTAATTTACACAGAAACTATTTTAGATCGTGAACTCCTTTCCATATCTTTACAGCTGGTGGTGTAATCACTACGCGTTCTTCACCCAACCTTGCAATATCTCCTCCGGCCGATTTAACAAAATTATATAGGTCATCTATAGCCTTTCGTAATGTTTCAATATCTCTCTGGGCCATGGGTGTTATTCGTACAATCAAGATCATGTGTTTTTTTGCATCATTTTTTATGGAATCAACATCGCTAATGTCGTTGAGAGTAATGGCCTTAAGGTAAATGGGTTGATTTTGCATTTAGTTTGCACATCCTCTTTTATTGCTAGCTTGAGAGGTAGAAAGTCAAATAGTTATTCTGGTCAAATATATTTTACTCCTTACGTCAATTTGTATAATTAAAGATCCAAGTCTTTCAATTTCCATCCAACAAATCCACAAGTGCCCAAATTTTCATTTTTCTTAAAATTTTCTAAAGATTTCAAATTTAATTAATTTTTTAATAAATAATAAACATAATTCTCTATTAATTAAAAATAGTTGGAGCATATGTTTGGATCTGTGTTAATTTTTTCGAACCTTTATCAAACATTTGCATAAATCATCAATATCTAATTTGTTATGGAGTTGAATAAAGTTGAAGCTCAATTTTAATTGGGGACAATTTTAGACAAGATAAACAGATTTTATGAAAATATCAATTTATTCTATATTTTATTGGGAGTTATCCAATTCTATTAGCAATCGATTTATTGTTGAATAAACTCCGTTAAAATTTGTAATGCACTGTGCCATGTTTTCAATATTATTATTATCATCATTCATTTGAATCCCCAGGTTATATTTTGTTTCAATTTTGTTATTGTCAGTTTCCATATAAATGGTATAAATTGTGTGATATCTCTGAGAGGAACAATGATGTGTATACTGTCTAATTTCAAAACTATTTATTTTCGTACCATCAACAACATGCTTTTTTAGTATTATGATTTTTTTAAGTGGATCGTTCTTCCAATGACTTAAATCTGCATCACGTTTGAATGTCATTTCTTATCATATTCTAAAAATCTTACCCATTCAGGAAACCATAAATTATATTCTGAAATTCCGATACCTTTGGATAGGATTGAAGGAGAATTATAATATAGTTTATCCGCGCCCAACTCCTTTGCAATCTTGGTATTTAATTCCTCTAGAGAAGGTACTTGTCCAATGTATTTATGAGCAATCAATTCTCTATTATGCGTGTAAAGGCCAACCTGGCGTCCATCTACTGTAGGGACATAGCTAACGATAATAGAAACTGATTTAACATCTACTTTTCTTAAATAATAGATAGTTTCTTTGGCAGTTATTCCAGTTTGAATTGTTCCTTGGATCAGACCAATCTTTTTCTGACTAATTTTATGTTTAAGAATATATTTTAAAGATTTTCCAGAAGTTATCATTTTATTCTTACTAATATTTTCTGAAAAATCTATCATGCGATCAGAATCATCATACCTATCATTGATTATAGCCTCACCCAAGTCGAATTTTGGAAGGTGATTCCGGTACTCTGCACTAAATCCAAGTGTCATTGGTCTAGGATAATCGGGTTCTGCATAGGCTGATTCAATATCAATATCAGAATTTGTTGAAAGAAAATCAGCTTGTACTTTTCCAATTCTTTTTCTGACTTCATAAATGCCTTTTCCATCTATAGCTGCAGTAACGTGAGATTCGCGTATAAATTCAAAGGGATCTATCATAGTCCTAGTAGTAGGAAGTGATAGTATCTTTTCTTGACCACGTTCAATATCCATCTTGATTAATTGTCCAGGTTTTACATCATGAAAATTTATGTTTGGAAAAGGAATGCTAAGAGAGTTTTCAGAAGCTATTACAGAGATTGATTTGTTTCTAGTAGTGCCACTTACAAGTGGTTTGAAACCGGTAGAATCTCTATATGAATAGATTTTTCCATCATACATCATAGTAAGATTTCCTCTTAGATGTCTGTCTAAAAACTCACAAGCTTTTTCAGGATTTTCATTATCTATTAGTAATTTTTTAAATATACAATAAATCTTGTAGAGCGAGTCAGCATTTGCTGCATTCCCTATAAGTGGATGAAGATGTAATTTTTCAATATCTACAAAGAATCCGTCAAGAATTACATCAATTCTATTCATACTTTTAAATCTTGGAGTTCTTTTAGATAAATAGCCTAATCCTACCAAATATCGAAGGTTACTATTATTTTCTACGATCTTTAGAAATGATTCATCAGTAGGGAATGGACCAATACCGCTTTTAACCAAATTATCAATAGTTATCTTCCAGTATGCCTTTCCTCTATGTTGAAGCATTCGCAATGAATTAATGAAATATGAAATTAGGGTTTCTCTGTCTGTTGTATAATTTGTAATTGCAAAAATCCCAGCCAATTATTAATATTAAATTACCAAAAGAAATTAAGTTTTGTGTTTGAGCAAATATGATTTTTGCTCAAATTGAATTCTAAAACTCAAAACATTAATTTATGAACCATGATAAACGTACTAGGTGCTTATAGGGTTAATTGGCAAGGCAAATGTAGGCAAGTCTACTTTTTTTTCCGCCTCAACTGATAATATTGTGAACATTGCAAATTATCCGTTTACAACAGTTAAGCCTAACCTTGGAGTTTGCCACGTGAAAATAAAATGTGTGTGCACAGAATTCGGAGTTAAGGATAATCCGGTTCATTCTATATGCATTGATGGAATAAGGTTTGTACCAATTCAAATAATTGATGTTGCTGGTCTAGTACCAGGAGCTCATGAAGGAAAAGGACTTGGAAATAAATTCTTAGACGACGCAAGGCAAGCCGATGGCTTAATACACGTTATTGATGTTTCAGGCTCAACTGATTCTGAAGGAAAGCCATTGACGCCAGGTACAGGCGATCCACTTGAAGACATAAGATTTGTAGAAGAAGAATTTGATTTATGGCTTGTATCAATTATTAAAAGGGATTGGGACAATATAAGAGAACTTGATTCATCAGGACTAACTACAAATCAAATATTAAAAAAAAGATTATCAGGGTTGGGAGTCGCAGAATCAGCCATAGATAAGGTTCTGAATAAATTGAATCTACATAATAAGAAAATTCGATCTTGGACAGAACAAGAAATATTTGACTTTTGTAAAAATACAAGAAGAATTGTAAAACCTGTAGTTATTGCAGCAAATAAGGCAGATGTTTTAACATCTCAAAATTACCTGGAAAAAATTATGGAAAAATACACTCATGTAATACCTTGTACATCCGAATTTGAAATGTTATTACGAAAGGCTGTAAAAAATGGCTTTGTGCATTATCTTCCAGGAGACGAATCATTTGAAATTAATGAAAATGTGCAATTAAGCGATAAACAAAAGCATGCACTCCAAATTGTTTCTAATTTTATAAAAAAACATGGTTCAACAGGCGTTCAAGAGACATTAAACGTCGCTTGTTTTGATTTATTAAAGAAAATAGTGGTCTATCCTGTTGAAGATGAGTCAAAGCTGACCGATAAAAAAGGGAACATTCTTCCAGAAGCTTATTTACTAAATGAAGAATCAACTGCAAAGGATTTAGCAAATGTTATACACGAGGAACTGGGAAGAGGTTTCCTTTTTGCCATTGACGTTAGAACAAGAAAGAGATTGGGCGCTGATTATAAATTAAAAAACAATGACGTAATTAAAATTGTCTCTGCAACAAGTAGGAAGTGATATTAATGTTTTGTCTTGGAATAGAAAGTACGGCCCACACTTTTGCTTGTTCTGTAATAAAATTCTCCGCTTTTGAAAAATTTCCTAATATTCTTTCTGATGTTAGAGATACTTTCAAAGCTCCTGATGGCTCAGGGATCCATCCAAGGGAAGCAGCTCGTCATCATGCATCAGTCGCAATAGAAGTACTGAAACAATCCCTAGCATCATCTAAAATTAAATACAAGGATCTGGACATTGTAGCTTATTCTGCTGGTCCCGGTCTTGGTCCCTGTTTGCGGATTGGAGCTGTTATCGCGCGTTCTATATCATCATTTTATGATTTAAAATTAATCCCAATCAATCATGCATTAGGTCATATTGAACTCGGAATGAGTCTAACTGATGGTCAGGATTCTTTAGTCCTTTTAGTCTCAGGAGGCCACACTATGATACTAGTATTTAATAACAAAAGATGGCGTGTTATAGGAGAAACACTTGATATCACATTAGGACAACTTCTTGATCAATTTGGCAGATACTTGGGATTAGCTTCACCGTGTGGATCAGAGATAGAAAGTTTAGCAAGTAAATCATCTAATAATTATATCTCGTTACCATATTCAATAAAGGGTAATGATGTTACTTACTCTGGCATACTATCTGCCGCTAAGAGATTGATTTCAACTAATAAATATTCGAGTGAAGACATGTGTTATTCAATTCAAGAGACTGCCTTTGCTACGATAACAGAAGCAGTTGAGAGGGCACTTTCTGCTACCGAAAAAAAAGAACTGCTAGTAGTTGGCGGTGTATCTGCGAACAAAAAACTTTCCAGTATGCTCAAATTGGCATGTCTCAGACATAAAGTAAAGTTCAATTCATGTCCAGTTTCATTTGCTGGTGATAATGGAGTACAAATAGCGTGGACGGGAATATTGTCTTATTTGAAATCAAAAAATTTTGTAGACATATCTAAATCCTTTGTTAACCAATCATGGAGAGTTGATAGTGTGGATGTTTTGTGGAGAAACTAAATGTAAGAAATTCTAGAAATAAAGAATTTCCAATACCAGTACGAGATTCATCATATTCTAAATAAATTTGGTATAATCTTGTTCCGGTAGCTTTTAATAATTTCCAAGTTTACATATTCTAAATGTTAAACAAATATTCCTTTCGAAAATCTGTCTTTCTATTTACGACACTGGTAGTTGTAATGGGAGGCATGGCAGTAGCCATATTGCCTGTAAATGTAAGTGAGGCATACTCAAACAAATGGGAGGATCACAAAGGTTGGATTTTTGGACCTATCTCCAGCATTCAAAATAACAAGGAAGGGGAGCCTGCATGGATTCTTTCTGGACATTGGGTTACAAATATTATTAATAAGACAAAAGATAGTTTCAATCAGTCAAATCCTGCAAAGTTTGATTCATGGATCAACATGGTCATGTTGAATGGATCGGCAATGCATAAACATACAATATCTAACTTTTCATTGAGTGATATCAACAGTCAAGACAAGACGACTTCGTATAAAGGAACAGTCACGGTAACATTGAAGGAAGGGCCTGTTAAAGAAGTACCAATTGAAATCAAAGTAATGGACAATCACGCAATTGGATTATCATTAGACACAACTAAAACTAACAACCACTTTGGTGATACACCAATATATGGTATCATCCCGACCAAAGCAGATATTGACAAGATGATGTCTCACATGGGTAACAAGACAAAGATGGATATGAGTCTTAAAAAGGAAACAAGTCAATGATCGACAAATCCCATTTGTCATAACATCAATAATTTGAAGGTGAAATCAAACTCCTTCCCCACTTTTGTTTTGATTCTAGTATGAATAGATAAAGGATATTGATACCAATACTATTCTGTTAAAAATACCTAATTTCACTACAATAAGCAATGGCATGATAAAATTAAGAAAATGCATCCTAGAAAAGCCACTAAGCCATATACTAACTAGTCATTGTAAACTCCAATTAATCCTTCTTGAATAACCTTTTTTGATTTTCTATTTCTTTAGCCCACTTCCCACTGCTAAATACACTGAATTTATATTTTGAACCACTTATCTCTACCACAACCTTGGTAAGTATGAAGCCTTCAGAATTAACCTTGCCTACTTTATCTAACGAGGAATTCAATAATACATTTCCAATCTTTTTATTTAAAGTGGTAAGATTTCCCTCTGTTTTTTCAAAAATAATCCTCTGATTAGTTAAACTTAGAATCCCATTACCAAGTTTTCCCTCAGAGCAATCTTCTTCAAGAATTAACTTTTCTCCCGGATTTGGATCTATCTGCGGTACCACATTTTTATTTCCAAACTTTGGTTATATTATCATTGCAATATTACATTAAACTGTTGTTCAAAGGAGCTGAATCAAATATTTATTTGACTAAATGGTATGACAAAAAGGCAATTTCAAAAATTAGAATTCCAAAAATATATCGACAGAGGATGCTTGACGAGGACTTGAGAAAGAAGAGAACTATTAGTGAATCTAAAATGATTGCACTAGCAAAGGAATTTGGTTTAAGGACACCATACATTTATTTTGTAGATCCCATTCGTGCCGAGATAGTGATGGAATTTATTCCTGGAAACAGAGCAAGTAAAGTTTTGAGTTCATCAATTTGTTTTGACATTGGAAAGTTCGTTTCCACCCTTCATTCATTTAACATAATCCATGGGGATTTGACACCATCAAATTTTATTGTAAATAGAAAAATCACCATGATAGATATGGGCCTCTCTTTCTATTCAACCCGGAGAGAAGACAAAGCAATGGACATTAGATTATTTAAGGAAATTCTAAAGAGTACCCATCACCACTCTTATTCTGAGTTTTTTTACGATTTTTTAGATGGATATAAATCAGTTAATTCAAAGGAATTGGAAAAAATTTTACAGAGGATAGATGAAATAGAAACAAGGAAAAGATATGCGATTGCATGAATATTTGGTATTTTGCAATATTTTTCTTTGCCTTGCAAGATCATTAACATGATTTGTAGAGTTCATTAATCATCTTTACCTTTTGCCAATTTAGTTAATTTGTTATTGGATTAAGGAACAATTAGTCTAACGAGTAAATAGCAAATTTTTTATTTTGGTATCTGGTTTTTTCTAAAATTGGGAAAAATAGTATTTGCAAGTACTAATGAAAGCAAATTTAATGAAATTTTTCTCTATCTGAAAACTTTCAACATCGAAATAGAATTCGTAAGGTTTGGGACCTTCGAAATTCAATCAAATAAATTGGAAGAGATAGCGTTGCAAAAAGCGAAAGAAGCCTTTGAAAAGATAGGAAGACCATTAATTGTAGAAGATACCGGACTTTTTATCGATTCACTAAACGGATTTCCTGGTCCTTATTCTTCGTATGTTCTTGGAACCATTGGAAATCAAGGAATTTTAGGTCTACTTTTAAACAGCTCAAACAGATTTGCACTTTTTAGATCAGTCGTAGTATACAAAGACAACAACAACAATATGACCTTCTCTGGTGATACAAGAGGCACGATAAGTGATCATATTACAGAAGGTGGCTGGGGTTACGATCCAATATTCATTCCAGAGGGTTCATCAATTACCTACGGACAACTCGGTATAGCAAACAAAATGGGAATATCACACAGGACACTTGCATTGAACAATTTCGCAAAGTGGTATTGTGGGAATTATTCTAGACAATAAGAATCATTATCACTGAGTAATTGGTTTCTCATATCCTTTTATCCACCTTTCAGTATGCCTCTTAAGATTCTGCAGAACTACTATTCTTGATATTTCACTTTCATCCATAATAGAGAAGGTAGCTAATGACTTGCAAAGGAAATGTGAATAACTCCTAATTTCATCCATTTCCAACATATCTGAATTTTCTAATCTTTGTGTAGACATTCCTATATGCATATATGATTTTATTTCTATAAAATTTGGATTTCCCCTTCTCATGAGATCAGTAAATTCATCTATGTAATTAGTTGAATCGTTAAAATTCCTTATCATAGTCATTCTCAATACTGTTCTCGTGTCTATTTGTGATAATAAATCAAGACTTTTTTGCCATCTTTCCCACGCATCTCTGTATCTTGGCCTGTTAACCATTGTAAACATTTTCTTATTCGAGGCGTTAGTTGAAAGATATAGCTGTGTTGGTAGGGCATCTTCATCTATCAACCTCTGAAGCATTTCTGGTTCCTGTCCGTTTGTGACTAAAAAAATTGATTTTGTATTCTTCAAGGTTTTAAGATATCTGATTAGGTTTGGTAGTTTTGGATACATTGTAGGTTCTCCAGAAAGTGAGATTGCATAGTGCTCGGGGAAAAGTGATTCATCAAGTTTTTTCTTATCAGTTTTTGTGTTACCATAATGTCCTACTATGAGCTTTTTTCGTTCCTCCAATAAATTATTAATTATCATATCTGGTTCATCAACTAGATTTTCGGGCATTTCTAGAGTATCATAAAATTCCGTGGGACGCCAACAGTAGATGCATCTATTTTCACAATTCATGGCAGTTGGTGTCATTTCCATACATCTATGAGTCGAAATACCATAGAATTTGTGCTTGTAACAGTTTCCTTCATTGGAGAAAGACTTTTTTGTCCAATGACACAGTTCAACTGCAGAATGATTGTAAACACCATATTTTGCTTTCTTTAGCTTTGCTTTCGTAAGAGGTGAGATTCGAATAAGGTTTTGTGTATCTGTATGGGATATATATTCATCAGAACAACTCATAATACAAAAACGAGTTGCGTAATGACATTTAAATGTTAAAAGATTATCTTCCTATACCATCATCTTTTTTGGTTATGATAAAATAAAAAAGTAAAATGACATGAGTCTCCACTCGATTCTATTGTTGTTATTCAGGTGGACTTTTCTTGCATTCCTCTCAATCTAGCTATCTATCCAAAACTTCTTTATATTGTTACAATAGTAAAAAGAAGCAAATTCAAGATGTTAGATACAGATGAGATTTTAAATATTGCACTTGATATGGTTGACTGGAACTCTATACCTGCGGATACTGCAGTTCATGTTCATGGTAAAAATATAAAGAAGGTATTGTTAATGATAGATTTAACAACTGCCGATTTAATGCTGGCAAAGAATTTAGGATGTGATGCCGTGATAACTCATCATCCCATAGGTATATCTGCCATTAATTTTTACAAGGTTATTGATAGACATATTGACTACATGAAGGAAAATGGCGTTTCAGAAGAAACTGCTAGATCGTCTATTATTGATCTAAAGAAGAAATTAGAAATTAGAAATCATACTCAAATATATTCTTCAGTGATTGATTCTGCAAAATTACTAGAAATGCCATTAGTAAACATACATCAACCATGTGACGAGTATGCAAGAAGATTAATTTCTCAAAAGATTCTGGACAGAAAACCAAATTTGGTATCGGGGATCATTACAGCATTAGAAGAAATACCAGAATTCAAAAAAGCAGAGACAAAAATTCAAGTTGCTTTTGGACAAAGTGATTCATATGTAGGAAAGTGGGTTGCAGTAATAGCTGCAGGAACTAACGGTGGATATCTTGTAGCTAGGAATTATTTTGAAAATGGGATTTCCACGGTCCTTTATTTTCATATTGATTATAACGATTTAGTGAAATTACGAGAAAGTAATATCCAAGGCAATTTAGTAATATTGGGACACTTGGCTGGAGATTCAATTGGTCTGAATGCATTAGGCAACAAATTAGAAAACAAAGGAGTACAGGTTGTTCGAAAAGATATCATTACAGTATAAAAATCATTTATCTAACAATTATATACTGTAAACATAACAAACCATTGTTGATCGGCCTTCGTAGTATAGCCTGGTCAGTATAGGCGGCTGTGGACAACAATATTGAATCTTTGTTGGAAGAAACCGCTCGAGGAGGGTTCAAATCCCTCCGAAGGCCTCATATAACAAAATTACGATCACCAATATTCAAAATTGCTATGATAATAGTGAAGATAAGCCATCAATTTTGTTCTTTACTATTATAACATTTCCATAATAATTTTGGCAGCGTTCTTTGCCCCATTCTTTACATTGGTCCCATTAATTCTACCAGTTACAAGTTTTTCTTCTATTAAAGTTCCCAATCTTGATATATCGTCATATGTGTAACCCAATTTCTTTGCGTTTTGTTCTTGTTCGAAGTGATCCTTGATAGGTATGAAAATACCGGGAGTTCCGTAAACAACTGATTCATCTATAGTCGATCTTCCTGCTAAAGATACTACTAGATCTGATGCATATACATATTCATGCAAATTATCTACAAATCCAATGTTTCTAAAATTGGTATAACTGTTTTCAAATTTAGATAATGAAGGTCCAAAAGCAACTATTAAATCTACATCCATTTTTATTTTCAAATTCCGATATGCCCTTACTGCCATTTCAATTAAGTATCTTCCAGCGCTAGTTCCGCCAATACTAACCAATATTGTCCGCTTATCTATACCTAATCTTTTACGTAACACTGTTCGATTCGTGGTACTTAAATTTCTTACAATTGGTCCAATATAAGAGATATTATCTATGTCATCACCATTATCAGGAATAAGAACATGATTACATTTTTTTAGCATTTCCTGCATGGATTTGTTCATTCTAGATTCAATAACTGAAAACAATCCCTTAACAAAATGAGTTTCCATTAGATCAGTAATTAGTACTCGTTTTCGATTCTTTTTTTCTGCAACGGCAATTGACGCAAAATCTTCATCACTAACTATCAAACTTTCTTCATTTTTATCCACAAATCCATTCGCAATTATCTTGCATTTTCTATAATACATGAAATACTTAAAGAGCCACCTTAATGGTGAGCGTAAGTGCATTAAATTATCTATATCAAATTTTTCGGGTTTATACACATCATGAACAGAATATCCCTTGTTAGAAAAAATGTCATACGCTGGGCGACCAGTAATAATTAGGATTCTTTCTTTCGTCATGGACACTAACTCTTCGCAAATGGCGATATCTCTCGTAGCATGTCCTAATCCAATTGGACTTGTAAAGAATATTATCATTATTTATATATACAAAGACAATCTAGTAAAATAAATATTAGCACGCATTGAAACAAAATTTTATAGTCTATCCCTACTTAGTATGCACCATGAGTTTTTAATATCCTGCAACACAATATGATAGTTAAAATAGTATCAAATACTATTCATGAGTTGTGAGCAAATTTGGTTTTTATCCAGAAAAATCAGATGTTTCATTTGAAAGTCACTTAGCAGGATTAGAAGAACAAGCAAAAGGATTGTTGCTTGACTTGCGTACTTTCATAAGATCTCTTGGTGACAATGTCATTGAAGAAATAAGACCACACAGGATAGCTTATGCTAAATCTTTAAACTTTAGAACCTTCGTAGATATACAACCAAAAAATGATTCTATGATAATTTCTATTAGAAAAGGTAGAACCGAACCTCTCTTTACATGTACACTCAATAATGCATCCGAATTAAAAGCTATCAAAGAGCAGATTGCTGAGGCGTACAAAACAATTAGATAATGCACGTTTCCACATCTTAACTAATCATGGGTAACAATATTAGTTATTATCACCTAGATCCTATCAGTATCAGATGCTGTATCCTGAAATTTTTATTATGATCAATTGAGTGATTATCAAATATACTTTTGATACTGAGTTTATAAAGCTCTAGTTAGTTTAACAAATTTATGTTTGTATCTTATTGACCAACCCAACGAAGGGTTCTAACACAAAGAAAATGTATCAGCTAAGTTATTTGTAAATCTTTTGAATCCTATATCCAATCATGCAATTTACAGATATAGATAAATTTGGACGCTATGCTAGAATTGCTGATTCCGAAGGTAAATGTGATAGGACTCTGGCAGAGTTTAGAACCTTAAGAGATATTAGAACCATTTAATCTAACCTCATTTTAGATTTGATTTTCCTAAATTTTTTGTAATAAAACTTGTTCGTTAGCAAATATTAAAAAATCCTAAAAATTTTTAGATTTTTACAAGATAAAAGTTTAAAAATTAGAGATTTTTTAGATCACGTTCCAACGAATCATCGAATATCATAATCAGGATTAGAAATTATCTACAATTTTCTCAAAATGGAGCAAGAAAAAAGATATAAAAGCAAATTCAGTTCAATCATTCTGCAAATATTCATGATACGAACCCGAAATTTCCTTGCATGTTTTGTAATTATTTTTTTCTTATCATATAGCCTAATATTATTCCAAATATCTTTTGCTCAGGCTCAAAGTGCAAATGCACAGCCTCCCTTGGTTGAGGCTCCTCCTTTTATTATCGCTCGAGCTTCAAGTCCTTCTTGGACACAAGTAAATTTCCAAGTTAATGCTACAAGCTCATCCTCAGATAAGATTTCTGTCTATTGTAATCCGGGTAGTGGAAGTGCATTTCCAATGGGGAGTACTATAGTTCTTTGTGCCGCCAAAGATCCTCTTACAAATTTTGTTGGTTATGCAATGTTTAATGTCACAGTAAAGGATACTTCACCTCCTACTTTCAAGGTCCCACATAGCATACTCAAACAAGCTGATAACTCCCAGGGCACTAAGATAACATATAAGGCAAATGCTTCAGATAGTGTCGATGGTAATACCATCACAAACTGTAATCCACCTTCAGGAAGTGTATTTCCATCAGGCCTCAATCAAGTAACGTGTACGGCAACAGATAAATCAGGAAATAGTGGTAACGTTTCATTTAGTGTTATAATAGGACAGACAACAATCAATACATCCAGTACGGACACTGGTATCTCAACACTTTCACAGAATGTAACCAATCAATTGCAATCACCAGAACTTACAGTTTCCGAAAATATTACAGATGAATCTCCATCACCAGAACTTACAGTTTCCGAAAATATTACAGATGAATCTCCATCACCAGAACTTACAGTTTCCGAAAATATTAC
>Ga0184623_10000479_pt1 | contig 16925 bp, 13 predicted proteins | sample PLM1_100_b1_FD_133138 | JGI IMG/M metagenome (GOLD analysis project Ga0184623, IMG submission 133138) | Groundwater sediment microbial communities from an aquifer in East River, Colorado, USA - PLM1_100_b1 | ecosystem: Environmental > Terrestrial > Soil > Riparian zone | place: USA: East River...
ATTTACAGCAAACGCCGGCACCGTCTCATCGATTTTGACGAAAGACGACGTGGTCGTGTCGGACGAGCTGAACCATGCGAGCATCATTGACGGCTGCCGACTGAGCCGTGCGGAGATCAAAGTGTTTCCGCATCGCGATGTGGACGCTGCACGGGACATCGTTCGTGGGCTGCCGGCAAATCGGCGCAAGCTCGTCATCAGCGACGGCGTGTTCAGCATGGACGGAGACCTGGGTGCGCTTCCCGGGTTGTGCGAGGTGGCAGAAGAATTCGACTGCATCATGATGGTCGACGATGCGCACGCCAGCGGTGTGTTTGGCAGAAACGGGCGCGGCACGATCGATCATTATAATCTGCACGGCCGCGTGGACATTCAGGTCGGCACGTTGTCGAAGGCAATTGGCGCGCTCGGAGGCTACGTTGCCGGTAGTCGAGCGCTCATCGAGTTTCTCTACCATCGCGCACGCCCCTTTCTCTTTTCGACCTCTCACCCACCTTCGGTGGCCGCGACGTGCCTGGCCGCCATCGACGTGCTGGAAGAAGAGCCCGAACTGATCGATCGGCTGTGGGACAATACTCGTTTCTTCAAGACCGGTCTGCAGCGGCTGGGATTCAATACCGGCGCGAGCGAAAGTCCGATCACGCCCGTGATTGTTGGGGAGGCGTCCGTCGCCATGCGATTATCGGACCGCTTGTTCGAGGAAGGCGTGTTCGCCCAGGGCATCGGGTTTCCGACCGTGGCGCGCGACAGGGCGCGCGTACGGACCATCGTCACCGCCACCCATACGCGCGCCGATCTGCAGTCCGCACTCGACGTATTCGCCAAAGTTGGGCGAGAGTTAGGGATAATTCAGTTAGTCTAATAGGTCACGTGAGCCGTTTCACCCTTGCCGTCATCGTGATGGGGGCCGCCCTGTCTGGGCCGGCGGTCGGGCAGGCGCCGGTGCCTGCGATCCCGGCGACCGACGGCATCGCCGCGCTCTTGCGAATGCTCGAGCAGGCTCTGGAATCGGGAAGCCCCGAGCGGTACGTTCGCCTGCTCTCGCCGGTGGCCGATCGGCAGGAAGCGCTCTCGTTTGCCACCGGATGGTTTGAGACCGGCATTACGCGCGCCGTTGTTCGAGAGCGCGACCGGCTGCCGCTGGCCGGCACCTTTGCGGGCGCGGGCTACGAGCTCAACGTCGACATCTTCACTGAGTTCGGCAGTGAAGCTCGCCTCGGCACGTGGCGTCTTGCGGTCCGTCATACAGGATCGGTCGCCGCCGGCGAACCTGAATGGCAGATCAGCGCGCAGGCTGAGATCAGCTCGATCGACGGCCTGAATCAGCTTCAACTGAACCCGCAAAAACAGTTCCTCGCAAAAGATCTGGTCGTCAAAAGCGAAGATTTCGAGCTCAAGATGCCGCTGGCGACGATGTTCGCGGCCGAAGTTCGCGCGGGCATGACAGGGATTGTCCTGATGGGACGTGGGGAGATCGTGTTCTCGCCGGCGCCCGTCGCTGAACGACGTCAGGTGAAGATCTTTTCGGGTAGCGAAGTCCTCCAGACTCGCGTGGATGCGGCGTTCATTCGATTGAGTCCGCTGGAAGTGAACAACCGGATTTCGGGCGAGCTCGAGGAACGTCCGGTCGATCCACGAGAGTTCCGCCGAGCCGATGCAATCTTTCAGGCCCAGATCAATAAATCATTTGGTCTGGATCTGCGCGATCTCAGTCCTCGCCTCTGGTCGATCACTCCCGTCCCGGGCGATTTTGTCGCCGAGCTCGACACGAACCGCTACGACATGCTGACGTATGCGCGATTGAACTCGGATCCCGAAGATGTCAGCCTGTTCGAGCGTCGCAGGCGCCGATGGATTTCGCTGTATCCCTCCAAGCAAAAGCTCGCACGGCGCGGGCCGTTCTACAGCGAAGATGAACTGGCTGACTACGATGTGCTCGACTATGACATCGAGACGAGTTTCGACACCGGCCGCGATTGGATGGAGGGCCGGACGGCGCTCCGGCTCCGCACGAAGGCAGCTGTTCTCGGGAATTTCAGGCTTCGATTAGCGAACGCGCTGGTCCTCGGCTCTGTGGTGAGCGGGCAGTACGGACGTGTGCTCGCGCTCCGCGAGCTCAATCAGAACAACATCGTCATCAGTCTGCCCGAGACTGTGCCGCGCGGGACCGAGCTGGATCTGGTCGTCACCTATGGTGGCCGGCTCGAGCCGCAGGAACAAACGCGCGAGGCGCTGACGCTGGATCCGCAGGACCAGGAACGCGACGTGCCGCTCATTCCCCGTGAACCGAGCTGGCTCTACAGCAACAATTCGTTCTGGTACGCCCAGTCCACCGTCAGCGATTATGCAACGGCGCGTCTGCGGCTCGCGGTTCCTGATGGATACACCAGTGTGGCCTCTGGAACTTTGTTGGGGCCGTCGCAACTCTTGCCGTTGCCAGAAGGGACTAATAAAGCAGTCGTCCCGTGGCGCCAATTCACGTTCGTGGCGGACCGTCCCGTTCGCTATCTGGCATGGGTCATCAGCCGCTTTGTACCGGTCGATCAGCGCACTGTGGTGCTGGAACCACGCGCGACTATCGGGACCCATCGGCCAACCAGTGACGGCCAAACGGCCGGCAGCCTGGAAAGCTTCCAGAAGATCGACGTCGTGGTACAAGCTCCTTCTCGACAGGTCACCCGCGCGCGGGGCTTGTCATCCAGCGCTGCCGAGATTCTGACCTTCTATGGGTCGCTGCTCGGCGAATTCCCGTATCCGGCGCTGACCCTTGCCGTCGTCGAGCGCGACTTGCCCGGCGGACACAGTCCCCCTTACGTCGTGCAGTTTCAGGAACCCCCGCCGTTCGGCAGGCTGGTCTGGCGCGGCGATCCGGTGTATTTCGGCAGCTATGCAGATTTTTTCCTCGCTCACGAGCTGGCCCATCAGTGGTGGGGTCAGGCGGTCGGGTGGAAAAACTTCCACGAACAGTGGCTCAGTGAAGGTTTCGCGCAGTACTTCGCCCTGTTGTATGCGGAGCATCAGCGACCTGATGCGTTCGGCGGTATCCTGCGGCAGCTCCGCCGCTGGAGTCTGAACGAATCGGACCAGGGGCCCGTTTATCTCGGTTACCGTCTCGGTCACATCAAAGGCGACAGTCGCATATTCCGGGCGCTTGTCTACAACAAAGGAGCGGCCGTTCTTCACATGTTGCGGCAGCTCGTCGGTGAGGAGGCGTTCTTCCGAAGTGTTCGCCGCTTCTACTCGACCTGGCGCTTCCAGAAGGCGAGCACCGAAGACCTGCGGGCCGTCTTCGAGGTCGAAACGCATCAGCCGCTGGATCGCTTTTTCGCCGGCTGGATTTACGGACAGGACATTCCACGAATCCGGTTCACGTGGCGCACCGAGGGGAATAGCGCCGTGCTGCATTTCGAACAGCTCGGCGACGATGTGTTTGTGCTGCCGGTGATGGTGTCGCTCCAGTTCGCCGACCGGACGACCCGCGACCAGATTGTCGTCGTCGATCAGAAAATCGTCGACGTTCGTCTGCCCTTCTCAGGCACCCTCCGAAGCGTTGACGTCAACAGCGATGACGCCGCGCTGGCCGAGTTCGTGCGGTGATGGTGCGATCCAGTAGCGCCTAGAACTGATTTCAATACCTGTAGAGGCACCAAACACCAGCCACCAAACACTTCAAGTATCATTTAAATCCGGGTATGGACACCGTTACTCTCACGATAGACGGGCGTCAGGTCACCGTCGAAAAAGGCCGGACCGTTCTCCAGGCAGCCATCGACCACGGCGTTCAAGTGCCTTATTACTGTTACCATCCGGGCCTCGGGGTCGACGGCTCGTGCCGCGTCTGCATCGTCAAGATCGAGAAGATGCCGAAGCTGCAGACCGCCTGCTCGACGGCGTGCATCGACGGCATGGTCGTCTCCACCACTGTGCCTGAGGTCGTGCAGGCGCGCGCCGGCGTCTTCGAATTCCTGCTGATCAATCACCCGCTGGACTGCCCCGTCTGCGACAAGGGCGGTGAATGCCCGTTGCAGGATTTTTCGTACAGCTTCGGTCCGGATCAGAGCCGTATGGAATTTCCGCGCCGCGTCTTCGACGGCGAAGGGGTGCGCGCCGACGTGGATTTCGGTCCCACGCTGATGCTGAACCGGAATCGCTGCATCCTGTGCACGCGCTGCATCCGGTTCATGCGTGATGTCGACGGCGACGCGCAGATTGGCGTCACCGATCGAGGCTACGGAAGCGAGATCGCGACGTACCGCGAAGAGGGCGTGCAGTCGCTGATCTCGGGCAACTTGATGGATGTCTGTCCTGTCGGCGCGATCACCACGCGGGACTATCGATTCAAGTCACGGCCCTGGGACAACCCGCAGGTCGTCGATACCGTATGCACCTCTTGTTCGAAGGGCTGCAACACGAGTGTGTGGATCAAGGCCAAGCCCGAATGGGCCAAAGGTCCGCGCGTCGTCCGAGTGACGCCCCGCCTCAATCCTGAGGTCAATGGGTACTGGATGTGCGATATCGGACGTTTCGACTACCACTGGACAGAGGAGGATGACCGCCGACTGCGCACCCCGATGCTGCGCGGCGCGGACGGGATGCTCGAGCACGTCTCGTGGGGTGATGCGCTGCGAGCGCTGCGCGAACTGATCGAGGAGCGCGGAGTTACGTGGACTGAGGAGCCGCCTTCCCGGCGGCGCATCCTTTTCCTGCTGTCGGCACACGGATCGCTCGAGGAATTCTATCTCTTCCAGCGAATTGCGGGCGCACTCGTCGGACAGGGTGCTCGCGAGGCCATCGCGGTGAGCTGGCGCTATCAGCCGAAAACGCAGCCGGCCCGAACAGCGTTCAAAGTCTCTCCGGTCGATGCCCCGAACGTGAACGGCGCGCGCGATCTTGGCCTGACGCTGACTGGCGACAATTCGGCGCCGGATCTGTCGCGGTTCCGTCGATCGGTCGAGGCTGGCGAGGTCGCCGCATTGTACGTCTTCGATCCGGGCCCTCGTGGTTCGATCGGTGATCTTGCCTGGGTGGCCGAGGCGCGCCGAGGCGGCAAGCTTCCGTTGCTGATTTATCAGGGCGTCCTCATGAACGAGCTCGTGCAAGCCGCCGATATCGTCCTGCCCGGTGCAACCTCCATGGAAAAGGACGCGTCTTACACCAATGACAAAGGCCGGGTGCAGGCAGTAGCTCGCGTGAACCCGCCGCCAGCGGACGCGATGGAAGACTGGCATGCGCTCGTGCAGATTGGGGCAGCGTTGGGCGTGCCGATGTCGTACACAAACGCCGATCAGGTGAGAACAGACGTGGGCCGTGTCCTGGCTGGAAATCGGGCCTATGCGAACATCTCGCAGCTGTCGTTTGCGAGGCCGGTAGCCACGCCGACATGGCTGCAGGCATCCAATCCGTCGGAGCGCTGGAAGTGGGACTTCCTCTTCCAGGATGTGCCGCCTGTGAAATGGGCGGGAGGACTCGAGGCTGCCGCCCGTGAGCTCCCGGCCGGGTCGATACCGCTGAAGAAGATCGATGGGTAGGGGCAGGGGCCCCACGATCCATAATTAACGAACAGTATGGAAAATGTGACCTTGCTCGCGGCGTTCGCGGCGGGATTCCTCTCATTTATTTCGCCTTGCGTGCTGCCCCTGATTCCGGGCTACGTCTCTTTCGTGTCGGGCGTCTCACTCGACGAGATGCGGGGTGGACCGGATTCGGCCGCCTCGGCCGCCATTCGCCGGCGGACCTTCATCACCTCGCTTGCGTTCGTGCTGGGATTCTCGCTGGTTTTCATCTCGCTGGGTGCCTCTGCGACGGTCATCGGCAAGATGGTGATGAGCAACCTGTCGATCCTTGGCAGAATTGGCGGCGTCGTCATCATTCTGTTCGGGCTCCATACGATAGGCGTGCTGCGCATCGGCTGGCTGTATCAGGAAAAGCGCGTGCAGACGACCAGGAAACCGGCGAGCCTGCTCGGCGCGATGCTCGTCGGTGTCGCCTTCGCGTTTGGCTGGACACCGTGTATCGGCCCGATTCTGGCGGCCATCCTGTTCGTTGCCGGCGCGCAGGAAACGGTCCGCCAGGGGATTATCCTCCTGGCGATCTATTCGGCTGGCCTCGCAATCCCCTTCATCGCGACCTCACTTGCCATCAATCACTTCTTCTCGGCCTTCGCGAAAATCCGGCGTCATTACAAGGCCATCGAAGTCACATCCGGAGCGCTGCTGATTGTCATTGGCGTGCTGATTTTCACGGGCCGGCTGACCATCATCGCGCAATACCTCACGCCGTACCTGCCGGTGTACTAGGCTCTCGGCGCTCGGCGGTCGGGCGCTCGGCTCTCAGCTCTCGGGCCGTCGGATTCAGGCTTTAGGCAGATCGTATCGCACGTGTCACGCTGTAAACTGAAGCCCGCGTGATCGAGTCCAAAGCCCAAAGTCCAAAGCCCACAGCCAATCTGCCGACAGCGCGCGCGAGCGGCCGCCTCATCAAGCCCCTCGTCACTATCGGCCTTTACATCTTCATCTTCGCTTACTGGGTTGACGTGGCGGAACTGGTCAGCCGGCTTCGCGCAACCCGAGTCGAGTACGTGTTGCTCGGCGTGGTGCTCTATTCCCTCGGTCAGTTGATTTCGGCTTACAAGTGGTACTTGCTGCTCGAACCGATGGATCTCGTCATTTCCTACGGTCGCGTCACTGCGTTCTATTTCATCGGTATGTTCTTCAACATCTTCCTGCCGACAATCGTGGGCGGCGACGCCGTCAAAGCCATCCTGCTCTCGCGCGAGACAGGTTTTGCCGGCCGCGCGACGATGTCGGTGTTCATGGAGCGGAATGTCGGCCTGCTCGCGCTGCTGACGATCGGCACGGTCGCGGCGTGGTACGCGCCGCCCGTGCGGTTGTTCGGTCTGTCGCTGCCCACGCTCGCCTTGATACTGCTCGCGGGATACATCGCCGCGAACGTCGTGCTCACCAGCCCGCGCGCCTATGCAATCGTCGATGCGATCATCGCGTCGACACCTCTGGCCGGCATGAGACACCGCGCGTCGTCGCTCTATGCCGGCCTCGTCCCGTACCGAAATCATCTCGGCTTGCTGATGATCACTGTCGGACTGTCTTCTCTGTTCCAGGCGATCGTGATCGGCGTGGTATTCTTGAACGCACGCGCACTCGGTCAATCTTTCTCCATCTCGGCGCTCGCCATCTTCGTGCCCATCATCTCGCTGGCCGGCATGCTCCCTTTCACCGTGAACGGTCTTGGTGTGCGCGAGGCGCTGTACGTGCTGCTCTTTGGTCAACTTGGCGCCAGCCGTGACCTGTCGGTATCGATGGCACTGCTGTACTTGGCGGTCACTTTCATGGCAAGCTTACCAGGCGGGATCGTGTACGCCCTGCTTCGTAGGAATACGGAGCCCACGACCCCACTTCGGGGGAACACGGGCCCCACGATCCAACGATGATCGCGGCGAACGGCGCGGGCGCAGGGGTCCCCGCATGCAAACCGCGCGGAGCGGCGCGGGGCGCAGGGGTCCCCGCAAGCGACGCGCTTCGTGGCGGGGTCCCCGACGCGGCACCCGCGTTGGGGTGCCTTGGGGGTAGGGGCCCCACGATCCAAACAAAGAAGGAGACCAGCCATGAAATATCGTGTGGTTCGCGTGATCCTCCTCCTTCTCGCCATGGCCGCCGTTGGCGCTGCCGGGTACTCCATCTTCGATCTCGAGCGGCGCGCAGCGGCCGAGCAGATCGCCCAGCAGTCGGTCCGCGACCGTACAAAAGCCATTCTCACGTCGATTTTCGAAGTCACCGCCGGACAACGCAGCTACGTGGCGGCGGGGCAGGGAAACCAGTTCTGGACCGCCCGGGTCACGAAACTGCTGGTCGGGTTGGATACCAGCGTCCGCGATCTGCGAAATACCGTCCGGTCGGAGGCCGCCGCTGCCGCGGTAGATTCGGCCGCCATCGCGCTCGACAACTTCAGGAAGCTGGACGCGAGGACCCAGGAATACGTCAGCCAGGACCAGCAGTTGCTCGCCTCCGATTTGATCTTTTCCGACGGGTTGGAGATGAGCAGCACAGCTGCCACGCAGATCGAGACGGCGCTCATCCAGGAACTCCTGGCGCCCGAACAGACGTTGCGAACACTGCGGCGTCAGCAGGCTTTGGTGGCGGCGGGCGCTGGAGGGTTCTTGCTCTTCGTGACGCTTCTGCTCGTCCCAATACCGGGGCGGCGAGATTCGGCGCCTGACCAGCAGCGCCCCGAGCCAACCGTTTCGGAGCTGACACCGAGGAAGTCTGGCGATGGGAGCGCGCGACAAGAGTCCGTTGTGGACGCCGACCTCGACGTCCCCGACCTTGCCGCCACGGCACGCCTCTGCACCGAGCTCGGACGGGTCATGGAGACAAGAGAGGTTCCGCCGCTGCTGGCACGCGCCGCCGAAATCCTCGACGCGGCGGGTCTGGTCGTCTGGGTCAGCGATCGGGCGGGCGTCGAGCTCAGCCCCGTGCTGTCGCACGGATACTCGGACAAGGTCGTCGCCCAGATGCGCAGCATCCCGCGCGACGCGCAGAACGCCGCCGCGCAGGCGTTTCGATCGGCACGATTACGTGTGGTGGCGGGCACCGATGTCACCAATGGCGCAGTGGTGGCACCGCTGATTACTCCGGCCGGTTGTGTGGGCGTTCTTGCGGCAGAGCTGCGTCACGGCAGCGAGCAGCGTGAAGCGACGTGTGCGCTCGCGACGATCCTGGCGGCCCAGCTCGCCACGTTGATGGGCGCGGCCCCATCGACCGGCTCCGCCCAAGCGCATGCCTGATTCAAACGCAAAGATCGCAAAGGCAGCAGAGGTCGCGGCAAGAAATTTTCGATTCTTTGCCTTGCGTCCTCCGCTACCTCCGCGTCCTCTGCCTTAAAAGATCAGAGTCCCTCGAGAGCCCGGGCCACCGGTCGTCGTTCCGGCGTGCGAGCCTGTGGCGTGACCTTGAGCGTCAGCTCTTTCTTGTCGCGCACCACTTTCAATGCAATTTCGCCTTGATGGTCCTGGACTGCGCGACTCAGCTCCCGTGAGTTACTGATCGAATTCCCCGCGACCTCGCTGATGACGTCTCCGACCTTGATGCCGCCTTTCTCGGCCGGCGAATCTGGCAGCACGCTCGTCACGAGGACGCCATTCTTCGTGCCGAAATAGCTGGCCAACTCCGGGGTCATTTCTTGAGTCGCGATGCCGAGCGTGCCCCGCCCCGTCTGTCCCGGAAGGAATCGCTCCAGAGACTGACGCACGTCGTCTGCATTGAAGGGCAGCCGTACTCCTTCGGGTTCGGCCGGAACCAGCTCAACCTCGGTGCGACGGCCGTCGCGAAGAACCGTTGCGTTGACACGACGTCCAGCCGGCGTCTCTCGTACCAGGCGCGTCAGTTGTGCGGCGCTTCGCACCTTTTCGCCGTCGAACTCGACAGCGACATCGCCTTTGCGCAGCCCCGCCGTGTCAGCCGGTCCGCCGCTCCGCACATCTTCGATGACGGCGCCTGTCTCGGCCGGCAATTTCATGGTTGCCAGGTCCTCTCGGACGACGTCACGAATCGAAACACCGATCTCGGCGCCGCGCGGTGCCGGAAAAATCGAACCGGGCGGCATTTCTCCGCGCCGGATGGCAGGTGTCTGCCCATTGACAGCCGGCGTCAGCATCACAATCGCGCAGACTGCGGCAAGCGCCACAACCACGAATCCCAAGATTCCGAACTTACGCATGAACACAACCTCCATTATTGAATCGGCCGCAGGCGCTCAGCATTACTTAGTGCGCATGGGGCCCCACCCCCATGCGCTAAAGACCGACGTCTGCCACCCCAGCGCGGCTGCCGCGCCGGGGACCCCGGCTCGCGGCGTAGCACGCTCGACGTCGGGTGTCCACATCGATATCTGACGTCCTCGTCCGCCAAAAGGTTGGGCTTCAGCGGATGCGGTCAGCTGTCTACAACTCAGGACGGAACACCCGAATCTGAAGTCCCGAATCCCGAATATCCCCTGGATTTCGGCCCTTTGCGGCCAGCGAAGAACGGTACGTCATTTGATATCAGTCAGGTTGGGTCGCGTCAGGTCATCGGGATGCGTCAACTGACAGGCAGGCGCTGGCATCACCGCATCCCGTGTACTCCGTCCACGATTCTGGCGCGATCCCTGCAATCCCAGATCGGGTGGCCGTCAATTGACTTCACCACACGTGACCAAGTCACGGAGCATCGGCCGATTCTGGTCGCTGTGGGCCACCGTGGTGAACAACTGAAGACAGGAACTGCCATGTCTCGCACACTTACCGTTGCCCTCGTCGCGTCACTCGGTCTTGGCGGTTGCGCGCTGGCGCTTCGCAACCCCAGTATTGGCGAACTGCAGCGCGATCCCGCGCGCTATCTCGATCGGACGGTCAGCGTGGACGGGCGTGTCACGACGTCGTGGGGCGTGCCTCTTGTCCCGTTCAAATTCTATAAAGTGGACGATGGAACCGGTGAAGTGACGGTGTTGTCAAGGGCGGCACGGACCCCAGCCCGGGGAAGTCATGTGCGTGTGAAGGGCCGCGTCAACGAGATCGCCGTCGTCGGCGGCAACCCGATCGGCCTGCACCTCGAAGAGCGGGATTTGGATTTTAAGAGATAGAAAGAAGTAGTCAGTAGAACTGGTTTCATATCCTCATCTTGTAGCGGCGGATCTTGAGATCCGCCGAAGGAAAGGCGGGTCTGAAGACCCGCCTCTACAGTATGAAAAACAAGGTCTTCACCCGGTGATCTTCAGTGCCACCACTGTCATATCGTCATTGATGCGCGCGGTGCCGCGGAAGTTGTGCACCGCGTCAAAGATGGAGTCGACAATCGTCTGAGCCGACTGGTCCCGAAGATGGCCAACCAGCTTGATGAGCTGGTCCGAGCCGAAATCGCGTCCCTGCTGATCGATCGCATCCAGAATACCGTCGGTGCAGAACACCCAGAGATCTCCTGCGTTCAGCTCGAGATTCAACTCTTCATACATTGAACCTTCGAACGAACCCAGTGGAAGCCCAGGCAGTTCCAGGAGCTGGCAGCTTTCAGCACTGCAGTGCACGGGATAGGGCAAGCCCGCATTGGCAATCGTCATGACCCGCCGCTTCTGATCGATGCTCGCGTAACAGAGCGTGCAGTAATACTCCTCGAGTCCTCGCTCGTGCAGAATGGTGTTCATCGAGGCAAGGACGCCCGCAGGGCTGGATCGAACGGACGTGAAGCGTCGCCGAAAGGTTCGCGACCGCACGAGCTCGCCGGCGACTGCACCATACAGCGCCGCGGGGACTCCTTTTCCTGATACGTCGGCCACCGCAATGACCAGCGTGTTCGCATCAGGCATCAGCAGATCGTAGAAATCGCCTCCCAGCTCCGTGGCCGGCGCGAACCGCGCCGCCACCTCCATGCCCTTCAGCCGTTTTGGCAACTCCGCTGGAAGCAGGGCCACCTGCACGCGCTGCGCGAACGTGATTTCCCGCACGATGCGCTCATCCTTGTCACGCAGCGTTTCGTAGAGGCGGGCATTCTCGATAGCCACCGCGGCCTGGCTGGCGAGCATCGTCAGAATCTCGGCATGTCGCTGGTTGAAAGCGGCCAGCTCAGGACTCTCCAGATCGAATACCCCGATGCAGCGATCCTTCAGCAGCAGCGGCACCGCCAACTCCGATCGCACATCGGGCACCAGGTTGATGTATCTCGGATCCTTCGTCACATCGTCAACCAGAACGGCTGCTTTGTGGAGCGCGGCGTGGCCGACCAGACCGGTGCCGACCTGGACGTTTGGCACCGTGCGCGCCTCGCCATACTGCACGGCGACTTTCAGCTCGAGCTCGCCCGGCCCCTGACCCGTTGGATCTTCCCTGAACAGGAAGATGCCGAATGTTCGGTAGTCGATCACGCGCTTGACGAGCTGCGCGAGTCTCCGCAGCAGCAGATCGAGATCCAGAATCGCGGCGAATTCCCGGCTGATCTCGACCAGCGTCTCCAGCGTCGCCGCGTGTTCTCGCTCGAGGTCGAACAGGCGCGCGTTCTCGAGGGCGACGGCGACATGCGCGGCGAACTGCCGCAGAATCGCCTCGTCGTGCGGCGTGAACTGGCCGGCCGTCGCGCTGAGCAGATTCAGCACGCCGAGGATTTTGCCTTTCCGGCGCAGCGGCACGGCGAGCTTCGCGCGAGTGCCCGGAACGATGTCGATATAGCGCGGGTCCGATCGCACATCGTTCACGAGCTGCGCGGTGCCTTCGGTGACTGCCGCTCCCACAATCCCTTCGTCCACGCGGAGCCGATACGCCCGGGCATGTTCTGGATAACCGACCGAATAGGCGATCTTGAGCTCACCGCGCTTGTCGTCGAGAAGGTACACGGCGAACGCGGTGAAATCGATGAGTCGCGCGATGAGTTGAGGAATCTTGGGAAGCAGCTCGTCGAGGTCGAGAACTGACGTCACCTCGCGACCGAGCGCGAACAGCGCGGTCAGCAGTTCCTGGTCGCTCACCGGGCTGCCAGACGCGCTTCTGGTCGTCTGGCGCGCCGAATCGTCGGGGGTCACGGGCTGCATCAGATAAAGACGCTATAATACCGACTCGCGACGCTGAGCGTGCTGCAGTGTGGGCCCCACGCGCATTAAAATAGCGCCTGCGGCTGTTGCGACGAGCGAGTCTGCGAGTCGAGGAGCAACCGCGCATGGGGGTGGGGCCCCATGCGCCCTAAAATATGGACCCCATCAAACTTCCCCTCGACTACGCCGCAATCGAGCAAATCCTGCCCCACCGCTATCCCTTCCTGCTCGTGGACCGCATCATCGAGTTCGAAGTGGACAAGCGAATTGTGGGAATCAAGAACGTCTCGCTGAATGAGCGGTACCTCGCTCATCAGCCGTCCGGTCCGCCGGTTCTGCCTCCGACGATTCTCACCGAAGCGGTCGCTCAGGTCGGCGCGATCATGATCCTCTTCAGGCCGGAAAACCGCGAAAAGCTCATCTACTTCAGAGGCATCGAGCGCGTTCGCTATCGGCGTTGGGTCCATCCGGGGGATGTGGTCGTGATCGAGGTGCAGGCGAAGCGCCTCAGAAGTCGGATGGGATTGCTGGAAGGAAAAGCGCGGGTGGATGGGAAAGTTGTCGTCGAAGGCTCGATGACCTTCGCTCTCGGCGACCTGGACAGCCGAGGCCGGGAGCAATAGCCCGCAAGAATCCTTTTCGGTTCATGCGACCGTGGACGGGACGGCCTCCGCAGCGATACGCACACAGTTACGGCCTTCCTGCTTGGCGCGGTAGAGTGCAGTGTCCGCGCGACCGATCAGGGCGGCCGGATCGACTTCAGCAGCCAAACCGACCGCCACACCAAAGCTCGCGCTGACGTTCACGGTGTCGGTGTTCCAGGGAACCCGTGCCTCTGAAATCTCACGGCGAAGTGTCTCAGCCACCTGCTTCGCCCCTGCGAGGGGCGTTTCCGGCAGCAGTCGTAACATATATACCTGAGGTCTGATGTGAATCAAGACGTCACGCTACCCGTGACCGGGATGACGTGTGCGGCGTGCGCGAGGACGATTGAGCGCACACTGCAGCGCGTTCCGGGCGTCGAGCAGGCGTCGGTGAACTTCGCGACGAGCCGCGCCTCGGTACAGTTTGATCCCCAGACGGCGAACGTGCCGGCACTGGTGAAGGCAGTCCGCGACGTGGGTTATGACGTTCTCGAGTTGCCCGACGACACCGAGGACCTGGAAGATCGGCAGGAAACGGCGCGCGCCGCCGAGTACCGCGTCCTTCGCCGCAAGCTGATTGTTGCGGTCAGCTTCACGGCGCCCATTCTGGCCATCGCGATGCCGCACCTGCAGTTTCCAGGCGCGAATTTCGTTCAGCTCGCGCTGGCGCTGCCGGTGGTCGTGTATGCAGGCGGACAGTTCTACCGAGGGGCGTGGTCGGCCATCCGTCACCGCAACGCGGACATGAACACGCTGATCGCGATTGGCACCGGAGCAGCGTTTCTCTATTCAGTAGTGGCGTCGCTCGCCCCGGAGGTTGTCACCCCCGCCCATTCGCCGTCCATCATGACTGGCATGGCTGGCGGAATGGCGGGAGAAATGCCGGCCGTGTACTACGAGGTGACGACAGCGATTATCACGCTGGTGCTCCTCGGACGCGTGCTCGAAGCACGGGCTCGTGGCCGCACCTCCGCCGCCATCAAGCGTTTGATCGGTCTGCAACCGCGCACCGCTCGCATCGTCCGAAATGGCGTCGAGATGGATGTGCCCGTTCAGTCCGTCATCAAAGGGGATGTGGTGATCGTGCGACCCGGCGAGCGGGTGCCGGTGGATGGTGAAATTCTCGACGGCTTTTCGACCATCGATGAATCGATGCTCACTGGAGAGTCGCTGCCCGTCGACAAAGGACCGACTGCGAGAGTATTTGGTGGCACCGTCAACCAGACGGGTACATTCCGGTTCCGCGCGGCGCGGGTCGGCAAGGAGACCGCGCTGCAGCGGATCATCAAACTGGTTCAGGATGCGCAGGCCAGCCGTGCGCCAGTCGCCCGGTTGGCCGATGTGATTTCCTTTTATTTCACACCGATTGTGTTGTGTCTGGGGATTCTGACGTTCATCGTGTGGTTCGATGTCCTCCCGCCAGGCGCGCGATTGACGATGGCGCTCGTCAATTTCGTCGCCGTTTTGATCATCGCCTGTCCGTGCGCGATGGGCCTGGCGACGCCGACGGCCATCCTGGTTGGCACCGGCCGCGGCGCCGAACGCGGCATCCTTATTAAAGGCGGTGACATCCTCGAGCGGGCGCAGGCCATTACTACCGTTGTGCTCGACAAAACCGGCACGATTACACAGGGGCGACCGGAAGTCACCGATGTTGTGCCACTCGGCCCGATGTCACAAGAGGAGATCCTCGCGCTGGCCGCGTCAGCCGAGCGCCCTTCCGAACACCCGCTTGGCGCCGCCATCGTGCGAGCTGCGGCGGCGGGGGGGATCCCCTTGACCGAGGTTGCTGCATTTGAGGCGTTTCCTGGACGCGGAATCGCAGCGACCGTTGGCAGCCGGAGCGTGCTCATAGGTAACCAGCGCCTGCTCGATGAATGGAACGTGGATTCGACCCCGGCCGAGGATGCAGTCCGGCAACTCACCGCCACTGCCCGAACCGTCATGTTCGTGGTCGAGTTGAGGTCCAGCGCCGATCGGCCCGCGCCGACATCCGAGCGCACCGAGCGCTCGACATCCGAGCTCCGAGAACCGAGCACCGAGATCCGAGGAGTGATTGGACTCGCCGACAGGCCGCGTCCCGAAGCCGCGCAGGCTCTTCGACAGATGAAGGCCCTCGGTCTCGAGATCGTGATGATGACCGGCGACAATCAGACGACCGCCGAAGCCATTGCGCGTGAGGTGGCGCCGAACGGCGAAATCGATCGTGTGATTGCCGGAGTGTTGCCGGACCGCAAGGCTGCGCAGGTGAAGGCGCTGCAGGACGAAGGCAAGGTGGTCGCGATGGTCGGCGACGGCATCAACGATGCGCCCGCGCTCGCACAGGCCGATGTCGGCATCGCGATCGGCTCGGGCACTGACATTGCCATCGAAGCGTCGGACATCACGTTGATCCGACCTGATCTTGGCGGTGTCGTGGAGGCGATACAGCTTTCGCGGCGCACGCTGCGCGTGATCAAACAGAATCTGTTCTGGGCGTTTGTGTACAACGTGCTGGGGATTCCGATCGCGGCTGGCGTGCTGTATCCCTTTACGGGGTGGCTCCTGAGCCCGATGATTGCCGCCGGCGCGATGTCCTTTTCGAGCGTGTCGGTGCTCGTGAACAGTCTGCGGTTGAGAAAGGCGTGAGCGGTGCGATGGACCTTACCCAGATCATCGTCACCGTCCTCGGGTTGGCCCTCATTGGCGCCATCCTGCTATTCTTTTTCGGCCCGCGACAAGCCGTCGTTGCCGGAGAGACCGCTGCCGGCCCGCAGGAAGTCGAGATCCTCGTGCAAGGAGGCTACTCGCCGGCGGTCGTGAAGGCCAAACGTGGCCGCCCCTTGAGGCTGCGGTTCAACCGTCAGGAAGAGGCCGGCTGTTCGGATGTCGTTGTTTTCCCGGACTTCGGCATCAGGCGGGACTTGCCGGCCTTCCGCACCACCCTGGTCGAGCTCGTGCCCGACCGGACGGGTGAATTCACTTTTGTATGCGGAATGAACATGTTGCGGGGTAAAATAATCGTCACTGATTAAAACTTATGGTGCAACCTAAACAACCGCCCCAAAAACAGGCTCCAAAGCCTCGGAAATCATCGACGAGCGGCAACGTGCTGTTCGCCCTCGCTGTGCTGACCGTCATCGGCGGCGGCATTTTTCTCTTCATGCAGTCAGGGTCGTCCCAGCCAGTTGTGGCTTCCGACCCGGCGACCGCTACGGCCGAGGGGGCTGCGTCCCCTGCGCCAGATGCGGCTCCAGCGAGCGATTCCACGGCTGAGTCTCAGCGACAAGACGCTGCCGTGATCCCGACGGCGCCGCCAAAAAAGCGGCCGCCGGCCGGCGCGGTGTTGCCGCCTGTCAACCTTCAAAACTACACTCCGGCGCGCCCGAACGACCAGGTTCAAGCAGCCCACGAGTTTGCCGCGCAGTATCCCGACGTGGCGGAGTACATTCCCTGCTTCTGCGGGTGCGAGCGGATGGGCCACGTCGGCAACGATGACTGTTTCGTGAAAGCTCGCGACGCTGAAGGCCGCGTATTGGCGTGGGAGCCCCACGGCGTGAGTTGTGAGGTGTGCCTGGACGTGGCCAATGAGTCGAGGCGAATGTATGCATCGGGCGCCTCGGTCAGACAGATTCGAACGGCCATCGAGCAGAAGTATCGGCCGTTATCCCAGACGATGACGCCAACACCGATGCCGCAGTCGGCCAATAAGTAAGCTGCCATTGTGGCCCG
>Ga0184623_10000480_pt1 | contig 16914 bp, 16 predicted proteins | sample PLM1_100_b1_FD_133138 | JGI IMG/M metagenome (GOLD analysis project Ga0184623, IMG submission 133138) | Groundwater sediment microbial communities from an aquifer in East River, Colorado, USA - PLM1_100_b1 | ecosystem: Environmental > Terrestrial > Soil > Riparian zone | place: USA: East River...
GTGGGCGGCGAGGAGCGTGGTGACCAGAGACGTGTCGTTGGTCGAGGCCATCTTGTCGGCGCCGAGCCCGAGCGCCGCCACTTCGCGGGCGAGTTCGGCGGTGTTCACCAGGTTGCCGTTGTGAGCCAACGCAACCGTGGTGCCGGCTGGCGTGGAGCGCAGCGTCGGCTGGGCGTTCTCCCAGGTGGAACCGCCCGTCGTGGAGTATCGGGCGTGCCCGATCGCGACGTGCCCGCGCAGCGAGGCGAGTGTCGACTCGTCGAAGACCTGGGAGACCAGGCCGAGCTCCTTGTAGACCACCACGCCGGCCCCGTCGCTGACTGCCATGCCCGCGGCCTCCTGACCACGGTGCTGGAGCGCGTACAAGCCGAAGTAGGTGAGCTTGGCGACTTCCTCGCCAGGTGCCCACACACCAAAGACCCCGCAGGCATCCTGCGGGCCTAGGTCGTGGGGATCGAGATCGTGCGTGAGTTTGCCGTCGCCTCTGAGCACGCGTTGATTCTAGTTGACAGATCAGGGTTCCCAGCACCAGCGGTTTGGCTGATGGTGAGAGCGCGAACACGTTGCGTACGGCAGGGTTTCGCGCGACGGCCGAGTGTGGTCTACTCGCCGACGTGACCACGACCGTAACTCCCGCTGCGCACCCGGCCTCTGCCGTGCTGCGCTGCGCGTGTTGGTCCGGACGGCGTGGGCACCTTTTCGACCAGTGTTGTCGGTGACGACCCGCCGCCCTGCCCGCACCCGGTAGTCAATCCGGGGCGGGCGAAGCCTCGTCACCCCTGGGACAACACGATCATGCTCAGCCACCTCGAGCCGTACCTGCTTATGCCGTCGGCGCTCACCCCCACCGCTCTGCTGGAGCGGGCGGCGCTCATCGCCGAGACTGTGACGATCAACACCCTCGATGCCGGGCCGGTGCGCGTCCGGAACACGCCGCTCTACGACGCCTGGCTGTTGCCGTGGGAGATCGGCGCCGCCACCTCGCTGCACGCCCATGACGGCGCGCACGGTGCGTACGTCGCGCTCAGCGGGGTGTTCCGGGAGACGATCGCGTCCGCGTCGGCTGTCCGCGAGCGGCTTGTCCTAGCCGGAGAGCGCGTGGCGTTCCGGCCGGACTACACCCACCGGCTGGCAGCCGCGGCCGGCCCCGCCGTCTCCCTGCACCTCTTCTCCCCGCCGCGCGCCGCAGGCCCGTGCACACCTTCGCTGGCCCCCGCCCTGACATCTCTGGCTTCGGCCGTCTGAGCCGTTCCAGACGGCGTCTAGCAAGGCGGAGGCCCGCCTCGCGACCGCGATCTACTAATTCGCCGTACTCCTGGGCCGTCCCAGACGGCGTCCAGCAAGGCGGAGGCCCGCCCGGAATACGCCTTTGGTATCCGGGCGGGCCGACAACGCAGCTGGTCGTCGTCTGGGACGGCTCAGCGTTTGTGCCAGTCGTACCATTGGGGGGTATCTCCCCAGTGGCGGAAACCTGCCTCCGGCGCGGCCGATGCCCGTTCCTGGTCGCCGCGGGCGTCGGCGCGGGTCTGGAGCAACGCCTCCAACCCCGTTCGTGCCGCGACGAGTCGATCAGGCAACTGCTCCGTGTGTTCGAGCATGCTCCACCACCCCTTCCAAGAGGCTAATCCGGCTGTTCTCACAGTGATGGGTGCGGGTGACGTCGAACCGGCCGCGTTCGAAGAATCGGTTGGCCGGCTGGGCGCCGCCGCAGAAGGCGAAGTACGGGCAGCTCGCCCGGCACGCGTCGACGCCAGTGCGGAAGTCGGTGACCCAGCGCTGGCCGGCCGCCTCGGCGATCAGCGTGGCGAGGTCGGTGCGGAGCACGTTGCCGACGGCGAACGAGCCGTGCGTGACGTCAGCGAAGCCGGCGAGTTCCGGGGAGAGAAGGACGACGTCGCCCTCGTGGGTGACCGTCGGGAACGGATCCATCGAGCGCGGCAGGAATTCATCGGCACGGCCGTCGAACTCGGCGGCGACGTATCCGAGTACGCGTTCGATCTCGCGTACCCGGATGGCGGGATTGCGCCGCCACGCCTCCGTAAGGGCTGTCCAGAATTCGGTGACCCGTTCTGAATCGAGCTGATTTCGGCGGACGTTGACGCCTTCCTGCTCTTCTATATTGATTCCGAGAACGATGCAGCCGAGTCCCACGAAGAACTCGTACAACTCCGCGGCGCCACGCGGATCGGGATCGGAGACCACCGCGATGGCCGAGAACTCCAGGCCGCACTCGCGTAGCCGTTCGATGCCGCGGGTGATTGCCCGGAAAGCCGGCTTCCCGGCACGGCTGACGCGGGCGGCGTTGCGCTCGGCCGGACCGTCGATGCTGATGCCCACCCGCACGTCACGGGCGGCGAACAGCTCGCACCACGCCTGGTCGATCAGGGTGGCGTTGGTCTGCACGTGGTGCCGTACGCCCTCGAACGGATCCATCAGCGCGGCGAGATGCTCGCGGCCGGCAGACAGCGGCTCACCGCCGTGCCAGATGACGTCGAACGGCGCATCGGCCGCCCAGATGTTGACCTGACCAGCCACGGCTCGCGCCACATCCACGGACATTCGCTGATCGGATCGGCGAAAAGGGAGGTAGCAGTACGAGCAATCAAGATTGCAGAGTGTTGTCGGCTGTAACACCACCGCACTCGGTACCTCTGCCAGTGCGGTGAAAGCGGACCTACGACTTCCCCGAACAGCGACCACGCGGGCCTCCGTTGCGCCAACGAGACATGGGCATTCCCGCGACAATTGCGAGGATACTGGCGGGCTGCAATCGTGACAATCGCCCGCGAGTAGGACTCACTATCAGTAACAAGGAGTTAAGGGATACCGGGATCGCGTTTGTTCAACGTTCAGGGTGCGAACGGCAGATGCGCCGCGAGATCCGCCCTTGCCCCGCTCGCGCTCACGCGGCCGGTGGTAACCGCGTCGGCCCAGGTCAACCGGCCCGTGGCGAGGAGGATCCAGGTGACGGGGTCGGTCTCCACGACGTTCGGCGGCGTGCCACGGGTGTGCCGCGGGCCCTCGATGCACTGCACTGCCCCGTACGGCGGCACCCTGACCTCGACGGACCGGCCCGGGAGCCGCCGGGCCAACGCGCTCAGCAGGTGCCGGGATGCCTGCCGGAGCACCGCCGGATCGGGCGTCTCGCCCGCGTCGAGCGCTGTGATCGCGGCGTCCAGAGCCGCCGGATCCTCGACAGAACGCGCCACGCAAGGCAGCGTACGGGGCGGCTGCGCACGATGTCCGAGTAGGCGGGATGCCTTCTGCCTCAGGAAAAGGCATAGTGTCCGACGGACCAGCTTCACAGCTGCGGAGGTCAGCGTGCGGACGGAACCGGTCAGCGGGGGAACTACCGCCCGAAGGATAGGTGCGTTGGCCCTGGCATGCCTCGGCGGAGTGCTGGCCACACTCAGCCTCGCCAACCCAGCGTACGCCGAGCACGCGGACCTCCGGCTCGAGATCCGCAGCGGCGGGATCGCGCTCACCGCCGGCGGTGACCGGCAGACGCTGAACCTCGCCGTCACCAACGACGGGCCCAGCCCGGTCAGCGCGGCTGTCGCGAACGTCGAGGCACCGCTGAGCGGGCGCGGCGTGACCATCGGCAACACGTCCGTGAGTTGCTCGCCGGTGAACGGGCCGTCGATAATCGCCTGCCAGCTCGGCGCGATGAACCCCGGCCAGACCATCGACGTCACGATCGAACTGGTGCCGCCCGGCTCCGGCACCGTCCAGCCCGGTGAGAACGTCACCGAGAACGGCAACGCCTGGGTCAGCAACCCCGCCGGCGGTGACCCGAACAACGGCAACGACGGTGGCTCGTTCAGCGCGGCGCTGTCCGCCGGCGACACGGGCGCGCCGGTCACCGAGGTGTCCGGATCGGTGATGGACGGATCGAGCGGCAACCCGCTCGACGGCGCGACCGTGGAGATCAAGGACAGCGACGGCACGGTGGGCACCGCCACCACCGACGCCGGAGGCCGCTTCACGTACCGCGCCGAAGCACCACTCAAGGCTGGCCGGATCAGCATCAAGGCCAGCAAGGATGGCTACGACACCAGCCGCACCACCGTCAACGCGAGCGGCAGCGTCAACGACATCCAGCTGGCGGTCAGCCCGGCGGCGGCCAGCAGCCCGTCATCGAGCCCTACCGCCGCACCCACGACAGCCGCGCCGCAAAGCCCGCCGCCGGGCGCGGCCAGCGCCACGGGCGACGGGTCGTCCGTGTCGCTGATAGTCGTCGTGCTGATCAGCGTGCTCGCCACTGCCGTCCTTACCGGCGCCGGCCTCTGGATCGGGCTGCGCCGCAACCGCGAGAACGACTCCGCAACCGCCGGTGGCCCCGGGCCGCCACCCGTCCGACCGCACCTGGGCGACGCGCCGACCGTGCAGCTCCGGCTCGACGGACTCGGCGGCGGTACGCAGGTGATGCCGCCTCTGCGCCAGCCGCTGTCGAGCTCCGCCGTGGACGCCACCCAGCAGATCCCGCAGCCGGACAGCACTCAGCTCATGCCGCCCGGCGCCGGGCCCTACCTCCCCCCGCCGCCAGCAGTCGAGTACGACGAGACCGCGCCGTTCGGTCCCGGGCCGGCTGCGCACGGTTTCGGGGCTGGGTCGGGTTCGCCGTACGGCGCGGGGCCGGCAGCGCCGTACGGGGCGGAGTCGTATGGGGCGGAGGCGTATGGGGCGGAGGCGGCGGCGCCGTATGGGGCCGAGCCGTTTGGGATGGCGTCCCCGCCGCCGCCCGGGCTGTATGCACCGCTACCGAACGCGTCGCCTACGGTTCCGGCTGCGCCGCCGTACGGCGTGCCGCCAGCGGCGGACATCCCGCCGCCGGTCAGCCCAGCAGCGCCGTACGGCGCGGTTCCGCCGGCCAACGGGAGTGCACGGCCGTTCGGGGTTCCACCAATGCCCGACGCCCCTACACAGGTCAGCCCGGCGTCGCCATTCGGGGTGCCGGCAGCCAACGGCGGCCAGCCAGGGGGCGCCACGCCGCCCTTCGGGGTACCGCCCGTGCGGGACCTGCCCACGCAGGTCAGCCCGGCGTCGCCATTCGGCGCGGTTCCGCCGGTCAACGGGAACCGACCGCCGAGCGCCGCGCCGCCGTTCGGGGCTCCGCCGCAGTTCACGGCTGGGCCGCCGTTCGAGGCGGCGCCGCCGCTGAGCCCAGGGGCGCCCGGGGAGTACCGCAGGCCGGCGGAGTATGCCGGGCCGTTCAGCTCACCCGTCCCCGCCAGCCCACCGCCTCCGCCGAGCCCTGCCGCACCGCCGGGCAGCCCTGCTGGTTCCCCGCCGCCAGTCGACTACCGCGGTCCGTTCGCCCCCGCGCCGCCCGCCGTGCCCGGTGCGCCCGCCGGATCGGCACCGGACAACGGCCGTCGCACCCGACCCAGCTCGGCAGTCGACTTCGCCCGGCCGAGCCGTGCTGGCGCACCAACCGGGTTCAGTTCACCTCTCGACACCACGTCACCGGCCGACCCGCCGCCGCAGCCCACCATCAGCCCGCTGACGACGCACAGCGGCGCGCTTCCGCCGATCACGGCGCTCCAAGCTCCGGTCCCTTCGCGCGCGCCGGCGCCGCCCACACGCCCAGCGGTCAACGCGGAATCCGAGGACGCGGTCGCCGGGCGCCATTCGGGCGGAGAGCCAGCGCCGAATCCCGACGCGCCGCACCGCGGCCGGCACTCCGCCAGCCCGTCCTGATCCGTCAGCCACGAGCCGTCCCAGAACCGGACTTGCGGGACAAGCGTGGCTACGCGCGCCCGTTGTAGGCACGGAAACCCCGAAAGTCCGATTCGCGGCGGGCCTCAGCCAGCAGGCCCGCGCCGACGGCACCCCATTCGAAGCGGACGCCGGCCGGTTCCTGGCTGAAGACTCCCGCCATCAGCCGAAGAGTCTGGGCAGCGTCCCCTCGTGCGCGTCGCGGAGCTCGTCCAGCGGGACGGTGAACTGGCCCTGAATCTCCAGCGCACCGCTCTGTGCGTCGACGACGCCAATCCGCGCCCACGGCAGCGCCCGCACCGTGCACATCTCGGTGAAACGCGCCTCCTCGCTGCGCGGCACGGCAACCAGCACCCGACCCGCCGACTCGGAGAACAGCGAGACAAATGGGTTGGCGTCCTCGGGCAGCACGACCCGGGCACCGACGCCGTTGCGCAGCGCCGACTCGACCAGCGCCTGAGCGAGACCACCGTCGGACAGGTCGTGTGCGGCCGACAGCATGCCGTCGCGTGAACCGGCCACGAGCACCTCGCCGAGCAGCTTCTCGCGGTCGAGATCGACCTTCGGCGGGACGCCACCGAGGTGCTGGTGCGTCACCCAGGCCCATTCCGAACCGGACAGTTCCTCGTGCGTCTCGCCGAGCAGGATCAGCGTCTCCCCGTCCTCGCGGAAGCCCATGGGCGTGCGCCGGGCGACGTCATCGAGCAGGCCGAGGACGCCGACGACCGGCGTCGGGTGGATCGCGGTGTGACCGGTCTGGTTGTAGAAGCTGACGTTTCCGCCGGTCACGGGGGTGCCGAGGGCTTGGCAGGCGTCCGCCAGGCCACGGACAGCCTCGGCGAACTGCCACATGACCGTCGGATCTTCGGGGCTGCCGAAGTTCAGGCAGTCGGTGACCGCGATCGGCATGGCGCCAGTGGTCGACACATTCCGGTACGCCTCGGCGAGCGCAAGCTGCGCACCGGCGTACGGGTCGAGCTTGGCGTAGCGACCGTTGCCGTCGGTGGCGAGCGCAATGCCGCGGCCGGACTCCTCGTCCAGGCGGATCACGCCGGCGTCCTCGGGCTGCGCCAAGACGGTGTTGCCCTGGACGTACCGGTCGTACTGCTCGGTGACCCACTCCTTGCTGCACAGGTTGGGGCTGGCGACCATCCGCAGCACGGTCTCCCGCAGCTCCTCAGCGGAACTCGGCCGGGGCAACGTCTCGGCACGGTCGGCCTGCACCAGGTCGAAGTCGTTCGGACGCTGGATCGGCCGCTCGTACACCGGACCGTCGTCGGCGAGGCTGCCCGGCGGGACGTCCACCACCGTCTCGTCGTTCCAGGTGACCACGAGCCGGTCGCCCTCGGTGACCTCGCCGATCGCGGTGGCGAGGACGCCCCACTTCTCGGCGAGCTTGAGCACCTCGTCGAGCTTGCCCGGCTCGACGATCGCGAGCATCCGCTCCTGCGACTCGCTGGCCAGGATCTCGTGCGGCTCCATCGACGCCTCGCGCAGCGGCACGCGCTCCAGGTAGGCCCGCATCCCGGACTTGCCAGCGGCTGACGTCTCCGTCAGGGCGCACGTCAGGCCGGCACCGCCCAGGTCCTGGATGCCGCTCACGAGCTTGCGGTCGTACATCTCGATGCAGCACTCGATGAGGAGCTTCTCCTCGAACGGGTCGCCGACCTGAACTGACGGCCGCCGGGCTGGCCCATCGTCGTCGAACGTGGCCGACGCCAGCACGGAGACGCCGCCGATGCCGTCACGACCGGTCTTGGCGCCGAGCAGGACGACGACGTTGCCGACACCCTTCGCCGCCGAGAGCTGGATCCGGTCGGCGGGCATGACGCCCACGCAAAGCGCGTTGACCAGCGGGTTTCCCTGGTAGCACGGGTCGAACACGACCTCGCCGCCGATGTTGGGCAGGCCGAGGCAGTTGCCGTAGCCACCCACGCCGGCCACGACCCCGGGCAGCACCCGACGGGTGTCCGGGTGGTCGGCGGCGCCGAAGCGCAGCGGGTCCATGACGGCGATCGGGCGGGCGCCCATCGTCAGGATGTCGCGGACGATGCCGCCAACGCCCGTGGCCGCGCCCTGGTACGGCTCGACGAAGCTCGGGTGGTTGTGCGACTCGACCTTGAACGTGACGGCAAGCCCGTCGCCGACGTCGACCACGCCGGCGTTCTCACCCATGCCGACCAGCATCCGGTCGGTCTTCGGTGCCTTCTCGCCGAACTGCTTCAGGTGCACCTTGGACGACTTGTAGGAGCAGTGCTCGCTCCACATGATCGAGTACATCGCCAGCTCGGTCTGGGTCGGGCGGCGGCCGAGGATCTCGCGGATCCGGGCGTACTCGTCGTCCTTCAGCCCGAGTTCGGCGTACGGCTGCTCGACGTCAGGGGTGGACTTGGCGGTGCCAACGGTGTCGACGGAAGTCATGTGGTGACCAACTTCTGCAGGACCGAGGTGAAGAAGCCGAGGCCGTCGACGGACGGACCGGTCAGCTCCTCCACAGCGTGCTCGGGGTGAGGCATCAGGCCGACGACGTTGCCGGCGGCGTTGGTGATACCGGCGATGTCGCGCAGCGAACCGTTCGGGTTGCCGCCGACGTAACGGGCGATCACCCGGCCGCTGGACTCCAGCCCGTCCAGCGTCTTCTCGTCCGCGACGTAGCAGCCCTCGCCGTTCTTGACCGGGATCAGGATTTCCTGGTCCTTCTCGTACGCGGACGTCCACGCCGTGTCGGCGGAGGAGATCCGCAGCTTCTGGTCGCGGTTGCGGAAGTGCAGGTGCTGGTTACGGGTGAGCGCGCCGGGGAGCAGGTGCGACTCGCACAGGATCTGGAAGCCGTTGCAGATGCCGAGGACGGGCAGGCCGTCGTCGGTGGCCGCCTTGACGATCGTGCCCATGACCGGTGCGAACCGGGCGATCGCGCCGCAGCGCAGGTAGTCGCCGTAGGAGAAGCCGCCGGGCAGGACGACCGCGTCGACACCGTGCAGGTCAGGCTCGCCGTGCCAGAGGCTCACCGGCTCGGCGCCGGCGATCTTCACCGCGCGGGCGGCGTCCCGGTCGTCGAGCGAGCCGGGGAAGGTGACGACGCCGATCCGCGCGGTCACGCCGGGCCGTCCGCGTCGCTCTTCTCAGCGATGCTGCTCTCGGCCGCGGCGGCCTTGACATCGGCAGCGTCGGCATCGGTGGCCTCGACCGTGGCGACCTCCTCCGCAGCGGGCTCGCCCTCCGCGCGGACGGCGAAGTCCTCGATGACCGGGTTCGACAGGAGCGTGCCGGCGGCACGGGTCACCTCGGCGAGCACCTCGTCGGTGATTTCGCCGTCGACCTCCACCTCGAACCGCTTGCCCTGACGGACCGCGGTGATGGCGGAGAACCCGAGGGTCGGGAGGGCGTTGGCGATCGCCTGCCCCTGCGGATCGAGGATCTCCGGCTTGAGCATGACGTCGACGACTACGCGGGCCACCTGGGTGCTCCTGTTTCGGGCGCGGGAACGGCGTGACCAGGGTACCGGTCAGTCGCTGGAGGCCTTGCCGGGCGCTGCCTTGGTGGCCGGCCCGGTAGGCGCCTTGGCCGGCGGCGCGGCCGGCTTGACTTCGGGCTGCGGGTCGGCGACCTTGATCGGCGGAGCGGCCTTGCTGGTCGGCGTCGCGGCACGGGCGGTCGGTGGCTCGACGACCTGCGGGCGGAACGCGGCGGCCGTCACGTCCGCAACCCACTCGACGACGTCCGGACCGTACGCCGCGGGGTTGATGACCTTCAGGACGGCACAGAACCCGGACCGGGTGCCGTACTTGCGGGCCAGCTTCCGCTCGTGCGCGACCAGGTACCGAGCCGCCGCCTGGTTCGTCACCGCCGTCTGCCCGCAGATCAGGAACACGGGCCGGCTCTGCTCGGGCGCGGTCACCTTGGCGAGCAGCACGTACTCGGCCCCCGACTCGCGGTTGTACGTCCGGTCGCCGACCCGCATCGTCGGCGCCTTGCCGGACCCCGCCGATATCTCGACGCCCGGCAGCTTCCACTCCAGGTGAGCGGCGGTACGGCTGTTCGACGTCGGGCCGCCGATACAGAACTCGGCCTTCTCGCCGAAGCCACGCCGCACCTCGTCGTGGCCGACCACCTCGGTCCGCGCGCCGCACATCCGGATCAGGCCGGCCAGTTCGAGCAGCGCGAATACGTCGCGGCGGTGGACGCTCAGCTCATTGGCGCTGGTGGCGTGCCGGTTCACCACGAGCAGGCAGTCGGTGCCAGGCGCGAGGCCGAAGAAGTCCCGGGTGCGGTTGAGCCGGCGCCGACGCAGCGACCACTGGAGCAGCCACACCGCCGCCGCGGTCAGCAGACCAGCCGCGATGTTCACCGCCAGATCGACCATGCCGCTGCTCATCCGCTCACCGCCCTACCTTGTCGTGGGCCACGAAGTCTAGGGCCGGCTGTCCAACCGAGCGCTCGATTACAGGATGTCGCCAGGCCTATACGCGGCGGCTTCGGGATGCTTCGCGGCTACCTCGGCGACCCGCCGGACGATCTCGGCCACCTGATCCGTCGCCGCGCCCGTGAAGGCAATCGGGTCGGCGACCAGCGCGTCGATATCGGCACGGGTGAGCCCGAGCCGCGGATCGGCGGCGAGGCGGTCGAACAGGTCGTTGCCGGCCGCGCCCTCGCGGAGCGAGAGCGCCACGGCCACCGCGTGCTCCTTGATCGCCTCGTGCGCCACCTCGCGCCCCACCCCGCGCCGCACGGCTGCGACCAGCACCTTCGTGGTGGCGAGGAACGGCAGGTACCGGTCCAGCTCACGGGCCACCACGGCCGGGTAGGCGCCGAACTCGTCCAGCACGGTGAGGAACGTCTGGTACAGCCCGTCGGCGGCGAAGAACGCGTCCGGCAGCGCCACCCGGCGCACGACCGAGCACGAGACGTCGCCCTCGTTCCACTGGTCGCCGGCCAACTCGCCGACCATCGACAGGTACCCGCGCAGCGTCACGGCCAGGCCATTGACCCGCTCACAGGAGCGCGTATTCATCTTGTGCGGCATCGCCGAGGAGCCGACCTGGCCGGCCTTGAACCCCTCGGTGACCAGCTCGTTCCCGGCCATGAGCCGGATCGTCGTGGCGAAGCTGGACGGCGCCGCAGCGGCCTGGACCAGCGCCGACACGACCTCGAAGTCGAGCGAACGGGGATAGACCTGGCCGACGCTGGTGAGCACATTGTCGAAACCGAGGTGCCGCGCGATCGTCTGCTCCAACGCGGCCAGCTTGGACGCATCGCCCAGCAGGTCGAGCTGGTCGGCGCTGGTGCCCACCGGCCCTTTGATCCCGCGCAAGGGGTACCGGGCCAGCAGTTCCTCGAGCCGGGCGTACGCAACCAGTAGTTCGTCGGCCGCGCTGGCGAACCGCTTACCCAGCGTCGTCGCCTGAGCGGGGACGTTGTGGCTGCGGCCGGTCATCGTCAGGCTGGCGTACTCGCTGGCCCGCGCGGCGAGCCGGACGAGCGTGGTGACCACGCGGTCGCGGATCAGCAGGAGCGAGTCGCGCAGTTGGAGCTGCTCGACGTTTTCGGTGAGGTCCCGGGACGTCATGCCCTTGTGGATGTGCTCGTGGCCGGCGAGGGCGCTGAACTCCTCGATCCGCGCCTTCACGTCGTGGCGGGTGACTCGCTCACGGGCGGCGATCGAGTCAAGGTCGACCGTCTCGACGACCTTCTCGTACGCCTCGACCACGCCGTCGGGGACCTCGACGCCGAGGTCGCGCTGGGCGCGGAGCACGGCGAGCCAGAGCTTCCGCTCCAGCACCACCTTGTACTCGGGCGCCCAGAGCCGGACCAGCTCCGGCGAGGCGTAGCGGGCAGCCAGGACGTTGGGGATCACGTTCGCGCTCATCATGGCCATTCTCGCGCATGCCCCGGTCATCCGATCCGGGGGTCATCAGCGGACCGTTGTCGCCGGACATCTCCCAGATCATCGCGCCGAGCAGGCCCTTCGACTTGAGCCAGGCAGTCTTCTTCTGGATCGACCACGCGTCGTCAAACGTCCACCACTGGCCACCGGGGCCGGTGTAGCCGTACGTCGCGACGGCCTGTTCGTCGTGGTAGATCGGCAGGTTCGGGAACGTGGCTACCAGGTTGTTGTAGCCACGGGTACCGGCCTCCTCGGCGAACTGGCCCGGCGCCGCACCGGTGGCCGCCTGCCACTCACCGTTCTTGCCGCCCGCAGTGACGCCCTGCCAGCCACGGCCGTAGAACGCCAGCCCGATCGTGAGCTTGCGCGGGTTCACGCCGACGTCGAGGTACGCCTTGATCGCCACGTCGTCGCTGAAGTGGAAGGAGTACGGGTCGTCTACATCGGTATAGAGGTTGCCGGCGTGGCCGGTGCGGTTGGGCTCCCACGAGTTGTCGCTGCCGGCGCCGTGGAAGTCGTAGCCCTGGACGTTCGCGAAGTCCATGTAGTCGAAGACGCTGGGGTTGCCGTCCTGGGTGGTGATGTCCCATCCGGCGGCGATCTTGGCCGGGTCCGCCGGGGTGAACGCGGTGAGCAGGTAGCGCTTGCCGGTGGTGGCGGTCAGCGCGTCGAGCTGCCGCCGGAACTCGGCCATCAGCAGCGTGTTGTTGCCTTGTCGGACGGCCGGACGTGGTTACCGGCGTGCCCCTCGGCTCCGGGCCACTCCCAGTCGAGGTCGATGCCGTCCATGTCAATACAGGACCGACGAACTTCTCCCTGGACGCCGCGGTCAGGGCGGCGTCGGAGAAGAACTTCGAGTAGGCCCAGCCGCCGATCGAGATGAGCACCTTGAGGTGCGGGTGCTTCGCCTTGAGTTTCTTCAGCTGGTTGTAGTTGCCGCGCAGGTGGTCCCGCGCGTGACGCCGTTGAGGCAGGTCAGGTTGACCGGGTCGAGGTTGGTGAACGCGTAGTTGATGTGGGTCAGCTTCGCGGCGGCACCGGACGTGTCGAGGTTGCGAACGAAGTACTGGCGGCCGTAGATGCCCCACTGCACGAAGTACCCGACGCGGGCGTAGTTGCCGCCGCCGATCACGTCATCGGTGGTGACACTCACGGCGTTGCTCGGTCCCGAGAGGTTGTCGTAGTTGTCCCTGGCCCGCACCGTGAAGCTGTACGCCGTGGACGGCGCGAGCCCAGTGACGGTGGCCGTCGTGCCGGTGACGTTCGTGGCCAGCGTCGAACCGGCGTACACGTCGTAGCTGGCGATCGGGAACGCGCCGGGGGTGGCTGCGTTCCACGCCAGGCTCACCGTGCGCGTGGTCTTGGCGGGCGAGCGCAGGTTGGTCGGAGCCGACGGCGGCGCGTCCGAGGTGCCGTCACACTTGTCGCCGTTGAGCCGGCAGTTCATCGGAGCGCCGCTGCCCATGCCGACGAAGGAGAAGCTGTACGGCTCGGTCGTACCGCGGGCAGGGACCGTGGACGCCGGGCGGGAGGTCGAACTCCAGCGTCCAGCCGGTGTGCGGCGTCGCGTTGGCGTTGCTGATCACGTACTTCCCCTGCCACCACGACCCGTTGTCGGTTGAGGTGAACGTGGCCGTCAGGCCCGCGGTCGCGCGGGCGGGCGACGGCGGGACGGTCAGCAGGCTCAAGGGGATGAGAAGGGCGGCGAGGAACCTCGCGACTCTGGACATGGTTCTCCTCCGGTGGGTGGGGAGTTACCAGTGCAATCCGGATGGCGGCCCCTACCCGATCCGGTTCCTGGGGGTTACAAATCCCGGACCGATGACCGGGATTTGTAACACCCACAAACAGCGTTCGTGCCACCTCACGCCAGCGCCGCCACCTGGGAGTACTGGATAGTGTCCGGGCATGGTCGCGTGGACGGTGATCGCCTTCGGGCTCGCGTGGTGGCTCGGGCTGTACCTGATCGCGCGCGACCCCCGGAAGCCCGTCCTGCGGCGCGCCGGCGCCGGACTGTTCGCCTACGCCGGGGCGCTCGGGTGTGCGGCGCTGCGCGCGGCCGGGGAATCTGAGCCGGTCGCGGCTGTCCAGGGTGTCCTCGTCTGCCTCCCGGCGCTGGCCTGGACGGGCGTGGTCGTACGGCTCCTACCCCAGGAGTCGCCCTGGCCGCAGCGGCTCGACCGGGCGTGGCTGTTCGGGCTCGTACCGCTGGTGACGGTGGCGCTCGCAGCGGTCGTCGTCGCTGGCGACGCACCGGCGCTAGCCGGCGAAGGCACGGCCGCGGGCCCGGCCCACGCCGCCCTCGCCGTGCTGGTGCTGGTGCCACTCTCGCTGGCCGTGGGCCTGGCGGCCGCGCACTGGCGCCGGTTCCGTCCGGCGCTCGGCGGCGGCGTGCTCGCCGTCGCCACGCTCCAGTTCGCCCTCGGCGCGGTGGCGCTGCTCTTCCCGCTCGGCTGGCTGCCGGACGGGCTGCTCATGGCCGGTGTCGGCGCCGACCTGCTCCTCCTCGGCCTGGCCGTGGCGCTGTTCGACGCCTTCGCAGAGGGCGAGTCGCTCCGGGCGGACATGCGCCGCTCGCTGCTCACGGCCGCCGCCATGGCCGCCCTGTTCGGCAGCCAGGTCGGGCTTGCGATCGCGGTCGGCGGCGAGCTGACGCGGGTGCTGGCAGCGTTGCTGCTCGGCACCGTTGCCGCGGCGATCACCGTGCAGGTGCTTGGCAAACCACTCGCCGGCGCGCTCGACCGGGCAGCGTTCCCCGGCGACGCGCAGCTGCAGCAGGCCCGCGCCGACTTGCGTGACGTCGCCGACGCGCTGCCGAAGCGGGCCCAACCGAGCCCGCTCGACCAGCTGGACGACGACGAGTTCGCCCGCGTCACCCGCCGCGCGCTCGCCCATTACGGCGACCTCGGCAAGCTGGTGAACAGCCCGCTGACCGCGCTGCCGGCGGTCGGCGCACGGCTCGCCGCCCGTGGCGCGCCGGATCAGCCGCTGGAGCGGGCCACCGAACTCAAGGGCCTGTTGTTCGAGAGCATCCAGCGGCTCAAGCCCCGCGACGGCGACTTCGGCACCAGTGACGAGTGGCGTTTCTACAACGCGCTGCACTTCTCGTACGTGGTGGGGATCCGGCCGTATGGACGGCGCGCCCGCCACGACGGGCTCGATGGGGACGCCCGCCGCGCGCTCGACTGGTTCGCGCGGCAGGTGCCCGAGCGGACGCTCTACAACTGGCAGAACGCGGCAGCCAGGGTCGTCGCCGCCGACCTGCGGGCGCGCGCCAGCCAAGAAAGTCCCGAAACTGGCAGTAGTTGGCAGTAGTTTGTGTTCAGTTGGCAGTCTTTCTCGACCTACGTTGTCGCCACATCACCGCGACAACGGAGGTATGGACATGTTCGCTCACGCAGACACCATCGCCCGCCGCACCGGCGGCCTCACGCTCCTTCGTAAGGCGCTCCAGCTCGACGGGATCGCGTCCGGCGGGATGGGGCTCGCCTTCCTGACCGGCGGCGGCGCGCTCGACTCGGTGCTCGGACTCCCGTCCGCGCTGCTCTGGGCCGTCGGCGCGTTCCTTGTGCCGTACGCCGCGGCGCTGTTCTTCCTCGCGAGCCGGCCCGAGGTCAACCGGGCCGCGGCGTGGGTCGTCGTCATCGGCAACGTGGTCTGGACGGTCGACAGCGTCGTGCTGCTGGCCGCCGGCTGGTACGACGTGACGCTCCTCGGCGAGGTGATCGCCCTCGCGCAGGCCGCAGCCGTCCTGGGCGTCGCCGCCCTGCAGTACCTGGGGCTGCGGCGTTCCGCATAGGTTAGGCCGGGACGACAGCCCCTTCGGCGGCCTTCGCAGCGATGTCCGTCCGGTGCTGAGCGCCGTCGAAGGTGACCCGCTCGACCAGCGCGTACGCCGACTCTCGTGCCGCGACCAGATCCGGCCCGGTGGCGGTGATCGAGAGGACCCTGCCACCGGCGGTGACGAGCGCGCCGTCGTCCCGCCGGCTGGTACCCGCGTGCAGCACGCCTGAAAGGCCGTCCGCGCCGGTGATCACGTCACCGCTGCGTGGCGTCTCCGGGTAACCGGCGGCAGCGAGCACGACGGTGACGGCGGCCCCGTCGCGCCAGCGCAGCGGCGGCTCGGCGGCGAGGCTGCCGGACGCCGCGGCGTAGAGCAGCCCGGCGAGCGGCGTCTCCAGCATCGCCAGGACCACCTGGGTCTCGGGATCGCCGAACCGGGCGTTGAACTCCACCACCCGCGGACCGTGCGAGGTAAGCGCGAGCCCGACATACAGCAGGCCGGCGAACGGCGCTCCGCGCCGGGCCAGCTCGCTCAGGGTAGGCCGCACCACGCTGGCCATGACGTCGTCGACGAGCCCGGCCGGCGCCCAGGACAGCGGCGCGTACGCGCCCATGCCGCCGGTGTTCGGGCCGGTGTCACCGTCCCCGATCCGCTTGAAGTCCTGGGCGGGCAGCAGCGGCACGGCGGTGAGCCCGTCGGTGACGACGAAGAGCGAGACCTCGGGGCCGTCCAGGTACTCCTCGACGACGACCCGCATGCACGCGGCGGCGTGGGCAAGCGCGGCCTCCCGGTCGTCCGTGACGACGACGCCCTTGCCGGCGGCGAGACCGTCGTCCTTGACGACGTAGGGCGCGCCGAACAGGTCGAGCGCGGCGGCCACCTGGGCGGGGTCGTCGCAGGTGCGGGCCTCGGCGGTCGGGACGCCAGCGGCCGTCATGACCGACTTGGCGAACGACTTGGAGCCCTCCAGCCGCGCGGCGGAGGCGGACGGCCCGAAGCAGGTGATGCCGGCGGCTCGGACGGCGTCGGCGACGCCCGCCACCAGCGGAGCCTCCGGCCCGACCACCACGAGATCGGCGGCGACGTCGGCGGCCAGCGCCGCGACGGCGCCCGGATTGATGGCTTCTACCGGCCGCAACTCGGCGACCGCGGCGATCCCGGCGTTACCGGGAGCGCAGAGCAGATGATCGACAGAGGGGTCGGCGGCGAGCGCGGAACACAGGGCGTGTTCCCGGGCGCCGCCGCCGATGACGAGTACGCGCACGACTAGAGAGCCTACGGCCTTTCGGCTATCGCCGGTGGGCGCCGGCCGGCCGCGGAGCTTCGCAGGGCGCCCGCGGCCGGCCGCGTTCCCGTGATCACCGGCATGATCACGGCGTTGCGAGGACTGCCTTGCGGACGGACTCCGGGTCCACCGGCAGCTTTCCGAGCGGCCGCTTGCTCGAAGCCAGGCCCATGTCGGTCGCGGCCCCGGGGCTGACCACGAAGTCCACGGCAGGCCCGTTATCGACCTGCAGACTTACCCGCA
>Ga0184623_10000481_pt1 | contig 16871 bp, 20 predicted proteins | sample PLM1_100_b1_FD_133138 | JGI IMG/M metagenome (GOLD analysis project Ga0184623, IMG submission 133138) | Groundwater sediment microbial communities from an aquifer in East River, Colorado, USA - PLM1_100_b1 | ecosystem: Environmental > Terrestrial > Soil > Riparian zone | place: USA: East River...
GGCCTCCCGGGCCCGGCCGGTCAGGTTGGCACCGGCGACCAGCGTCTGCACGGTCTCCACGTCGAACGTGGGGCCGCACTCGGCGGCGTCCAGCTCGCACAGCCGCCCCGGGGTGCCGGCGCCCGCGTAGAGCAGCCGCCCGCCCCGGCGCAGCCGCTCGGCGATGGCGTCGATGGCCGCCGCGATCTGGGGCCCGGCCGCCGCGACCGCACGGTGCACCTCGGCGTCGGCCGCGTTCATCGCCGCGACCATGTCCTCGGTACTGCGCAGGTCGAGATCGGCCAGGTCGCGGCGCCAGCCCTCGGTGCCCAGCGCGCTGATCTGCTCGTCCACGATGCCCTCCCCAGGGTGTTGTGCGCCTGATCCCGCGAGCGAACGCCCGCGGGACCCGACCAGATACCTCACAGCATGTTCCGGTTCACTCGCTCACAGCGTTTCGGTGACCTTGCGGAGCCCTCGTGGAGCGTCCGGATCGTCGCCGCGGGCCACGGCGAGGTGCCGGGCCAGCGCCTGCAGCGGCAGGATGTCAAGGATCGGCGCGACCGCCTCGTCGACCGACGGCGTGACGATCCGGTGCACGGCGCCGCCGCCGGTGCCCTCGGGGCCGACGACGAGCAGGTCGGCGCCGCGCTCGGCGACCCGGTCGATCACCTCGGCCATCGCCCGACCGCCAGGGCCGTTCCCGACGATGGCGAGCACCGGCAGGCCCGGATCGGCCATCGCGAGCGGCCCGTGCAGCAGGTCGGCGCCGGAGAACGCCTGGGCGGCGACGTAGCTGGTCTCCATCAGCTTCAGCGCCGCCTCGCGCGCGGTGGGGTAGGCGTAGCCGCGGCCGGTGACGACGAGCCGGTTCGCGAACCGGTACCGGGACGAGAGCGCGGACGCCGCGTGGTCGGCGAGCAGCTCCTCGGCGAGGTCAGGCAGGGCCGCCAGCCCGGGCAGGTCATCGAACGTGATCCGGCCGTCGCCAGCCCGGACGCCCTCGAACAGCAGCAGCAAGGCCAGAAGCTCGGCGGTGTACGTCTTGGTGGCCGCGACGGCCAGCTCGGTGCCGGCGGCGACGTCCACCTCCAGCGCGGCCACCTGGTTCAGCGGCGAGCCGGGCGTGTTGGTGACGGCGACCGTCAGCGCACCGCACTCGCCGGCGACCTGGAGGTAGTTCACGAGGTCCGGCGAACCGCCACTCTGACTGACGCCGACCACGAGCACGTCGGAGAGGTCGGGGCGGCTGCCGTAGACGCTGAGTGTGGACGGGGAGGCCAGCCCGACCGGCAGCCCGAGCCGGATCTCGGCCAGGTACTTGGCGTACAGGGCGGCGTGGTCGCTGGTGCCACGGGCGGCGAACAGCACGAACCGGGGACGGCTGCGCGCCACCTCGGCGGCGACCTCGGCGATCGCGCCGGCGCCATCGGTGAGCAGGCCACGGAGCACGCCGGGCTGGTCAGCCATGTCACGGGCCATCCGAGCGCCCGCCTGGAGCGAAGAATCAGTCACCAGCTCAGTCTCTCCCACGTCAGCCCTTCACAGCGCCGGCGGCCAACCCACTGGTCATTTTCTTCTGGATCAGCATGAAGAAGATGACGACCGGGATGGTGAACATGGTCGAGCCGGCCATGAGGCCACCCCAGTCGGTGCCCTCCTTGCCGGTGAACGAGCCAAGCCAGTACGGCAGGGTGTAGTTGCCGTCGCCCATGAGCTGGAGCACGAAGATGTACTCGTTCCACGCCTGGATGAACGCGAAGATCGAGGTGGCCACGAGGCCCGGCGCGATCAGCGGGAACAGCACCTTCCAGAAGGCGCCCATCCGGGTGCAGCCGTCGATCATTGCGGCCTCTTCGAGGTCGGCGGGGATGGCCTGGATGAAGCTGCGCAGCGTCCAGATGCTGAACGGCATGACGAACGCCATGTACATCAGGATCAGCGTGGGGAACTTGTCGAGCGCGTCGGCGTCCCGCAGCACGAGCCACATCGGGATGACCAGCGCCTCCAACGGGATCATCTGGCACACCATCAGCAACACCAGGTAGACCGCGCGGCCGCTGAACCGGAACCGGGCCACCGCGATCGCCGCGAGGAACGCCACGGCCATGGAGAGCACGACCGTCGCCGACGAGACCACCAGGCTGTTGATGAGGTAGTCGGCGAAGCGGTCCTTGTGAAACGCAGTCTCGAAGTTCGCCCAGCTGATCGGCCACGGCAGCAGGGCGGGCCGCCCGCTGTCGTCGGCGGCGCCGATCTGGGAGTTCGGTGTGAGGGCGGTCAGCACCATCCAGTAGACGGGGAAGATCGAGAAGAGGAAGACGGCGACCGCGGCGAGGTTCAGCCCGAAGCGACCGGGTCCGCCGGCCCGGGTGGATGACCGCCGTCTACCCACCCGGGCCGGGGTCTTGGGGCCGCCCGGTTCGGCCGGCGTGAGCGGCGCCGGCGTGGTCGAACCTGCAACCGTCGTCATGCCGTCTCCCCCGAACGAACCATCTGGCGGACGTAGTAAGCGGTGATGGCGATCATCATCAGCACCATCACAACGGCGACGGCGGAGCCGCGGCCGTAGTCGAACTGGCTGAACGAGGCGAAGTAGGAGTACGACCCGATCAGCAGGCTCTCGTTGTTCGGCCCGCCGCGGTTGAACGCCCAGACCTGGCTGAACACCCGGAAGTCCCAGATGATCGACAGCGTGCCGAGCAGCAGGAAGATCGGCTTGAGCATCGGCACGGTGACCTGGGTGAAGCAACGCCAGGGGCCCGCGCCGTCCATTTCCGCGGCCTCGTACAGCTCCTTGGACACCTGTGTGAGACCGGCGTACAGGGTGAGCGCGACGAACGGGATCGACTGCCAGATCACGACGACCGTGACCACGGTCAACACTTTCGGCGCCGAGAACAGCACCGAGTTGTCGCCGCTCCAGTCGACGCCGACGAACTGCAACAGCCAGGTGGCGATACCGGAGCGGCTGTTGAACATCCACTTCCAGACGACCGTGGCGGCCAGCGGCGGCGTGGCCCAGGCGAAGAGCAGCCCCACCAGGACGAGAGTCCGCATTGCCCGGCTCAGGCGTTGCATCAGCACCGCGACGGCCGTGCCGAGGAGCATCGTGCCGACGACCATCGCCCCCAGCACGACGAGCGTGCGCACCAGCACCCAGCCGAACTCGGCGTCGATCAGGCCGGTGTAGTTGTCGAGGGTGTAGACGGTGTCCGGGTTGAAGAGCTGCTTACGGGTGAACTCCTGGAACGAGATGACCAGCAGCCGCCCCAGCGGGAACCCCAGCAGTATGAAGATGAGGATGACGCTGGGGACCAGCAGCGCGTACGGGGTGATCTTCTCGATCGTGCGCCACGACGGGCGCCGGGACGATCGTGTTGGAGTGACCGTCCCGGCGCTCATCGTGTTCTCCTTCGGTCCGAACCAGACAGTTGACGCGGTGGCCTGATCAGCCGTTGAGCTGTTCCTCGATGATCTTGTCCGCGTCCTTGGCGGCGTCCGCCACCGACTTCTTGCCGGTGAAGATGTTCACCGTCAGGTCAGTCAGCGCGTTCGACGCCTCCACGTCGCCCCACTTCGGGCTGCTGGGGACGAACCAGCCGTTCTCGGCGGCGGCCGCGGGGGCCGCGACCTTCGGGTTCGACTTGGCGGTCTCCAGCAGGGCATTGGTGTTCGGGATCAGCCCAGCCGCGTCGACCAGCTTCTGCTGGTACTTGGCGCCGGCGAGCAGCTTCAGGTAGTCGTACGCGCCGTCGGGGTTCTTCGACTTGGACGCGATGGCCAGGTTAGAGCCGCCGAGGAAGGCCGGCATCGCGGAGTCCGCCGACGGGCCGGGGAGTGCGAAGGTGCCAATCTTGCCGGTCAGCTTCGGGTTCTCCTTCTCGATGGACCCGACCTGCCAGCCGGCGTCGAGGATCATGCCGGCCTTGCCCTGGGCGAGGGCGCTGAACTGCTGCGGGTCGGCCTCGGTGGCGTCCTTGGGAGCCTTGGAGACCTTCGCCGCGAGCGCCTTATACGCCTCCAGGCCCTTGATCGACTCGGAGCTGGACAGCTTGCCGACCCACTTGTCGCCGTCCTTCTCGGCGATCTTGCCGCCGTAGCCGAAGACGAAGCTCAGGGTCTGGTACCAGTACTTGCCCGGGATGTAGAAGCCCGAGTAGTCCTTGACGCTGGCCTTCTTCGACTGGAGCGTCTGGGCGGCGGCCGTGAACTCGTCCAGGGTCTTCGGGGTGTCCTTCAGGCCGGCGCCCGACCACTCGTCCTTGTTGTAGAGGACGACGCGGCAGCCGGCGTAGAACGGCACGGCGTAGAGCTTGCCGTCGTAGGTGCTGGACTCCTCGAGGCCCTTGTTCCAGTCGTCGCCGCCGAGGTCACCCTTCTTGTCGGTGACGTCGGCGATCGCTCCACTGTCAGCGAAGCCGGCGGTCAGGGTGTTACCGATCTCGAGCACGTCCGGCGCGTTGTTGCCGGCGAGCGCGGTGGTGGTCTTGGGGCCGATCCCGTCCCACTGCTGGATCTCGACCTTGACCTTGGCTCCCTTGTGGGCGGACTCCCACTCGGTGTTGATCTCCTTCAGGAGGTCGTCCGGAACCGTGCCCGTCATAAGCCATACCGTGAGGTCTTTCGCCTCACCAGACTTCTCGGACGAGTTGTCACCGCAACCCGTCATAGAAATCGCCACAGCCGCGGTCAACGCGGAGGCGACCAGGTGCCGAACCTTCACCGCATGCTCCCTTTCGAAGCCGGACGCAGGGGGTAGGCGGAGTGGGACCGGCCATGGCCGACGCCAACACCACCGGTCCAGCCGACGCGCCCCCCATCCGGCGGGTCGAAGGGCGATTGGACTAGACCAATGCGGAGATTGGCATGGACCTGTCGAGGTGTCAATAGCACCACCGAGCCAACGTGGCGTAGGTCGGACGTGTCAGTCTGTCTCTTAGGATCAATGCATCTGGCGCCATTGGGAAGATCGTTGAGGGGGAGTTCGATGGCCACCGAGAGCGTCCTCGAGGAAGCCGCGACCCGACCCGGGACGGCGGCCCGCGAGCCGAAGTACTACCGGGTCAAGCAGCAGCTGCTGCAGATGATGGGCAGCCTGGGCCCTGGGTCCGCGGTGCCGCCCGAGCGGGAGCTCGCCGTCGAGTTCACCACCTCCCGCACGACCGTGCGGCAAGCGCTTACCGAGCTGGTGGTGGAAGGGCGACTGGAGCGCATCCAGGGCCGCGGAACTTTCGTTGCAAAGCCCAAAGTCGCGCAAATCTTGCAGCTGACGAGCTATACGCAGGATATGCAGGCGCAGGGCCTCGCTCCGACGTCCCGACTTCTAGAGATCGGACCGGTCACGGCCGACCAGGATCTGGCGCTCCGTCTCGACGTCCGCGCGGGCACCCGCGTGCTCCGGTTGGAGCGGCTCCGGCTGGCCAATTCCGAGCCGATGGCCGTCGAGGTGAACCACCTCCCGGCGCGCCGCTTCCCCGGCCTACGCAAGCATCTGGAGAAGGGCGGCTCGCTCTACTCCACGCTCGCATCGGTCTACGGGGTGCACCTCGCGGAGGCCGAGGAGACCATCGAGACCGTCCTCTGCCCGCCGCGCGAAGCCGAAATTCTGGGCACCGACGTAGGCTCGCCGATGCTCCTGCTGTCCCGGCACAGTTGGGACACGACGGGCAATCCGGTCGAGTATGTGCGCTCAATTTATCGGGGCGATCGTTACAAGTTCGTCACTAAACTGCGACCGCCCACCTTGGACTGAGGCCGGCCCTAGACCGGCGTGCCGGTGCCGGTCGTTTTCGGCGCCGGCCGGGCCTCCGCCGGGCTCACCGAGCAGCTGTCGCCCGTTGGTACCGGCAGATCGGTCCGGTAGTAGTCCTCCCGGCTCCGGTCGTCCTCGGCACCGCTCGCGGTACCGGCGAGCGGCCCCTGCGACGGAAGGGCCAGCAGCCCACGGAGACCCTGCCGGCAGTCGATGTTCGAGTAGTGGGTCGAGGATTCCTGCAACGAGATGCCCTGGTCGGCGTCGGACCAGCGGCGGTCGGCGAGGAACGAGAACGCCACCTGAGCCCGGACGATCACGTGCGTCTCCGTCGCGTCGTACACCGGCCCGGGCGGTTTCAGCGCGTAGATGAAGACGTAGTCCGTGGCGACCACCACCTCGCCGTCCCGGCCGAGTCGGACGCTCATCCCCCCGGAGAACCGCGGTGGCGCGAGCATCGTGCTGCCGGGCGCCACCCTGGTGGCCCAGACCAGCGCGTCACCGTCGTTACGGCTGATGAGCGGTGCCACGCGCTGGCGCTCGCGGGGCGAGAGCGCGGCCAGGAAGGCGGCCGGGTCTCGGCGCTCCACCATCCGCGGATCCAGCCGGGACAGGACGAGCAGCCGCTTCGCCGTCCGGAGGTGACCGGCGACGGTCAGCGCACTGTGCCGGCCGACCGGCTTGGGCGCCGGCAGGACCAGCGAAGCCTCTCCGGTCGGGAAGGCGGCCGCAGGTGTCGTGATGAACGGCGCCCGCAGCTCGGCGTCGGTCAGCGGCAGGGCGGCGCCATCCAGCGCGTCGCTGGTGCCCGGGAGAGCCGGGAGCCGGTCCTCCCGCACGACCCAGACCCCGGCCGCGCCCACGAGCACGACGACAAGCGCCACCGGTAACCAGCGGGCGACGACCTTCAGGCGGGCGCGGCGCCGGGCGCGGCGGGCGTCCCGGAGGACCCGCTTCTCGGCTTGCTTCCACCAGTCGTCGTCGCCGATCTCCAGGCCGAACTCGCTGTCCATCTGCCCTCCCCATCAGCGGACGAGCACCGTACCCGCAGGTGGCCGCGGGCGCCGAAGTAGGGTCACAAGTTGTGAGCATCCTTGTGGTGACCGGCACCTCCACCGGCGTCGGCAAGACCGTCGTCACCGCCGCGATCGCCGCATTGGCCCGTGACCGGGGCGCCTCGGTCGCGGTCGTGAAGCCCGCCCAGACCGGGGTCGGCGCCAGCGAGCCGGGCGACCTGGCTGACGTCGCGCGCCTGGCGCCCGGTATCCGCCAGGTCGAGTACGCCCGCTACCCCGACCCGCTCTCGCCCGACGCCGCCGCCCGCCGCGCGGGTATGGCGCCGCTGCGGCTCGACGGGGTCGCGGCCGACGTCGCCGCGCTCGCCGACCGGTACGACCTCGTGCTCGTCGAGGGAGCCGGCGGGCTGCTCGTCCGGTTCGCCGACGACGGCTGGACCCTCGCCGACCTGGCGCGCACGCTCGACCTCCCGGTGCTGGTCGTCGCCGGGGCCGGGCTCGGCACGCTCAACCACACCGCGTTGACGCTGGAGGTCCTCGCGGGCCGGGGCGTCCGGCTTGCGGGGGTGGTCATCGGCTCCTGGCCCGCGGGCCCCGACCTCGCCGCCCGTACCAACGTCGTCGACCTGGAGACCGTGAGCGGCCGCCCGCTCAGCGGCGTGCTGCCCGAGGGCGCCCCCGGCTGGCCTGATTTCCTCGCCGCGGCCCGCCACGGGCTTGCCCCCGCGCTGGGCGGCGTCTTCGATGCGGCAGACTTCCGGATGACCATGTGCGCGCCGGCCGGCGTCCCCGACCCGAGAGGCCTGTAACTGTGACCGACATTCTGGAGTTGGCCCGACAGCAGGTGCTCGAGAACGGCAAGGGGCTGGACGAGGCCCAGGCGCTGGAGTGCCTCCAGCTCCCCGACGACCGGCTCGACGACCTGCTGCAGCTCGCCCACGAGGTGCGGATGCGCTGGTGCGGCCCCGAGGTCGAGGTCGAGGGCATCGTGTCGGTGAAAACCGGCGGCTGCCCGGAGGACTGCCACTTCTGCTCGCAGTCCGGGCTGTTCTCCTCGCCGGTGCGTTCAGCGTGGCTGGACATCCCGTCGCTGGTCCAGGCAGCTCGCGAAACGGCGGCGACCGGGGCGACCGAGTTCTGCATCGTCGCGGCCGTCCGCGGCCCGGACGCCCGGCTCATGAAGCAGATGCGCGAGGGCGTCGCCGCGATCAGCGCCGCCGTCGACATCCAGGTCGCCGCCTCGCTCGGCATGCTCACCCAGGAGCAGGTCGACGACCTCGCCGACATGGGGATCCACCGGTACAACCACAACCTGGAGACGGCGCGCTCGTACTTCCCCAACGTGGTCACCACCCATACGTGGGAGGAACGCTGGGAGACGCTCGCGATGGTCCGGGACGCCGGCATGGAGGTCTGCTGCGGCGGCATCGTCGGCATGGGCGAGATGCTGGAGCAGCGGGCCGAGTTCGCCGCGCAGCTCGCCGAGTTGGAGCCCGACGAGGTGCCGCTCAACTTCCTCAACCCGCGTCCGGGTACGCCGTTCGGCGACCTCCCGGTGATGCCCGCCGCCGAAGCGCTGAAGACCGTGGCCACGTTCCGGCTGGCGCTCCCCCGCACCATCCTGCGCTACGCCGGCGGCCGGGAGATCACCCTCGGCGATCTCGCCGAGAAGGGCGTGGTCGGGGGCATCAACGCCGTCATCGTCGGCAACTACCTCACCACGCTGGGCCGCCCGGCCACCGACGACCTGGAGATGCTCGCCGAGCTGAAGATGCCGATCAAGGCGCTGTCCGAGACGCTGTAGCAGCCTCCCGGACGGCGGCTGGTAGGCGGGCTCTGCTAGACAGTCAACGTGGGAGTTTCCGTTCGCGCGGCGTTGCCGGCCGAGTACGACGCCATCGGCGCGCTCACCCTGCACGCGTACTCGCTCGACGGGCTGCTCGACGACGACTCCGAGTACGCGAGAGACCTGCGTGACGCGGCGCGCCGGGCCACCCACGCCGACCTGCTCGTCGCCGTGGACGAGAACCATGCCGTCGTCGGCACGGTCACGTTCTGCCTGCCGGGATCGCCCTATGCCGAGCTGTCGCGCGACGGCCAGGCCGAGTTCCGGATGCTCGCGGTCGACGTGACCGCCCGTAGCCAGGGCATCGGGGAGAAGCTGGTCCGGGCCTGCCTCGACCGGGCGGAGGAGAAGGGCTGCACGAGCGTGGTCATCTCCACCCGGCCCCAGATGGTCAGCGCCCACCGCCTCTACCAGCGGCTCCTCTTTGAACGGACGCCCGAGCTGGACTGGGAGCCCGTCCCTGGCATCGACCTCATCACCTACGCGCGGAAGCTGTGATGACGGTCTACTGCGGACGCTGCGGCGAACCGGTGGGAGCCGCCAACCACACCGCGTGCGCCCGCGCGCTCAGCCTGGAGCCACCCCGGTACTGCGCGGCCTGCCGCCGCCGGATGGTCGTCCAGGTACTCCCGACCGGCTGGACCGCCCGCTGCGTAGAACACGGCGAAGTGCACTCGTGAAGGTCACCGCGGTCAGCCGCGACGGGGAGCACCGGTTCAGCAAGCCGGCGGTGTCGAGCATCCGGCTGCTGGCCGGACTCGGCGTCGAGGGCGATGCCCATCTGGGCGTGACCGTCCAGCACCGTTCGCGGGTCCGGCAGGACCCGACCAAGCCCAACCTGCGCCAAGTCCACCTGATCCACAGCGAGCTCCACGACGAATTGCGCACCGCAGGGTTCGACGTTTCCGCAGGTCAGATGGGTGAGAACGTGACCACCCGCGGTATCGACCTGCTCGGGCTGCCCACCGGCACGCTGCTGCACCTCGGCGCGGAGGCCGTCGTCGAGGTCACCGGCCTGCGCAACCCGTGCGTCCAACTCGACGTCTTCCAGGACGGCCTACTCAAGCAGGTCGCCGGGCACGACGAGGACGGCAACCTGATCCGCAGGGCCGGCATCATGGGCATCGTCCGCACCGGCGGCGAGGTGCGCCCCGGCGACGGCATCCGGGTCACCCTGCCGCCGGAGCCGCACCGCCCGCTCGACCGCGTCTGACCGTCAAGCGATGACGGCGATGAGGTCGCCTTCCTGGACCACGTCACCCTCGGCGACGGCCAGCTCGGTGACCGTTCCATCGGTCTCGGCGATCACCGGGATCTCCATCTTCATCGACTCGAGGATCACCAGCGTGTCGCCGTCATTGACGGTGTCACCGGCCGAGACGACAACCTTCCACACGTTTGCCACCATCTCGGCCCGGATCTCGTCGGCCATCTGATGTCTCTCCTGTCTGCGCGACAGCGGGGATGCACTGCCCGGTGAAGCGCCCGGGGTGACGGGCGCCATCTCTTTGCGTGCATCCAATCATGCCCACCGCCAGCGCGAGGACGACCCCGGGACGGCGACGCGCCGGTACAGCGTGGGACCCTTGGGAGAAGCACCGCAACGGACTGGAGGCCGATATGGCGAAGAAGGCGCGCAAGAAGCGGGCTCGCAAGAAGAGCAAGGCGAACCACGGCCGTCGTCCCAACTCCTGACGACACGCTGACATACGAGAGCCCCGGCACCCGATAAGGGTCGCCGGGGCTCTCGCGTTCGTCAGCGTTCGCGGATCTCGGCTTCGGTCACCTCGACCGACCTGACCTGTACGGTGCGCCCGTCCGGCGTGTTGATCTCGACGCTGGTGGCCTCGACCACCACCACTTCGCGCAGTTTCGCCTTGAGCCGGTCGCGGAGCCCCTCAGGCGCGACCTCATCGCCACAGCACCGGTTGACCAGCGCCTTGACCTCCTGCTCGATGCCGAACTCCTGCAGGCAGGGACTGCACTCGTGCAGGTGCTGCTTGATCTTCGCCTTGCTCACCTGGTCGCACTCGGCGTCGAGGTACAGGTAGACGTCCTCGAGTACCTCGTTGCACGGCGTCTCGTGTGGTCCACCGCAACTCACGACGGCACCTCCTGGCTGCCCGCGCCAGCCGGCACATCGTCCGGGCGAAGGATGCCACGGTCGATGGCGTACTGCTCCAACATGTGGCGGAGGTTGCGCCGGCCGCGGTGCAGCCGGGACATCACGGTGCCGATCGGCGTACCCATGATCTCCGCGATCTCCTTGTAGGCGAATCCCTCGACGTCGGCGAGGTAGACCGCGAGCCGGAAGTCCTCCGGGAGCGCCTGGAGGGCGGTCTTGATGTCGCTGTCGGGAAGGCGGTCGAGCGCCTCCACCTCGGCGGAACGCAGGCCGGTGGAGGTGTGCGCCGCCGCCGCCGCGAGCTGCCAGTCCTCGATCTGCTCGGTCGGGCTCTGCTGCGGCTGCCGCTGCTTCTTGCGGTAGTTGTTGATGAAGGTGTTCGTGAGGATCCGGTACAGCCAGGCCTTGAGGTTGGTGCCGTCCTCGAACTGGTGGAACGCGGCGTACGCCTTAACGAACGTCTCCTGGACAAGATCTTCGGCGTCGGCAGGGTTACGCGTCATCCGCAGCGCCGCGGCGTACAGCTGGTCCAGGAACGGGAGTGCGTCCCGTTCGAAGCGCTCGTTGCGCTGCTCCGCCGTCTCCTCGCGTGCCAAGAGGTCTCCCGTCCGTCCGGCCCGGAGTTGCACAGGGCCGCTCGCCGAGGATACGCCCCGCCGCCTGGCGGTGCCCGACCGCGCCGCCTCAGCGGGTTCCGCAGCAGGCCACACCGGTGCAGTGAGCAACCGGGTCACCCGCTCCGCGTCAGCACGGTTCGCTCCGCTGAGCACCACCGTCATTGCTCCTCCCGACCTTGGACCGTCACGCCATGCAACACCGCCGCGGCCTCGGATTGTTCCGGGCAACGATCACACCCAGGTCACACTGGCGGCCCTAGGATGGCCGGCATGGCTGGACGGGGAACGCCCGCCACCCTGGCGCTGACCAAGGCCAAGGTGGCGCACACGGTGCACGAGTACGACCACGATCCGGCGGCGCAGTCCTACGGCGAGGAGGCCGCCGAGGTCCTCGGCACCGATCCGCGCCGGGTCTTCAAGACGCTGCTGGCCACCGTCGACGGAGCGCTGCATGTGGCGGTCGTCCCGGTCGCGGGCTCGCTCGACCTCAAGGCGCTGGCCGCTGCGGTCGGCGGGAAGCGGGCAGCGATGGCCGACCCCGTGCTCGCCGAGCGGACGACCGGGTACGTGCGCGGCGGGATCAGCCCGCTCGGCCAGCGCAAGCGGCTACCCACCGTGCTGGACGCGACCGCGCTGGACCACCCGACCGTGTTCGTGTCAGCCGGCCGGCGCGGGCTGGAGGTCGAGCTGGCGCCGGACGCGCTCGCCGAGCTGACCGCGGCCCACGTCGCCCCGATCGCCGCCACCTGACCGCCACGGACCGTCACCTCGACGGCTGGCCATAACTCCTTCGCCAGGTGTCACAAATCTCGGTCACGTGACTGAGATTTGTAACCTGCCTCAACAGGCCGCCATAGGGGCGAGCCGGGTTATCCACAGATGGCGAGGCCACGGACGCCGAGCCACTCCAGCACCAGAGTGGCCACAGCGCCGGGGTCGCGCTTCAACGAGTGGTCGCCGGGGACGACCCGGACCTCGACTCCCTCCGACGCCGCTGGGATGCCGAACGGATCGCGGTCGCCGTTGACGACCAGCGTCGGCACGCCCGTGAGCAGTTCGGCGTCGCGGGACTTCTCCGGCTTGCCTGGGGGATGCGACGGGAACGCCATCGCGACGACGCCAGCCGCGCCCAGCGCTACCGCCGTGCGGCATGCCACCCGCGCGCCGCTCGACCGGCCCCCGAGAACGAGCGGAACGCCCGTCCACCGGTCGCGCAGGCCCGTGACCACCGCCGACCAGGCCTCGTCGAGCTGACCGGCCGGGGCGGGCGCACGACGCCCGGCGACCCGGTAGGGCTGGGTCACCCGGACGACGGCCACGCCGGCCGGGACCACCGCGTCGCGGACGGCGACCAGGTCCGGCGCGTCGACGTCACCGCCGGCGCCATGCCCGAGGACGAGCAGACAACGGGGGGCGCCGTCCGGCACGTCGACGTCGATCCGCGCTGGTCCGCGCGGTGTGTCGACGACGGCGCCGGGCGGCGGCGTACCGCCGCCCGGGCGCGTGCCGTGGCTCAGTGCGTCGCCGAGTGAGCCGGGGTGTTGATCGTTCCGCCGCAGTTGCGCCATGCGACCAGCATGGCGCGGCGCTCACGAGGAGTGGTGGCGCCCCACACACCTTCGCAGTCGCCCGCGTTGAGGGCAGCGGCGAGGCAGTCGGCCTGCACGTCGCAGCCGCGGCAGAGAGCCAGCGCCATGTCGGCCGGCTCGGTCGGGAGGGGGAAGAAGGTCTCGGGATCGACCGTGCGGCACCGACCTCGGGTCCGCCAGGTCGGATCGTGGGGTCGCGCACCACGGGCTCGAAGCAGCCTCGGGTCGCGGCTCGCAGCCTGCACTTCGTGGGGCCGTGGCAGTCTCGCCCGGGTCACGAGTGCACTCCTTTCTTCGGCGCTGCCTGTGCAGCGCGTTCGCGGATACGGCCTCGCTCCCGCAACACGCCCCGGCACCGTCCGGTGCCAAAGAGCGGGTGCCACGGAAACGCAAAGCAATCAGTTGAACTCACTCTGTGTTCGCCAACGAGCCGGGAGCGGAACCGTTACGGCACCCGCCAGAAGTACGTCCTCAGAAGAGCGTGGGGTTCAGGTCAATCCCGTCAGAATCGGCCTCGACCAGGGCTACCAGTTCAGAACCCTTGTTCCGGACGTTCCCTACCGCGGGCCCCACCGGCCGGATCTCCACCGCCTCGACCAGCTCGATCGGGGACGGCGCGAGCAACGTGGCCGGATCGGCGGTGCCCTCCTCGCCGAGCCAGGCAGCCCAGCGGTGGAGCGGGAGGACCAGCGGCATCCGGTCGTGGACGGCGGCGAGCGGTCCGACGGCCTCGGTGGTGACGACCGTGCAGGTGTAGAGGCGGTCCTCGCCGCTGCCCCACACCTCCCACAGCCCGGCGAAGACAAGCCCGCCACCGCCGGACGGGGTCATGAAGTACGCCTGCTTGCCGGGCGCGTTCTGGCGCGGCGTCCACTCGAACCAGCCGTCAGCCGGCACCAGGCACCGCCGCCGGGCGAACGCGGCCCGGAACGCCGGCTTCTCCACCAACGATTCAGCGCGGGCGTTGAGCATGCGGGCGCCCATGCCCGGATCCTTCGCCCAGGACGGCACCAGCCCCCACCGCGCCACCGAGACGACCCGTTCGGAGCCCATCACCGCACCGCCGCCGGCCAGGGCGCCGGCCGCCGCCAACTCGGGCGCGCGCTTCGACCGGCGTACCACGTGCACACGGTCGGTCGGCGCGACGTTGTAGTCGGGGTGGAGCTGCTCGCCCTCGCTGGCGTCGACAGCGTCGAATTCGGACACGAGGTCCTCGGCGCTGCGCGTGGAGGCATACCGACCGCACATGCCGACAAGCTTAGGAGCACCGACCGACAGGCCCGGACGTCCCATGGTCGGGTCCCAGCCGGCACACTGTGCGTATGCAGACGTCACCCGTCTCCAGTGACACACCAGCCGCCGCCGATCCATGGCCGGCGCCACGGGCGAAGGGGCCGATCCGCGCCACCGTCGCCATGCCCGGTTCGAAGTCCGTGACCAACCGCGCGCTCATCCTCGCGGCCCTCGCCGAAGGGCCATCGTTGCTGAGCGCGCCGCTGCGCTCGCGGGACACCAACCTGATGGTCGGCGCCCTGCGGTCGCTGGGGGTGGCGGTCACCGACGCGGCCGACGGCGCGTGGCAGATCACCCCCGGTGCGCTGCGCGGCCCCGCGGACATCGACTGCGGCCTGGCCGGCACGGTCATGCGCTTCGTGCCGCCGGTCGCCGTGCTGGCGGCCGGGCAGATCCACTTCGACGGCGACGCCTACGCCCGGAAGCGGCCGATGGGTCGGCTGATCCAGGCGCTCCGGACGCTCGGTGCCACGATCGACGACGGTGGCCGGGAGGCGATGCCGTTCACCGTGCACGGCAGCGGGGCGTTGCCCGGCGGCACGGTGACGATCGACGCCTCGGCCTCGTCCCAGTTCGTCTCGGCCTTGCTTCTGGCCGCCACGCGGTACCGGCGCGGAGTCGTCATGCGCCACGACGGAAAGCCAGTGCCCAGCCAGCCGCACATCGACATGACCGTCGGGATGCTGCGCGCCGCCGGCGCCGTGGTCGAGGACAGCGAACCAAACACGTGGCGCGTCGTCCCGGGCCGCATCCGCCCGCTCCTGCTCACGGTCGAGCCAGACCTCTCCAACGCGGCGCCGTTCCTCGCCGCCGCGCTGGTCACCGGTGGTTCGGTCACCGTGCCGCGCTGGCCCGCGCGCACCACCCAGCCCGGCGACGCGCTCCGCGACCTGCTCAGCCAGATGGGCGCCACCGTCGAGCTGGACGACCACGGGCTCACCGTCACCGCCGGTGACCGGCTCACCGGGCTCGACGCCGACCTGCACGACGTCGGCGAGCTGACCCCGGTGCTGGCCGCGCTCTGCGCCCTGGCCGACAGCCCGTCCCAGCTGCGCGGGATCGCCCACCTGCGCGGCCACGAGACGGACCGGCTGGCAGCGCTGACGAAGGAGCTGAACGGGCTCGGCGGCGACGTCACCGAGACCGACGACGGCCTCCAGATCCGTCCGAAGCCGCTCAACGGCGGCATCTTCGCCAGCTACGACGACCACCGGATGGCGCAGGCAGGGGCCCTGATCGGGCTGTCGGTCGACGGCGTCGAGGTGGAGAACATCGCCACCACGGCCAAGACGATGCCGGACTTCGCCGCCGCGTGGAGCGCGATGCTGCGGGAGCCGGTCTGAACGGGCGCCGCGACTGGGATGAGGACGACGTCCGGGTCCGACCCGGGCGGGCGTCCCGTCCTCGCACGCGGATCCGGCCCAAGCACGACGATGCCGTCACCGGGTTCGTCATCGCGGTCGACCGTGGCCGCTTCACCTGCCGGGTCACCGACCGCGACGGCGACCGGACGGTCACCGCGATGCGCGCTCGCGAGCTGGGGCGCAAGGCCGTCGTCGTCGGTGACCGGGTGGGCCTGGTCGGCGACGTCACCGGCCGGCCGGACACGCTCGCGCGGATCGTCCGCATCTCCGAGCGCACCTCGGTCCTGCGCCGCACCGCCGACGACGACGACCCGTACGAGCGGGTGGTCGTGGCCAACGCCGACCAACTCGTCATCGTCACCGCGCTCGCCGATCCGCCGCCGCGCACGGGTTTCGTCGACCGTTGCCTCGTCGCGGCCTACGACGCCGGCCTCGAACCGCTGCTCTGCCTCACCAAGGCTGACCTGGTCGAGGGCACCAACGTCCTCCCGGACCTCTTGGCGCACTACGCCGCCCTCGACTTCGGCGCCGTCACGTGCCGGTACGACGAACCGCCGGACGCGCTGCGGGCCGCGCTGGCCGACCATATCTCCGTACTCGTCGGGCACTCGGGCGTCGGCAAGTCCACGCTGGTGAACGTGCTGGTTCCCGATCAGCACCGGGCCACTGGCGTCGTCAGCGCCATCGGCAAGGGCCGGCACACGTCCACGTCGGCGGTGGCGCTGGAGCTGGCCGGCGGCGGCTGGGTCGTCGACACACCGGGCATCCGCTCGTTCGGGCTGGCGCACGTCTCCCCCGAGAGCCTGCTCACCGGCTTCCACGATCTGGTCGAGGGTGCGGCGGAGTGCCCGCCCGGCTGCGGTCACCTCGGCGCCGAGTGCGCGCTGGACGCCTGGGTCGCCGCCGGCCACGCCAGCGCCGCCCGGCTCGCCTCCTACCGCCGCCTGCTGGCCAGCCGCTGAGCCGGGCAGCCGCTTAACAGGGCGGGTCGGGGCTGGCGAGCAGGCCCAGGCGGTGGGCGATCGCCAGCGCGCCGGCCCGGTTGTGGACGCCGAGCTTCCGGAACATCCTGGCCTGCGTGTTCTCCACCGTCTTCGCCGCGATCCCGAGGGCACGCGCCGTCTGCCGAACCGATTCGCCGCGGGCGACCGAGCGCAGGATGTCGCTCTCCCGGGCGGTCAGCTCGGGCAGGGCGTGCCCGCCAGGCCCGGCCGCCATCGACTCCACCAGTTCGGCGAACCGGCTCGTCCGGATCGCCACGTAACCGCTCGCCAGGACCGCCAGGAC
>Ga0184623_10000482_pt1 | contig 16865 bp, 14 predicted proteins | sample PLM1_100_b1_FD_133138 | JGI IMG/M metagenome (GOLD analysis project Ga0184623, IMG submission 133138) | Groundwater sediment microbial communities from an aquifer in East River, Colorado, USA - PLM1_100_b1 | ecosystem: Environmental > Terrestrial > Soil > Riparian zone | place: USA: East River...
CCACCGACACCGGGCTGCCCTCGGCGCTGGGCGACGCCGTGTCCGGCCAGCTCGTCGCCGCCGGCGTTGTGCCTGACGACGCGGATCGGACCGCTGCCAACTGGGACCGGCGGGGCGCTGCCCTCGGTCGCCTAGACAAGACACCCATTACCAAGGACGGCCGGACGCGCGGCCTCGCCTTCCCCATCGGCTCGACTGTGCCCGACACCGTCCCGGCCGGCTTCGATAACTACTACGTCGTACGCGCCGCCGGCAGCGCCGACACCGTCTACGCCCAGGACAAACCACCTGGCAAGACGGCGGGCCCGCAAGAGATCGTGGCGGTGCCGGTCGAGGAGATGGCCAGGGCCATCAAGGCCAACGACCACCAGCCGGGCATGCACGTCGTGCTGGCTGTGCCCAGGCTCGGCGGGCGCAACCCCGTGCTATCCGAGAGCGAGCGCTACGGCCAGCGGTTGGCCGACTTGCTCGGTGAGATTGTCCTCGTGCCGGTCAGCTCGAACATCGACCTCACACCCAAGGCGCTGGAGGATCCGAAAAATTGGCACGCCTACCTCCCGCAAGCTCCGGTGGCCACGGTGTCGGCAGGCGGGAGCATTGTCGCCTCTCTCGACGATCGCACCGCAATGCGATCCCTTGCCGTGTCGATGAGGCCGCCGGCCCAGCCGCTTGCCGAGGGCACCGTGCGGGTCTTTCTGCCCGTCTACCCTGACGGCCGCCTCGGGCTGACGTACGAGAGCGAGCCGGGCCGCGCGACTACCACGCCGGTGTCGGCCAGTACCGTGGCGGCGTTCGTCCACGAGCAGGTCGGCGATCGTCCGTACGTCATCGAGCCGATCGAGCTCGACGGCACGCCCCACCCCGCCGGATTGGCGCAGACCCTCGCCCGGGTCCGGCGACTGGTCGAGAAGCTGCGGTTGGCGCCCACCGAAGGGCAGCGCCGGGCGCTCGACGAGCAAGGGCTGGCGCCGCTTACGACGCCGGACATACCAAACGGCTTCCGAGCCGCGCTCATCGCCGCGGCGTGGCCGCAGCTCGCCGCCAAGCTAGGCGGCCAGCTGGTCACGCTCACCACGGTTCGCCGTGCAATCGTTAGCCACAAGGGCAAGACGAACGCGTCGACGAGCATGGCCGCCGCCGCGGATCTGTTCGGGCTGCGGCTCAACATCATCACCAGGAACGCCACCAAGCCGGTCATGACGTTGGGTCCCGCGGACGGCGTGCCGATCTGGCTCGTCCACACCAGCGGACGAGTGGGGGAGCGGAACGACGAGGCAGAACACTATGTGCCGGCCGCACCGCTCACTGCCGACCCTCGCCTGCCCGACGTGCATGTCGACCTCACCGGGCCGAGGCAAGCCGCCCACCTATGGATCGGCATCAAGCCCGACAGGCAGGTGACATCCAAGCTAAAGGTCACCTCCGACTACGTGGTCATTCACGGCCGGGGGTCGGCGGCCGGCTGGTCGGCCGGAACAACAACCCGATCGATATGCGCAAGGTCGCGGCCCTGCTCGATGAGAAGGGCCTGGCCGGGAAGAAGGTCCTGCTCATGGCCTGCTTCAGCGGCCAGTCGGCCCAGGAGCTGGCCAGCTTGCGCGAGGTCGACGATCCGAACGCCGCGGTCTGGGGGTGGCCGGGGCTGCTGACCGTCAGCAGCGGCACCGGCAACGCCGCGGGCGGCGACGCTCATGTCAACGCGATCGGGCGTCTGGTCGTCACCAAGCCGGAGCCACTGCGCCGATACCTGCCCAGTGGTGCGCAAGCAACCAACGCCACGACCGAGCAGGCGCCGCTGCCAACTCTGACCGCCGACGATCTGGCCAGCGACATCGGCCCGTGGCACCACCGGGGTCATGAGTTCGACCCTCAGGTCCAGAAGGGCACCGTCCCGGCGACAATCGAGGACATCCTGAGCGGTCGGATTGTTGCCAGCACCCAGACCGGACCGGACCGGACCGGTGACCCTGCAGGAGCTGCGGGACGCCGTCGGGATCGTCAACCGCGACGCTGCCGGCCGGCCCACGGCCATCCGCATCTACCCCCGCGGCGAGCTGGTCACCGGCAACGTCGCCAAGCGCGAGGCGATCGCGACCGTGATCGCGGCCGCCGACCGGCCAAAGTAACCTTCGCAGGCGGCTGTTCAACTCGATGGCAAACCGCAGATGTCGGGCAAGCCGGGCAAAGTGGTGCTGTACCGGCCGCCGAACCCTCGCACGGTACGCTCCGGCGGCGTCCAGGTCACGGCGCCGGGCGGCCAGCCGGCCTACCTGGCCAGCGGGGTCACCCGGCAGGAGTTCGGCTCGGATGTGCTGCCGGTGCTCACCCAGCAGCTGCCGGCCGACCTGCGGGAGACCACGCTGCGTCCAAGCCTGGACAGCCTGCCCGCCACCGATGTCGCCTTCGGCGGCCAGGGCGGCAGCGGCTTCGGACAGGTGGACCGGGAGGCAGCGGCCGGGTGGCACTTGCCGAACGCGCGGCAGCTGGCCGAGCTGGCGCGCCGGTTCGTGGCTGACTACCGGGATCATCGGGTGATCATCTTTGCGATCTCGAGCTTGCGGTCACGACGCGCCGCGGAACGTGACCAGAAGCTCGAGATCGCGGAGGAGGGAAGTCGGATCAGGCACCAGATAGGATGCACTTGGTTAGGCGACTAAGGGGCCCTTGGTGACAGCTGACAACCGGAAAGCGGAAGCTGTTAACACAGGTGCAGCGGTGATGGATCCGCTAATCGGACGAGGTGCCGAGCTGGCTCGGCTCAACAACTGGGTGACTGAACTGCTCGCCGGGCATGGCCGCGCCGTGCTGGTCGAGGGAGAGCCGGGAATCGGCAAGTCAACCTTGCTACGAGTTGCTCTCGACGTGGCGGCGAAGCGGGGCTGCGAGGTGTTCTGGGGCACCGCGGACGAGTTGGGCCAGGCGTTCCCGCTGCTTCCGCTGCTCGACGCATTCGCCGTGCGGGAATCAGCCCCCGACCCGCAGCGGGCGGCGGTCGCGCAGGCCCTTAGGGGCGGGCCGATCGGACCCGGAGCGGGCACGGTGCCAGCCGCTGCGGAGCAGTTGCTGGCGTTGATCGACAACGTCGCTTCAGCGACGCCCGCCGTGCTGGTGATCGATGACCTGCAGTGGGCGGACACGGCGACGGCGGCCGTCTGGCACCGGCTGATCCAGTCGGCGCGGCAGCGGGCCCTGCTGCTGGCTGGGGCAATGCGGCCGGTGCCGCAAGGGCCGGATGTGGCGGCGCTTCGTCGCGCGGTTGGGCCAGACGGATTGCTTCAGCTGGAGCCGCTGGACGCGACAGCGGTGAGCGAGTTGGTGTCCGCGCTGGCCGGCGGCAGGCCTGGGCCGAAGTTGGCGCAACTCGCCGAAGATGCCGCCGGCAACCCGCTGTACCTGACCTACCTGGTCAGCGCATTGCTTGAGGGAAACCGGGTGGCGGTGGCCGGCGGGGTGGCGGAGACCACCGATGGGCCAGTGCCGAGCACGCTGGCCGAAGCGATCATCGACAGGCTGGACTTCCTCAGCGTTGATGCCCGCGAGGTGGTCGAAGCAGCCGCGTTGCTCGGCGGTGATTTTCCCATCGCGGAGTTGGCGGTGGTGCTCCAGCGCAAGGTCGGCGAAATCGTTCCTATGCTGGCCGAGGCCGTTAGGGCCGGCGTGCTGGGGGAATCAGGCGAGATCCTCGCTTTCCGCCATCCGCTGGTCCGACAGGCGCTTTACGACGACGTGCCGGTGTCGGCCCGGGCGGCCTGGCACCGTGCCGTCGCCCAGGTTTTGTGGCGCAACGGCGCACCGGTCGAGCGAGTCGCGTTGCACCTGCTGCCCGCCGTAGACCATGACGAGCGGGTCGGTGACTGGGAGGTGGCCTGGCTGGACGAAACGGCGCCCGTGCTCGTCGGGATGGCGCCCGACGTTGGGAGAAAGCTGTTGCGGCCCGCAGTCCGCCGCCTGGCCGTCGGCGACGACCGTCGGCACCGGCTGGCCGCCCAGCTGGCGCAGGCGGCGTCCTACCAGGGAGACCTCGAGGAGGTCGAACGGATCATCCTTGAGACCCTTCCCCATGTCGTCGACGCCGACGTCCTCATCGGCCTGCTCGACACCCTGCACACCGCGCGTGGGCTGCGCCGGACCGGCCAGTCGGACACGATGGCCCGGCTCGAGCGGGCACTCGCGGCGCCGGAGCTCTCGCCAACCGCGCGCCTGCGCCTCAGCGTGATGCTCGCCAAGGTCCGATATACGGTCGGCCGGGTCGACGGCGCCGAGCAACTCGCGCGGGAGGTGCTGGCGGCCGGCGGCGCGCAGGATCGTTGGTCATCGGCTTGGGCGGCCAACATGCTGTGCGCCCTGCATGTGGTCCGCGGTGAGTATGCCGAAGCGCGGCAGGTCGGCCGCCAGGGCCTCGACGTGACCGAGGGCGAGCCGGCGCTGACCGACATCCGGTTGACGTTGCTGTGCTGCAACGCGGAGGCGTTTAAGCACCTCGACATGCTCGACGAGGCGCGACTGATGCTCAATGAAGCGCGGCGGCTGGCGGAGCGCATCGGAAACGTCCCACGGATCGCGCTCGTCCAAAGCGAGTTGGTCGAGCTGTTCTACGAGATGGGGCAGTGGGATGACGCCCTAACCGAGGCCGAGCAATACCCAGCCGGTGACCACTACCCACTTACTGATGCCAACGTCCACGGCGTTGCCGCGCTCATCGCGTTCCACCGCAACGACGCCGAGCGCGGCCGCAGTCACCTCGACGCGGCGCTGCGGTCAGCGGGCCAACTGGCCGGTCATGAACTCGGCTACTGGGTGCCGGCCGGCGTCGTCGAGCGCGAGCTCGTCGGCGAATCCGGGGCGGCGCTCGATTTACTGCGCGGAGCGCTGGGTCGCCGGCTCAGCGAGGAGCGCCTCCATGCGGAGGCAGATTACCTGCTAGCCAGCATCGTCCGGCTCGCAGTGGCGCTCGGAGACAAGGAAACAGCAGGCGCCGTCACCGCGCGTGCCGAAGAGCTCGCCGCGAACGGCGCCGTCCCGCATCGGCACGCGGCGGCGCTGCATTGTCGCGGCTGGCTGGAGCTGGATGCCGCGCTGTTGCTGCAGGCCGCGGACCGCCAGCAGGACGCCGGCCGGCCGTTGCATCGCGCACAGGCACATGAGGCCGCAGCCCTGGTCCTGGCGGAGAGCGGCAACGTCGAAGCCGCTCGGGCGCCGTTCAACGCCGCGCTCGACGGTTACACCGCGCTTGGCGCGGAGTGGGACGTCGAGCGCATGCAGGTGGCCTTCCGCCGACACGGCTTGCGGGTCCGCTGGACCGTGCGCAAGGCCGTCACTGGCTGGGACGCGCTGACCGCCGCTGAGGCGAGGGTCGCTGAACTGGTCGCGCAGGGCCTGTCAAACCTTGAGATAAGCGAGCGGCTGTTGGTGTCGCGTCGCACCGTGGAAACCCACGTCAGCAACACGTTGGCGAAGCTGGAGGTGCGCTCGCGGGTCGACATCGCCCGAATGTTCGCCAGCCGGGATCGTGGGGACGTCGTGCGGTAACCAAAATTCCAGCCCACAACGGAAGGGTCGACGTGATGGTTCGGTCCAGCTGCATGCGGACGCTGACTGTGCTCGCGGCGTCTCTGGTCATGGCCTCGATTGCAGCGGTTCCCCAGGCCGAGGCCACGACCTCAGGTCGCACCGCGGCAGACAAGGCGATTGCCACCGTCACCAAGAAGGTGGCGCTGGAGGGCATGCTCAAGCATGAGCAGCGCTTTCAGGAGATTGCCGACGCCAACAGCGACAATCGCGCGTCCGGGCAGCCGGGCTATGACGCGAGCGTGAGGTATGTCGCAAGGACGCTGCGCAAGGCTGGCTACGAGGTGACCATCCAGCCATACCAGTTCGCCTACTTCGAGCGGTTCGGCGCGTCGTTCGCGCAGGTCGCGCCGGTGCCGACGACCTACGTCGAGGATGTCGACTTCGACCTGATGGACTATTCCGGCTCGGGAGACGCCACGGCGCCCGTCGTGAGCATCGACCTGAGCCTCACCCCGCCGCGCGCGTCGACCTCGGGCTGTGAGCCCGAGGACTTCCGCAACGCCGACGGCACCAGCAAGGTGGCCGGCAGGATCGCGTTGATGCAGCGCGGCGCCTGCGGTTTCGGGCAGAAGGTCGTCAACGCGGAGGCCGCTGGCGCGGTCGGCGCGGTGATGATGAACCAGGGCAACGGCGACCCGATTACCAACGTGGACCGATACGGCCTGTTCGGCGGGACCCTCGGCATTCCGGTCGGCATCCCGACGGTGTCGGTGACCTACTTCCAGGGCGAGGCGTTCGCGAACACGCCCGGACTCGTATTGCGCGTTCAGGCTGAGACTGTCTCCACGTTCAGCTCGACGTCCAACGTCATCGCCGAGACAAAGCATGGACGTACTGACAACGTCGTGATGGCCGGCGCGCACCTCGACTCCGTGCCCGGCGGCCCGGGCATAAACGACAACGGATCCGGGGCGGCCGCGCTGCTCGAGATCGCTGTCAAGATGGCGAAGCTCAAGACTCCGAACGCTGTGCGCTTTGCCTGGTGGGGCGCGGAGGAGGCCGCGCTGCAGGGCTCGAATCACTACGTGACCAACCTGTCGGCCGCCGAATTGGAAAACATCGCTGGCTACCTCAACTTCGACATGATCGCCTCGCCCAACTACACGTTCGGCGTGTTGGACGGCGACGACTCAGCGCAGGAAGGCGGCGGTCCTGGCCCCGCCGGGTCGGGGGCGATCGAGGCCGTCTTCAACCAGTTCTTCGCCGCCCGTGGCGAGTTCACGAAAGCGTCGGACCTCTCTGGCCGGTCAGACTATTCACCCTTCCAGGTCAGGGGAGTTCCGGTGGGCGGGCTGTTCACCGGCGCGGAGACCATCAAGTCCGCCGACGACGTCGCGAAATGGGGCGGGATCGCCGGTGAGCAGATGGATCCCTGTTATCACAGCGCGTGTGACAGCCTCACGCCAGAACAAGACGGCGCACCACCAGGAGTGCACGACGCGCTCGAGGCGAGCGGGTACCGGCTGCGCGGCAACCTCAACACCTACGCATTCGACGTGAACGCGGACGCTGTCGCCACCGCCATCGTGACGTTCGCGTACGACACGTCGACGGTGAACGGAGGCGGCGGGGGGCTCTGAGCGCTCGCCGGCTCTAAGGGTTGCTACCAGGTCACCGGCAGGGCGACCGGGCCCCGGGTCAGCAGCCCTTGCTTCCACTCGACGTCCGACGTGTCCACTGCCGGCCGCAGGTCGGGCAGCCGGCGCAGCAGAGCCTCGAACGCGGCGCGCAGCTCCAGCCGCGCCAACGGCGCGCCGATGCAGAAGTGCAGGCCGCCGCCGAAGGTCAGGTGCGGTGACGGTTTGCGGCTGATGTCGAACCGATCCGGATCGTCACTGAGCGCCTCGTCGCGGTTGGCGGAGTACTGCAGCGGGATCACCGTAGCGCCGGCCGGCACCGTCACTCCGCTCAGCTCCACGTCCTGGGTGGCGACTCGCTCGAGGATCGCCTTGGTGATGCGAACGTAGCGCAGCACCTCCTCGACGGCGTCGGGGATCAGCTCCGGCTTGTCCCGCAGCATGGCCAACTGGTCGGGATGCCGGTACAGGGTCAGGACCGAGTTCGCCAGCAGCGCGGCGGTCGTCTCGTACCCGCCGGTCAGCAGGATGTAGGCGTTGTTCACCAACTCCGGCTCGGACAGCCGGTCCTCGTTGTCGCGGGCCCGGATCATCCGGGTCAGCAGGTCGTCGGCGGGCTCGGCGCGCTTGGCGGCAATCAACCGCTCGATGTAGCCGAACATGCTTGCGCCGGCTGCCCGGATCTCGTCCGGGGTGTTCGCCGTGACCGACAGCGCGATGTCCATCCAGCTGCGGAGCATGTCCAGGTCGCCAAACGGCACGCCGACCATCTCGGAGATGACCATCGCCGGCAAGGGGGCGGCGAAGGAGCTCACGAAGTCGACCGGCCGCGGCTGGGCCACCATTCCGTCGATGAGCTCGTCGACCAGCTGATCCACTCGGGGCCGGAGCCGCTCGACGCTGCGCACCGTGAACGCGCGGGCGACCAGCCGCCGGACCCGCGTGTGCTCCGGGGCGTCCAGGCTGATCATCAGGTACGGGTTACGGCGCACCGGGCGCAACACCGCGACGCCGGGGTCGCTGGTCGCCGCTCGGCTGAACACCGGATCGCAAAGGACCCGCTTCACGTCCTCGTATCGCGACGCGAGATAGGCCTCGCCGCCGGGCGCCAGCCGCACCTTCGGCACCGGATCGTCGCGGCGCAGCGCGGCGTACTCGGGTTCGGCGTCCAACTCCGATGGCGTGTCGAACGGGAAGATCGGGTGCAGAGAATCCGTCATGACAGCCCTCCACGATCACGCGTCGAAAATGAAATGAGCTTCGTTGATGTTGTCGATGAGCCACTCCCGGCGGCTGATGGGAGCGTCGGGATCTCGCCGCAATCCGGGGAGGCGACTGAGCGCTTCCTCGAGCAGGATGCGCAACTCGAGGCGGGCCAGCGGGGCACCCAGGCAGTGGTGGCCCCCGATGCCGAGGGTCAGGTGCCGGTTCGGGCGACGGCGAATGTCAAAGGTGTTGGGATCTGGGAACTGCGCGGGATCCCGGTTGGCGGAGGTGAGCCAGCCGGTGGCCCACTGCCCAGCCGCAATCCGATGCCCGCCGAGTTCGGTGTCGGCGACGACGTGACGGCGGACGCCCGGAAACGCTGGATACCACCGAAGAGTCTCCTCGATGGCGTTGGGCAGCAGCGAGGGATCGGTCCGCATTTCGTCCCAGTGCCCGTGCTCGGTCAGGAACACCAGCGCATTGCCGATGCCGGCCGAGGTCGTGTCGATGCCGGCGCTGAGCAGCATGGCGAAGTATCCGATGAGATCCCATTCGCTCAGCGGCCGCCCGTCGACCAAATAGCCGGCGGCCTGCGCGGCAATCAACTCGTCGACCAAGCCGTTCTGCGGGGCCTTGCGGCGTTCGGCGATGAGCTCCTTGAAACAGTCCACCTGGTCCGGTTGCTCAGGGAAGGCGTTGGTGCTGGACGCGACCGTGTAAACCTCGTCCATCCAGTCATGCACCCGCTCGGCATAGGCGAGGTCCAGACCCAGGACGCGGCAGATGACCCGGCTGGGAAGCGGCCGGGCCAACGTGCTGACCGCCTCGAGCGTCCCAGTGCCCGTGGCGACGATCTCGTCGAGGAGCGTCGTGGCGATCCGGCGCACCTCGACACCTAAGGACTCCAGCACGGACCGGCGGAACGGGTCAGCGACGGCCGCCCGCAGGTCGTCGTGGCGGCGGCCCTCGGCTGCCCACATTCCGGCCAAGGTCGGGTGGACGTGCAGGCGAGCCTCGTCGGTGAGCCCGTAGCCGGCAGAGAACGTTTCGCGGTCGGTGAGAATCCGCTTCACATCGGCGTGGCTGAACGCGTGCCAGGTATCGAGTTGCTCGTCGAAGTGCACCTCGGTTTTCGGGCTCCAGAACGGGTCAGGACGACGGGGCAGGGTGTCCTGCGCGATGGCGGTCATGGCGCTCACCGGCTCGCCGGCTGGTATTCGACTTCGACTGCGCGGGGGCCCCAGAAGAGCTTCGTCGGGCCCGGATCCCATCTGGTGATGCGGAACTCGCCGAGGCGCTGCAGCGCGCGGAAAGCCACCTGCACCTCGACCCGGGCGAGCATCGCTCCAGTGCACGATGTGGGGCCCTCGCCGAATCCCACGTGCGCGGCGCTGTCCGGTCGTCGTAGGTCGAACGTGTCGGGATCGGCGAAGCGGCGTTCGTCGCGGTTCGCCGAGCCGCGCAGCAGCATGACAATCGCGCCTTCCGGAATCTTGGTGTCGTGCAGTTCGATCGTCGCGGCGGCCTGCCGGATGTTGTATTGAGTGGTGCTATAATAGCGCAGCGCGTCGTCCGGCAGGGTCCAGAACAGCGACGGGTCATCACGTAGCGCGCGGGCCTGCTCCGGGTTCTCCGCGAGAGAGCGCATCGTGTTACGGTCGAGGCCGGCTTCGTCGAGCAACTGCGCGCAGATCCCCTCCATTCGGGGGACCAGTTGCTCGACCCGAGCGCGGGTGAACGTCTTGGTGACCAGCCGCTTCAACCGGCCGTGGGTGGGCTCGTCGAGCGCGAACAGGTTGTTGTAGATCAGCACCCGGTGTAGCGCGGTGTCGCGGTACGCCGCGAAGATGCCCGAAATCGAGTCGCCCCTGATCAGTCGCTGCCGGTCGCGGCCGAGCGCTGCCACGTCGTCATACCGGGACAGGTAATGCAGGCCGATCTCCTCATTGAAATGGACGGGAGCACGCTCGCGCAGGGTGCTGTAATAGGGGTAGGGGTTATCCATCACACCCGGCGCGAATAAGTTAAAGCGGTCCACGCTCGGGTCGAATTCAACTGATCCGTCGATGCTGGCAACCATCTCGTTGACCTCCGATGAGCCGCCGCTTTTTGCGCGCCGGGGGGATTCCTGGGATTGCCGCTTCGCGATCTAGATATACTCCGGCGGTTAACCCGGGTCAATGATCAATCGATAAGCGGTAGCTCGCGGCCATCGCCAGCCGCCACCGGGCCGCTCCTGGGGCGAATAGACCGTTCGTCGGTCACGGCGCGGGGTCGAGGCCAGTGCCGCTGGGCGCCGCTGGGCACGTACCGTTCGGCTTGAGGACGAAGGCGTCTCGCGGAACCGGAGTCCGCCCGCGCCCGGGTGGAGGAAGGGGTGGCCCGGTTGGGCGGGATCGACGTGCTTTACCCGGCCCGCGCGAGGACGCTGGTCAACCCGGGGCGCCGGCCGCGGCTCGCCCGCTCATCGTGCCGCCTGGTCAGGGGCCCCGCGGGTAGACGAAGCTGCGGGTGACCAGGTGCTGGGGGGCGGCCAGGGTCTCCCGCAGGATTCTTCCGTCGGCGGCCACGGTGAGCTCGATCTGGATGTTCTCGGCCGGGTATGCCAAGGCGAGCCGGGTCCGCCCGCCGGCGCTGCCCAGCCGGGTGGTCACCGGCGCGACGCCGCTGCCGTAGGGTTCGCTGGCCAGGAACCTGGTCCCGGACAGGCGCACCGTGACCGGCATGCCCAGCCCGCGGGTGGTGTCGCTGGTGACCAGCTCATGCAGGGTGAACTCGGGGACGGCGCGCATCGCGGCCACGACCCGCCGCAGTGCCCGGGATTCGGGGCGGGGCGGCCAGGGAACGGCCAGGGTGGCCTGGCCGCCTTCCCAGCCGGGCGCCGCGGCGGTGAGGGTGAGCCGGCTGGTGCCCTCGCGCCACTGGTGGGCGGCGAGGAAGCAGCCCGGGCCGCAGCCGCGCAGCGGGAGGGCGCGGGCGCGGCCGCCGGGATCGGCGACGGCGGCTGCGAGCCGGTACTCCTGCCCGCCGGTGCTGGCCTCCCCGGGGGCGAGGTCCGGGGTGGACAACTGGACCACGAGCTGGCCGGCGCTGGCCCGGGCGGCGACGCCGACCTGGCCGGCCAGGGTGCCGGCGGGCACGATCGGCCCGACCGGCGGCGGCGGGAACGGCAGGTCCTGCCAGCGGTCGGCCGGCGTGGGCAGCGCGGTGAGCAGCCCGGTCACACCGAGCACGGCGACCAACACCACCGCCTCGACCCGCGCCGGCCGGGGTCCGCCCCCGGGCCCGGCCCGCGCCCGACCCGGGCCTGGGCGCAGCCCGCGGCGGGCGGCCAGCGCCAGCCCGGCGGCTGCCGCCACCAGGACCAGCTTGGCCACCAGCACCCGCCCGTACCCGGTGGTGAGCAGGTCGCCGGCCGGGACCAGCACGACGGCGGCGACCGCGCCGGTCGCGACCGTGGCCCCGAACAGCCACCCGGCCAACCGCGCGTACGCGCCGAGCACCGCCCGGGCCAGCCGGGGCCGCCCGCGCCAGGCCAGCGTGGCAGCACCTGCACCAGCGCGCCTGCCCACAGGCACGCCGCGAGCAGGTGCGCGACGGTGAGCAGCGCGCCCCAGCCGGGCGCGAGGCTGTGCGGGTGGGCGCGCAGCGCCTCGGCGACGACCACCACCCCGAGCGCGGGCAGTCCCCGGACCGGCCGGCCAACTGCGGCGGCAACCACGGCGAGCGCGAACCCGCCGACCGTGAGCGCGGCCAGCACGCCGGGACGCGAGCCGAGCAGGCTCGCCGGGGCCGGGCTGGCCAGCCCGCGGGTCAGCGACCCGTCCCCGGTGATCACAGCGGCCAGCCCGAGGCTGGCGACCAGCCCGGCCAGCGCCGCCGGCAGCGCCCACGGGGCGGGCGGGTCAACCGGCGCGCGCCCCTGAAACCCCCGGGCCAGGCGCAGGCCCGCGAGCCCGCCGAGGTAAGTCGCGAGACCGGCGAACAGCAGCCACCGCAGCACCGCCACCGGCCCCAATCCCTGCGTGCCCGAGCCGGCCAGCCCGGCCCCCAGCGCCGCGACGACCGAGCCGACCGCGAACGAGTACGCGCCGCCCATCACGTCCCCGTCGCGGGCAACCACCTGCCAGTCCACCGTGTACACCCCAGCCGGCACGGTTCGCCCGACGGCGGCGGTCAGGCCGCGCCCGCCCTGCCCGAGCGCGACCGGGCCAACCGGCACCGCCTTCCCGCCCGCACCGCGCAGCCGAATACTCGCGCCGGTCACGGCGACCGGCTGGTCGAAGATCAGCGTCACCACCGCCGGTGAGACCGCCACCGTGCCGTCCGCGGCCGGGCTGGTGAACAGCAGCGTCGCGTGCGCCGCCGCCGGGGCCGCCGGCCCGGCCAGCGCCACCACCGCAGCGAGCACCGCGGCGAGCAGGAGCAGCCCCGCCATGCGCGTCAGCGCGCCGGCCCGGGTCAGCACCCCCGCCGGCTCGGGCTTATCACCGCGCCCCAATGCTCCGCCACGGCTGGGCCAGCCTACACGCCTTGTCGCGCCCGCTCATGCGGAGGAGCCCGGCCGCTGGGGAACTGGTTCACCCGTCTCGGCACCGCCCGGGCCAGCGCGCTGGCCGAGTTCGCCGCGCAGCGCCTCGACCTCGCCGCGCAGCCGGCGCAGTTCCTGCGCCTGGGCCTGATCCTGCCCGCCGGGGGCCGCGCCGCGCGGCCGGTCGCCGCCGCGCATCATCAGCCACATCATCAGGCCCATGCCCACCGGGCAGGCCAGCACTGGCAGCAGGTACGGCAGGTTGTCCACGACACCCTCCGGATCACCGTGCGGGGCTGCTTTCACGCGCCACCCAGCCGAACGCGCCGTCCAGATGGCCTCCTAGGGAGGATAGGAGCTGCCTCCGGGGCGGGGGTAGCCGCCCCCCAGCCGGCGCCGTTGTGCGCGGCCGACATCAACACCCGCGACCAGCGGGACGCGGCCCGCGCCTACGCTCAAGGGATGCGAGGTTGGCGGTCCTGGGAACATCACTCCCCAGCCAGCCGTTCTGTCCACTAACATGCTTAGTAACTGGGGCCCGCAGGAGGAAGCATGCGATTCGCGCGTCGCTCATCGGCGCCGCGGCGGCGGCCGCTACCCCTGCGGTGGCCGTGTCCGCCCTGACCGCAGGTCCCAAGGCTCCGGTGCCAACCCGGCCGCCCGGTATGCAGCGCACGCACGAGTTGATGCAGGGCAACGCCCGCATGCACCGCGTGCACGAACTGATGACCTCCGGAGCGTCGCCGCGGGGCTGGAGCGCATCAGTCCCTGCCTCTACGATCGAAAAGGAGCAACCACCGTGCCCGAAGCGTTCTACGCCCTGGCCTTCCTCGCCTGCCCGGTCGGCATGGGGCTGATGATGTGGCTGATGATGCGGGGCAACAAGGCTCAGGCGCCGCAGGGCACGCCGGCGGGCACCGACGCGGAGATCGCGGCGTTGCGGGCCGAGCTCGACCAGCTGCGCGCCGCCCAGCGTGACCGTGACGCGGTGCCGACTGACGGGCCGACGGAGGGGCGGTGACGTCCACGATCTTCGCGATCGCCGTCTTCGCCGCGGCGGTCGCGTTGACTTATCTCTTCTGCATCCGGCCCATGCGGCGCGGCGAGTGCGCCATGGGGAGAGCGCCCGCCGAGGACGCGAACCGGCGGCGTGAGGAGGAGCTGCGCGGGCTGCGACGGGAGATCGACGAGCTGCGGCAGCGCCTGGGCCAGTCACGGTGACCTCGGGCCGGGCGGCGCCCTCGCTTCACGCCGGTTCGATCTGGGGATGTCCACCGGGTGGCAGGTCCCGGGGATGACCGCGGGCGGAGGCGTTCCTCCTTTACGAGGAGAGGGGGATCCACCTCGATGCCCGACACAGGGACCGCGCCGAGCGTTGGTGCCGCTACCCGGGGCAGGCACTCGCGGAACGACGACGGGAGATGGCGCTCTTCGAGCGGGTCCTGTTCGCCAACAGCCGCGCCTCGGTCCGCTCGCAGGCCGATGGCGACCTGCTGGAGGTCGCCATCGGCATCGGGCCGCGCCGTCAACTTCATCACCACCATTCCGCACATGTCGGACACACCTAGCACACTACGCATGTGGTTCATGCAACATCCTCTATACTACGACGAATAGTAGACGTTTTTCCGGCGCCCGCCCGGCTATCTTTGCCCAATTTGTGGCAACCGTTACCCTGTTGTGCGGCGCCCACATCGCGGGCGCATCAGCGACCGCGTCCCCCTCGCCAACGTGGGCTGCGGGCTCTGACACCGAGCCCGTTGTGTCGTGAGTGCGGCGCGCCGCGGCGAACTGCCCAGGTCAGCCCCCGGCCGTGCCCGAGCTGCTCGACACCATCTGAACCGGCTGAACCATCTGAACAAACGGGGCTGGGGTGGAGGCGGGAACGTCACCTCCACCCCAGCCGGCCTTCCGCGGGTCGAGCTCGGCGGGATGCCGCCCTGGCGGTCAGCCGCCGGGCCTGGTGGCCCCGGCCCAGGGCATCTGGTCGATCGGATCGAGGCTGATGACGTCGCCAGGGTGGGTCGCGTGGACCTGCTTGCCGCCACCGACATAGATGCCGACGTGGCTGATTGGCGAGTAGAAGTGGACCAGATCGCCCGGCTGGAGGTCGGACTTGGCCACCTTCGGGCCGAGGTCGTATTGCATCTGCGACTGGTGCGGCAGGGAGACGCCAGCTTGCCGCCGGGCCATCATGGTCAGCCCAGAGCAGTCGAACGCGTCCGGCCCGGCGGCGGCGTACTGGTACGGCTTGCCCAGCTGGGCTAGGCGTAGTCGAGAACCTTCTTGACGTCGCCGGACGCCGGGCCGGTGTAGCTCTGCGACTGGCCTGAGCTGGCGGGCGCCGGTTTCGGTGCGATCTCGGCCCGCTGGTCCGCCTCCAGGCTGGCCAGCAACTCCTCGGCCTTGTTGATCTTGGCCTCGATGTCACGCTTCCCGTCGAGCAGCCGCCGGTGGCTCTTGGCGAGCTTGGCGAGCTCCTTGTCGAGGCCGGCCTTGCGCTGCTCGAGCTTGCGGCGTTCGCCGACGACCCGTTCGAGGGCGGCGACCTGCCGGTTGGCCATCCGATCCAGCAGACCTGAGCTGTGCAGGTAGTACTCCGGGTCCTCGGCGAACAGCAGCTCGAGCGCGGGGTCGATGCCGCCGGACCGGAAGCTGGCGTCGGCGTACTCGCCGAGAACCTTCTGCGCCGCGGCGACCCTGGCCTGCTGCGCGTCCGCGCTGGCCTGCAGGCTCGCCACCTTCTTCTGGTGCTGCCGAAGCCGGATGCGCTCGGCGTTGTAGCGCTCGGTTGCCTCCTCCGCCTGCCGGTGCAGCGCGTTGACCTCACGCTGCACCTCGGCGAGGGACGTCGTGGGTTCGGCGTGCCCGGCGGACGGTCCGAAGGCCGCGACCATGAGAGCCGCGGCGCACACAGCGAGCAGGACGCGGGCGGAACGGTGGGGCCGACGCGAAGCCACGGGCGCGGCTCTCCTTCTTCCTCTGCCGCTTACCGGGTTAGCTGACGGGTTCGGGCGGGGAAGGTCGCCCTACGGTGCCCCTGGCTGCCGGGCGCCGATTCACCCCGGAAGGTGGGTTCCCGGCTCTGGCTGGCGAGCTTGTGGCACCCGCCGGACTCAGCGGAGATGCTCGCCGCAACCCGGGTGGGCAGCCGACGGGACGAGCACCCGGACGCCGACCCTAGCGGCGCCCGGCCCATGGGATCAATTCTCGATCCGGACCGTCACCACGCGATCTCCCTACGAGAAGGCATAGGAGACCGGCGCGAGCGGTTCGTCCGCGCGCACGATGTGCCCGCGGAAGCCGGCGGCCCGGCGCCTACGAGAGTCGGTAGTAGTACCGTCGGACTGGCGTGAGGAGGACGCGTGGTGGCAGGTCAACGGTGGACGCGCCGGCGATTCCTGGGCGCCGGTTTGACCCTCGGCGGCGGCGTCCTCGCCGGCTGCAGCGGGACGCCGCCGGGGGACAGCGCCCGGCCGGTGGCGGACGCGGTTGAGCGGGTGGAGCGGGCCCGCCGCCGACCCGGCGCGCGGGTCGTGGAGACGAGCCTGCGACCCGAGGCCGGGCAGGTCGACCTGGGCGGGCGCATCGTGCCGACCTGGAGCTACGGCGGCGAGGTCCCAGGCCGGGAGATCCGCGTCCGGGCCGGCGACCTGCTGCGCGCCCAGCTCGACAACCAGCTGCCCGACCACACCAGCATCCACTGGCACGGCATCGCGCTGCGCAACGACATGGACGGCGTCCCGGACATGACCCAGCAGATGGTCGCCGCCGGTGCGTCGCTGACCTATGAGTTCACCGTCCCCGACCCGGGCACCTACTGGTTCCACCAGCAGCAGCCGGGACCGGGCAGTGAACGTTCGCGGTCCTCCGCGCCGGCGCCGGGCGCGCGCCCGGCCCGGACGTCGCCGTGCCCGAGTTGCAGCGCCGGCTGCTGCGGCTGGCCGACCTGGTCGCCGCCGAGGAGGTCCGGCTGCCCG
>Ga0184623_10000484_pt1 | contig 16858 bp, 11 predicted proteins | sample PLM1_100_b1_FD_133138 | JGI IMG/M metagenome (GOLD analysis project Ga0184623, IMG submission 133138) | Groundwater sediment microbial communities from an aquifer in East River, Colorado, USA - PLM1_100_b1 | ecosystem: Environmental > Terrestrial > Soil > Riparian zone | place: USA: East River...
CCTTGGCCCTGGCCCTGGCCCTGGCCCTGGCCCTGGCCCTGGCCCTGGCCCTGGCCCTGGCCCTGGCCCTGCCCCTGGCCCTGACCCTGCCCCTGGCCCTGACCTTGCCCCTGGCCCTGACCTTGCCCCTGACCTTGCCCCTGGCCTTGACCCTGACCCTGGCCCGACGGCGCTGGGCTACCGCCCTGGCCTGCGCCCGGTGCCGGGCTTCCGCCCTGCCCCTGGCCCGGCTGGCCGTTACCCTGCTGACCCGTGCCTTGCTGGCCGGTCCCCTGCTGGCCTTGCTGGCCCTGTCCCTGCTGGCCGGCGTTCGCGAGGTTGCGGCGCGCATCCTGGAGCTCCGACGCGGCCCGGGCAAGATCGCGATTGAGGTCCACGTTCCGCTCCGCGCCCTGGATGGCCTCACCGAGCCGGTCAAGGGCCTCGCGCGCGGCGGCGTTGTTGCCCTGAGCGAGGCTCTGGGCGGCGTCCCGAAGGGCCGTGCCCGCCGCACCGCTCGCCTGGCTGGCCGCCGACTGGAGTTCGGCCAGAGCAGCCGCTAGCTCCTTGCGCTCGGCGGGCGTGCGCTCATCCAGCTTGTCGCCGAGCTCCTTGAGGTCCTCGGCGGCCTCTTTCGGGTTGCCGTCCTTGTTGGCGTTCGGCTGTCCGGTCGCGGCGCGAGACAGGGATCGGCTGAGGGAGGCGAGCGAGGATGCTCGTTGCTCGTTTGCCGGATCGAGCTGGGACCGGGCGCTCGTCTCGGCGCTCGAAACCTTGGCGAGGTTGACCTTCAGGTCCTCCGGCCGCTCGCGCAGCTGCCGGGCGAGGTCTCGCAGCTCCTGGGCGAGCCGCGTCCGGGGGTCTTCCGGGTTTGTTCCCTTGGCTTCAAGGTCCTTGGCGATCTCGTCGATACGATCCGCCTGCTTCTTGGCCTCTTCTCTGACGTTCTGCGTCTGGGCGATCGTCGCATCCTGAGGATTCGGGAGGAGGACGAGCGGGACGAGCAGCAGGGCTCCGACCAATGCGATCGCCGCCGGATTGCGTGACGTGCGCGGCCGGAAGAGGTTGGAGGGTGCCAGCCGGATTGACGCAGCGGCGTCAGTTCGTTGGCGGCGGACGAAGCGCGCCGTCTGAAGGGATTCGTCCGCCGGGTCGTCGTCCTGGGATGGCGTTTCCGTGGCCGGGGCTGCGAGTTCAGGAAAGCTCACCGCCAGTGCGAGCGCGCTCGCCACGCGGTCGCCGAGGTGCGCCTCCGCGTCGATCGCCAGCGCGGTCTCGCCGAGCGTCGGCCGCGCAAGGCCCGCCAGCCAGACGAGGCCAACGAGTCCCATGACCGGGATGGCCGCAGCGATCGTGGGCAGGAGTTCGACCGGAATGATCCGGGCCAATGTGAAGAGGAGGACCTCCGCGACCAGAACGGCCCCCGCCACGAGCCAGGCCCGGCGAACGATCCGGCGGAGCCACAATCGGCGGCGATGTGGCTGCAGGTCGGCGCGAATGGCAAGCAATGCCGGATCGAGCGGACCGCTCAGGACCGCTCGCGGATCCGGTAGCTCGGCAGCCGCAGTCACCTGTCGCCGCGCGAGGGTTCGGCCCCCTGGGCGAAGGTGGAGCGACGGCATCAGGTGATCCTCCGGGACGGCCGCCGCAGGACCCTGGGTCGCCAGCGGCGCGTGGGCGAAACCAGTTGCACTGATGCAATGATCAACACGGTCGAAAGCACGATCCAGGCGGCGACGCTCCGCGGCCAGAATGTGTCCCGACGGATCCCGAATGGCTGCACGGGGACGACGTCGCTGATGCCCGCCTTGTCTGGTAACGAAACGCCCCTGTCTGCCGGAACAGCGAAGCCCGTGTCCGAAGGCAGGATCGTCGCGCCGCCCGTCGCACCGCCGCCGATTCCGATGCTGATGGCGCCGTTCGTCACCTCGGCCAGGCGAGAGCACCAGCCACCGTAGCCGTCAGACGCGCCGCAGATAACGTCGTACTGAGCGGCGAACGGGTTGAACCACAGGAGAGCCTCGGGCGGGCGGCCTTTGATCGGCCCTATTCCCTGGTTGGCGAAGCCCGCCTGGTTCGGCGCGACACCGGCCATCTTCGTCCAGAACAGGACGATGAAGAGCGAACCCATCGTCAGGGCCATCACGCCGAAGAAGGTCACGACCGTCGCCGCCTGGGTGCGCTGCATGAGCGCCGAAATGAAGAGGCCCAAGGAGCCGAGCCCGATCGCGGAGGCGAACAGAACGACGTATCCGCGCAGGACCTCCTCGGGCCCGACGCCACCGAACACGAACACCATGGCGGTGAGCGGAATCGAGGCGACGATCAGGATGAATACGTAGGTCAGGGCGCTGAGCAGCTTGCCGATGACGATTGCCAGCGAGGAGATCGGCGTGGCCGCCAGCATGTCGAGGGTCTGCTTCTCGCGCTCCAGGCTGATCGCCCCCGCGGTGAACGCCGGCGCGAGGAAGACGACGAGGAGCGTCTCGATGATCAGCAAGGCACCGAAGATCTCCTGGCCGACGAGGGAGGACGCGAAGGCCGCCGAGCCTCCGAAGAGGGACCCGGAGTTTGCGTAGGTGCGCTCCGCGATGAGCTCCCAGGCCCACGCGAAGCCCGCGAGGAAGAGCAGGTAGAGGGTCAGAATCACGAAGGCGCGGCGGCCTCGCATCCGGCCCCGGAGCTCCTTGACACCGACTGCGATGACGCCGTTCAGGCCGAATCGGAGCCAGCGCAAAGGCTGCGGCCGCCCGCGGCCTCCTTCACGCGGTTTGACCGGTGCGACATCGGCGGCGGCGGCGTCGGCGGCGTCGGGATCGCGCAGCACGTCGGTCATCTCCGTCATCAGGCCACTCGCGCGTCTATCGGCGCTTGCCCGGACGTAACCTGAAGGAACAGCTCCTCTAGGTCGCTGGCGGCGCGGGCGAAGCTGGCGACCCGGACGCCTGCGCCGATCGCGCGCGACAGGAGCGCCGCTGATTCGTCGTCATCGCCCCGGAATCCGAGTTCGATCTGCCCGTCGTCCAGGATCGACGCCGAGGCAACCCGATCCTCAGTTGCAAAGTGCTCTCGGGCGGCCTCAATGGCCATCCCATCGCCGAGGACACGGACCCTCAGGACCGCCCCGTACCGGAGCCGCTTCTCGATGTCCGCTACCCGCCCCTGGGCGAGGACCTGGCCGTGATCGACGATCGCGACGCTCGTGCACAGCTCCTCGAGCTCGGGCAGGATGTGGCTGCTGATGACGATCGTCTTCCCGAGCGAGCGGAGCTCTCGGAGCAGCTCCCGGAGTTCGACGCGAGCGCGCGGGTCGAGGCCCGATGCGGGCTCGTCGAGGAGCAGGACCTGCGGGTCATGGACCAGCGTGTGGGCGAGGCAGAGCCGTTGCTGCATCCCGCGGGACAAGCCCTGGACGTAGGCATCGCGCTTGTCGCCGAGGTCGACGAGATCGAGCAGGTCGCCGATCATTCGCCGGCGGCGATCGGCGGGGATGTTGTAACAACGAGCGAAGAAGTCGAGATACTCCCAGACCTTCATGTCGTCGTAGACCCCGAACACGTCTGGCATGAAGCCGAGGACGCGACGTGCATCATCGGGGTTCCGCCGCACTGAGATGCCAGCTACCTCGGCCTCGCCCGAGGTCGCGGAAAGCAGCGTCGCGAGAATCCGGAGTGTCGTGGTTTTACCGGCCCCATTTGGTCCGACAAGGCCGAAGATCTCTCCTTCCGCGATGTCGAGATCGAGACCAGCCACGGCGAGCGTCCCCGGGTATCGCTTGATGAGTCCCACAGTTCGAACGATGGCCGTCATCGGATGACCCCGTGGATTGCTACGCTGAACGACATCCCGACTTCGTTCGAGTGCTCGTTGACGAAGCGGACCTGGATCGTACCGGTCGCCGCGTCGACATAGGTCGCGGGGTCGGTCAGCTCGTACGTCATGCCCTGGTTGAGGTGGGGAAGCCGCATCCATGTGCCGCTCGTCAGATCGAGGACCTCTAGTTCGGGCAGTCCGTCGAAGCCGTTCGGTAACGGTTCGTCGGGTGGGCATGGTTCGGCGCAGATCTCCGGCGGTACTACCGGCTCCACGTCCGGCACGGGCGCAATCGGCTTACCGCCGGGTCCGACCGTCTGACCGAATCCCATCGCCAGCAACACCTTCGTCGCCTCGAACGAACCCTTGAACGGGATTGGCCGATAGGCGATCGTGACCGAGCCCTGGCCCAGGCTCATGTTGAAGGGATCTTTGTTGAAGACGGCCGCGTCCGCGGCGAGAACCGTGCTTCGGATCAGATCCGGGGTGAACGCAATCGTTCCGCTTGCTGTGAACGGGACCGGGATGTAGTAGAGGACGTTCGCGGTGCGGGCCGGTTTCTGGCCCTGGACCTCGATGTCGAGCAGGCTGTTGCGACCCCACGCCAGGACGACCGCCCCGTCCGACGGCAGGGCGCCGAGGTTGCCGGTGAACCGGTCGTAGGTCAGCTGGCTGACGATCCGCTGACGGATCTGATTGCGGCGCTGTTTCTCGTTGCTGGCCGCGTTCTCGGGGGAGAAGCTCTGGCCAAACAGCTTCTCCGACAGCCCCAGACCGAACTGGCTGGCGGTGAGCCGCAAGCTGACGGCGCCCTCGGCGCCCGCCGGGATGTCCGCCAGGACCACGACGTTGCCACCCAGCACGACGGCGGGCGATTCGAGGACCACAGCCGAGTCGTTGCGGATCTTGCCCGTGATGACACCGTCGACGAGGCGCAGCTCCGCGTGGATCTTCGGCACCTCCACGGGCGATTCCGCTCGCACCGTGCGGAGGGAGCCGAACCCGACAGACAGGTTCCGGACCCGTGCCGTATCACCCTGCACGACGTCGAGCAGGGCCCCCTGGCCGGCGAAGAAATCACCGACGATAGGTGCCGACAGGAGGGCCCCGCCGGGGAGCGATAGCTGATACGTGCCCCTGGTCGGCGAAAAGACGCCGAGGTACACCTGGGCCGAGCCCTCGGTTGCGTCCGGAGCACCGCGGACGATGGCGACCTCGTTGACGATGACATCGCTGCCGCGGAGGGCCGACCCGTAGCCGTAGGCTCCCACGGCGAAGATGGCGATGAGGGCCGGCATCGTCAGCCATGCCCACTCGCGACGATCAAGGCGTCGAAGAATCAGGTAGTTGACCGGGCCGATCAGGCCGATGTAGCCGAGCAGCAGGATCAGCAGACCGCCGGTCGGGGGAAGGGCAAGGGCCGGGAGCTCAGAGACTGCGCCGACGATCTGGCTGTCATCGCCCATCCCGATCTGGGCAGAGGCTCGCGGCGGGATTAGCGTCCGCCAGAGTGGCACTGTGGCCTTCGATTCGGCGATCCAGCCGACCGTCGGATCGATCCCGAGAACCGTGATGGAACCACTGCCGTAGTCGGCCTCCGCCGCCACCACCCGGTCGCCGGACGAGGCCAGGCTCCGTCCCCGCGTCAGTTCACCGGCCAGCGCCTGGACGTCGGTCGCGGATTCCGGGAGCTGGCCGAGGAGTGACGTCAGTGATTCCGGCGCGACGTCGATCGTCGTCGAGGGTCGGTAGGGAAGAATCTCGTCGGGGAACCCGGACAGCACGCCTGGCCCGGCCGTCCCGCCGACGATGATCAGCCGGCCTCCGAGTGCCAGCCAGCCACGGAGCGCCGCGACCTGGCGAGTCGTCAGGGTGTTGGTGTCGACGTCCTGCCAGATGAGCCGATCGAGAGCGGACCAGGCCTCGATCCGCTCGGGCAGGTCCGCCGGATCGAGCGGGATGATGATCGGCGCGAGGTTCTGCCCGCCGTTGAGGTTCTGACCGCCCGGAAGCTGGATCCCCGCAACGATCCCCTGGGCCTGGGCGGCGACGACGCCGACAGTCAGCTGAGAGGCGTCATGGACGGTGAACGCGACCTTCTGGCGAGCGACGACGGCGTCATTGGCGCCGACGAGAAGGACTTCGAGCTGCTGGCCGAACGACGGCGGCTGAGCATGCAGGAGGTAGGTCTTGTCAGACGGGCTCGGCAGATCGACCGGCACGGAGAACCGGGTGCCACCCTGTGTGCCGCCCTGCAGCCGCAGCTCTCCGACAACCGGGACGCCTTCGTTGGTGAGTCGCACCTCGATGGCGAGCCAAGAACCGATCCGGGCATGGCCTTCGAGGAGAACCCGCGCTTCCAGCGAGGGGCCATCCGCGGCGGCCACCGTTGCGGCAGCCGGCCCGGCCATCGCCCCAACGAGGACGCCGAAGAGCGCCACACGGGCAACGATCGTTCGGGCTGACCGGGACACAGCGACTCCAGTGGCGGATGGCAAGGCGGTCGCAGCATCGACGCCCGACTCCCCCGAAAAGTTGCGTGCGCTGAACCTGCGTGCCACGGGAGAAGCTATCGACGGCGGTGCCGCCGCCGCTATCGTACGATGGCCATGCGGCAGCACAGTGCCGGTGTGCCAGTCGTTCGGCCGGCCCCGGCGAGTCGTTCGTCAACCCCGGTCGGGCGGTGTCCGCCGCCAACCGCACTCGCCTGAGGGAGGCCGTGCCCGAAGTCCGTCCGTTTCGTGCCCTGCGTTACGACGCCGACTCGGTCGGCGACCTCGCCGCGGTCGTGGCGCCGCCGTACGACGTGATCGGCGTAGAGGAGGCAGCGCGCCTCCTGGCCCGCCACCCAAAGAACGTCGTCCGCCTCGACCTGCCCAGCGTCGCGGCCGGCGACGAGCCGGACGAACGGTACCGGCGCGCGGCACGGACTTTGGCTGCCTGGCGCTCGGATGGGACGTTTCATAAGGATCCTCGTGCCGCGGTCTACGTCTACGAGCAGACCTACCGCGTGCCGGGGACCGACACGGAGCGGACGCAGCGGGGCTTCTTTGGCCGGCTGCGACTCGAGTCGTTCGGTCCGGAGTCCGGGGTGCTACCGCATGAGCGCACGCTCGAGGGCCCGCGCGAGGATCGGTACCGCCTGCTGCGGGCTACCGGGGTCAATACCTCGCCCGTGGTTGGGCTCTACGAGGATGCGTCCGGGACGAGTGCGGCGATCCTCGCCACGATTGCCGCAGGACCGGCGGCGATCGACCTCCGCGACGCGGACGATGTCCGGCATCGGCTCTGGATCGCCGAAGCGGAGGGCGACGCCGGCCAGCACGTCGGCGAGCTCCTTGCCTCTGCTGGCGCCGGACCAGTGACGATCGCCGACGGACACCATCGCTACGAGACTGCGCTCCGTTACCGCGATGAGCGGCGCATGTCGCGATCGTGCGAGGAGGATCCGGCCTTCGATTACCTGCTCATGCTGTTCCTCGAGACGACGTCCGAGCCGCTGACGGTGCTGCCGACGCACCGGCTCGTCCGGGGCCTGGGATCGCATGGGTTGGCCCGCCTGGGAGATCCGCTGCTCCAGCTGTTCGAATCGCGGCCGGCGGGGATCGCCGAGCTGGAGCGCACGTTCGGCAATGGCCTGGCGAGCGGCGGAGCCGGACGCTTCGGGCTCTGGACGCGGGACCGGGGATCGATCCTCACCGCCCGTCGCCATGCCTTCTCGGCGGATTCGGCCGGGGTTGCCCCGGCTGTCAGGCAGCTCGACGTGTGGCTGCTTGGCGTCGGCCTCGATCGCCTCTTCGGGATCGACGATGCCGCCGTCGCTGGCGGGGAGCGGATCGCCTACACGACATCGGTCAGTGATGCGGTCGCCCAGGTAGGTAATGACGAAGCCGATGCCGCGTTCCTGCTCGAGCCGACGCCTGTGCCATCGATCACCGCCGTCGCCGGGTCGGGCGAGGTGATGCCCCAGAAGTCGACATATTTCTACCCCAAGGCCCTGACCGGGCTCGTCATCAATCCGCACGAGTGGTGAGACAGCTTCTGATGGTGACCCGCCGATGACCGAGACGACTCCCGACCACATCCTCGCTCGTGCCCAAGCGCCGGGCCCGAACGGGCGACCCGTCCGCAAGGACGAGATCGAGCTGCTCGACCGCGGCCTCTACATCGAATCCTGGTTACCCGAGCGCAGATCGCGCCGCAAGCCCCTCCTCTTCGTCCACGGCGAACTGACCGGTTCGTGGTTGTGGGAGCGGTACCTCGGCTACTTTGCCGGGCGTGGCTGGGAGGGCCACGCACTCAACCTGCAGAACCACTTCTGGTCGCGAACCGCCGACCCGACCGAGCTGTCGTTCGACACGTACACGGAGGACGTCGTCGCTGCGCTCGAGCGTCTCGGGCCGTCCACCGTGATCATCGGCCACGCAATGGGCGGGCTGCTGGCACTCAAGGCGGCCGAACGGATGCCGATCGCCGGGATCGTCCTCATCTCGTCGGAGCTGCCGCGGGATCTCCGGGTGCCCGCGAGGTCATACGAGCTGCGCGAGATTCCGCCCGTCTTCGGCCGATCACTCGTTGGCTGGGAGACTCTGCCCGAGAAGCTCCAGCGCGACCATCGCGACCTGACCATCGATGACGTCATGCGCATCCAGCACCTTCTCGGGCAGAAGCCGCATGAGAGCGGCACGGCCCGCCGGCAGGTACTCCAGGGGATCTCGGTCGATCGGCGGCCGTTCGTGGAGATCCCGCGGCTCGTCATCGGCGGCGGACTCGATCAGACCGTGCCGGAGGAGGGGTCGGAACGCCTCGCCGAGTGGCTTGGAGCGGAGTACGAGCCGTTCGGGGCGCACTCCCACTACGGGCTCGTCATCGGTGAACAGAGCCACCAGCAGGTGGCCGAAACGATCCGGAGCTTCCTCGATGCCAACCGCCTCTGAGATGGCGGTAACGGCCGGTGATTGGTATCATCCCGGTCGGCCGCGACGGCTCTGCCGGACGCTGCGACGCCGCATTCGTCTAGAGGCCCAGGACACCGCCCTCTCAAGGCGGAGATCACCGGTTCGAATCCGGTATGCGGTACCAAACTCGCCATTTCTGGCCCGATCCACGTTCGGATCGGGCCTTTCGCTTGCCTCGGCGAGGGTGGGGGAGCCCTTGTTGGAGCCCTTATCGCTCTCGGTAGCGGGCGGGGCGTCGTCGCCGCGGCCGAGGATCGCGTCGAGCCGGGCCATCGCCGTGGCCTGCATCGTCGGCAGGGCGTGGCTGTAACGGTCGAGCGTGATGGCGATCTCCCTGTGGCCCAGCACCTCGCTGACGATCTTGGGATTGGTGCCGGCGGCCAGCTGGAGGGTGGCGAAGGTGTGGCGCAGGTCGTGGAAGCGGATCGGCGGCAGCCCGGCCCGGCGCAGCAGCGCCTTGAGCTGCAAGGTCGTCACGTGGCGGCCCCAGAGCGGTTCGCCCGCCGCGTCGCAGAAGATGAGGTCGTCGTCGGTCAGGGCATCGTCGATCGCCAGCAGTCGCTCGGCCTGCCGGGCCCGGTGCGTTCCTAGCAGATCGACGGTCGGGCCGGTGAGGTCGATCGCGCGCCGGCTCTTTGGCGTCTTCGGCTCGCCGAGCCACCAGCGACCATCCAATCGGATCAGCGTGTGGTGGACCACCAGGCGCCGCGCCGACCAGTCCACGTCGCGCCAGCGCAGGGCCAGCAGCTCGCCCTGGCGCATGCCGGTCGTGAGCGCCAGCGTGAAGAGCGCTTCGAGCGCGTGGCCGCGGGCTGCCTCCAGGAAGCGGCGGGCCTCTGATGGCGTCAAGGGCCGCATCTCGGGCGTCGTCACCCGCGGCAGGCTGGCGCCGGCGGCCGGGTTCCGCTCGATGAGCCGCCAGGCGACGGCCTGCTCGAGCGCACCGTGGAGGACCGCGTGGACGTAGCGCAGGGATGCCGCTGACATTGCGCGCAGGGTCGTCTGGCGAGTTCCGGCGTGCGTGGTCGTGACCGGGCGCGGGGCAGCCAGCGCCGCGTAGGCCGTGGCGATCTGCTGGGGGGTCAGCGCGCGCAGCGGGACGGTGCCGATGGCCGGGATCAGGTGGCCGCGGACGATGCCGCGATAGCGCTCCAGGCTCTGCGGACGAAGCTTGACCGCGGCCACGTCGGCCAGCCACCGTTCGAGCAAGTGCTCGACCGTCAGCCGCGGGTCATCGACGAGGCCGAGGGCCGAGCGCCGCAACGCCTCGTCGCGCCTGGCCGCCGCCTCTCGGGCACCCGCCCGCCCCGGCTTGGACGAGGTCACCGCCCGCCGCCGCCCGTCGGCGTCGACGTAGCGAGCACGCCATTTGCCCATCGCCGGCACCCAGTGCGGTTGCTCTCCACTGCCCTTGTCGCGTCGGATCGCTGGCATGATGGGAGCGATGATACGGCCCATCACGCTTCGTCCCGGGCCTGGCGATAGCGCCGTTCGGCATCGGCGCGACGCTCGCCGAGGTAGGCGTCGAAGTCGGCCCGCAGGACCCGCCAGGTCTGACCGACCCGGATCCCTCGCAGCTGGCCCGAGCGCACGAGGCGGTATGTGGCCGCTCGACTGATCGTCAGGCGACGGGCCACCTCAGACAGGCGCATCGCCGGTGACTCGACGACCGCCGCCGTCCGGATCGCGGCGGTTGGTGGGCTGGGCGTCTCGCTGCCACGACGCGGACCGGATCGAGTCCGGCGAGCAATCGGGTCCTGATGAGAGTGCTGGTCCGGCTTTGGCATAGCGGCGATGGTGGCTATCCTCAATGAGAGGCGGCTGGCCGGCTGAGGTACGCAACTCCTTCGGCCAGCCGCTTCGCCCACCCTAGCGGATGCGCTGGCAAGAAGCAAGACCTAATGTGTACAATTCACGCGGAATGCTGCCAGCTGGTGGACAGATGTGCGCCTCGGGGTGTACATATGTCCACGTGCAGGCTGACATCGCGCTTTTTGGCGAGTCCCAGGTCCGGCGCCAGATCCTCGAGCGGTTCTTCTCGCGGCCGGGGGTTGTTCGCCATGTCCGCGAGCTCGCCCGGGAGCTCGACCGCTCGCCGACGATCGTCGGCGCCGAACTCGATCGGCTCGAGCGGACCGGCGTCCTGACGTCCGAACGGATCGGCCGCGCGCGTCGCTACCGGGTCGATGACGCTTCGCCGATCGCGGCCGAGATCCGCTCGCTCGTGCGCAAGACGATCGGCATCGAGGCCCGCCTACGCGCGGCGCTCGCGGATCTCGATGGCGTCGAGGAGGCATTCCTGTACGGCTCGTACGCGCGGGGCGACGAGCGGGCGACGAGCGACCTCGACCTGTTCGTCATCGGGGCGGTCGACCAGGAGGCGCTGACCGAACGACTCGCGGAGCTCGAGCGCGAGCTCGATCGCGACGTCAACGTCACGACCCACGACCGCGCAGAGCTCGAGCGGCTGCGCGCCGCAGGCGACCGGTTCATCGAGACCGTCCTCGCCGGGCCGCGCGTCCAGCTCGTCACGACCGCGGTGGCTGGCTGACCGATGCCAGGGCCCACACTCGCCGAACTCGTCCGAGTGGGCCTGCTCCAGCGCAAGCCGCCCGACACCGGCCGCGTCGCAGGCTGGCTGGACCGCTCGCGCAAGGATCTCGCGCTCGCCAAAGATGTGCTGGCGGGTGTCGATCGCGATCGCGCGATGGCCGTCGCCTACGAGGCTGGATACCGCTGCTGCGCAGGCCTCCTCGATCTGGCCGGCTACCGCATCACCAGCCAGCCTGGTCATCACCGGGCGGCGATCGACGCGACCACCGAACTCCTCGGCGACGCCGAGCGGGCACGCCTGCGCCGCCTCGATCGGGCTCGCCGCTTCCGCAACGACGCACTCTACGGCGACGTCGCGACCGCCGGCGCAGGTGAGTTTGCCCAGCTGCTCCGCGATGTCGCCTGGCTGCTCGAGCGGCTCGCGACCGAGCACGAACGTGCCGCGCCCCCGGGACGGTAGGTAGCCGTCGGGCCGGCGCCGTGGATCAAACAATAGGTATGGCGCGGCCGACTCCTGTCGGGCGCGCCATTTCAACCTTTTCGGGCAGCGCTAGCGCCAAACCGTGCGCGTAGGCCGCCTGGGTCAGCCGGACACCGACGATCTCGGGACCCGCGACCGTGATCCGTTCGTAGATGGCGTGCATCAGTTCTTCCCTCTCCTTGGGTACGTCTGCGACTTGGAAGGACTCGCCGAGGGCGCGGAGCCACTCGACTGCGCGATGGCCAGGTAGGCCCGGGGCCGTGCGCTCCACGATGGCGTCGCGCTGGTCCCGCCTTCAGGCGCATCAGATAGGTGTCGTCGCCCAGCAGGCCGCCCGCGTGTTCGAGCGCCAGCTCGCGGATCTGCCGGTCGATCCGTGCCCGGTCGATCGCGACTGGCTGCTGGGTCGAGCCGAGGGCCGCGACCACCGACGCCATGGTCACCTCATCGAGCGCGATGCCGGCGACCTGGGCGAGCACAGGGCCCTCCCACGTCGCATCGCCGAGGCGAGCCTTGCGACCCCACGCCTCACACGGCTTGGCGTGCTGCTTTCGATGACGGCCATCAGCGAACGTGCCGTCGTTGCGGAGACGGCGACCACAGACGCACTCGAGGAGACCGCCGAGCAGGTCGACGCGATCCCAGTTCTTCGGTCCACCGCCGCGGGTCTTGGTTCGCCGGACCTCCTCCACCCTGGCCCACAGCTCGTCCGAGACGGGTGGCGTTGTCCGCCAGGGTGCCGGTCGGCGCGTCTCGTTCTTGCCGCGGTGACGTCGGATCCAGCCGTTGTACAGCGGGTTCATCAGGATCATCCGAATGCGCGTCGCGGCGAGACCGGTCTCGTCCTCCAGTTGCGTCGCGCTCACGTTGCCCAGGGCGTACCGCTCGAACAGCCCGACGACGATGGCCATGGCCTCGGGGTCGATCTCGAGGGTGTGCGGCGGCTGCGGTAGGCGCCGGAACCCGAGGCCGGCATGGCCACCGGGATCGCGCTCCTGGTCGAACTTGGCGGCATAGCCCTCGGTGATGCGCTCCGACAGTCGACGGCTGTACTTCTCGGCCCCTGCCGCCTCGGAGATCAGCTCATCCCAGTCCGAAGGATCAGAGCTCAGGATCTTCCGGTCGCACATGACGAGAGCGACGCCGTTGGGGTGGAGGTCGTCCTCCAGGAGCTCGAGCGTCCGGCGCAGGTTGCGTTGCCAGCGGTCCGAGTAGCCGGTCAGGAGGAGGTCGAAGCGACCCGCTCGGAGGTCGTCGAGCATCGTCGCCATCGTCGCCGAGCGCCAGACGGTGCGACCGCTGTGAGCGACCTGGTACACGAGCCCGGTGTCGACGAGGCCGTGGCGCTCGATGAAGCGGTCCTGCTGGTCGCGCTGGCTCGCGGGGCCGTAGCGGTCGTATTGACCGGCGGTCGACTCCCGGATCCAGCGGGCGGCCCGGAGGCCCCCGATCTCGTCCAGCGAACGCGGCAGCCGCTTCACGCCGCCCCAGCCTTGCGCGCAGTGTCCATGGCGACGACATTCGCGCTGTTCGGCGCCGCAGCCAAGCGTGCCTGACGCATCTGGTCGGGACCATCGGGATACCGCCGATGGAGGGCCTCCACGTAGCGGGCAAGGGCGGCCACGAGGGCATCGCGCTCGACGTGCGGATGCGCCTGCGCGCTCACGCGAGACCACCCCAATCGAAGCCGTCGGCCCCATCGACGATGGCGTTCAGACGCGCCGTCGACTCGTCGGTCTGGGCGGATCGGCGTCGTCACATGGGCTACCCCACCCTGGTCGGTCGACGCACCCTTCGTCGAGTTGCACGATCGGCAGAGCACCGAGCAGTTCGCGACGTCGAACGGCGCACCGCCAGTGGCGAGCGGTACGACGTGATCAACGGTCAGGTCGGCAGCCGGGTGAGCGTCGCGCTGGTAGCCAGGGCACCAGTCGCCGTGCTCACCACGCCAGGCACGCAGCACGCGGGCGCTGAGCCGCTGCCAGGCCCGCGTGCTGTACAGGGCGTTGTGGCGGCTGAGGTTGGACTGGCGGGCGTGCGCCGTGCAGCGGCTACCCGCGCGGCTGGTGATGACACCACAGACCGTGCACAGCTTCACCGCTGGCACCGTCCGCTTGTCGTGCCGCAACTGGCGCTGGTGACGCTCGAACACACGCCCGTCGACATTGTGATGAGCGTGGAGCGGTAGGGCGCTGCAGTCTATTCGCCTCGGGTGCTAAGCCCCAGGCACCAACGGTCTACGTCGGTAGACACCCCACCGCAGCTCCACGGGAACTCGGGCACGGAGCGCACCTCTCTAGCGTCGCCGCGCTGCGAAGAGCCGATCGCCTACCGGTCGACGCCCGTGACCCGTATCGTGGGGGGTCAGATGGTCATCCCAAGCCCGCTGCTCGAGACCAAGCTCTTCATCCCCAGGGTGCGACGCGGTCTGGTGACACGTCCGAGGCTGAGCGAGCGCCTGAGCCGCAGGGGCGAGTCGAAGCTGACCCTGGTCTCCGCGCCCGCCGGCTTCGGCAAGACGACGCTGGTGGCCGAGTGGCTGGCCGCGACTCCCTTGCACGAACGGCGCGCCGCGTGGCTCTCGCTCGACCCTAGCGACAATCGGGCCGCATCCTTCTGGCCGTACGTGATCGCCGCGCTGCAGACGGTGGTGCCCGAGGTAGGCGCGACTGCGATCTCCCTGCTGGGGTCGCCCCAAACGCCGATCACATCGGTCCTTGCCACGTTGCTCAACGACCTCAGCGGGCTGCCGCGCGACATCGTGCTGGTGCTCGACGACTACCACGTCGTGGATGCGAGCGACATCCAGGACGGGATGGCATACCTCATTGAGCACCTGCCGCCACAGCTGCACCTCCTGGTCACCACCCGCGCCGACCCGGCATTGCCGCTCGGTCGCTGGCGCGGGCGTGGCGAGCTCATCGAGATCCGCGCCGTGGATCTGCGCTTTACGCCCGAGGAGGCCGCCGCGTACCTGAACGGGGTGATGAAGCTGGAGTTGACGGGGCGGGATGTCGTGGCGCTGGAGGGTCGGACGGAGGGCTGGATCGCTGCCCTGCAACTGGCCGCGCTCTCGATCCAAGGCCGCGACGATCCCGCCGACTTCATCGCCGGGTTTGCCGGCGACGATCGGTACATCGTTGACTACCTGGCCGACGAGGTCTTGCACCGTCAACCCGAACATGTCCGCCAGTTCCTACTGCAGACCTCGATCCTGGGTCGGCTGACTGGCCCTCTCTGCGATGCCGTTACTGGTCACGAGGGCGGCACGGCGATGCTGGAGGCGCTCGATCGCGGGAACCTCTTCCTCGTCTCGCTTGATGACCGCCGGCGCTGGTATCGCTACCACCAGCTCTTTGCCGACGTGCTGCGCACGCGCCTCTTCGATGAGCAGCCAGCGTGGGTGCCCGACCTGCACCGTCGTGCCAGCGACTGGTACGAGCACAACGGTGACCGCTCCGAGGCAATCCGGCACGCGCTGGCGGGCGAAGACTTCGACCGAGCCGCCAGCCTGATTGAGTTGGCGGTGCCGGCGCTGCGGCAGGGTCATCAGGAGGTGACGGCGCTCCGGTGGCTTAGGGCGCTACCGGATGAGGTCATCGGGCGAAGACCGGTCCTGAGCGTCGCCTACGCCTGGGCGCTGTTGTCCATCGGCGAGCTCGAGGACGTCGAGCGCCGTCTGGGAGACGGCGAGCGCTGGCTCACGGCGCCCCACGGTGTGCCAGATGAAGCCGGAGCCGGGCGGCCGGAGATGGTTGTCGTAGACCGGCGCGAGTTCAGCCTCCTGGCTGCGCTGATCGCGGTCTACCGAGCCGTGCTTGCCCAGATCCGAGGCGACGTCGCGACGACCGTCCGGCACGCTCGCGAGGCACTGAATCTGGCTCCCGAGGACGACGATCTCCTCCGCGGGGCAGCAGAGGCGCTCTTGGGATTGGCCACATGGGCGAGCGGGGACCTCGAGACCGCGCATCGAATCTACGGCGCTGGGATGGCGCGGGTGCAGCGGTCTGGCAGCCTCTCTGATGCGCTCGGTGGTGCGATCGCCCTGGCGGACATCCGGATCACCCAGGGACGGCTGCGTGACGCGATCCGGACGTACGAGCAGGCATTGCAACTGTCGGCAAAGCATGGCGAGCCAGTCCTGCGGGCCACGGCGGACATGTACGTGGGACTGAGCGACCTCGCCCGTGAGCAGGGCGACCTCCAGGCCGCCACACGGCATCTCCAGGCGAGCAAGGACCTGGGCGAGCACATGGGCTACCCGCAGAACCGCTATCGGCTGCATGTCGTGACGGCCCGCATCCGGCAGGCTGAAGGGGACCTCGATGGCGCGCTCGATGCAATCCACGAGGCACAGCGCCTGTACATGCCGGACTTCATCCCGGACGTCCGTCCCTTGCCGGCGCAAGAGGCACGAATCCTGCTCAGGCAGGGGCGGTTGGCCGAAGCGAATGCGTGGGCTCGGGCGCGAGGCCTGTCGCCTCACGACGACCTGACGTATCTGCGCGAGTTCGAGCACGTCACGCTTGCGAGGGTGCTCCTGGCCCAATCCACGCTGGACCCTTCGGACGGGTCTGCCCGTGACGCCTTCGCGCTACTGGGTCGCCTGCTGCGAGCAGCGGAGGACGGTCAGCGGACGGGCAATGTCATCGAAATCCTTGTCCTGCTGGCGCTTGCCCACCAGGTGCGAGGCGACATGCCTGCCGCTCTTGCCGCCCTCGGACGTGCCCTGGCGCTCGGCGAACCGGAAGGCTATGTTCGCGTCTTCCTCGATGAGGGCCCACCCATGGCGGCCCTGCTGCAGGACGCCGCGAACCGGGGAATCGCCCCGGACTACGTTCGCCGCCTTCTGACGGCCGCTGTCCGCCCCGAGGACAACGCCGGGAACAAGGAGGCGCTCATCGAGCCGCTGAGCGACCGTGAGCTTGACGTGCTGCGGCTGCTTGCAACGGATCTGGCCGGACCGGAGATCGCCCGTGAGCTCGTGGTGTCGCTGAGCACGGTGCGGAGTCACACCAAGGCCATCTACGCCAAGCTCGGGGCGAACAACCGCCGGTCCGCCGTGACCCGGGCC